>Ga0307928_10001021_pt1 | contig 21002 bp, 25 predicted proteins | sample AceLakmetagen232_FD_201815 | JGI IMG/M metagenome (GOLD analysis project Ga0307928, IMG submission 201815) | Saline water microbial communities from Ace Lake, Antarctica - #232 | ecosystem: Environmental > Aquatic > Non-marine Saline and Alkaline > Saline | place: Antarctica: Ace Lake... | reverse complement strand
TGGCTCAAAGGGGCTTCGCCCCTTTCTAAACCCCCTGCTAGATTGAATGTAAATCCTGAGGTATACAAGATGGGTTTTGAATGTTTGAGAAAGAAGTTGCTTGCTTTGCTTGAAAAGGAGGAGAAGTAGATGAAACTTAAGATAAGAAGAGCGGTTTTAGATAAAGAAAGCGTATTTAGAGCTAGACACGAAAGAGTTGTTACAGAAAAGGATTTGCGGAAAAAGCTCAAAGACCGTTTAAAAGAGAATAATAAAAAATACTATGAGTGGGCTGAAAAAGTAAAGGAAAATCCCGATGACCGTTATAAGCAAGGTAAATGTTGGGAGAAAAGGTTTAATTTGGACAAGAAAGAGGTACTTGGAAATGAGAGATAAAGAAGAGGAAAAGGAGTGGATAGAGGCTTACAGGAAAGGTGGCATCAAAATAGAGCCAGAGCCTGATAAGCTTGACAAGGCATATGTAAAGCAAAGAAAATATGCTGAGCCTAGACCTGCGATTACAATAGACAAGCAGGGAAAGAAGATACAGCCTCTATTGTGGAAAGGAAAAGTGATTTTACTAGCTCTTGATAGAGAGAAGGAGATTGTGATAGAAGTGCCAGATAGTGCAGAAGTTGTGCTGGATTTATATTCCAAACTGAGAACAAAAAGTATAGTCTATGACCCAGTGGACGGCAGAAAAAAACAATATAGCACTGTGAAAATAAGTGTGTGGATAAAGCATGAGGAAATAGGTATGTGGATACTAGAGGACTTGTATGAGTATTTGGAAGGGTTGTAGATGGCAAACCTTCCGACTAGGCCGGAAAACGAGCTTAGGAGGGTCAGATACAAGATGGCAAAACATGCTGGTTATACAGTGAGCTGGGCTAGAGCTTTAAGAGACTGGACTGAACCAAAGTTCAAGAAATGGATATATAAAGGAGTTATGGAGGTGTGTGAGAATGGGTGCGAATACCGTAAGAGACGAGGCCTTGAAAAAACAAGTAGAGATAACACTTGAGAAAGAAAGAGAGAAGAAAGGACATACAAGCACAAAAGACAAGGAAATAGACCGCATTGTGGAAGACCTAGATATCCAGGAGGTCTAGTATGCCAGGAGGTTTCTTTTTACGAGAATTGTGTAAACTTGAATCTGCTGTAGAGAGAAAGGAGCTTAAAGACCTTATACGACAGAAGGACAAGGAATTGTATTTTGAGTATGAGAATAGAAGAAGAAATAAGGAGAAAGAAAGAAGGTGTGCTGATGCGCCGCAATGAAAATGTTTTTGGCAGTCCAGCGTTTAAAATCCTGGGGTTTTGCAAAGACTTGGACAAGCCGATAAAAGTACAGACACTGATGAGAGAAATGGAATGGAAGCATAGCTATTCTTCGATAATGCAATACTTGGGTATGTTGAAGAAAGCCAAGCTGTTGTCGTCACAGGCTCCTAGGGATTGTGTAAATCAGCTGGAGATAACCTCTTTGGGGAGAAGGTTGCTGAAAGTGATAGAGGAAAGCGGAGTGATGAAATGAGAAAACCAAGAAAAAATCAAAAGGGTCGCTTGACTATTTTGTACAAACCCTATCCTTCTCATGGAACTGTTACTGTCATAGGTTCTTTTAGGGTAAGGAGCATAAATAATTTTCAGGAATTGAATTTGTCTATGCGGATTAGGAGACAATGGAAACAGAAAGAACAAGGTAAGTTGATAAAGGAAGTCGGAGAGGAAGTTAAAAAGTGCTTAGAACAGCATGGGCTTACACTTGTTTCTGCACCTAAATACGGAAGCGTGTCAAGATTGAATAGAGCAGGTAGGTAGAGAAGTGATTGAATGGTTGATATTGTAATATATACGAGACCAGTAGTACTTGAGCACAAGCAAAGAGACTGTGTAAGAAACGACGGTGTTATTTGCTTCTGGAAGTTGTCTAGAATGCCAAAGTTTCTTGGGAGAGGAGAGAGAATATTCTTTGCAGTGAAAGGATTTGTTAAAGGGAGTTTTGAAGTAGAGCGTACTACGCCTGAGGAGATACGGTTCTACTCGGATACCTGGGAGCCTGTAGAGGAAGAGATTAGTTGTAAGCCTCTTCAGGGGTTCAAATATAGGTGGTTCGATGTCGGAAAGGCTTAGTATAGAACAGAAAAGAAGTATGTTTGTAAAATTTTGAATAGTTTAGATGAAGGTGAATATTATGAGAAGCAAAGAGAGAAAATATAAGAAGACAGAGACGACTGAGCTGCTAAATTTTGTGGCTGGAGACATTCCTTATGAGAATGATAAGGAGAGAGACAATCAGAATGATATGAAGGAAGAGCTTGAGAACAGGCCTCCTTTTGAGGCAATGAGAATGAAAATGGATAGAATGCAGAGAGAAGTAAATGATTTACGGAAAAGTGTTGGAAAGCTTCTAGAACATGAGCACAGCGCAGCTGATGGAAAGCCCGTTATTCCTATTGTAAGGTGATACAGTGCGCTTTGAAGGAGATACTCTTATCTGTGAGGATTGTGGGAGAGAGATAGCATGGGATGATGACTATGGAGACGAAGACACTCCTCTTTGTTCTGGCTGCTCTGCTAGAGCTTACCAAGTGTTTATTGCTACACCTTGCGAGTTTTGCAAAAAGCCGATAGGTGACGACCTCGATGAAATAGTTTGCAACGAGGATATGTATGCTCATAAGAAGTGTGTCGAAAAAGAAGACCCTGATGCTCTTGAGGATGAGTGGTCGGATGAGTGGTATTGAAAAGTTTATCACGTGAGCGGGAACCCCATTTGCTTTAGCTGTGGAATGGGGGCGAACTATGACCAAAAGCTATATATACCCGTAAAAACAATATATACGTATGAAACATATAAGAATATTGAATTGTAATAGATGTAGATGGCAGTGGGCTACTAGAAATGAAAATGACCCCAAAACGTGTCCACATTGTAGGTCGCCATACTGGAATAAGCCAAGAGTGAGAAAATGATGAAACAAACTATTGTGCACAAACTCAATCACACATTTGAACAATGTCACGTAATAATACCAATCATGGCGTTGCTTGCAATCACAGCAGTTGCAGCAGGTCTTCTTTTTTTGTATGTTGCTTCACCAGTAGCACACGAATCTGATATGGCTAATACAACTGATGTAACCACAAATGATAGTTTGGCTGAATCGTCTGCACACATAATAGAATGTCCAGAATGTAATTGCCTGGAATGCAATTATGATTGTGTTGTTGGCTTGCGACAACCAACAATGCACGAGCTTGAGGACTTTTTGAATATATCGGAAGTCAATTTAAAAGAGATAAACGATACTTACAAATGTGCTGATTATTCCAACGACCTTCTCAAAGAACTTTACAACGAAGGCATCCAAGCTAGTTTTGTGACTATTTATTACACAGATGGTCGTGGTCTAGCTCATGCTCTTGTTGCAGTAAACACAACCAAAGGCGTTTATTATATAGAACCACAAGATGATGTGATTAAAACAAGAATGGATTTGCTGTGGGAATATCCCAACGTGAAATATATGACAAGCTCTTTCAGCTATTACGTACCACCAGAGTATTTTTGTGTTTTCAAACATGGAATCAAAAGGTGTATAGGATTGCGACCAAGATGACAACCAAGATAGAGTTCTCAAAGGGTGAGCTCAGCATTAGTGTTGAGGCAAAAGATGCAGGTACTGCCTTGGATTTGTTCAAGGAGGTTTTTGCTAGGGTATTGTCTATAAAAGAGGAGGCTGATAGCGGAGCGTCTGCTGGTAAGGTCTTTGAGAAGTCTACAGGAAAGGTTTCTCATACAAAGCTTGGAAAAAAGCACAAATATAACATTGAGGATTATATTGCTGATTTTATAGTGGAGAATAAGATAGATGAGTTTACCAAAAGTAATTTGTGTGATATGATGGGAAAGGAAGGTACATATAAAACTTCGTCTCTGGTGAGGGCTTTTCCTGTTGCTTATGAGAAAAGATTGGAGAAGCTTGGTTTTAGGCAGACTGGTAAAAAGAGGGGAAAGATAGGCAGTCCTGCTATTGTCTGGTCAAGGAAAATGTCACCAGAGGCTGTAATGGTTAAGGGGGAGACATTGGAGCCTGTAGCAGAGCCTACAGTGGAGCCTGTTGTGGAGCCTATGGAAGAGCCTGTAGTAGAGCAGGAGGAAAAGGATACTGCGGAGCTGAGGGGTGCTTATCTGTGTCCGGAGTGCACTGATAGGTTTCACACGGCTGATTGGTTGATTAAGCATATGAAAGAAGCGCATGGGAAGATAATTAGTTTTGAGGAAGCGGAGGGGTATAAGGAGGACTGAATACAAATCAGTACTAAACAGTACTAATTAGTACTGATTAGTAATAGGAACAGACCGTTAAGAAGTTTACCTTGAAATAACGCAGAAAGCCCACGACTTTTAATCGTGGGATGAATGCGTTAGATAAAGATATATAGAAAGACAATGGAACAAAGTATGATATTAACATATAAAATCAAGCACGGAAAGGATTTTGATAGGGAACTCAATATTGCTAAGAAGGTGGCAGAGTATGGAATCAATAGCCACTCTATCTCCAGCAAAGACGTAAGGCATTTGGGATTGAAATCAATAATAAGCAACCAAATCCTAAGAAAGTACTCAAAAAGCAAGACAGCCAAAAAGTATGGAGTACCTATCGCATATGTCGAACCACAATACACCAGCCAAAGATGTAGCAAATGTGGTCACATAAGCAGTAAAAACAGGAAAGGAAAAGAATTCCATTGCACATCATGTGGAATGGTTGAGAATGCTGATGCAAACGCAGGATTCAACATAGCAAGTTTGTATCAACAAGGCATATCTCAATTCAACAAAGAAAGAGATTTGTTGAAGGGGAACACTGATATCCCCAGAGAGGCGATGCTATGAGTCCTAAGCAACCTCAGAACCCCACTACCTTTAGTGGTGGGAGTATGTCAGTCTTTGAAATACAATAGGTTTTTATAGGAGAACCGAGTAATAACTTTTGGGGTTCAATTTCTTGTTCTTCTTTTTTTGTTTTTTAACGTAAAATTATTATCCAAAACTTTACTCTCTAGCTATAAAAGTAAAGTTTTTGCTTTTTGTAGTTTCTTTTGCACTAAATCTGTCTCAGCGTGACAGTTAAGTTTATATACTTCAAAGTCCTTAAAGTAAAGTGGAGGTGAAGTATATATGACTATTGAAAGGATATATGTTCCTTGTCCTGACTGTGGTAGGCTTATAGAAGCAGAAGGTGGTTCTCTCATAACAGGAAAAACATTGACTATGCACTGTCTGAATTGTGGGGAGGCTAAACAAGCCAACTGGAGAGGATATCCAAATGTCCGTGTCATTTTAGAGGAAGAGAGCCATTACCCCAAAATGGAGGTTTTCAAAATTTCTAAAATGAAACCATATACAGAAGAAAAAATCTGAACCAATTAGTTTTTTTTTTTTTTTAACTTTATCGGCGGGAAGTCCCCTTCCGAAATGGAGGGGTAGTTGACTGAGTTTGGAAGCCACTTCCTCAAATCCGATTAGGATTTAGGGAGTGGTAGTTCACGAGGCTATAAAATGGGATGTATAGATGACCAATTGACACAGGCAGAGCTTGATGAAATGCTACGAGCCTGTAAAAACATAAAGGAGCGTCTAGTAGTTTCACTGGCTGGTGAGGCTGGTATGAGAGCAGGTGAGATAGCTCATATGAAAGCCTTATGGGTTGATGGCCAAAGTAAGAAAATAATTATCCCCTATGAACAGGGAGGCTGGAAAGTTAAGACACCGAACAGTGCGAGACCTATTCCATATAGGAAACTTAGAAGGCTGCTTGAGATTGTACCTAGATTTTTTTCTGTTTTTGATGAGGTAGGACTTACTAGACAAGGTGTAAACTTTATTATACACAGTGTTGTCAAAAGAACAACCATAAAGCGGAGAGTTTATCCTCATGCTTTGAGGAGCACTGCAGCACAAAGGTTTGCTGATGCAGGTGTCGGAGAGCAATCTCTATGTGCTCTTATGGGATGGATGGACATAAGAACAGCAAGAAAGTATATAAAGAGAAGCGGAATAAATGTTGAAAGAGAACTTGATAGAGCAGATAGGGATGGTATGTTATGAAAAAAGAATGCGTTATTTGTGGTTTTACAGATTTAGTTGATAAGCATCATATAGTGCCAGAGAAACATGGAGGTTCAGACGAGGAAGCAAACCTGGTCTATCTTTGTCCTTCACATCATAGAATGGCACATATCAAAAAATTCAAGAAGAGGATTTTTGATAGAATTAAAAATAAGACAGGAAAAATAGGTCTTGTTGATGAAAAAAAATTGTCTTGTTTGATAGAAGAAAGAAAGGCTCTGAAAGAGGCAGTCATTGCTGATTTTGAATTATCAACAAAGTTTGAGGGTATGACAATAGGTGAAATACTAAAATATATGGATAAGCATCCTGATGAAGAAAAGTTCATAAAGGAAAATGCAAGAAGGCTGTTGTATGGAATGACAGAATATGGATTTGACAAGATTGATTTTCTTACATATATTCTTGGTGCTAATGAATTACATGTTATGAAAATCTATAACCAACTTTGATTTGGTAAAGAGGCTACAATGAAATAATGGACTGGTAAAAAATGTCACTAAAAACAAAACGTGGAATATGCACAGAATGTGGTAAGGAGAAACACTTTGCCACAAAGCATTTGTGTGACGAATGCTATTATGAGAAACAAAAAGGAAACTGGAAAACACTTCGAAAATTTGCATATGGTCATAAATTAAAATTGCCTATTCCCTTTTCTCATCATACCAAGTCAAGTAAGACAAGCCAACAACACGAGTTTGATAAAGAAAAAGTAAGAGCAATGAGGAACGAAGGATGTAAAGAAAACTTCCATGATGTGCTAAAAACTCTTTTGCCTAAAACAGCCGAAGCATACATACTTGGTGGAGAAATTCTAGTTGAAAGAGAAAAAGAATTGAAAAAAGAAATTTATGATTTAAGAGGAGGTGGTTGAGAGTGGCTTTTTATTGTGATAATTGTAAGTTGAATTTCAGGAAAAAGCCTACCTATACCACCACTTGCCCCGTTTGTGGTCAGGGATTAACTCGTGATGAGTACCCGTATCCTGGTTATCCTTTTTATGGTGAGGGGATTGTTCATGACCGTTGTGGTTGGTGTACGGAGAGGATAAGGGAGCCGTCTAGGGCGTTTACGTTGCTTAAGCCTCAGTATATTTCTGAGGGTGGACTTAGGTCTGATAAGATTCATAAGAAGTGTTATCGTAAGACACAAAAACTTTCAAAGGATAGGCCATTCCCATTTTCAAAAGAAACGGTTGAAGAACAGAAAAAAGGTTTTTTGGTAAAGGAGCTTGAGAAATGAGCTATACAAATTACAAACTTTTATGTTGATAAAAATAGAGGAGATAAAAAATGAGACCTAAGCCCAAAAAATCTGACACAACCCTATCATTCCTCAACCTACCACCTGACAAAACAGAGGAAATCATAATGGACTCAAGAGAACTAGCCACCGAGATAATACTTTTCAGCTCTAAAAGAGTGACCAACGACATAATGGGAGACCATATACTTTCAAACAGCCTACAAAAAGCCTGTTCATTCTACTGTGCAACAATTCTACAGAGATATCCTAAAGAGAAAAGAGAGAAGATAAAAACCGTTTTCTTACAAACAATCAAGAAAAACATGAACCTCTATGAGAAAAAAATAGAGGAAGTCAGAAAAGACCAAAAAATTGTGCCCCAAAACGCTCCGGAGCACGATATCTCGATAGCCTGATTTTGACAAAAATAACTGAAAGGTACTTTCTAGGCTAATAAAGCGAGGTTTAACCCTAAAAAGAGCCTACTGCGTTTCAATCAACAATGATTTTTCAAGAAAAACAGCAAAAATACTGACTTTTTGTACAAAAAACACCGTAAAGCTTTTATACTAGCATTTGGAATATAGTTATGTATGTGGTTCGCTACTTTTGGAAAATATCTAGCCCTCATGATGGCTGGCTCTGTCGTGATAAGTATTGTCCTTGGAGTTTTCACAGGTGTTGTAGCTTTTGCAACAACAGGAAATCCTAGACCTCTTGCCGATGCAACAGCGGGTGTCCTTTTCAACAGTGACCAGATGGTGCTGGGTGCTGTTACACAGCTCAAGGATACAAGTACAATGGAGGCAAATCCAGAAAAATATGACAATCTCTTTGTTGATTATCTAAAACAAAGAATTGTGCTTGGTCTTGGAATTGTAATTTTCACGGTTATTCTTACATTTTTTGTACTTGTAAAATTTCTGGGAATAAACCAGTTTGGCTGGGGTTCTGTTTTCATCATAGGACTTACCTCAATTCTGATTATAGGCCTCATACAAATCCTATATGTTGTTTTTACACAGGGTGTGTTCATGTTCCCGTATCAGGGATTCATAAACGCTTTCCTCAATCTTGATGCTTTCCTAGTAGAGCCTCAATCAGTAGCAAAAATACCAACAGGAGCGATAAGCTGGCAAGTTGTGAATTTCACGACAGCAGGCTGATAGTATGGTAGAGGAAAAGCTTGAGGAACTAAATCTCACAAGTAAAAGGCTTGATTTTCTTGCAAAGATGGTCACTGACAAGCACATGAAAGGAACAAAAAAGGACATTTGTAAGAGACTAGCTGGTGTCTCATATACGGGCTATACAGAAGAGTTTGTCGACAATATGATAGAGCGTGGCTGTATAATCTGTAACGGGACAGGTGATTATCATGTCAAGAAATTCAAGACACTAGAGCTTATTACAAATCTCAAGGATTTCGGTAACATGGAAAAGATTTTTTTTGAACTAGGGTTTCCGATTTATGACCCGAGACTCTACAAAGCTGAGATTCTTGAGTATCTGAAAAGGCATATGTGACCCTCTTTAGCGGGGTTCTTTTTATAAAGGTGAAACCACCATACCTTCCTTAGTATTTACTAATCGTGCACCCTTGTAGCACGAGGAGGTGATTCTATGAACAAGGCTCCAATTGCGCTGCTCTTAAGTTTGGCATTACTTGTAGGCATACTCGGTGTAGGATACTTTGTATGGGATACAAGAGAGACTGTTGTACAACAGAGTGAAGGTGATGCGATAGTACCGCCAGGTGTTGATATTGACTGGAGAATAGTCTGTGGTGACGATGTCGTTGGTAATTTCTTTTTCAGCCAGGAGAACCCTTTGAACTCTTCAGTAACAGAGTATGAGTCCAATACTGTGAGGTTCTATACACTCTTAGATGACGGAACTGAGAAGTTCCTGAAAAGTGTATCAGGTTGTGCAACAGGCTATGCGAACACGTCCCTTACCTGTGGTAAGAAGTTTGTAGCTTATGTCCAGTCTGCAAGCGGTACTGCTTCTATGAGGGAAACTTTCCTTATGGATGAAGAGGATGTTACAGAGGAATGGAATGTTGCTGAAACAGCAGGTCTTATCTTCAGAGCATACGACAACGATGAGGCAAGCTGGGTTTATGCAAATGATTCCGCTACTTCTTCAGAGTGGTCTGCTACCGGAACAACCTTTAGGACTACAACGTCGAACTCTACTGACAAGACTGTAGGAGGCGATGGATACATCGACTACAAGATTGAGTTCAAGACCAACGGGACAGCTGCTACAGACAAGCAGTTCCAGGACTTGGGTGTAATCTTTGGTGTCAATAACGGAAACACAACTGCATGGGCTGAACCTGCAGGAATAACTTTCTCAGGTACAGGAAGAACCGCAGTCAAGGAAGCTTGTGGTAGCAAGATAACTGGTGACGGTTATGACTACTGTTATAGACTACTCAAAGATGGCAAAGTTCCAAAGATTGAGGATAGCACTCTTAGCATAAGGTACGAACAGCATTCCCAGGGTGGTGTCGACCCAGGAGACGGTGATGATATCACTGTTGCCCTATTCGTCGAGGGTAGATTCAAGGAGACGTTTGGTTCTGCCATGAAGACTGGCACAAACAGAGATGACTCATCAAAGACATATGTCAGAACTGCACAGACAGCTGTGATTGGCATAGCATAGAAGCTCTAAGAGCGTTCTAACCTATTTAGACCCTTTGCTCCTGAAAAGGAGCAAAGCTTTCTATTTTTTTCTTTAGCCATAACTTTTAAATAGTAGAAACCGCTATACTCCCTCTATGAGTAAACGAGAAAATACAAAGCCCGTTCTTGCTCTGATTGCGTTTTACACTTTTCTTGTTTTGTTTATTGTGTTTGTTCTTTTCGGGCTTGGTGCAGGTAAAGATATGGACAACCTTTGGCTGTTTCTTTTCTCGATAGTTCCAACAATTCTCGTAATAGGGCTTATGATAGCAGAGAGATATTTGGTCGGAAATGAATGGATAGATTCTATCATACATGAGCCAGAGAAGGGTATCCTACATGTCATTCATCCAATTTTCAAAGACCCAGTTTTCCTTTTACTAATCTCGCTCATAATGTTTTCAATGATTGGTTTGTTCTCAGCTGTTACAAACACATTCCTTTTCATGCCTGTTGAGTATCAGGTCACACCTGCTGCAAGAACAATAATGGCTGCAGAACCTGCTAGTACCTCTGAGACCTTATGGTTTCAGGGATTGCTACTTCCGACGTTTATGGGAATTATAGCAGTGTATTTTTTAAAGCTCAGAAGTCCTACTTTGTATCAGAGGCTTCTTTTAGGAGTTCTTGTTTCTTTTCTAATTTTAGCACCTGTAGAGATGCTATATCATATGGTAAATTATGGGTCTGAAGAAGTTGAGCTTGTCCATACCTATATTTTTGGAGCTGGTGCTTCTCTGATAACTGTTATGACAGGAAGTATCATTCCTGCAATCGTTTGGCACTCAGCAAACAACTTCTTTTTTGGTGTAAAAGAATATTTCAGCAATGATATGGCAATCATTGTAGCAATAACAGCCATTATATTTTTCATATTTTTATTGGTCTTGTATATGAACTGGAAAATGAAAAGGAGTCTAAAGAATAAGTAAGGTAAAAGCGTATGAAGAGAAAAGTAATGATTCTTTTTTGGTTTGGTGATGGAAGTGACTTTTAGGATGTGTAAGGTTTCTGTGCCTTTGGGTATGTGGAGGTGTGAGGATTGAGAGAGGTCTGGAAAAAAATAGTGACTATTCTGGCTGGCTTCTTAGTGTTGGCTGGGGCTGTTTTTGCTGTTGATATTGACCTGAAAATAGTGACAGTTGACTCCACCAATGATGTGGGCTATTTCTCAAGTATTGCTTTGGATTCCAACGGATATGCACACATAAGCTACTATGATGCCACAAATGGTGACTTACGTTACTGTAATAACACTGGTGGAACATGGAGTTGTGCTATGGTCGATAATTCTGGTGATGTTGGACACTGGAGCTGTATAGCCATTGATTCTAATGATATTGCACATATCAGCTACTATAACAATAGTGGCGATGACTTGTGCTACTGCAATAATAGTGGTGGAATATGGAATTGCGAAAGTGTTATGACCCTTGGTGATGTAGGACAATATTCCAGTATTGCCGTTGACTCCAACAACGTGGTTCAAATAAGTTCTCATCGTGACAATCCTGATGCTTTAATTTATTGTAACAATAGTGGTGGAGCGTGGAATTGTGTTGCTATGGAAGATAGTGTCTCATCTGGTAAGTATTCCAGCATTGCTGTTGACTCTGTTGATATTGTACACATTGCCCACTATAATAGTGGTAACTTACGTTACTGCAATAATACTGGTGGAACATGGGGTTGCACTACTGTCAGGGCTGGTGCTGCGTGGACAAGTATTGCTATTGACTCTAATGATTTCGTTCATATCATTCAGGGTGCTTACTATTGCAATAACACTGGTGGAGCATGGACTTGTGAAGATGTTGGAAGCAATGGCTATAACAACCTCGCACTCGATTCGGGCAATGTACCTCACTTGTCTTTTTATAACGATACAACCTTCGATTTTGAGTATATCAACAAGACAAGTGGGATATGGGGAGAATCAATCACAGTAGGAACTACCACTCAAGGAGTAACTATGGGCCGAGGCATAGCAATCAAAGAAGGGAGGCTTTGTACAAGCAGTTCATTCTCTAATCTGGCACACATGAGCTACTATTGTGGTGCAGGAGACCTGAGATATGCAAGGAGCAACACACTCCCTACTCAAAATGCTGAACTGTATCCTGCTGCTCCTATAACTGGAAAAGCTCTTCTGCTAAACTGCACTGTGAATGATACTGACTTTGTAGCTGACATCTTGTCCTGTTACTGGAACTGTTACAAAGATAGTGTTCTACAGGATACCTATTCCAGTTCCCAGATTGTATCCAACAATACAGAGACAACAGTGCAGACTATCCCTTCAAGCGCAACAGCCAAAGGACAGGCTTGGTATTGCACTGCATGGGGATGGGATAAAACAAGCAACAGTGCATCCTCTAACACAACCACTAGGACAATCGGGAACACCGCTCCTACACTTAGTGACCTTGGTGCCTATCCTAATCCTGCGTTGGCCGCTAGCAGCCTTGTCTGTCGTTTCATAGTAGGGGATAACGATACAGCAGATAGTCTCTATGCAAGCATCAGCTGGTACAAGAACGGTGTTCTTGACTCTGGATTTGATGAGTATGTAAACTGCTCAAACGGCATTCTGTGTAACTCTTCCATAGGCGTTCCAAGTGCAAGCACTTCTGCAGGAGAAAAGTGGTATTGCTCAGTAAACGGGTACGATGGCACAAACACTTCAGGGTGGAGCAATTCCTCAAACACAACAATTATAGCAGCGAGCCTAGGAATACCTGACTTTTCACCAGCTTCGATAAGCATTAGTATGTATTCTGACCAGTCAACAACCCAAAACCTAGCAGTAAATAACACAGGAGACTACAACATATCCTCTTGTAACTTCTCTGTTTCAGGAAGCATCAGCTCCTATGTTTCTTTTAACAGTAGTGTTTTTACAGTTGAACCTGCAGTACCAATAGCAGTTGGAATCACAATAGCAAATCCAGCAGTAGCCTCTTATAATTCTCTGATAACTCTGAACTGTGTTGTAAATGGCGCAGGCTCAGAAGGAGATGACATATCACAACTGACAGTAACTTCCATAGCTGAACCTGTTGTAGGAGGTGGTGGAGGAGGAACAACTGAGGAAATAACGGTTCTAGGAAATGCAAGCTGGAGAATCGAGACAGTACAAGGCTCTAGGGAACTAAACCTAATAGCATTCTCAGATGTTAGAAAAGAAATACTCTTTGTAATAAATCCTGATATACTTTCTCATACAATAGTTCTTAATTGTACTTCTGAGACGGATATTTGTAGTTTTGTAGAGCTGAGTCCTACTGAAGTAGTTGTTAAACCTGGTGTGATAAAAGAGGTTCTTCTTACGATAGAGATGCCCTCTAATCTTACCTATGAGAGCTTTCTGGTATATGGTATAGATGAAGAAAACAACATTGATTCTCTAGGTGTTACTATTACAGGTGGTGTCTTTAGCATCTTTGGCTATGTAGGAAAACTTACCAAGTTTTTCTGTATTAACAATCCTATTAACGCTTCTGCAAGGGCTATACCAGTTCCAATAATCTTGATAGTCTTCTTGGGTTTCATTCTGCCTTTTGGATTGTTTTCTCTTTTGCTATCAAAAAATAGGTTTGGAACATTGATTTCTTTTATACTAGCTTTTATAGCAGCACTTGTTATATTTATAGTGATTCCATCGTCAGGGGTGTGTATATGAAAAAAGTGTTATCTATTGTATCGGTTTGCCTGTTTCTGAGCTTTTTCCTACCACTGGCCAGTGGTGCTTGGTGGAATAATAGTTGGTTCGAAAGACAGGAGGTCAATTTAACTGTTGCCAGTGGTTCCACTCCACAAAACTATCAAGTTCTTTTGAACGTGACTCATAACGGTAACATGCAGAACGATTTTGATGACTTGCGTTTCGTGGACAATGATGGTAGTATACTGCTGGGTGCGTGGCTTGAGGATAAGAGTGATAGCGAGTGGGCAACAGTGTGGGTAAAAGTCAATGATTCAATAGGTACAAGCAACACCACGATTTATTTGTATTATGCTAATTCTGTTGCTACTGCTTACTGGAATGGAACTGAAACATGTGATTGGTATTCTGGGTTTGAAACAGGGGATACAAGTGAATGGACTTTTGTTGGTTCAGATTGTTCTGTAGTAACGGATGTAGTTTATAAAGGCAATTATGCATTGACCTGTCCTGGTGGAGGTAGTAATAGAACTGGTTATTACACTCAAAATATGACAGAACCTTTTAAGGAAATTGGTGTGGTTAGAGTAGACGCTCATGGTGGTGGCTACAATCCAGCGGGCTTTCCAATGATGCAGGGTGGATATGAAGTTGCTCTAGAATGGGGATATTTCAGGTATTATCAAGGCTCTTATACTAACTGGCCATCTAACAATACATATGTATTAGATACTTGGTATAGGGTTAAACAAACATATAATTTCACTTCTCATAAACAACAAGCATGGAGAGATGGAGATTATATGGGAGAAATTGGTTTGAAAAATTCTGGTGGAGTTGATTTAGATAATTTTACTAGAGCACCATCATTTTGTGGTTCGGCTTCACTCCTTGCTCCTAATGTTTGGTTTGATGACTATTGTATTTTGAAATATCATAGTCCAGAACCAACAGCCGCTTTCGGCAGCAAGGAAGTATCTCCGTTTGATGGCTGCAGACTCTTCATCAACAACGCTTCCAGCTATACCAATGACACCACTCCTACTATTGATTACACTCCAACTTGTCATGACCTTCCGACTTACTGCCGTTTGTTAATCAACGGCACAGCGTATGGTGATAACAGCACTTCAATAGCTAATGCTTCAAGTAATTATATCACTGCGAATGATTCTCTTGCCGACAGGGATTTTTCTGTCACTGTCAATTGTACTAATGGCACTCTTATGAATGCGAGTAGTGCGTACATTCTGACGGTTGATACTGTTGCTCCTTCGGTTTCCATAACTTATCCTACTAACATGACTTATGGGCCTGGGACTAGCATTGTTTTAAATTTCACTTACACAGAAAATCATACTTCTACTTGTTTTTACAAGGAAGATGGCGCCTTCGGATTTCCATTACCCATAGGTTACACTAATGGCACTTCTCTTGCAGTTTCTGCTGCATGTCATCATGTGGAGTTGTGGTGTAGTGACAGCGCAACCAACATTGGTACGGATGACGTGTGGTACACGTTGAATAACTCAGCTCCTTCTACCCCAACCAATCTGTTTCCTGCCAACGGTTCGAGTGATTCGGATTCCACTCCAACCGTGAGTTGGGATAATAGCACGGATTTCAATGGAGATAACTTAACTTATTATGTCCATGTTGATGATGATTCTGATTTTTCTTCTCTGAATCAGACATATAGTGGAGCTGCTAACTCCACAACCTTGTCCACTCTTTCAGAAGGCACTTGGTGGTGGAAGGTGCTAGCAGGTGATGGCACAGATAACAGTTCATGGGTTACATACAACTTCACGGTTATCGCTCCTGGTATTGTGGGTTGTTCTATCTTTGTGAATGATTATAATATATCAAGTGGAGTAGTTGGAGGAGATGCTTTTACAAGCAAGAATGGTTCCGTTGGTAATGCATTGGTTGTGAATTACATCACAACTTGCTATGGTGCTGATAACTATGTGTGTTATTTTTCAAATGGCACCAACTATGTTGGTCAGAATGCTACAGCTTTGTCTAATGGTTCTTTCAATTATATCAGCACAAATGTAACTTGGTATGATGGAAATTATTCTGTAAGTGTGAACTGTTCCGATGGGTCGCATTCAAACTCTTCTAGTATCACAAATCTTGTCATTGATGCTACTCCTCCTTCTATTTCCATAACTTTGCCAGCCAACATTTCTTATGCATCTCCTCAGACGCTTAACTTTACCTATACTGAAAACTATGTTACCACTTGCTGGTACAGGGAAGATGGCGGCTTCAATACTAGCATAGGTTACACTAATGGCACCTATCTTGCAGCTCCCAACACGGACTGGATGCATACATTAAATGTCACATATAATGCAAACTGGGGAGACGGAAGCAAAGATGATGATTTAACAACCAGTAGTGATTTAGAAACGGATTTATGGCCAGCATTAAGTGCAACAGCGAACTATACGCTACAAAACTATGATAGCGGAAACATAAATTGGACTATACACACTGTAGCACTTGGTGCCCCACTTAAATGTACTGAGCTAATACCCTCTGATGGTTTGATAGACAATCAGGTTAGAATAAACATTACTAGGGTAATACCAGGAGCGCCTGCATCTCCATACTTTACGTTTAAATATTGGAACTCAACAGACTGGCATGAGATAGAAGATTTATCCTACTGTTTCAACGAGCATGTTGACATAGGATTGAATGAAAGCAGAATAGAATACACAGCCTTTTCTGCTGCATGTTACCATATAGAGTTGTGGTGCTTTGACAGCTTGGAAAATGTTGGAAAAGACGAGGTGTGGTACACTATATTAGGCACAAGCGTAAACGGAGGAGGAGGAGGAGGAGGTGGAACCTCTCCAGACGATGATGAAAACGATATAGAGGAACCAGATAACGATACAGAAGAGCCTGATGAAGAAGAAGAAACAGATATCCCACCAAACTTTATCTATGAGAAATTTGTTGACTTAACAAAAGATTTTGATGGCTTCGACTTCACAAACAAGCTAGAGGACGAGGAAATATTAGCCTTCTTCGAGGAAAACAAGACCTTTACTCTCCTACTACTCGGAGGTCTGATTGTGCTCCTTATCTGGTTATTTATGCTAAGCACATTTTTGCAACCAAAGAAAGTAGCAAGAGTGCTCTAGATAAAACCATAACTTTTAAATACTTTAAGGTAATATACGTTCCTATGAAAAGGGGCCGAAATGAAAAATTTATAGTGATTCCGTCATCAAGGGTGTGTATGTGAAAAAAGTATTGTTTGTTGTGTCAGTTTGCTTATTTTTAGGCTTACTGTTGCCATTGGCTAGTGGCACTTGTTGGAATAGCAGTTGGGAAAGAAAGCAAGAAATCAATTTAACTGTTGCCAGTGGTTCTACTCCACAAAACTATCAGGTTCTTCTGAATGTTACTTATGATACTGATATGCAAAGTGATTTCGATGATTTGCGTTTCATAGATAATGATGATAGCACTTTATTGGATGCTTGGCTTGAGAATAAGAGTGATGAAAACTGGGCTACTGTGTGGGTTGAGGTGAATGATTCGATTGGCACAGGTAACACCACGATTTATATGTATTACAATAATAGTGGGGCAAGTGCTACTTGGGATGGCAATAAAACCTTTTTGTTCTTTGATGACTTTGAAGAAGCAGTCATAAACACAAGCAAGTGGACTGAATCAGATACTCCAAACTTGATTACGCAAGTTGATGGCACACTCAGGCTGATTCGGAGTGGTTCTTATGGGAGCTCAAACAGTGATTGGGGTCTTACATCTAAAACAAACTTTAATACTCCTTATGTTGTGGAAACAGCCACGGAAACACTTGATGACTATTATAGTACTGGAGGACACCAGCATATCTTGTATATCGGATACACAGATGCCACTCATTATACGGGAAAAATCAGTTTATCACAGTCCACCACACTATCCAGCATTCAACCAGATATTAATACCTCTAGCGGTTCATCAATGTATTATCCTTGGAATGAATGGACTATTGCAACACAGAGAACAACAAGCTCGAACACATCCATAGAATTAAACCGAAACGGAACATTATCTACTAAAACCGCTTCTACTAGCACCAACACCCCAATGCAATTCCACGCGAGTACAGGTTCGCAATCAACGACTTTCGATTATGACATTCGTTGGGATTGGGTTTTTGCCAGAGAATATGCAGAACCACAGCCTACATCAAGTTTCGGGACAGAAAGCGGGTGTGTTGGTTGCATAATCCATATCAACAATGTCTCAAGTTTTACTAATGATACCACTCCTACTATTGATTACACTCCAACTTGTCATGACCTTCCGACTTACTGCCGTTTGTTAATCAACGGTACAGCATATGGTGATAATAGCACGTCTATCAGTAACGCTTCCAATAATTACATCACTGCAAATGTGTCTCTAGCCGACAAGTATCTTTCTATCACTGTCAGTTGCTCTAATGAAACTCTTTTGGGTACGAGCGACCTATATATGGTGACTGTCGATTCTGTTGCTCCATCGGTTTCCATAACCAATCCCACTAACATTTCTTACATATTTTCACAGTTGCTTAATTTCACTTATACAGAGAACAATACTGATACTTGTTGGTATCGAGAAGATAGTGGCTCCAATTATACCATCGGCTATGTCAATGGTACATCTCTCTCAGCTTCCCCTGCGTGTCATCATGTGGAATTGTGGTGTAATGATAGTGCAGGCAATGGTGATACTGCGGAAGTATGGTACACTCTATCAAGTAGTTGGTGGAACAGCAATTGGGATAAAAGACAGATAGTCTATCTCTCTATTGCCAGTGGGTCTACCCCACAAAACTGGCAAGTTCTCTTAAACGTGACTTATGATAGTGACATGCAAAGCAATTTTGACGACTTACGGTTTGCGTCTGTTGACGGTACATCATTATTTAACCATTGGATTCAAAATTACACTGCTTCTTCTTTCGCAGACGTTTGGGTTCAAGTGAGTTCTTCTTTCTCTACAGCAGGTGGAGCAGTTTATATGTATTACGGGAACTCCTCGGCAACCGATACAAGCAATGTTTACAACACACTCCCCTTGTATGATGATTTTGAAACAACCACCGTTTCATGGACTTGTGAAGACACGACAGGAGTAGATTTTTGTGCGAGGAATGACACTTATTACCAGAACGGTGCTTGGTCTTGGGAAATAAACGATGATGGCGGTGCTGGAACTGGGAGTTATGCTCGGTTCAAGACAACAAGCATAAACGCCACTCTGGTTGATATAGTTAACTTTTCTTATAGGTGCGTAAGTTGTACTTTGGACAATTACAAGCAAGTCAGGATGTGGTGGAACTCCACGAATTATAACTTCTTTGATGATGGAGAACTTGGCAGTGGCAATTGGGTCACGAACTCAACTGACGTGAGTTCTTTAACGGGAAACTATAACGTGAGTTTCGGAGAGTATGTAATCTTTGCTTTCATACCATATGGTGGTTACTTCTTGTTTGATGATGTCATCGGGCACACTGACCAGAGCACAATCGACTACAGCTTTGGCAGCGAAGAATCAGAAAATCTCACTGTCGGCTGTACCATTACCGTGAATGACTACAATCTGACTAGCGGTTCTGCTGGAAGTACTGGCTATACTCTCCAAAATGGCTCCGCTGGCAACGCTTTGGTGGCTAACTATACTGTGACCTGCTACAAGGCTTCGAACTATGTATGCCATTTCTCAAATGGAACCGATTATGTCGGCAAGAATGCTACAGCGCTCTCCAACGCTTCTTTAAATTATATCAACACGAATGTGACCTGGAGTGACAAGAATTACAGCGTTTCTGTAAATTGCACCAATGGCACATTTTCTAATAGTTCCAGCATCACGAATTTGGTTTTGGATACTCTCGCTCCTTCCATCTCTTTGATTACCCCTTTGAACACGAATTATGCTGGTGGAACAGATATCATGTTAAATTTTACCTATATTGAACTCAATCCCGCAAACTGCACTTATTCTTTGGATAGTGCCACCAATGTGACTATTGGATACACAAATGGGACATTTTTGACTAGCTCAGCGGGTTCACATACGTTGAATTTTTGGTGCAATGACAGCTTAGCACACATTGTCAGCAATCACACTGGTAATTTTACAATCAACAATCCTCCTCTTGTTTCTAGTGTTATTTTGAGTAGCACATCCGCACTTAATTTTACTGATGATGACTTGGCATGGTATCCAACAGCATTTGATTCTGAGGGTGATGCGTTTGCGTATGCTGTGAATTGGTATGAGAATGATATTCTCCAGTTTTCCAGTGATTATGATGAGTCTCTTGTTGGTTGGTGGGAGTTTGAGAAAGGAAAGAATACTGTTTGTTATGATTATTCGATGAACAACAATGATGGCACGTTTTCTGGAGAAACTTTCAACGAAGGTACTTTTACTGGGGAGACTTTGAATACTGGTACTTTAACGAACATGGAGGACGCAAGTTGGGTGACAGGGAAATATGGTTATGCACTTGATTTTGATGGAACAAGCGATTATGTTTCGATAGGAGATGTTGGCGTTGTTTTTAATGATACGACCAGTAGTTATAGCGTAACGTGGTGGATGAATTCTGATGACTTAAACAGTAAAGATTATCAATGGGTTGCGGGTGGGTATCCAACTGCTTTCACACAATCAGACCAAGGCAGAGTGATTGTGCAATATTATAATGGGTCAGTGTCTGAGTACGTTATGACAGACGGGGGGCTAATGAGTACTGGAACGTGGTATCACATCGCCTTGACTTTTGACGGCTCAACAAGGACAGCAAAGATTTACCTAAACGGACAATTAAACGACACAAACACATTGGCATTTTCTACTTTTGATAGTAATAACCTCTTTCTTATCTCTCGCGGAGCCTCTTCCGCAATGGATGGGAAACTGGACGAGTTTAGAGTTTATGACAGGAGTTTATCTGGCACGGAAATACAAGATATTTACAATGATAATTTGTTCGTTAGAACTGGTTTGGTTGGTTATTGGCGTTTTGACACTGGTTATGGTTCTTCAGCATCTGACACTCATCATATAGTGACTGATGATAACAATGCTAGTGATTACAAGTTTAGCAATGCATTGAGTTTTGATGGGGCAAATGATTATGTGAGTGTATCTACATTGGCGATAGGCAAAAACAATAATTTCACTATTTCGGGCTGGATGAAAGCAAGCAGTTCGGCAGTTAGTGCAATTATAGCCA
>Ga0307928_10001020_pt1 | contig 21030 bp, 33 predicted proteins | sample AceLakmetagen232_FD_201815 | JGI IMG/M metagenome (GOLD analysis project Ga0307928, IMG submission 201815) | Saline water microbial communities from Ace Lake, Antarctica - #232 | ecosystem: Environmental > Aquatic > Non-marine Saline and Alkaline > Saline | place: Antarctica: Ace Lake... | reverse complement strand
TTCTTGAAATTTGCTATTGAGAAACAAGGATATGGTAAAATTATCAAGACACTCGATGAGTTGGTTTAATGAAAAACCAACAGACTTACTGGCACGATGGAGGTGAAGGGTGATAAGGCAGATGACAATAGGTTTTATGGTCACATTTTTAATAATATTGGGAGCGGTGGCATTCTGGCTTGGAAAACAGTTGGCCTCCGAGTATGCCTATGAAAATCCTCAAGAGAGGCATATAGATGATGTGGCTTGTATAGTAGAAAATGAATATGAGATTGCTCTCTGGATTAAAGATGATCGTCCCGACAAAACCGAACCATTGCGTTGGTTCACGCAAAGCCAACCGTCTCAAGCACTCCACTCCGCAGATGTTCTAATAACATTTAATGAGCAAGAGAGAGAATTCACATTACAGGAATTTGTTGATCTAATTTTTCCGGAGGTGAAGGGTGAGTGATGAATCAAAAGCCAGCAGATTGACCCCGGAGCAGGAAGAGTATTTTCGTATGCTCAATGATTTACGGACATACCTCGTTGACAGGGAGGCTTTCAGGCAGAACCGTGACGAGTGGGAAGAGCGGTGTATCAGGGCTGAAAAAGAGCGTGATCTTCACCGGAGACGGTGGGAAGAACTGAAGGACAGGGCCAATAACCCCGGAAACGAAGAGGGATTGGAGATAGGGCCAGCGTTACAGAGATGGATTAAGCAAATCGAAGAGGAATAATTAAATGAAATGTAAATGTGGAAATAACATCACCGGATATGACCGTTATCTTTTAGGAGATGATACGGATATCTGCGTAGAATGTACCGATGAAAAACAGGAACAGTTATTTAAAGATAGGTTCATTCGGGACAAGAGGAGGAGGTTAACCAGGAGGATAGTATGAAAAAGAAAGAAAAAGTGAAAATGAGACCACTTTTAATTAATGTTGAAAAATTAGCCCAGTGGAATAGTATGTTAAATCATTGGAAGTGGCCGGAAGATATGCCAGGCAAGCCGGTCGGTTTTGACAAAATACCTGAATATCTACAGGTGGAATCAAAAGATCGAGGGGTACTTGTTACAAAATATGATATAATTACTCCTGTTCGTAATTTAATTGAAAATATAATCGGGAGAAAAGAGTGTTTAAAGTGGCGTCATCTTAATAATTTAAATCGTACAGAAGAGCAATTTGAGAAGTGGTGGTTAAAACATCATAAAGAAATGGAAAAAGCGGAAAAAATAAGAGAGGATGATGAATAGGAGGATGGGATGATCACAGTAGAGATAAAAGTAAACGGTAATATGGTCGGTCATATCTACGGGCAAAATCTTGGTCGTGCCTATGGAGAAGGAAAAAGAGTTCATGACTATCGCTATGAATATTATAATCTGGCATTGGGAAAGATAATATCTGGAAGTGTCCTTCATTCAGGGAAACTAAATATTGAAAAGTTGATCAACGAGATATTATCAGATATTGAAAAAAAAGGAGGATGTAATGAGAAAGGCAATGACTGATATATGGATAGAGATAGAAAAATTAAAAATAGAAATGGATGGGAAGGATAAGGAAATTGAACGGTTAGAGGATGAAGTTAGAGAATTGAAAGGTGAAATAGATTCATGCGGGTATCTGTATGGACCGGCGGTTGATATAATAACTACTGGATCAATGACAATTAGTTATCCTTCTATGAGAAAAGCAAAGATACCAACCTCAAAAGTAGTAGAAAAAATCCTTGCTCACCTTAATCTTGATATTGAACAAGTTCCGGCGAAACCAGAGTCTATTCAGTTGAAGAAAATTATTGATAAGAAAGATAATAGAAGAAGATGATGGATAAATCAGAACATGATACACTCCATAAGTATTTAGACGATGGACAATGTTGTGGCGATTACAATGAGTTTGATCGTCTATGGCGTCGATGTTATATCTGTTCAATTCTAAAAGAATGTATTAGAATAACGAATGAAAATGAAAGAGAAAGATTAATAAAAAAGTATTGACTTTTCCATAAAATTATGAGAGGTTAAAAGGAGTATTATGAAAGTATCCCAGCTAAAATTAAATCCCCGGAATCCCAGAATAATTACCGAAGATGCTTTGAAGAAACTCTCGGAAAGTATTAAACGGGATCCGGCTTTCATGGTATTGAGGCCGATAGTGACAGACAGTAAAGGATTAATTCTCGGAGGCAACCAGAGACTTTCGGCAATCAAATTACTCGGCATGAAAGAAATCCCTGATAACTGGGTAGTTGAGGCTTCGGACTTAACAGATGAGCAGAAGCGGAGGTTTATCTTAGCGGATAATGCCCCGGAGGGTATGTCTGGAATTTTCGATCAAATGCTACTTAAAGAAGATTATGAAATATTGGAATTAGAAGAGTTGGGGTTTGATACATTATTTTTTGATTCTGATTCTCCTCCAGAAGATTTTAAGGAATATGATGAGGGTATTGAAACGGAATATAAATGCCCGAAATGCGGGTATGAATGGAGCGGAAAGCAGAATTAGATGATCTATGAGGTAAAGACTAGGGTAATTCATGATACCTCAGGATTGTTTAGTTTAGGGGATATAACAAACAGACCATCACCAACTATAACGGCATCTGGGGCCGGGCAGATAATAGTAAAATATTATTATATAGACTCCCCCCCCTAAGAAAAAAGATATGAAGAGTGATAAACCAAAGTATGAAATTCCATCTATGGAAGAGATTAAGAAAATTCCACGGAACGGGTTTAATGTAATTTCAACTTTCTCCGGGTGTGGGGGATCTTGCCTCGGGTATAGGATAGCCGGTTTTAAAATCCTATGGGCATCGGAATTTATACCCGAAGCTCAGGAAGTATATAAATTAAATCACCCTGATTCTTACCTTGATAAAAGAGATATTAGGAAAGTTAATCCAGGGGAAATATTAAAGCAGATAGGGCTCAAAAAGGGAGAGATAGATTTAATGGACGGAAGTCCCCCTTGTGCTTCATTCTCTACTGCCGGGAAAAGATCAAAATACTGGGGAGAGGTAAAAAAATATTCAAGTACCAAGCAGAGGGTAGATGATTTATTTTTTGAATACGCCCGGATTTTAAAAGGGTTACAGCCTAAGGTATTTGTAGCTGAAAACGTATCGGGGTTAATCAAAGGAGTTGCTAAAGGATACTTCAAAATAATCTTACAGGAATTAAAAGATTGCGGATATAATGTTTCTGCGAAAGTCCTCGATGCCCAATGGTTAGGTGTTCCACAGATGAGGCAGAGGCTTATATTTATTGGCGTTAGAAATGACTTAGGAATTAGACCGGAATATCCTAAACCACTAAAATATAGGTATAGCGTTAAAGATGCGTTACCTTGGATAGTGACGATAGGGTCGTCGAATGGATTTGGAAGCTCTAAACAGGTAGCAAGTACCTATCCTTATCATACCGTCGGAACTTCTCCTCAATCCGGGAATAGCCTGGCACGTTTTATAGAAGCTGAAACGGATATATCAAAATATGCGATAGGGCGTGAATGGGATAAATTAAAACCTGGAGATAAATCAGATAAGTATATAAATTTAGTAAAGCCGGGATTAGATAGTCCATCTCCGTGTATAACTCAAACAGGAGGGATTAGGTCGGCGGCTGGAGTAGTCCATCCGATGGAAAAAAGAAAGTTTAGTATTCAAGAATTAAAAAGGATTTGTGCATTTCCTGAAGACTTTATTCTAACCGGAACATACTCTCAACAGTGGGAACGATTAGGGAGGGCCGTTCCGCCGGTAATGATGGCCAAGATAGCAGAAGTTATTAGAGAGGGTATCCTTGAAAAAATTTAAAGAGATTTTAAAGTCTGCTATAGGGGATTATCAGATAAAGGATAAGTGTGCTCTTTTATTTAGTGGTGGGACAGATAGCCTTACAATATTTTGGGCCCTAAAAGAGTTAGGTATAGATTTTAAGTGTTATACATTTGGCTTAAAGGATATTAGATCTATTGATATAGAGGTATCTAAATTAGCTTGTGATTTTTATGATATTGAGCATGAAATTATAGAGGCAGAATCTAAAGGTATAGTATTAAGAGATGAATTAGAGGAAGTAATATCTATAATAAAGAGTTATCGGAAGACTCATGTTGAGGTTATGTGGGGATATTTTTATCTCATTAAAAATATTAAAGAAAAATTTATACTCTCAGGATTACAGGCCGATACTCTCTATGGTTCATCTAAAAGTATGTCTATAAAATATAGTAAGAGTCCTTCCGAGTTTAGGGTTGCAAGAGAAAAAGCTATCAAAAATAATGACCAGGAAGGATACGCACAAGCGATATTATTATCAAAATTTTATAATAAAATCTTGTATGCACCATATACCCATCCTAAGGTGAGAAAATTTATTCTTAAATATAGCTGGAGGGAGCTTAATAGCCCAAAGCAAAAAAAGCCGGCCCGGGTAGGGTTCAGTAAATATTTTCACCAAATCCCAATATATAGAAAAAATGATAATATGCAATGTGGGTCAGGGATAAGAGAATATTTATCTGAGTTACTATGGGATAAAGAAGTTAATAAGGGATCTCATACTAAAGTTACGAGACTATATAAAGAAATATCAAAGGAGTCATTAAATGAAAGATGAAGTAATACCCAAAGATAAGTGGGAATTTAACTCAGAAGTAACGAAGGTTTTTGAGAATATGCTACAGCGTAGTATCCCTCAATATGATATTATGAGGGATAGTATAGTTTCGCTTATAGGTAATTTTCTTCGTCCACGTTGTAATATTCTTGATCTTGGATGCTCTAACGGTCTTATGATAGAAAAGATATTAAGACAATACGGAGATAATCATTCAATAACCGGTATTGATATTAGTAAACCTATGATTGATGATGCGAAGAAGAGATTAAATTTTGGAGTAAATAATTATAAATCCGTTCGGCTTTTCTCGTGCGATCTTCGTAATGATTATCCCGATGGTGTATTTAGAGTTATCCTATCTGTATTAACATTACAGTTTACCCCGATAGAATATCGGTTAAAAATATTAAGTAATATATATAAATCATTAGAGAAAGGTGGAATATTTATTATTATAGAAAAGGTTATCGGAGATACGGCAGAGATAGATGATTTAATAGTACAGGAGTATTTGGGTTTAAAGAAACGTAATGGTTATACTCAAGAACAGATAGATAGAAAAAGATTATCTTTAGAGGGTGTACTCGTTCCATTGCCAGCAGATATAAACCAATCGTTAATAAGAAGAGCGGGATTTAATTCTATTGATTGTTTTTGGCGGTGGATGAATTTTGCCGGATGGTTAGCAATTAAATCCTAAATAAATAATATAGTATGAAACCAAAACTACCTAAAGCAAAATCAAAAATCAGGATGCTACTCACCTTCCCGATAACAGCATTTATAACAGCATGGAAATCATCAAAAAAGCAAGCAGAAATAGAGAAGAAATACAGTAATATATTCAAGAATAAGACTTGACAATCATAGGGGCTACATAGCCCCTTAAGTAATGTAATAGTAATGTAATAATATAAGTTATAGTAGTAGTATAAGATGAATATCCATGCTCAGTCAAGGAAAAAATTAGAAAATCTCAGGATTAAATTAAAAATTCTTGTGTAAAAATTGGAGGGTCAGTTTTGAAAGCAATAATAATTCTCTGGGTATCAGCATTAGCAAGTCTGTATCTGCTTTTCTTCGCCGGGTATAAATTGGATAGTCATCAATGGTTTTATTTTCCGACTATGTTTATTGTATGTTGTCTAATGGTGATTTTATCTATAGCCGGATACCTGGCATTTATGGAAAGGAATAAGGGGAAAGGGGAGTAAAAGATGACTACGACAATTTATGCCATAGCAAGTAAATGTTTTGAGACATACGGCCAGGGAGATTTTGGGGAAGAGCTCAAAATCTGCCAGAAAGATGCTTATCATCAAGACGGAACCTTTCCTCCGGTATTCAGGTCAGAACATTCCGCAAGAGAACATCTTGAAAAAATGAATTATTATCAAGATAAAATTATTGTAAAGCTCAAATTAAGAGATTAGAAAATGAAGACCGGCCGGCAGAGAAAATTGAAGAGAAGAAATATAATACTTTATAGAAATAGGTATCTTCCTGATATTAAAATGTTAGAAGCAATGGGAGAGTCTATTTCAATATTTATGCGGAGACAGTATCCTGGAAAAGTTTTACATCGAAAACTCAAAAGAGGATATCTAAATAAGAAAGCCCCGGAGGACACCCGGAAGTCTCCCCCTGTCAATGCTTGCGAAAATCCGTGCCCAGGTCCGGGCAATCGCGGACAGATTAGGAGCATGGCTATAAAGGGAGATGATGAGGGCCGGGGCTTTCTTATATAACTATTAGGGGAATGATAGAGAAAAAAGAGGAAATAAAATCACGACTCAGGAGGTGCCCTGATTGTGGAGTAAAGGCTGGTGAGATACATAAAGATAATTGTGATGTAGAAAGGTGTAGTGTTTGTGGAAGCCAACGTCTCTTTGATGATTGTGAGGGGCATGATAAGACTTTTTCAAGATGGAGTGGCTTCTGGCCGGGAGAATTAGAAGCGGATGCTTTGGGGATTGACCTCAATGATTTATACGGATATGAGATATATAAGTCTTTATTTATAAAACCGATTGATAAAAATACAGAATCAATTCAAGATGAGTTTCCGAAAAATATTCTTGGATTCCCTGTTGTGGTGACTAATGATTTTCCAAAAGAAATTAAGGTTGATGATCAAACTGGGGAATCTATAATGATGTTTGGTTCTCTTGATGATTACGGTCCGAAAGCGTGTCTCATTAAAATAGATGGAGAATATTACGTGAAGGTCAAGAAAATATCGGAGGAGTGAATTATGGATTTGTTCTTTAGAGAAATTGGTAAAATGTTGGGAGAACTAACTGATCCTTTTATAAAATGGTTGTTCGGAGATATAAAGAAAGAATTAGAGATCAATCATTCAAAAGGTGATCATTACTTAGAATACTGGGGAGGAGTCAAGAATGATAACTGGATTGAGCGTGACCTTGGAATTAAAGATACTGAGTTCTGGTTTGATTCTAAGGGTGAAAGATCAGACTTTAAGGATATATTAAATTCAGTGGCAGAATTTCATGGAGAGATAATTTGTTTCAGAGAAGAGAGAGGACTGGGTGTTCATTATAAAACTATCGCTGATATGGAATTTGAGTATCAGAATAAGAGATATCATGTTCAGGAAGATTATGGTTATGGTTACCCTGCTTCCTCTGCAAAGTGGCTTATAGAAGAGGGCAACGATGATTGTGACTGTAATCGGTCCATCATTATCGGAAGGAAGTATAAGCGATTCCCAGGGTTAGATTGTGGGGATGATATTAAACTAATAGATTTGAAGTTTATTTATAGACAATAGGGAAATCGGAGGATAAACCATGAACAAGGAAACGATAGAGATTAAAATATCTGATAATGGGTATCTTATTAGGAAGGGTAAAAAACATTTAGTGGTACTTGATATAGGATCGGCGTTATATTATATTGCTGAAATGATGAGGCCCAAAGAAAAGATTATTATAATTACTGGGGATGATGATAAAATTAGAGAGTGGATCGTTTTACCGTGGCAGGAGGATTGATGAGTAATGAAAATATATCTTGAAGATAAAGAGATCGAATCATCATTTACAAAAGCGGTAAGTTTAACTATGCCAATAAAAAATGGATGTAAATCTGATCTTATGAGACCTGGAGAAAAAACGATTAAGGTCTGGGCGTATTTGAGGATTGAAAAAGATGGTAGTAAGGGTATGTATTGCTATCATAGGAGATTGAAATGAAGGTGAAAAAGGAAATTGCTCAATTAAAAAAAGAGATAAATCAACTCCACGCTAAAGTTGACGGATTGATGATATTACACAAGGGTCTCTTGAATATGATTATTGGTATTATGGTTGAGAATAAGATAAAATCAATGATGGAGGACTTAAAGAATGATTGACGAAGCTGAAAAGATTAAAACAATCAAAGTTGAGTTAGAACCCGGAGAATTGACAAATTTTGAGTGCCCACTTTTAACTGATGTCAGCACTTGTGGGGCAGATCCCGGAGTAAAAAATTGTCCTGAATTCAGGGAAGAGGATTATTCCTGGAAGATCGCGGCAGGAGATTGCCCACTTCGTCGGGGGAGTGTACTTATTATTAGCACAATGCAGGGTAGATCCGTCATAAAAAGCAGTACCATTATCTGACAAAAACAACGCGGGAAATCCCGCAAAAAATAAGGGGGCGAAACGGTATCGATTGAATAGGAAGATATAAGATTGCGATCCGAGGTGGTCGGGAGGCCTCGTTAAACACCCGGCACTTTAAAATAATTGGCAACTTTCAGCCAATGAAAATGGCGGCTTAGACCGTCACGTTGCTGGTCAGACGCCCGATAAGATCGGCAACGAAGATATCGGGATAGGATTCCTACCGGGAGCCGGGGAAAGAATCTGAAACTTCTACGTGGCACCCTCTAATGTTTGCCTGTTCCATGATGAGGTTAAACTAATAACGGGATATGATCGTAGCATATCTGTATTGAACTATTACAAGAAGGGGGTTCGACTCCCCCCGCCTCCATGACATTGAATAGGAGAACTGCATGAATGTAAAAGAGCTAATTCAAGAGTTGAAAAAATATGATAAGAATTTAGATGTGCGGATAGCAGACTGGCAAGAAGGATGTCAGTCACCGATGCCCTTAGAATCGCATGATGTACTGATAGAATCAAGTTATATAAAATATGGAGATAGAGTATTTCTTAAATTGGGAAATGATGACTGGTAAAAAGATTGCAGTTTCGTCGGCAGACCGGGGGAGGTGTAGACCTTCCCTCCCCCGTTTGTTATCAAGAGAAGAGAATTTAAAAGGAGGGTAAAGATGAAAATATTAAAAGAGGGTAGAAAGGATCGTGATTTATGGATAGGGCAATGTAGGCGGTGCGGTGCGGTTGTTCAGAAAAGGAAGGATGAATTAACAAATTTACTGCAAGATTATGACGGGAACGATCATTCTTCATATGAGATATGTCCATTTTGTAAGCAATCATATTCTATTTATTTTTATCATGAGGGCACGAAAGCAGTTGATATGCTTTTTGTGCAAAGTGTATTTGATTGTATGATGGAATTAACCAGAGAACAGTTGAAGACTTAAAAGATAATTTATAATTATTTTCAAAGGAGGCAGTCAGAATTGCGGCCAGTAACACCCGTCTTTTCTGACTGCTTTTTTATTATATGAGTGAACCAGAAATTAAATTAGATGAGCGAGATTACGGTGAAGGTGGCAGCCTTAGAGTTTTCTCTCATGGCAGCGGGAATACACCGACAACTCTAATTGATAAAGCAGGTTTTGGTAAGTACCCTAAAGATCAAGTAATTGTATATATCTCACGTAGGGCGGGGATTGGATGGAATGATATAGCAAAGGCAATGTCAAAGAGCCGAAGGACCGTTATACGAAGGTTCAATGCAATCAATAATAAAATCAAAAAGGGAAAGCCTATGAAATAAAATTTTTTGGCACGTTTTAGACTAAGTATAGAAGGTAAATTTATTTTCTCAGGGGTTATCCCTCCCCCAGGTCCGCAAGTTCCATCAAGGACACGCAGACGAAATAAGAGGGTTTTGCCGGATCCGGCATTAATTTTTAATCTCAGGGATATTTAGTCTAATGTGCTTTACCGCCGCCAAGCATGATCCTCCCCCGCAGGGATTACAATTCCTGAAAGACTCCCCTTCCGGTCAGCCTCTATTTTTGGATGAAGATTGTAACAGAGTATTTGAGATAACCGATTATTCAGAAAACCAGGAAGAGAGATCGAAACAATGTCATGCCGCTAAGATCAGAGACAGAAAGGATTACCAGGAAATACGTGAGTTAGAAATTGAGCCGCTTGGAGATGCTATCCGGGCGGCTTCTCCTTTTTGGGCTGATATTACTCCTACCGGGATAAGGAAAGGATTTTGATATGCCTCCAAAGATTAAAAAAAAAGATTCTTCAAAAGGGAAAGGCAGAACTGGCCGGCCACGGATAGAGATTGACTGGGAAACCTTTAATAAACTCTGTGCTCTTCACTGTACCCTTTTAGAGATTGCGGAATTTTTTGAATGTTCTATAGATACGATTGAGAACCGAGTTAAAGAAAAAAAGGGGATGACTTTCTCGGAGTATTTCAAGGTAAAGAGTTCTCCCGGAAAAATATCGCTTCGTAGGATACAATTCACCCTTGCAAAAAAGAACGCCGCAATGGCAATTTTCCTTGGTAAGAACTACCTGGGGCAGAGTGATAAGATCGGGCTGGAACATAGTGGTTCTATAATGTCCATATCGGGTTTAATCTTAGAGGCTAATCGTGATGACAGGAATGACACCGGTACAGACGACAAGGGATAAATGGAGAACTGACCCGGTATACTATGTTGAAAAAATATTCAGAGCTAAACTTGATCCATTCCAGAAAGAAGGACTTATATCGGTTAGAGATAATCCACGAACTGATTTAAAGTGTGCTAACTCAGTAGGTAAAACATATTTTGATGCTGTATGTTCACTCTGGTTTCTTTTTGCTTTCGGTCCACATTGTTCTGTTATAGCAACAAGCTCAACTGATAGACAGTTACAGAATCAATACTGGAGTGAAGTAGGGAACCTATATAATATTTCAGGAGGAGATAGTTTCTGGGGTTCAAGAATAATCACAAAGAACTTGATGCCCTCAGAGAAGTTCCCGAAATGGTTTCTATTAGCTTTTTCAACTCAGTATGAAGAAAATTTTGAAGGGTATCATAACCTAAACCAACTAATCGTATTTGATGAAGCAAAAGGAATCAAGGATTCAATATGGCGTGGAGCGGAAAGATGTTTACGTGGTGAAGGTGGCATTAAAAGGTGGGTAGCTACCGGCACTCCTCCCCTCGCCCCGATAGGGGAATTTTGTCAGATAAGTCTTGATCATAAGAAAGCGGCACAGTGGAATCATATACATCTTTCAGCATGGGATTCACCAAGATTAAGTAAAGAATCAAATCAGAAAGCATTAGAATCTTACGGAAAAGACAGCCCGTTTTATCAGTCAATGGTACTGGGTCAAATCCCAACTTCGTCCATAGAGACATTAGTTCGCTTGATAGATATTGAAGCGGCGGCACTTAGAAGTATCAAGCCAGGATTGCCAGTACAATTCGGGATAGATGTATCAGGCAGCGGAATAGACGAAACGGTAATAACGAAAGCTGAAGGATTAAAAATAACACAAGACGTACATCCGGGAATGGATGAGTGTGCGGCGATAGTAACCAGATATAAAGGAATAGTTAAAGATTACCCGAACCCGAAAACTATACCAGTAAAGATTGAGGATATCGGGGAAGGTGCCGCAGCGTGTTCAATTCTTAGGGCTGAAGGTTACAATGTAATACCGATAAATGTAGTTGAGGCGGCGAAAGACGGAGAACATTATTACGATATAATGACTGAAACATTTTCCGATCTTGGAAAAATCTTTAGGGATAATGAAATAGATATACCAGATGACCCGGTTCTGAAAGCTCAACTTTATCAGAGAACAAAGACAGAACCGAAAAGAAAAGGGAGTCAGATGGTATTGAAAATAAAAAGCAAAGATGAATATAAAAGGCAGACAAAAGCCTCAAGTCCTCAACCCTCTCCGGATAGAGCGGATTCAATAGGTATCTGTTTCGCAGAACCGACAAAGACAACAAATGAATTCTGGTATGGTTAATAAATCAGTAACAGAGAGAATATTCATGGCGATCATTGCTTTAGTCGGGGTGATCGTCATGAGTCCGTTCATGGGCATCTCAATGATAATTGATTCTCTGAAATCTAAAGATCAAAGCAAGTTCGAGATACAGCCGACAGTAACCGGGGCATGGTCAGCCAGCTCAGGACCGCCCGGAGAGATAAGATATTCCAGCCCGGAAGTAAAACATTCAAGAGGGCGAACGGTGATAGCAAGTTGACCTCGAACACTTACAAGTCAAGATTTGGTTGGCAATCCGGTAAGTGTCCTCCTAAGTTTGCAACTAAATGTACGAAAGAGAAATGCGAAGACTGTTTTATTTATCATGGGAAACCAACGGGGTTTGTTAGAAAGAAATGAATATCTTAGAAGCCGCAGACCTCATAAATAAAAAGATGGCAAGCCGAAAGGTTGATCTTGCTGAGTTGGAAAAGCTGGCAAGACCATCATGTAGAAAATGTTATGGCCGTGGATATAAAGGTGTCTATCGAACTGAATGGAAGACAGAACAGAATGAATTTTCAGGGAGTCTTGTTCCATGTTCCTGTGTTATTAATAAGTTAAGAAGAGAGCGGTCAAAGAATATCGAGGAGGGTAATTTCTCATGAGTGATAAACTGAAAGAGCTGACACGGAATAAAGCTATCCTTTCCTTTTCTGATGTTTATGGAGTATCAGCGGCACAACTTCAAGAGAACCGGGCAGAAGAAAATACCAAAGATGTCGATAAAAAGAAAGATTTAGGTAACTGGAAGAAAATATTATGAGCAATGGAATAATACCATATTTGAGTAAAGCCGTTTCTACTCTTGCCGGCCGTAAGAGTTTCAGTGGTATGTCCGATACCGGGAACTGGACGAGTCTAACTGGCGGTCGTGATAGCGGATCGGTTGGTCAGAGTTCTCAGAATGATTTTAATGTTCAGATTAAACAGTTTAAGGGATATGTCTTTGACTGTACTTCTCTTACCGCTCAGAAGAGTGCGGCCGTTCCCTTAAAGTTATACGTCAGGCGGCCCGGTGGCAATGATGAAGAAGTCACTGACCATCGCTTCCTTGATATGTGGAGGACGGTCAACCCGGTCCATAATCATTTTGACATGACGGAGTTATTGATTACCTATCTTTGTCTGGTAGGTAATAGTTATATCTGGCTCAATAACGATAGTCTTAGTGTCCCGGCAGAGATGTGGATTCTCCCCGCTCACCGTATGAAGATCGAGAAAGGAAAGGCTGATGAAGATATGGTCAAAGGATACACGCTCCGTAAGAGTAGTGGAAAGGAACAGTTTTTCCCAGCCGAAGAGATAATCCATTTCAGACTCCCTAACCCCTTTGATCCTTATTATTATGGCCTGTCCCTTGTCTGGGCTGCCGCAGAAGCTATTGATGCCCGTAACAATATTAACCGCGTTGAACGCTCTTTAATGCAGAACAAAGGCCGCCCGGATATCGGGGTAGTCTTAGACTCCATACCGACTAACCTTGATGAGTTTGAGAAATTCAAAAAGAAGTTTACTAACGACTTTTGTTCCCCCGATAAACAGGGCAGACCGCTTTTCCTTGCTGGGGTAAAAGATATTAAAGACTGGAGCTTCCCGGTTCGCGACTTCTCTTTTCTAAAGGGTAGAACCAAAACAAAGGAAGATGTTTACTCCACCTGGAAGATCCCCATTACTTACGGAAGCCGTGAACATACCCCGGCCAGGGCGACTATGGACGCTGACAAAGTCAGGCTCGCGGAAGATTGTGTCGGGCCTCAACTCATCCGGGTCCAGGAAAAACTTAACGAGCAACTATTACCCCGTTTCGATGAGAAGCTATATTGTAAGTTTGATATATCATCTATCGTTCCGAGTGATAAAGAATACCGGCTGAAAGAACGGTCAGAGAACATTAAATCTGGTTACTCTACTCCGGATGAAGAAAGAGCTAAAGACGGAGAAGGTCCCCGGCCCGATGGTATGGGGGACAAGGTACTTGTTTCAGTGAACACTATCCCGGCCGACGAATTAAGTTCTTTTGATAATACCCCTGAAGGCAAATCTCTGGATGTTGGAAAAGTAATCTCCGAGGCAACCGAAGAAGCTACAAAGATTATTACTTCAAGAACCTTGTCAGGATTAAAAGGCAAGGCAAAGAAACAGAAAGTCTATTCTATTCCCGCCGAAAAGATAATGAAAGAGACTGCTCCCCAGGTAGGGACAATGCGGAGAGAAGTTAAGAAAGTATATAAAGACTTAGGAAACGAAGCGGCCGAAATACTGGGTAATCTATAATGACTATCGCAAGTAACGCAATCACGGCGGCGGATATTGATAAGGTAATGAAAGAACTTACCGCCGCTGGATATGTAGAGAAGTTTGCGAAAGCCGGGGAGAAAAGTATTCAGCAAGCGTTTAAGAAGGTCGGTCAGGCTTCGGGAGAAAATATCGAAGCAGGATTCGTCTTTGATCTTGAAGCTCCGGGAGCGGTAAAAGAGATAGCGAAGATCATAAGTAACTTTTCAAAGACCGCAAGGAAATCAGCTCTGAAAGATATCAAAAAGGCACTGGCGGTTGCTCTTGAAGAAGGTCAATCTATTCAGGATGCTCAGGTAGTTATGAGGGGTCTTTATGCGAAGAAGTGGAAGTCACGGGCTGATTCTATTGCCAGAACTGAAATTATGAGGGCGGCTAATCATGGGGCACTGGAAGCATATAAACAGAGTGGAGTTGTTACAAAGAAAGTCTGGATTGCGGCGGGGGATGCGTGCCCTATTTGTGTTCCGTTACATGGCATGGTTGTCAGCATTGAAGAGTCATTCTTTACATTCGGAGAAGAAATACCTTACACGGATGCAAATGGTGATTCAGTGGGCTTTCAGTGCGACTATGCTGATGTTGAAGGTGGTGACGCCCACCCGAATTGCCGATGTACAATTGGAGCTGTAACAGAGGTATCCGGAGGATGAAAGGCTTGGAATCTATCTTCATTACAAAATGTGCCAGATGTGGCGAAGGTCATTTAATAAACTTCAAGATGTTTTCCAGAAATAGAATTGATGAGTATAACTACTGGGGAATGTGCCCGGTAGTAAATGAACCAGTATTATTAACAATTACTCAGAATAAGAAGTCTCAGGGGGATAAAATGAAGGTCTTAACTATTGAAGTAACTCGACTTACCGATGCGGGGTAGCGCAGAAAGGTAGTGCGTCGGGCTCATAACCCGAAGGTCGCCGGTTCGACTCCGGTCCCCGCTACTAATAATAAAAGGAGAAAGACAATGCCGAATAGAGATGGAACAGGACCGAATGGTCAAGGACCAATGACCGGCGGAGGCCGGGGAAATTGCCAGACAAACCCACGTGGAGAAGCTCGCCCGAGAAATGGAAGAGGCCGGTTTCTTAGTAGGTTATTTCGCCGCCGAAGAGGACGTACAAACATTTAATTATTCTGCCGGAATAGCTCAATGGGAGAGCAACTGATTTGTAATCAGTAGGTTGAGGGTTCGATTCCTTCTTTCGGCTTAACAATAAAATAATAATTGCGGTCAATAGGAGAATAAAAAACAATGAACGATATTCTAAAATCAGCTCTCGGGACAAAGACATTCACTCTCGGAGTAGTTCGGAAACTCATTGAAGGTGCATCAAAGGGAGCGGCTACTGCTATTGCTCAGGCGATGCAAGACTATAAACTCACGGATGAAACACTTGTCTGCCGGAAGAGCTTTCATAATCTTACTCAAAAGGTTAAGTCTGCCGAACGTGCGATAGTTCATAAAATTGCTACGGGTGGCATTGACCTTATGGGTGAAGTTATGCTTCAGAGTGGGGCAATCAAGCAATACTTCAATGGCGTTGTTCTATACGTTCATGATTACGGTGATAAGTTTCTCCCGATTGGTAAGAACGTTCATCTGGAATCAAAGGATGGTGATTTGATAGGGGTAACAGTCTTTGCTAAACATAAACTTGCGGATGACCTTTATCAATTATACTCCGATGATATTATCTTTGATGGAGTAAATACTGGCCCGATATGTCAGGACTGGAGTGTTGATTATATCCCGTTAAAGACGATCCGGCGTGGTGGAACAGGATGGAAGGAAGCTCTATCGAAAGCGATTAAAGCACGTCCGGATATCAAATCAGAACAGAATAAAATCCAGAGTATCGTAACTTCATGGCTTCTTGTAACTTATAGTGCCGCTCCGATAGGGACTAACCCGGAAGTGAAAACTATCCTTGAAGGTAAATCTTTTAAATCGGAAGCGTTGCGTCTTGATGTTGAGCACATAGAAGAGCCTCCGGCGAAAAAGGAAGATCCTCCCGAAGAGATAGAGGAAACCCCGGAAGCCCCAGAGGAAAAACCGGAAGAGCAAACCCCGGAGGTAGAAGATGAAAAGAAACTTGACGATGATGGAACGCCGGAGCCCGGAGGAGATGTTATACAGCCGCCTCCTGAGAAAGACGGAGAAGAAATCCCCGAAGAAACTGAAACTCCTGCGGAGGAAGAAACGATAACTATCGTTGAGTCAGTACCGAAAGACGATAGACCGGGAGAGCCCGTTCTACTTGGAAAGAGTATTGAGTCAATCACTGCTCAGTCAAAAGAACTTGAAGGAATCAAGGGTAAGGGTATCGCTGAGGCATTTGAGTTTATGGACTTCACTGTTCCTATCTTCTCTCAGATCGACGAGCAGACTTCCAACTGGATTGTTAATTATCTGATTGCTTTGAATCTTTATAAGCCGGAGCAGGAAGTCACCATGATTATCAATTCTCCGGGAGGTTATTGTTCTGATGGTTTCGCTATCACCGATACAATGGCTTATGTTCAAAGCCAGGGAACGAAGATTAGAACCATCGGACTCGGGGAGATTTGTAGTATGGGATTAGTAATCTTCATGGCCGGTGACTCTCGTTTCATCGGGCCGAACGCGTCTATCCTTTCTCATCAGTTCTGGGGCGGGGCTCAGGGTAGTGCGGCAGAACTTGAGGCATCTTCGGTTGAATGGAAAAATGTTAAGAAAAGAATCCTTGATCATTATATTAAGTTCAGCAAATACAGTACCGTTGAAGATGTAGAGACTAACCTTCTAAGGACTGTTGATACTTGGCTAACTCCGAAACAGGCAATCAAGCATGGGTTGGCTGATAAGATCCTCTCGGAAAGTTTTAAATTTGTTGATCCGATTATTAATGAAGAAGGAGATGCTCAGGTTGCAGGAAAAGCGATGACCGGGGAAGTTGAGACAGACCCGGAACCCGAAAAGGAAGAAGTAGTCACCGAAGACCTTGAGGTAGAAATAACCGATCCGGAGACAATCAAGGAAGCCGAAGAAATTACTGCGGAGATTGAGGAGCCGCAAGCGGAAACCTTTACCTGTGAGTGTATTAAATGTAATTATACCGTTGAAACAAGTGAACACTGTAACGACATTAAATGCCCTGATTGTGGTGGTCAGATGCGAAGAAAGGAACGTCCGGGACCGGGGCAGGATATTGATGTAGCAGAATCCATAACCGAAGACACAGTAACATTCACCTGTAAATCATCCGAGCATGATAACGTTGATATCCCGGTTGATGATCTACTGTACGATTATGATGGTTCTGTAATCCTTCCTAAGTGTCCAGAGTGTGGAGAACCTATGAATAAGCTTTCTACGAAGGACAAAGAATTAAAGGTTGAAGTAGAACTCAGTGGCGAAGTCAAGACCGAGATTGATAAGATCAATGCTGAGATTGCTAAATTCAGAGAAGAAGCAAACGGTGATCGCCAGGCATATCTTATGGATAGCGGTGGCCGTGAGAAGGTCCAGGAAGCGATTGATAAGTTATCCGGCTTGATGGATTGCTTAGAAGAGTTATCCGAGCAAGCAGTAGAGAAGGACTCCCATGTAGAACCAGACCCTCCTCCGGTTGATACTCAACCTGAACCAGAGTTAATCACAATAACGGAACCCGCTAAAAAAACCGAACTTGATCAAGAGACTGTTTTATCTGAAGTTTCCCGGCAGTTTCAAAAGTTTATGACGGAAGACTTCTCTGATTTAGTATCAGCAAGAATAAGGAAAGCTATGGGAAGGGTTGATTAATACCTAAAACTAATTTAAGGCGGCCAGAACTGGTTGCCGGGATTTAGCTGGCCGCGATCCCGGTAGCCTCCGGGGAATATCCTCCTCTTCGGATTCTGGTCGCCTTTTTATTTGAAATGTCTTTATAACAACCACCCTTTTGAAGCGTTAAGGCATGGGCTGAAAGACGCAGAAAGGGAACATAACAACAAGGAGTAATACAATGGACTTAACAATGGAAAAATTGACCGAAGGGATCGCTTCTGCGTTCAAGGCTGAAATCGTCCCTACGATGATGGAAGCACTGGATGAGAAGATCAAGGAAGCGACAAAGCCGGGACCCCGGAAATCATTAATCGACGAGCACGGAGAAGAGATTGTTGATAAGGCATTGAAAGGTGCTAAATACTTCAAGTCGATTTATGACCACAAATTCAGCGGCAAGGCACTGACAGATGATGTCATCACTGCGACTATTGACGATGCTCATGTCGCTTACGGTGTGCCTACTGAAATTATGGCTGATGTTGGTAAGGTCGAAGCACAGGAAAGCATTGCTCGCTTAGAATGTCGGACTGTTCCGCAGGGAGCGATAGCTGTTAACCGCTTGCTAAAAACCGCCGGTCTGACCATGACTCACCCGACGGAAGCCGCTACTGGAGGTTCTACTATTCCGACATACGCTCGTCGGACATGGACAAAAGTTAAGGGTGTCATGAATGTCCCGGTCTCTAATGATCTTTTCTCAGGAGGGGTTACCCCGGTTGATATGTACAATGAGATCATTCGGGAACTCGGAATTGGAAGTGGTGAAGATCTGGATACCTATTGCTTTAATGATAATACAAGTCCCTATGCCGGAATCTTAAATGCCGCTGGGTATTCAATTCATCTCGGTGAAGCTGCTTCCGGTATTACCATAGCGAATGTAGCGGATGATGCTCTCTATAACAAACTGGTTGATATGACCACTGCTGTTTCTGGGACTTCTCTCCGGGGTGCGAAGTTTGTTTTCCATCAGACTATTCTTGGTCGGATTCGTAAGATTAAGACTACTACCTCCCTGCCGTATCCTGTTTTTGAGCCTCGGATGGCTATTGATCCTGAATGGGTTGTAGGCCGTATCTTCGGTTATCCGGTGATTGCTTCTGAATATCTGCCGACTTATGCCACCTGTTCAGCGGCAGATATTGCTATTGGTTTCTTTGGAAATATGCAGAAATACCTCATTGGACAGAACAGTGATATGGTTATCGACATGAGTCGTGAAGGGACAATCGGAACCGGAGCGGATGTTATGTCTGCCTGGGACCTGGATTTGACTTTCATCCGGGGTATTGTTTTCCGATCCGGTAATCTTGGCGTTCCGAACGCTTTTGTCAAATTGGAGACGGCTACTTCGTAAACCGCAACGATTAAAAGAGTATTGTCTCTGGGGGGATAACACCCCCCGGAGGCTTTTAAATAAGAAAAGAAAAAAGGAGTAAACAATGAAAAAGCTATTAACTATTGCTGGACTGCTTGTCTTTATGGCGGTGCTGGCAACTCCCGGACCGGGGGCGGACTTCACAGGAAGAGCGGTAAGTGTTCCGATCCGGTATTCCGGGATGGAGTCTAACGTTCCGGATGCCGGGGTATTGTCTTTCGGGACAGATCAGGATGTAACATTTACTTTCAATACTACAACTGGTGTGCTGGCTATTACCGGCGGGGTAACAGTAGAGACTGTCACATTTACCTCTCTTACTGTTACTGGTGCGTTTAACGCTCAGAGCGTGACTAATATAGATGTTCTGACTGCCAGTAAGCCGGTTTTCACCGATGCGAGCAAGAATCTTACCTCTACTGGTACGCTTGCAGTTGATCAGGGTGGGACAGGAGTTTCTGATCCTACTGACCACGCGGTTTATGTTGGAAGTGGATCTTCGCCGATGGATGCGCTTGTTGTTGGGGGAGCTAATGAGGTTCTTTGCGGAGCCGCGGCGGCCGATCCTACTTTCAGGGCGTTGGTCAATGCCGATGTACCCCAGGACCTAACTGTAGTAGGGGGCACGATTGATAACAGTGTTATTGGTGGAAGTACGCCGTTGGCCGGTTCATTCACGGCCATCGTAGGCACTGGAGTTGATATCAATCCATCCATCACGCCGAATACGAGTCTCCGTCCGGTAGACATTACCTATGACTACGCTGGAGCAGTTGATAATGCTGGTGGCGTGGACATGGACTTGTTCGGGTATCGTGTAACCATTACTCAGACAAGTAGCAATGATGATCCTGATATTGGTGATCGTGGATACCTCCAGCCGATTCGGAGTGATATTCATATCAACGGTTTTGTTGATGATGCCTATGCGTTGTACGGCAAAGTTTATGTCGATGGAACGAGTACATTGAATCAGGCTTATGGCGCTAATCTTGTTGTAGGCCTTGGTTCAGACGCTATCACCATGGACGAATCAGGAAATATTGCCGGTGTAGGTATCTCCGTGGATGGAAGTGGAGATGTTACTTGTGGTGGAACGGGATATGGGAAAGTAAGTGGAATGTACATCAACTGGAACCAAACAACTGATCTAACTGTTGATTCTTGTGGAGTATATATTGGAGTCGCAAGTGGTGCAACTCTGGATTCAGGATATAGAGTGAATGCATCTGGTTCGCTGACAAGCTCGTTCCATTCGTATAATTCCAGTGGGACTCCGACGCAAGCCCTGAAGGTTGAAGGTGCTCATACAAATGCCTTTGCTTTCCCGGCAGAAGGAACTGCTCCGGTCTCAACGTACACTACAGAAGAAGCTCCGACCGGGAAGATTGCGATTAAAGTTGGCGGTGATACTCGGTACTTAGCTTACTGGGATTGATCATAAATCATTAACAGGTTTTCAGCCCCTCTCTCCGGAGGGGGGCTGGAGCCATAACCTTGGAGGATATATGAAGAACGTCATAATAACTATACTGTGTGTTGTCATGGCAGGTCTTATTGTCGGAAGTTGGGCGATGAGACAACTCACTATAAGGGATAACACAATAGCAATACTTAATTATCACCTGGGTCAGCTACGTCAACAACAACAGCCGATGGTAGTTCAAGAGGCTCCAGTAGTTCAAGAGACTTCACAAAGCGAGAATTAATCAACTGCT
>Ga0307928_10001019_pt1 | contig 21047 bp, 38 predicted proteins | sample AceLakmetagen232_FD_201815 | JGI IMG/M metagenome (GOLD analysis project Ga0307928, IMG submission 201815) | Saline water microbial communities from Ace Lake, Antarctica - #232 | ecosystem: Environmental > Aquatic > Non-marine Saline and Alkaline > Saline | place: Antarctica: Ace Lake... | reverse complement strand
TTCTACTTCTTCCAGTAGGATAATTTAACATAATTAATTCCTTATATTTAACATTATGTTTCTTTAACCATTGTTCTGTCTCAGGTCTAAATTTCTCTAATCTACTTGTAACTATTCCATTAATTGGATATTGTGGTAAATACAATGGTGGAGCATTTAATAAAAACTTCCTATACTTTTCTCCATCATCATTCTGTTCTACTGTTGGTTTAACACACATACATCCATCAATATCCCATACTGAATGGCTTAACATTTCTTTATGTGATGTCCAATTCCATTGAAACAATCTTCCTTGTCGAATTGTTTTATGAAAAATTATATTTTCATAATCTTTATCATCATCTGCATAGATTACTGCCCAACCAACTTTATGATTAAAATTAGCTTTTTTAACTAATCTCTTAGCTTCAGCAATTGTTCCACCCATATGTATAGAATCATCAACAATCATAACATTTTTTATTTCTTTTGGATCTTGATACCTTAATCCACAACCCATAGAAAATTGCCCATTAATATAATCTTGTAAAGAACACAAAGAAACATTCCAATGTAATGCTAATATTGTTGCAGGAATAATTCCACTTCTTGCTATACCAACAACTAAATCAGGTTTATCCCATTTCTTAGCAAAGTCAATAGTATCTATCATTAACTCCCCATAATTTCTCCAATTCATTTGAAAGCCTTTAACCCCATATTTATTCCATCATGCATAGGTCTAAATGGATATTGTGTTTCATCTAAAATCATAATTCTTTTAAATCCTGCTTTTTCAAGTAACAAAGCTAAGTATTTATGATTAAATGTACTATGGTGCTCATTCCCTTTTGGAAGTTTTTTACTGAATAGCCTCCAATTAATCCCACCCATAATTTCTTGAAATCTTTTAGGTTCATGATTAAGATAAGCATATATTAATTTATCAAAATCAACTGTCCAAATATCAACTGATCCTCCTTCTTTTAAAACTCTAAACCAATCAATTAATATTTTATCAATATCTTTCCACCAAAAATGTTCTATAATGTGACTAGCGTATATACAAGTTACAGAATTATCTTTATAAGGTAATGGTTTATTTAAATCATGTTTCACATCAATCTGAGGGTCATCCATAAAATCTACATTTATATAATCTTCAATCAAATTCTTTGTTCCACTGCCTAAATTTAACTTAATTTCTTTGTCTTTCATATCAATCATCTCCATTTCATTTAATATTAAAAAAATAAAAAAAAGGAAGAGTTTATTCTTCCAATGTTTCTAGTACTGCTTTTTGTTTCTTAGGTTTTTTAAGCTTGGCTTCTAATTTAGGAATTCTAGAATCACTAGGACACATTTCCTTAAGAAATCCCAATAATTCTTCTTCACCCATTCTATCTTCCATCTTAATCACCCAGTGTATCTATATCTATCTGATGTATCAGTTGTTGTTGATCCTGCATACCAAGCTGGTGTAGTTGTTGCAGTATAGTCAAGATAACCTTTAGCTTCTCTCATTATACCTTCACAAGTTGTTGTTCCTGTTGCAGTAGTCAATAATGATAACTGGCTAGTCTTTGTTGATGTTGTTCCAGTGTACAATCCTTCTTCTTCATAAAAGTTTGCATTTCCATCTGAATCAGATGATGAAAACTCTAAGTTAATTGTTCCTTTAAAGTATTCATCTGCTGCGAATTCTTTATCAAATGTTACTGACTTAACATCACAAAATATCATTCTATAGCAAGATTGTGTCTTTGTAGGAACAACTACTGTTCTTCCTGAATTAGCTATATGATATTGTGATTCTTGGAACCAAAATATAACTCTAAATCTTTTGTTAATATCTGTTGACCTAACTAAAGAACCAGTCATAGATCCAATTCTTGGGTTTCCTGCTTTTGTTGAAGTTGAACCAAATTGAACAAAGTCAAAATCTGAGTTGTTTATCATAACATCAAATGCTAATGTAAACTTCTCTCTTGGTTTCTGGAAGTTAAATGTTTTTCCGCCGAAAGCGAACACATCTTCAGATGGTTGATTTCCCCCACCTATATTCCAACTTAATACTTTTCCTTCTATGTTTTGGACAGCTAATGTTCTTGTTGTAGAATCATAAGTACTGTCGTATTCTTTTTCAAATGTGATTATCACATCCTCACCTTCAAAGTGATCTGGTAATGCCATTTTTTATCATCTCCGTTATTTATATTTTATATTCTACAAGTCAATCAACAATCCTCTATTCTTGAGTATCATAACCTTCAAACTCTCTTTTCTTTGGACCTCCTGGTCCTCTTCTTATTACTCCCCTGATCATATCAAATGCTTTTTTTTGGAAATAAGGGTATCTTTGTTGTATCCATTTTTCTTCAGTAAGTTGCCAAGTATGAAATGGTCTTGCACCTGGATGCCTCATACTATTCCAATAATTAGGTCTTCCAGTTTTTGAACCATCTTGTTTATGAGGAGGGGTTCCAAATTCTAAATATCTTGGCTGATTACCCCTACCACCAGCCATAGGCATTATTCTTTTCTTTCCTATACCTTCATTTACATATTTTACTCTTTTATACAAAGCCCCAGGAGTATTATGTCCTGATGCAAGATATTGTGCCCTATTATGATGCCATTTATATTGCTTAATTATTGCTGCTTGAAATGATTGTGCCATTTTAGCTGTTAATCCATTAATACCTGCTTTCATTTTATTAGATGCATTAGTAACATCTACTTCAAACTCCTTCCATCCATCAAAAACTATTGCTCCTACTTGTTTTACCATTTAATTTGAAATATACCTGAAAGTAACAGAAAAATCAATAACATGTATCTTCTTTTTTCCTTCTTCCCAAGCATTATTTGAACCTCCCTCTATATTAATATTCATCATTCTTTGTGCTTCAAATACTGACTTTCCAGATAATAGTGAATTTGTAACAGAATCAGCTAATACTTTAACTGATTCAGCAGAGGTGTGATATATTTCTATATTAAATACTATTTCAGAATTAGTGTATTGCCCATTTGCTGATTCTTTTTTAAAAGGAACAATTGGTGGATCAATTATAACTAAAGGATAACCCTTATCAGAAGCTAATGTGCTATTCCAAGCACTAAATATATTATTTGTAGTAAGTGCATAAGTTCCTGTCTGTAAATGATTATACAGAGTATCCCATGTGCTAGTTCTTATTGTTGCTTTTGTTACTGCCATATTTACACCTCGTAGTGTATAATTACCAAACTGTTGTACTAGTGACTCGTGTCACATTAACAATTTGAATAATTAATGTATCTTGAGTTCTTACTAAAGCTATATCATTAACTCTGAACTCTTGTGAATTGATTGTGATTCTATCATTAACAGCAATGGTTGCATCATCTCGGAAGATTTTATCATCTTCTCCAAGGGTTTCTTTTCCTTGTTTTACTTGAGCTAATATATTTACTGCATTTTGTCCATCTACGGCTATAGCAGCTGATGCTGTTCCCCAGCTACTAACAGTTATATCTCCTTCTGCATTCTCAGCTTTTGTAGCTGTTGAATAAGTATAAATGGCAGTTGTATTCCCAAATGTTGTAATGAGGGATCTTGCTGCTTTTTGTAATGATATTGCTAAAGTCATTGTTCACTATCTCTAAATAAGATTTGTAAACCATCAACAGAGTAACCTAAATGAATAGCTGCTTTATTTGCTTCTTTTTGAAAAGCTAATTTCATATCTTTTAAATCTTTATCTCCAACACTTAATGTACCAATAGTCTTATTTACAGAATCAATACCTCCAACTACTTGATTTGTAACCATAGCATCAGCAATTGGTCTAGTTATTGTATCAAATCCAGTTGTTGTTGTAGTAAATAATTTAACAAAAGACTCAGCTCTACTTATAATTGATTTAACAGCTGTGGTTCCACCATCTATTGCATCATAAACTTCTCCTGTATCTGCTGATATGTCTGCTATTGTAACTACCATATATATCACCTATTTCTTTTAGTTTTTAAAATAATCTATTTTGGGAGCTCCCTTTCTGCAATAGATTCAAAAATAACAATGTTAATAACATTCTTAAGCATATTTGCTTCATCATCAGTTACAGGCATAGCTATTCCACCTTCTATCTTTCCAACGAGTGGATGATTAACAGATGATCCTTTCTGAACATTTAATGCGTATTTCATTGTTGAACCCCTTGTAAAAGCTTTTGCATCTTATTCCATTTAGCTTCCAATTCCATATTCTGACCTCTTAATTGCGCCATCTCATTTTTAACTGTAGCCACATCAGCTTTTAAAGCTTCCACCATAAACTTCTGTGATACAATTATCTTCTCTTTTTCTTCATATTTTTGTTTTATTTTTTCAATCAATTCTTCCATTTCTATCATCTCCTTAAATTGTTATAGTAGCAACCCAACCTATAATAATTAAACATATTGTTAGTGCTGTTGTTGCTATCCACTTATTTAACTTAACCTTTCCATTTGTATTTTTTACATGCTTTTCAACTTCTATTAACTTCTCATAAATATTCCTATTTGTTATTTTTATAAAAGTTTTATCCGCCATATATCATCACTCCTTTTTTTCTTTTTTAACTTCTTTAGGTTTATTAATTATTTTTGCAATTTCTTGTTTTATAGCATTAACCTTATTTTGTGCCATTTCTAATTCAATCATTGCTTTTCCATACATTTCAAATATTTCTTTTTCTTCCATTTCTATCATCTCCTTTATTCTTCAGGTTCTTCAGGTTCTTCTTCTTCTACTGTTCTTGCTATTATTTTTGTTGTTCCATCTTTACCAGATACAAAAGCATCTATTTGTTCAATTACTGTTTTCAAAGCTGCTTCATCTGCTACTGGAATTTGTGTTGTTGCTATTATGTTATATTTCATTTTATTTCCTAATTTTTATCAGTATGTTCATACTCTACTGTCTGTAAACTGTTAGTGCTGGCATCTATTCGGGCATCGTCAGTTTCATCGTCTCCACTACCCCATCTACCTACTATATTTTTCCAATTGCTCATTTTAGTACCATCCATCTGTTGCGTTATAATTTAAAATAATACTTTCACTATCACTAATTGTAATGCTAGAATTTGCTCCGATTAAGTTTTCTGCTCCATTTGGTGCTAGAGTTAAATCAAGTCCACTTGTTCCACTATTAATAATTCTAAATTCTTGTCCTTCTACTCCTGCTGGAAGTGTTGCTGTAAAAGCTCCACTATCAGTATTAGCAAACACTCTATCATCAGTAATAAGAATATCGTAAGTTGTTGTTACTCTTGTAGTTCCTTTTATTCTTCCACCAGTAGTATGTAATTGAGCTAAAGGTGTTGCTGTTCCTATTCCAACTCTATTAGTTCCAGAGTCTGCAAATAATAAATTAGCTGTTGTTCCATGAATAATAGTATTAAAATCTTGTGAACTTGGGTTTATTATTGTTGCTGTTGCTGAAGCTTGTAACTTAGCATAATTACTTCCAGCATGTAATTCTAAAATATCATCTCTTAATCTAATATAAGTATTAGGATCATCATTATGGTATATAAACTCATCAAATCCAGCATTACCAGCAACATCTAATTTATAAGTAGGTGTAGTAGTTCCTAATCCAAAATTACCAGCATTATTAATCCAATTATCTTCACCAGCTTTTCCATATAATTTAATTGTAGCATCAGCTAAAGTAGGTGGAAATACTTTATCGTCAAAAGTCGCAATATAACCCTCTCCATCTCCACTACTTCCAAAAACAACAGAATATTTATCATCAGCTTGAACTAAAGAAAAATCTGCACCATTTCCTTTAATTTGTAGAGTAGTAGCAGGTGTTGCTGTTCCAATTCCTACTTTATCTTCATAACTTGGAAGATTTACAGCTAAAGTTCCACTATCAACATTTAATGAACTTGTTGTCAATAAAGTATCAATAACATAACTTCCTGTTCCAAAAGAACCAGCTAAAATTGAAGCTGCTGGAACACCAGTAATATTTGTACCATCAAGAGTTGGTGAAGTAACTATTCCAACAGTAAGAGTTTGTCCACTTGCACTTGTTTCTATTTCATTAGCAGTACCACTTAAAGTAAAAGTTTGTAAATCTAAATCCACTGCACCAGTTCCACTATCACCTGCAAAGTCTAAGTCCTCAGCTGTTATTTGGTCATCAACATATTTTTTATTTGCAACTTCATAATCTGCATCAGGTGCGGCACTTGGAGTAATTGGAAATTGTGAAAAAGTAGTTTCTGCTAATAATCTTATTCCTGTTGTTGCACCAATATCAATATAACCATCATTCAAAGAATCAATGTATTCGTTTCCATCTGTTTGAGTAAACATTATTTTATCTGTTGCTAATATTTCCCCATCAACTTGTAAGTATCCTGTTCCAACTTCTGCAGGATTAATTACTAAGTTAGTAGCATTATACTTGATACTAGCATCTGAGCCAGTTCCAAACAAAACCTTTTCATCATCATCTATTTGTATTGAATTAGCCCAAAGTAAATCCCCACTAGCATCTATTTGTCCTACTTCTGTACTATCTATATTAAATCTTATTGTCTGGCCATTCAAAGTATTTCTTACAGCATCAAAGCCAAGTTCAACTGCACCAAATTCTCCTGCACTTATTCCATCTCTGCTTTGCAATACATTTATTTCATTAGCAACACCAGCTATTGCAACATTCTCTGTTCCATTTCCAGAATTATATATTGTACTAACTTCTGCTACACTCAATGCTTTATCATATATCCTTACTTCATCCATTAAACCATCAAACGTATAACCGGTACTATAATATGCTCCTATGATGAATTTCAATCCATCAAAATCTAATAATGTTGTGTAAGGTTCATTAATAACTACTGAATTGTCTAAATATAGTTTCATATCTGTCCCATCATAAGTTACTACAGCATGGTGCCAAGAACTAGTGTCAGAAAATGCATAAGATTGGTTAAATTCTGAAGCATTAGCTCTCAATCTTAAATTATCAGTACTTACAAATAATCTTAACTGACCATGTGCACTAGCAAGACTACCTATGGAAAATATTCCATCATTAGCAGAAGTTATATCAGCCTTAAACCATAAGGATACGCTAATATCAGTGCAATTATCTCCTAATGCTGTACCCACTTGTGTTCCACAGTCTACGTAATCGGCATTTCCATCTAAATGAAAACAACCATTAAGGTTAGGAGGGTTACCAGAAACAGCGTGTTTATCTGTTGTGTTTCCACCAAATAAAGTCCCATCAAATCCTCCAACATCATCTTCTACATCTGTATTAACTGCATCTTCGTTAAGTTTCCATCTAGCAATACAGTTAGGATCAGTTCCACCAACACTCATTACATTATCTTTAATTGTTGAAAGATTGTCTCCGTCTACTTTTAATAATTCAAGAGTCTTAGTTGCTGCATTGTCAATATGAACTGCATCGCCAGATGTTTCTGGACTCAGAATTGTTCCAGTTCTATCCCAGAAGTCATTGTCATCTGCATATTTCTTAGTTGCAGCATCTTGGTCTGATGTTGGGTCTACCACTTCTTTTATTTGATGTGTAACCATATCTAAGTAAGTTGGATATAAAGTCATTTTTGTTGCGTGTATTCCACCTGTCATTAATCCAAAGTCCATCTTTGCTGCTCCTGTATCTCTACCTGCTATTTCTTGTGTTATTTCTGTTTCAATAGCACCATATCTATTAGCCTCTCCAAAAAATAAACCAGTACTATTTCCAACTGTTGCTACTGAATATTCTGTTAAATAAGAGGCTGCTGTTATATCTGTTCCTGTAGTCTGTCCAACTCCACAAACTTGTGCTAAATCTGGAGTTGTACTTCCTATTTCTGTCCAGTTAGTTCCATTCCAAGCTATCTCATCACCTATAATAAAACTCTGTCCTGTATTTGTATAATTTGCACCTGCATCATCAGTTACATCTGTACCAATTGTATAGAACCAGCCATTCTCCACATCTGCTATTAATGGAAAATCTGTATTAGCATTTATTGCTCCTTTGAATAATAAAGGATTAACAAGAGGAGTATTAACAATATCAAAATTACCAGAAAGAGGATTAAATTTATAAGGCATTATACTTTCGCAGCCGATGATAGATTATTTTTTGTTGCGTCTGTATATGTTAAAGTTACAGTTGCTACAGTAGTTCCACCAACCCCTCCTGTTTTAAAAGTATAAACTTCAGTAATTGTTGAAGGATAAGTTATTGCGATATAATCATAAGCTTCAAGAACAAGAGAATTCAAAGTGGTGACATCTAAAGAAGCTTTATCTCCTGCTTGTGAAGACGTAATTACTTCTCTAAATGATGAATCTTTGCTATCTAAATTATCTTCATAACCACCAATTTGAGTAGGCATTTATACCACCTTTATTTTGTTTCCTTTGGGATCTTCTCTTTCTTTACAGATTTTCCTGTATGTTCCGAAGTCCATCTAGGATCACCATCTTTGTCTCTTCCGAAAATTATGTGTCCATCTTCAGTTATTCCTGATGGTGCGAACTTTTTACATCGGTTTTTCATTGTAATAAATTTTAAAACCATATGTCTATTAACAGATCTTTTCCATAATTCAATTGTGTAATCAACTCCTTCTTTAGTTAATTTACTTGGGTTATTTTCTATTTGCGCCCACTCTGAATCTTGGAATACTGTTTTTTCTTTTCCTGCCTGACCAGTTGCAGTTGGGTCAACACCTTTCGGTGTAATGTCTATAAAATCTTTTTCAACCATTTCATTCACCTCGAACTATTGTTTATATTTTATTTATTTGCAATTTAAAAATCATTGCAACTCTTTTCTTTTCTGTAGCTGGAATTCCATTTCCTTCTACTCCAAGACCTTCTAAAAGTTCTACTTGTGAAACCTTATTTAGTCCCATAAGTTCATCTTTAGTGTAAACTTTAGGTTTTACTATTTTCTTAACTTTTTTAGGTTTCCTATCTAAATCAGCTAATTCTCTTCGAAATTGTTTAACCATAACTCTGTTAGCTTTCCAAAGTATTAAATCACATTCTATTTCTTCTTTTGTTCTTGTCATTTTCAATCACCTATGCTGAACTTAATACTGTGCTTATGTTATAAAGAATTAACCATCTTGTAGATGATATACCATATATTGCAATAACATCTGCTGTTGCATTCATAGTTGCAGTATTATTTGTTCCATCAAAAGTTGAACCTGCACTTGTAGTCACAGTTACTGTACCACTTGCTACATCTGCTATGATCATCAATTTTCCAGGAACTGGATTACTTAATGTATAAGCTTGTGCTGAACCTGCCACAGTTACAACTGTGTCTGAAGGACTAATTGCTCCAGCTGAAGTGTAAGCAACTGGTGTTACTGCCGCACCTTGCTCATTTAACTGTGAATTATAATTCATACCTTTAATAAGGCCTTTTGTTATTGTTTTTTTAGCTATTACGTCTGTCATAATTATTCATCTCCTTTAATTATATTTAAAAAATAAAAAAAATAAGGTTTTACCCTTATGTTGTTGTTATCTCAGCAGTTGCTTCTGTTCTAAGATATTGTGCTGCGAACCTTTGTGTTACAACTAAAAATTCACTATCTCTAGAATAGTCTTTATACCTTTCTATTGTTAATGGCCTTTTTTCAGCAATTATGAAAGCATGTTTTGCATCAATTATGTAAACTAATGTTGCAGTTACATTATTTGATACTAATACTTTCATTCCGAAAATAGTTCCAATTAAACTTCTAGTTGGGTTCATTACACTAGATTTATCAGCTTCAACAAATGTATCGATGTTCCTTAAATCATTTGCTACTTCTGCACCAACTATCATATGTGAAGGATGATAGTTTTTAGCTTCCAAGAACTGCATTGCTTCAGTTATGTCGCTAATTGGTAAAGTTGCATTTGAGTTAGCTACTTCGTTACTTGATGATGATGCTGCGCTATTTAGCTGGGATACAATTAAACTTTCTTCATTGTCTGCAAATTCATATGCTGCTAATTCTGCATGGTATGAAAGTAAGTCAAGAATTCCATCTTCTTGCATCTCTCTAGTTACACCGATTCTTGCACCGTATTTTACTGGAGTTACAGTTAAGTTTTCGAATTTAGTTTGTGTTAAACCAATTTCTGCTCCTTCTCCTGTTCTGTCCACTGCCATAGCAGTATTTGAATCGATTTCTGATTGTAGTGGTAAAACTAAACTTCTTCCAGGTATAGCTGAAGGACCAAAAGTCATTGCTGCTAATCCTCTAAGAATTAAAGTTTTCCTTACTGCACTTAAAACTTTAGGTAATAAAGTTCTAGGTATTAAATAAGAAGTTGTTGCACTTCCTGCTGTGCTTGATGCAAAATCAGCACTGTCTGTTGATAATATTTGTGTTGGCATTTTTCATCATCTCCTTATATATTAAGCTTCCATACGATGTATTTTCCACTTGTGGAACCACCAGTTAGAGCTTTTCCTATTTTATATTTAAAATCGTTGACTAAGCCAACTGCAGTTGTAGTTGATCCATAAGCGTAATCAGCAATACCTACTACACTGTTGCTTGATGCTACGCCTTTTAGAATATCTCCTGCTTCTGTATCTGCTGATACTGGTGCTATGAAAACTCCTTCCATTGCAACATTACCATAACCATCTGCCGGAATATCTTCTGAAGCTACTCCAATGCATGTTTTATATCCTGTTGAATTTGTATCGTTTCCAAATACCTTAATATCTCCACCTGCATAAGCATTTCTTGCTGATGCGGCTGTTCCTGTAAGAACGTCATCATTGCCAGTGGCAAACACTAGATCACCTGCAAATATTGCAGTTGTTCCTGAATCGTTCAACACAGTAATATTTCTTCCTTCATCTGAAAGGAAAAATTGTGTTTGAGCCATTTTATCTCACCCTCTCTCTTATTTCTTTATTGAAATTGGCATACATAGTTTCACTCATGGAAACTAAACCATCTTTTTCAACAAGTTTTTCACTATCTGCTTCTTCTTCATTTTCAACAATTGCTTGTGATCCTGAAGTTTTAGCTAACTTTTGTTCATAAGTTTTCATTAAATCAAGCCTTTCATCAGATTCTTTCATTAAATCTTCTACTTTTAACTCTTTGTTAATAGCACAAATTGATTCAACTAAGTCCCTTTTCTTTGCTTCTTTTAATTCACTTACTTCTTTTTTCAAAGCTTCTACAGCTTCGTTTTCCACTGGTTCTTCTGCCTTTTCTTCTTCTTTAGCAGGTTCTTCAGCTTTTTCTTCTTCTTTTTCTACCTTTGGCTCTTCTTGCGGAGCATCCTCAACTGGAGCTTCGACAGGTACCTCAGGTTGTTTTTCTTCTGACATATTATCAGCCTCCTTGTCTTTGTTTATTTCGTCAGCTCCATTAGAGTCAGACTCCTTCTTTTCAAACGATTCAGCAATAGCATAATCTATAGTAGCATTCTTTACTCCTTGAAATGCAACTAATCCTATTCCATCAATAGATAAACCTTCCACATGATATTTTCCTTCTTTTCTTATAACTTTCTTAGCAGAAGCGTGAATAGACGGACCTAAAAATCCATCTTTTACAGATTCAATAACATCTGGATGAGTTGAAGTATTTCTTATTTTTCCTTCATGTCTAAGAACTCCCTCTTCCATAAATACTTTTCCAGCTCCTACTACGTGTGACTCTGGAAAGTCAGGATGCCCAAATAACCATTTAAATTCTTTTTGGTCATTCTCATTTAAATTTTCTTTTGAATATACATTATTATTCCTAGATGTTCCTTCTGTTAAAGCAACACCACCCATCTGAACCCATTTACCTTCTTTGCTTTCTATAACTTTAAATTCTGGTGTAAATTCAAATATAACATTTTCTCTTATGTCTTCCATTTTAATTATCTAACCTCGCAAATTGTAAATCTTCATTAACACATTCTAATTCACCATTAACTTCACTACAATAAAACTTTAGCACCGCCGAATAATTGTATTTTTCCGCCACCTATTAATGCCATTTTATACTCCTTCCAAAATTCTTACATTAGCAGTAGATTCAGCAATTATTGCATAAAGCACAACTTCTTCTCCAATATCCAATGATATTTGAGCTGCTGCTTGTAATGGGAATCCTGTAGTTATTGTTACATCAGAACCACCAATATATATTGTTGCTGTTCCATTGTTGTAAACTGCAATAGAATTCCTTCCTGCAACTGCTGTTGCTGGTAAAGCCGTAGCAGTAGTTGTAACAGTTACAGCACTTTGTTTAATTTTAGATCTTATTATTTCAGCCATATTCTTCACCTATAATATTTTATGATTTACTTTGTTCTTTTTAAAATAATGTATTGTTACTGACACTTGGGTCATATATGTCAGTAATTCTTCTTAATACTACTCTTAATCTTATCACCAGAACCATTTAATACTGGATTCAAGTTAATCAGTGTTGCAGGTCTAACCACGTCTTCCTTTGTTGAATGCTTGTTAAAATTAGGTCTCGCCCTACTCAGCAGAGTAGTTGGAGTCATATCTTGAAATGTTTTAGGATCTCTACCTGTTGATGTATTAGGACAGATAAAGTCACTATTGTCATATCTGTCATTAACACTATGTCTTTGCCCACAAACAGGACAACTTATTAACATTTTGTCCCACACTCATAAATTAATTCATATGGTGGCTTAAATTTCTCTTCTTTAGCTGAAGGTTTGTGTTCTCCTATTTTTTGACCATCTGGACCTACAATTTCCATGATTATCTCCTTCCCAGGTGCTTTTCCGAGTATTGCTATTGCTTTTGCCATTATTTCTTCTTTTCTTCTCTATCTTTCTTAACTACCCTTTTACCATTGGTTTTTGGGTTCTTAGTTGTTTTAGTAGGATCATTAGGTTTATCTTTAACTTTATCTGAACTATTCTTTGCTTGACTAGGTCTTGGCCCATCTTCTCCAGGCGCGCCTTGATTAGCGCCCATAGCATCAGCCATTTTAGCTGCTTGTTCAACTGGATCAGGTAATTCTTCTTCGTACTTAGGAGGCATTAAATCATTTGCTTTTTGTGGACTAATGATTCCATCTGTTACAAGTCCTCGTAAAATGTCTACATCAACTTCCCAATCTCTTTCATCAGTTTTTTCCCAAATTAATCTTGTTTCTTCTTCTCCTAGTCCATTAGGTAATAATATATTATCTTTAAACTCATTTGCCACTTCTCTTTGAATTGTTTTAATTCTTCTACCAAATCCTCTAATTCCGACATCAGCATCAGATTGGTCTGATTTTTCTGTTAAACCAAGTAAAACTGGAGGCACTTGTCCTCCTGTAATAATTTGTTGTTCAATATGATTAATTGGCGTTTCAATATCCATCCCTTTACTATTAAAGTCTAATACTTTCAAATCTACTAGATGGGATACAGTTAATTCTGATTCAGCTTGTAAATCTTTTAAGGTGTTAGAAATGTTTGTTACTGCAGTATCATTAGCAGGGAACTGGTCATTTCCAACAGTTGCTACAATTAAAGGTGCGACGTACTTAAAAATAACTTTATTTAAGTTTTCTTCCATATCCAATTTAGAAGTTAAACAGGGTATTAGTGGTTTAATTAAGGACATTCCATATTTGTCGGCACCAAGAACATTATGTTTGAAATGAGCTATTTGATTGTCTAAAGGTATCTTTTTAATGAATTTTAGATCCTTTTGTTCATCTCCTGTTGTGCCCCATAGAATTATAAATTTAGTATCAATAACTTGCCCATAACCAATAATATCTCCTGTAGGCTCACGATATACATTAATCCATTTAGAATCTAAAATTTTAAGCTCAGTTATCTCATCATCTTCTTTTATAACTTCACAATAAGCATTTCCATAAATTAACATACTTTTTACAATTCTATGAAAAAATTGAGGTAATTTAACTTTTTTAGACCATTTGTTTAAATCTACAGCTCCTTGATTTTTTGGTGAGTCATTTAAGATTTCTGCCTCTTTTGTATCTCCTTTTGCTTTCTTAGCATCTTTCTCATCATCTCCTTCAAAAAAGAAATCTTGAACAACTTGATTAGCTGTTACATCAATAATTGTATGAATTAAAGGAACTCGTAAATATGCTCTTTCATAAACTTTAAATTCTTCTACTCTCTGGTCTTCATTTACATCATCCTCTAAAACAGTAGAAAATGAAGAACCACCTTTAGCTACTATGGCTTGACCTGCTTCGGTTATTTTATGTTTAAATCTATCAAAAATGCCCATAATGAATAGAATTAACTTTATTCTTTTTAAAATAATCTATTTTACTGCAATAAATGGACTTGTGTTAGAATTTTTCTGAGAACCTTTAATAGCTGAAAATGCCCCCATACTAATATGTCTTGCTATAAAATTGACTAAACCCAATGCAATAACACAATCATCATGTTTCCCAAGGCCTTCAAATTTTATAGTCTTAGAACGATGGTCAAAGATGATTCCAAATTTACTAAGCTCGTCTATTAATACTTGCATATTTGTTCTTGTTGTAACACAATTTGGATCATATGGTAAGATAAATCCTTTCTTTTCAAACTGGTCACGAAGTGCTTTAACTAACTCCTCTTTAGAGGCAGAATTAAATTTATATCCATCAATTGGTAATCCGGCAGCCTTTAAGTCATAAATGAATGTTTTTCCAAAACTACTCTCATCCCCTAATATTTTGACAACATCATACTTTTCAGCAATTTCTTGTATCCTTGACTTCTGTAGAATATAATCTAATCCTTTCCAACGATACAACCCAACTAACTTAAACTTTTTAGATCCAGGAGATTTCTCAATAACAGCGACTACTGTATAATCTGCGCCTGATTGAGCAGACATAGCAAAATCAACACCCATAAAATATTGTCGCATGTTAACTAGTTCTTCACTAAACCTCTCAGTTATATCAAGACATTCTTCTATCATATAACTAGGAAATAGCTTATCTTTCATAGAAACAGGTTTTAACAAGAATTCCTGTGACCAACTCATATTTGAGTATGATTCCAATAATTCATTAGTTTTCTTATCTCTTATCTCTACAACACCCTCTCCATGAACAATTGTAGTATCTGGGTATCTTTCTAAGAATAAATCACCTTTTTCTCCTTCTGCTGGAAACCTATCAAAGTGAATTGACTTAAAGCCAGGTTCTCTTTCTATTTCATGAAGAAGGTCTAGTTCTGACTTAGGCGTTCCAACACCTATGAAAAACCCACGCTTTGCTCGAATAGTTGGTAAAACTGCTTTCTTTAATATTTCGTGGTCTTCATACTCACCCATCTCATCACAACCAAGTCCATCTACGTGTAAACCTCTAACATTGTCGTTATAAGTTTTAGATAATATCCTAGAATGATTAACTAACTCTAATTCTGTTCTACTCCAAGTTTGTGAACGATTAGAAGGACAAAGTGATTTAAGGTAAGGATTGGATATAATTGTGATCCTAATGTCTTTTAACACTTCTATTGCTTGAGGAAGAGTCTTTGATATAATAAGGAATTGTTTATTTGGAGCTTTAATACAATTCCATAAGAAATAATTTACAAATAACTGACGAGTCTTACCAGAAGTACGAAAAGCCATATAACATACTCTCCTCCTAGCTTCTATCTCTTTCAACCAATGTTTCTGAAAACTAGTAAGTTTCATACGAATAATCTTCTCTATAAAGTAAACTGGATCATTCTTTAGCTTTTTTGGATTTATCTTTGGCATTTTCCATGAAATCTATAAAGGTTTTAGGTCCCTCATCAGATAGTCCTCTTTTTGCATTAAACATACGATAGAATCTCATCAAATCATTCTGCAACTTAGATTGGTGATCTAACATAGGATTCATTCTTAAATTTTCTTTTGTGCCAAAAAATAAACCATGTTTCTTAATTTCTCCTTCTATGAATTGTAATTGCATAAATGTAGCTACCATTCTGTTAGCCAACATAACTTCAGTTGGTTTGGTAAGTTGAAAGTCTTGAACTACTAAATCCAATGCTTCTGTAAATTTCTCCTTATCCTTAGCAGGAGTTTTTCCTTCTACTTGCCTAAGATTATCTTTAGGATGCTCGTTTTGACTTTCCCTTTTGCCATCTTTGCTCCTTGTGCTATGTTCCATTCTCTTGCAAACACCTCATTCATATCTTGTCCATCATTCATTAACTTGTTCATCTTTTTTGTAAGATACAACAATTTTAATTTTGCTACCAAAAACTTAACTTTTGCGAACATTTTTTAGCTCCTTTTTAGTTTTAGAAATAAACTTTTTAACTTTGGCTATATATCGTTCATACTTGGCAATTGATTTTTCTAATCTCAATATTTTCTTTTCTTTGCTCATTCTTATCATCCTCCAATTCATTCTTGTATTTCCATCCTAACAGAAATTTAAATATGAGAGCTACCCAAATTTACCGGTTTTTGTTAAGATTTTGGAATAAAAAATAAAAAAAATAAAAAAAGCGTTATTCAACGCTTATGCTTCCTTCAAGTGCTTCTTCAGGAACTACTATAGTAAACTCTTCGTCTTCTACAGCATCTTCTGGATTTGCTATTAACAATCCATTAACATTCCTAAAGTCGTTATCAAAGGCACTTTCGTCGTTACCATCTACGCTTATTGCGTCAAGGTCTAATGATATAACTACATCATCAACAACTAAGTCAGTTCCTACAAGGTCTAATGTAAAATCAGTGTCCTCTATTTCTAAGCTTGTTCCTAATAGAACTAAGTCTTCATCATAGATTCCAGTTGCATTTACTAAGACAGTTTCGTAACTTTCTAGTCCTTGAATAAATTCACCATCTACTTCTACATATTCATTTCCTTCAACTTCATCAATGTCATAATTCAATTCAATAAATTTATCGACATTTAGTCCATCAAATTCAAAGCATATATAGTTATTTGGTAAACAAAGCCCCATGTCTAATCCAAATGGCCCATATGGTTGGTCATCTAACTCTTGGTATTCCTGGTTTAAAGTTATACCTAATTGGTTTGCACCAATAACCCAAACATATTGTTCTTTGTCATCATAGTCATCGCCATCTTCAATAGTAACTAATACGTCATCATTTGTTTTAATTGTAGCAAAGTCTATTCCATCGTCGTCATCTAATACTTCTTCAACTCTAATGTCTAATCCTTCGATTTGAACATTTTCTTCTTCGCTAATTTTCTCTCCTACACCATCTACGATTATATAAACATAATCATCTGCTATTACTTTTATTTCAACAGTGTGTCCATTAATGTCTAATACTTCGTTTTCAGCTACAAGATGTCTTTCTCCATTTAAGAATGTAATAGAGTCTGATTTCCATTCTACAACTTCAACTTCTTCTCCTAATAAGTTAAAAGTTAATGAATCATCTTCTGTTATTAATGATGTGTTTAAATCTGCATCAAATACAACATCATAAGAAAAGCTTTCTTTGTCCATTGTTACATAAACATTACCTTCAAAGTCTTCCTCATTAGCTGAAAGTGTTCCAGAAATATTTAAAACTTCTTCAGCATCATAGTCATCGTTATCAAAATCAACTTCTACATCAAATAACCCTTCAACTTCTCGGTCACTTAATTTAAAACTAAAGTCATCTCCAATAACTAACTCATCTAATACATAGCTATTTATTGCTGATTGTACTTCAGCCGCTTCTGTAACTGCTTCTAATTCATAGTCATCAATTACTGCTTGTAGTCTTGCTTGTTCTTCAACTGCTGCTGAATTTACTTCTTCAGAAACTTGAAGTGCATATGCTCCTTCATCAGCTACTTGTTGAACAGCTAGTTCATTTACAGCTTTCAATTCTGTTGCTTGTTCTTTTAACTGTGCGTTAACGTCTTCTTGCGATAATCCACAACCTGTTAATGCACCGAGTGCTAAAGCACCAATCATTAGTGCTACTATTTTTTTATATTTCATATTTTATCCCTCCAATATTGGATTATTGTTATATGTGAGTATTCCAAATTCTCACGTTTATAAACTTATCGTTGTTTATGGAATAACTCTTCAATGGTCTTACTCTCGCCAGTTTCACCATCTATTTGTACTTCTCTCTTCATGTACTCTATTTTCTCTTTCGATAACAAATAATTTCCATAGTCTGTTATTGCTTCTTCTATCTCTTTAGAAGTAGGCATACGTTCATTTAAATGGATCAGAACCATAAGAACTTCTTGTTTGTTAAATCCCAATGTTCTCATTATATTGGAACTTAAAGTAATGAATCCTTGTTTCCATTTCCCTTTAATTCCACTATTCCTTACAGAAATCTTCCCTTTTGTTATTATCAAATTTTCTACCTCGACTTACATTTAAAGTAATTAATCTTTTTCAGTAATGAATGAACCATTAGTCCAGTATTTCCATTCTTTATTACATTCTGGACATATTTCTAGTGTTATTGGTGTTTGAGGATAATCTGTTTCATGTCCTAAAACAGTTTCTTCTTCTGGTTCAAACTTATTACCACAATCACATTCTATTAATGTTATTATTCCCATTTTAATTCAACTCCTTTTTATGTTCTTTTGTTGGTGTTAGATGACTTTCATCTGTTGCTTTTTGCTTTTCGGCTTTTAAATCTCTTTCATTGTTATCTCTTGTTAAAACATTAATAAATAACATCTTCCCTTTTTCAGATAGCATTTCATCTTCATATAGTTCTCTTAACTTTTCTTCTGTATATTTTAGCTTGATTTTTCTCTCCGTTTCAGCTTTTTGTTTATAATTTGAAACATCTTAGCTACTGATATATTCTTGAATAAATCAAGATCTTGAAGTAATCCACCTTGCTCATTATACTTATTGATAGTATCTCCAGGTAGGCATTTAAGATTTAATGTAATATCTGTTGGTTCTGGGGATGGATGATACCCTGAGATTACCTTATTGTTGCTTAGCATCATTGGTATGTCTGGCATAAACATATTTACTATCTTTGTTCCTATCATTTTCTTCCTCCATTATTACTCTTAGTACCAATATCAAGTAAGTTTTTGATTTCTTGCCACGTATGATAATTCCCATTTAATCTTTGATTAAGGAAAAAACCACGACCTATTGTTTCATTAATAATCTTAATTGTTAATCTTATCCCTTCAAGTTGCCTATATGCTTTAGTGTTCTTTTTATTCTGACACTTTTCTGACTGTTCAATCAACTCTTCAATTTCATATTTCAAATCTATTAACTGCATTTCATCCATTCTTACGTCCTCCACCGATTTTGCGAAGGTTTAAACTTTCCATTCAATGTTTTTGTCATCTCTCTAACTTCATCTTGACATCCTGCACTTAGATAACAACCTTCTTCAAGTAATAAACACCATGACATCCATCTTCCAACTCTAATCTTTTCTAATCTTCCAAATAATTCTTCATCATTATTAATTATAGTATAAACAAAATTATTATCATAACAATTATTCTTAAATTTAAGATAATCTCCATACCAAATATCATCCTCTTTATCAAATATTAGTTGTTTCATTTTGACCTCCGTATTTGTTTGGGAAGCTGTAAGTGTGGTCTAAAAATCACTAACATACTATCATGCATTCCACATTTATTTTCAACATATTCTCCTTTTGAGTTAACTCCTTTAAACTTAATCCTGCCTTTGATAAACTTAATATCAGTATGAGGATATATGATTTCATGGAAGATCTTAGTTGATGTTGATACTGGAAGAAGCATAACAACTTTACATCCTTTCTTGCTTTCTTTGAAAGCCTTTCTAATAAATGCCTCTTTGTCTTTTCTGTTATATGGGGGATTAACAAAAGCTTGTTTACCCCAATCAATTTCTAAACCATTAAAATCTGCATCAAGAGGACATGGATCAAGATACTCATAATTACCAAACTCTGGAATAACATACTCTGTTATGAACTCTGTTGGTGTTTCCCAATTATCATGTATCTTCTTTCTTATTTTCATTTTCTTCGTTAATTATCCCAAAAGAGTAATTATCTCTCCATCCCCATTATATTCTTTACTGTGGGCATTTTGTGATTATCCCAATACTCTGAACCATCATATTCATGTCTATCTGAATATGAGTTTTCAAATAATATCTTACCAAACAATTCTTGTGAACCATATCCTGAATCATATTCATAATCAAGTGATTCTAAAAAAACCTCATAGTCTTTTTTAGAATATCCTTTTTTTAAGATAGACCATTTGATATTACTTCCATAATTTTCCTTATCAACACCTATTTTAGCACAAATAGGTTTTCCACATCCTTTCACTTCTTCTATAAATCCTTCTTTTGCATTTGTCATTTCTTATTCCCTCCATTCTTACTGATTTGGCTCTTTAAAAGTAATTTATTTAATCTAACTAAACAATCTTTGCAAATATTCATTCCACAACCATATTCACGGCAAAAAGAAAAACTTAATTGAATTATCTTTTCATCAGATTTGACTTCTTTTCCACATATATTACAATCTGCACCATCAAATCTGCCTCCAAAATGATTTAATCCATCTTTTTCTGTTAATGTTTCTCCAAATTGTTCTTTCATCCACTCTAATGGATAATCTCTACCCCCTAACCAACTCTTAAAGTCTGGTTCTTTGGGTTTATTAATTAATGATTTTCTATGTGTTTCAACCATTTCTTTGGCTGATGTAATTCTTTCTGATTCTATTTCTTCCATTTTTTCCTCCATTTAATTACGCTTTATCTTGTTTTGGAATAAGTTCTCCGTTTATTTCTGTGTATTCAACAGCTCTACGAGCCTTTAGGATCATGTTTGATTTGCCTGTTTTGATATTTCTACGTTTTCCATCTTCATAAAGGAATCCTTCTTTGATTAATGAATTAACTCTGCCACATACACAATTTATCCCTAATCTGTAAGTTTATCTCCAGCAAGTTCTTTTATTTTGTTTTGAATTGTTTTCTTGAATATATCGTCTATCATAGCTGTTTGGAGCCATAAGTTAAAGCCCTTAATGAATTGTTTTACATCTCCTAATTC
>Ga0307928_10001017_pt1 | contig 21063 bp, 29 predicted proteins | sample AceLakmetagen232_FD_201815 | JGI IMG/M metagenome (GOLD analysis project Ga0307928, IMG submission 201815) | Saline water microbial communities from Ace Lake, Antarctica - #232 | ecosystem: Environmental > Aquatic > Non-marine Saline and Alkaline > Saline | place: Antarctica: Ace Lake... | reverse complement strand
AACGCTGATTTGTCAGTGCCCGCCGTTTTTTGGCGCTTAGTTATTATCGCTTTATGGTGTGCAAATAAAGCCATTATAATTCCTCAATCCACCACCACCAATGGGTGCGCGGGTACATGTCCCGGATCGCACGCACGGTGTTCATGAAGCTATGTCTCATCAGGTACCAAGCTTTATGCTCGGTCAGAAGTCGCCGAGCTTCAGTGAACTCTTCCGGATATTCAACTTCCGACCATTTACCTTTATCCACACCGATCGATAGATTCTGCAGCAGATTGATCGAAAACAACTCTGCCTGTTCCTCGTTGAGGATTCCGAAACCTGAAACCAGGTGTGCTAGCCTTTTTTTCGTTTCAGCCATAATCTTTCCCTCGCCTGGCCGGTGACCGTTTGGTCGATATCCTCTGTATTATAACATCCGCGAATCAAGCCGTTATCATCCACGACCACCATTGCATCGGTCGTCCGCGAATAGTACGTGTATTGCATCCGAGGAACCGATCCTTTTCGTTCCGGCCGATAAATCCTTACAGTGATTTCATCGGCATTCATCACTGTTTCTTGCGACCGAGCAAAATACCTTTCCGCATCGTCGCCGAAATCTCCAACGCCATGTTTGGCAAAAAGCCCCTTTTTTACGTCATCTTTCCAGTCGGAAGTACTCCAACTTAGCCCGTTTGGATGCTTTGCCTGATCAACGATGGCCTGGGCTCGATTACAATGTTCGTCTGCAGAGTACTTTTCCAGAAATTCTTTGTCGTCGTTACTGATTTTATCGCCGTATTGCTTGCTGATTGTTTCTTCCTGGAAGTAGGCGTCATAATCGGTGCGGCACCGGTAGTGATATGGCGGCAAGGCAAAATGCTTATCATTGCCGGCGAAGGTTTTCAAGTCGGAAGTTTTTCTAGGCATTTCCTTCGGCCAAATCATAGCATTTTTCATTTCTTCCGGAGATTTTGCCGCCTGCAATGCATCTGCTTGCGCTCTGGCTACCTCAACCTTTATGATTCTCCCGTTCATGTTGCGACAGATGGCCGAAGTGCGGCCGTCCATCTGGGCGACGATGACGATTTTATTGATACCGGCTTCCTCGATCGCCGCCAGGCGGCCCATGCAGCGGGCTTTGGTGACGGTATGATCGGCCAGGGTTTCCCAGTAATCCATGTCCGCATCGACGATTCCGCCCAGCTCGTCGGCCAATTGTCCGGCCAGGCGCTGGCGCGAGTAACCGGTCTGCATTACATCGGTCACGGTGTCGCGGAGTTTCGGCATCAGATTGTCGTCGACGTGGTCTTTGATCCAAACCAGGTTTTGTTCGTTCAGTATTTTGATGGCCTCATGATCGACCACTGTCAGCTTATAGCCGGCGCCGATATCGCCGGCGGCCGACCGGAAAACATCACGGACAACTGTGGTGGATCGACTGACCAACGTAGTGCCAATATTTTCCGCACCCAGCTTGGTGCCCAGGGTGGACATGACCAAGTTCACGTCGGACGAATCGACCGGGCCGGAAAGTTCGCGGACGACTTCAATAGCTTCGGCAATCGCCTCGCGCGCCTCGCGCCGGAACTCCTTCCGGTACATCGTCTGCAGTTGGGCGCGCAGTTTTTCGGGATCAACCGTCGCTTTTCGAATCTCATGAATTGCCGCCAGAAGGCGCGCGTGCCGAGCTATTGTAAAAGCGGCAGAGAGAGCTGTTCCCGTTGCTTGATTTGCTGCCGCACCCGTTCGGTCAATATCACCTCGATCGTTTCCCAAACCCATTCGCAATTTTCCAGACGACATTTTCTCACCCTTCGAGTGGTGTCTTTGGTGCGCCTGGTGGCCAGGACGTAGGGGCGATCCGCCCCACAATTTGGACAGCGCATGATTCCCCCCTTTTTTATTATTGTTGGTTACCATTTCCCAACTCTTCCGATTTTACGGCCGTAACGTTCGGCCAAAGAAATAGCCATTTCACAGGAATCGGGACCATCATCTTTGATCGACGGTTCGTCGAACCCCAGGAATTGCTCAATCAATTCGTTCAGGTCCAAGTCATCCGGATCGTCGAGGAACAGCAGTGCACCCCGCTCCATCAGAGGCTGGATGCGACCCACACGGCCTTCTTTGGAGGTAGTATTTGTCAGTCCGACGATCGGCAAGCGGACGCTACGTGCGGACTCCATCCGGCGGATGTCGTTGAGCAACAGCTTCTGCCAAGTATTTATTTCCAGTCCTATTTTAGTCGGTTTGTAGATCGCCTGAACGTTGAATAGCTCGGAAAAGAACCTTTCCAATGTGGTGTGGCGCACAAAGGCGCGCACGACAAGAAAGTAAGGCCCGGGCATCGAGCGAAATTCAGAAGCCACCATAATTGTGGTGACGGCTTTGCAGTCGTGTTTGGTTGTACTTTCCAGGCTCGGATCCGCCCCAGCAAACACGGCCACTATTTTCGCCGTAGCCAGATCCTCACGCTTGAAGCGATGAATCATCGATTCCTGAAAGGTGGCATCCGGATCGTCGGCCGGTTCGTTCATATACTCGGTGCGCCAAGCCTTTGAACCTACCTTGGCGCGGATTTGCTTTAGTAGTTCGATGGTGAAGCGGGCTTTCCATAGGCTATGCCCGGATTTATCGATCGCCGACCAGATGCGAGAGTTGATTCCTTCTCTGGCCTGCAGAATTGCCAGGCCGCCTCGCTTGCTGATCAGCGTACCGATCCAAGTCAGGATCCCCCCAACAGGATCCAGAGACGGGAACACCGCTTGCAACAACCAATCAATCCGTTCCTTGACCAGGCGCGGATTCTTTACTGACTTATCCTTTTCTGGATCGTCCACAACTGCGCGCCCAGGCCGGTGTTGCCGATGTTTTTTCCCCCGCACCGACTGACCAGTGCCTAATGCCAGAACACGGCAGCCGTTTGTGGTGATAAAATCACCATCTTCCCAGTCGCCCCGTTTTTTCATGGCGCCGAAATCGGCCAACAGACGAGGGTTTTCTTCCAATTCGACCTGGATTGCCGCGACCTCGTCGATTGCCGCTTTCTCTGTTTCCTTGATAATGATCTGGAATGGTGTGATTCCAAAAACAACCCGGCGCAGGGTTTCAGCAGTGGTCACCAGCGTCGATTTTGCAAACCCGCGAGGGGCGGCCAAGGCGTTGATGCCTGGTTTGTTGGCTTCCGCCAACAATTCATGATGAAATTGTGGACTTTCCTGGGAGAAGTAGTGCGGCAAATAGGTGCGGAAAAAAAACCACGGATCGGCCTTTGCCCGTTCTCGGCGGTTTTTAGCCTCCTCGGGCGGAAGGGTTGATGCGTGTTCACGCATCATCTGCCGGATTTCATCCAGTTTTTTCAGCAGTTCTTTCCGGCTTCTCGGGCGATTGACCTGCATTAGTCTTTTACTTTCTCCAAAAATTCTTCCCACACTTCGAAAATCACCGCTCGCGTTACCTCGTCGGGAACACGCCGGCGAACGAATGCCACGAATTCGGATCCGGCGACGATCGCCGCTTCGAAAAGGCTGATCGTATCGGCTGAGTCGTTGACCGCCTTGTAAAGTTTTTGCACTCCGTCGAGAACTGGAGGAGTCAGTGCCTCGGGGTTCATCTCCTCTAGTTCGGTGAGCTTCTTTTGCAACAGGCTTTTCAACCGTTCATGGACCGATTTCGGCCCACCGAGAAACATTTCCCGCTGTTTTTGCCAGCCGTGTTTTTTTGCCCACTGTTGCACGGCAGACTCGCTGCACCGGACCTGTTTGGCGATTTGCGCCGGCGACAGGCCATCTTCGACATACAATTTGCGGGCTACTCCGCGTTCGGCAGTTTTTGCCCGCGGCATCAGTACACCTCCATTTTTTCCAACGCCACAATAACGTTGCTGGCGCGGGAACGGCTCAGAAATCGAAGATCGGAAATGCTGAACCTGTTATTTAGCCACTGCCGCAATGACGCGGCCTTATCGTGCGCGCGCGCGCGCTCGGCCCACATCGCCTCGATCTTGCGCAGTTGCGCGCCGGTGGCCATGTTCGGCCGGCCATCCATTTTGCGATGGCGATGTCTGCGCGGCTCCGGCCGGCTCGATAGACGGTCCAGCACTTGAGATGCTTGATGCATGGTCAATCCTCTTGTCGATCGCTGGCCGGAAACAGCTTCAACTAGGTCGCGTAGCGCGCCCTCGTCGAGACCGGCAGCCTTGGTCATCGTCCAGATGGCGCGCAGTTGATCGGGCGACAATGCAGATCTTTTCGTGTTCACAACGCCACTCCTTCCGCTTCAAAGGCCCGCTCGCGGTGTTCCGGCCGGATGTAGGGCATGCCCAAAAATTTGAACAAGTGTGCTTCCTCGCGGAACGCGCCGGCGGGCTTGCCGGTACGAGCCGAGATCAACCCGGTTCCGTCGGCTTTGAGAATCAGCCCGCGCTGCCGCGCCCGCTGCGCCAGTTTGATGTTGTGTTCGCGGCTGCCCGTGCGAATCAGCAGCAGCGTCGCCCAGGTGGCGTTCTTAGCCAGGTAGATCTCGATCGGGATTTGGCTCCTGGAATCGACGAACCGGATGATCTTGCTGGCGCAGTTCAGATCGTGGATTTTTCCGGCTTCCTGGATCTGTTCCAGGCGGATATCGACCGACCGTTTTTCCTCGGTGTCGGTCTCAGCGAAGAGTCCCCGCTGCGCGGCTGGTACGGCCTCCAGGCGCGAGATCACCACGATGTCGATGTCATGCACCAGGTTCCTTTTTCGACGCATAGAACCGGCTATTTCGATGCGCTCACAATGCGATCGCAGCGCGGCGACGATCGCCGTGGCCACGCGCAGCGCTTGCCGGTACGGATATTGTGCCTGTTTGGTCATAACAGGTTTTCCCCCTGGCGATGGCTGGGCCAGTTACAGGTGACTATCTCGGCAGCTTCGGTGCAGCGGTCCCACGCGCGCGCGCCAAGTACGTCGCACAGGCGCAGCCCGCCTTTGCGCGTCCGATCGATCGGCAGATTGGTTGCCAGCAACAGCGGCTTGTTCGCGTTGTACAGTTCATTGAACAGATTGAAAGTGATTTCCTGCTGTGAGGGCGATTGCGCGCCGATCGGCGGCATGCCGACGCCAAAGTCATCGATAATGACCAGCGGCCCGCTGATGCGCCGGCGAATCGCCGCTCGAATGGAATCGGGCGACGTTTTATTAAAGCGATCGCTGCCGTACACGTCGGCGCGGATCGTGTCGAACAGTTCACCGGCGGTGAATACACGCGGCAATCCATAGATGCGATCGCCTTTCACGACAGCGGTTTCAGCCAGCAGCCAATAGGCGGCGGCGAGTAGATGGGTTTTGCCGGTGCCCGGATTACCTGACAGAATTAGCCAGGGGCGTTTGAGCGTGAATTGTTTTTCCGCCACTGCCCGGGCGGTCGCCTCTACGGCTTTGGCCGCCCGCTTTTGCTGCGGATCGACGGTCGTGTAGGTGTTGAACCGCGCATCCATGAAACGCTCGCCAAAGGGGAACTTACGCGCCGCCAACTGCAACCGCTCCTGCTGTAGATGCTCGGCCCGCTCCCACTCGATGCGCGCACTGCGCTCGGGATCAGGCTTAATCCTTTGCAGGATGCTGGTAAGGGTTTTGGCGGCGTGAGTGGTCATGTCAGTAGGTCCTTGTTGATTTCAAAATTCCAAAGACCTTGTTTTCCTTGTGCGGGGATAGGTTCCGATAACGGGCGCGGGTCGCGTAGTATCCAACCGACTGGACCGTCGAACCAATCGCGCTCGGCGTCGGTCAGGTCCGGATTATGTCGATCTCCGTATCCAACCAATTCGACCGTGCCGAGGATCGCGCCGCGCGGCCAATGTTCGCCGCCGAGCAGGTCGAGGCACTTGCGCAGCGCGCGATCGATGGGATCGGCCAGGTCGAGGTCGTCGATGCGTTCATATAAACGTTCGCATTTTTTCCCCGCGTGAATAGCCAGGCGCTGGCCAACCAAACGCTTCGGCGGCGACCAGTTACGATTTTCAATCGTTTTGCCGCCGAACATGATCAGCGACGCCCACGGCTGTCGCAGCGTCAGCACGGGCAAGGTGATTTGTTCAGTGCGTTTGCTTGCTAGCCCGTCCGCGCTGTGGTTTGCCGTTGTCTGAAAACCGCGCCCCATCATCATTCCTCGCATCACATCCCCCGCTTTTCTTTTTCCTGCCGCTGCCCGCCCACATTGGCGAACGCCTGGCCGTGTACTTTAAAGGGCACACGGTCGTGGTATTCGGCCTGCTTGCCTTTGTTCCACTGCTGTATCGGTCGGTAGTAGCCGACGACGCGGCTGTACACCTCGGTTTTGCATTTACACGGCATGAAAAAAACCCTCCGAAGTGTGGCGAACCCGAGGAAAAGCTGATATTAAATATATGATCGAAACAATAACTTGGAGGTAGTTATGAGTATTGAAGCTGCGGCGTATCGTGATGCAATGATTCTTTTGATCGAGATGATCAGGAAACAACCTCTTTATTTTGCAGGTCCAGGACGAAAAATCGATAATGATTTTGCGTATGGCTGCATCAGTAGCATTTACAATGCCTGCAAAAAGCTGAGGGAAAAAGAAGGCATCACCGAAGAAGTGCGAGGTCTCCCGGGTTACGAACAGGGTGAGTGTGTGCTGCCAGTTCAAGGAGAGTAATAACGCCATTAGGTAACTCACGCTGTCGTCCTCCGGTATTTATCGAGAATCGCCTTGGTGGCCGCGCGCACGTCGCCATGCTTGGCGGTCTGTTGGCGATCGTGAATGCGGTAGTGATTCCAAATGGCGTGTTCTTTGTGGAAGCGGAAGCCGCCCTGCTGGAGACGGCACCACAGGTCGAGATCCTGTCCGCGATTGACGGATTTGTCATAACCGCCGACGCCCAAAACATCGAGACGACGATACATCACAGTTGGGTGCGCCACCGGCCAGTTGCCTTCCCAGTATTCCCACAGCGGTTGCTGATCGCGCAGGACGCGCTTGGGGCGTGGTGTCGTGCTGCCGTCGTTCATGAGGCGAGCCATGTCGCCGCAAAGCACGGTCACGTCCGGGTGTCGGCGCATAAACGCTGCCTGGGCGGCCAGGCGCCCGGCCGGCATGATGTCATCGGCATCGAAGCGGGCGACCAGGTTTGCCGCCGAAGCCTGCAGACCGCGGTTGAGCGCCGCACTGATGCCGCGATGTTCTCCCAGGCGATGGACGCGAATGCTGTTGATCGGCGATTCCACCTCGCCGAGAGCGTGAATAAGCTCGGGTTCGGTGATGCCATCGTCGACGATCACCAACTCGTGCTTGACGTCTCGCTGTTCGCGGACCGATTTAACCGCGGCATACAACCATTCGGGGCGGATCCCGTTGGCAACAGGCATCACCACCGAAACGTCGGGATTGACGCTGATGCCGATCCCACCAGGGCTTTTGCGCTTCAATAGCCGGGCATAAACAATCTGGTAATCGGCCAGCATGCGGCGCTTGTCGAACAACTTCTCGACACGCTTTCGTCCACGCTTTGCCAGCGTGCGGCTGAACGTGGAATTGCGGCGCAGTTGATCGACGGCCGCCAGCAGCGCTTCATCTGTGTCGCAAACGATTCCGGCGTCACCAATCGTATCGGGCAAACCCTCGACGTTGCGCACGACGACCGGGATTTCGCATGCCATCGCTTCCAGGGCGACCAGGCTGACGCTGTCCCGCGCCGAGGGGATCAATACGGCGTCGAGCTGGTTATAGATTGAGGGCATTTCCGCCGGCGTGATATCACCGTGCAGGCGAACTCCGGGAATTTCAGCGGCGGCTTGTTGTATTTTTCGACCGGCGCGATCAACCAGACCACGGCCGAGAAAATGAATCACGATACGGCCCCGCTGTTTTGGTAACCAAGATTTGAGTTCGCGCAAGAATGTCATCGGCACTTTGTCTTCACGCAACCGGCCGACGATGCCGACATGGAAATGATCGTCGGGCTGTGGTCGCCGCCCTGGGCGGTAGAAATCGAGATCAATGCCGTGACGTATCTGCGCATGCGGCCCACAGATCGGGAAGCACCACGGCTTGGGCTCGATATTGCCGTTCCAGCCGTGCGGAGTTCCGAGCAACGGGTACTTGCCGTTCAATCCATGGATACCGTAATCGTTGCCCGGGCAATGGTGATGGATCAGGTCGGGAGCCAGCATGTCCACGATCTTGGCGGCGTGCAGAGAGTTGTCGACCGGATGGCAGGTCACATGTTTGAGAGAATCCGTCCATGTTTTATCGCTGCCGGTTCGCCGGTGAACCAAATGCAGCTCAGCCCATGGCGCCGCCCAGTCACACAACTCAGCGATAAAACGCTGTGCGCCGCCGACGGTCATCTGCCAGGGAATGACATGCACGATGCGAGGCTTGCTCATGGCATCCACCCCTGCGGCAGCATACCGACCAACAACATCATTTGTGCAACGGTCACCAGCAACATCAAGATGATGCTCATCGCTATCATGACGGTCATCACCTTGTCGCCGGTTTGTTGCAGCCAGTAAGTCAGTTTTCCCAACATTTATTGCTCCAAAATCTTTCGTAACGGATACAGGCTGCAGTCCTTCAAGCAACCGATGTCGTGATACGGGCAGCGTTGGCAGCGTTGGTCAATCGATTGCGAGATCGCCTTCATCCGCCCGCGCAGAGCCTCGTTTTCCTCACGCAGGAAACGCTCGGTTTCGGTTTGCGGTTGCATCTCTTTCATAATGCCTCTCCCTGTTTTCTCAGGCGGGTGGCATCGTTGGGCCAGTAGAACACCGGCATGTTCTTGGCGGTGGCGAAGCCGATCTCCTGGCAGGCGCCGGTCGATTTTTCCCAGCCGGGCATCATCACGACCAGGTCGGCGGTGAGCAGGTGCGCGAAGCACATATTCATCACTGCCTGATAATCGACATCGCCCAGGCCGTGCCCATAATTGGCATGCGGACAAAACACGGCGTAGCCGCCTCTCATCAGTTCGGCCTGTACGCCGATCGCCGCCGTGACGTTGTTGTTGATTTCTTCAACATTGTGGGCCGTGTATGGCCCGGCTAGGTAGATAACTTTCATTTCTCAGCGTCCTCGATGGTGGGGGATACATAGAACCGCAACGGCCGCACGATTTTTCCGCCGGCGGCGATAACAGCCTTCTCGCCCAGCGCCTTGAGCGCCGTTTTGTTCACCCGCTTTTTGATGGAAAGCGCTTTTTTCGGCACGCGGTCGACGGCTTTTTTCGGAATTTCCACCCGCGTCACGACCCGTTCGCCGACACGGCCGTCCTGCAGATCGAGACAGCGGCTGTTCGGCTGACGATGCTTGCGGTAATACCCTTCCAGCCGCGCTTTGAAATCCTTCTGTTGTTTCCGCAACGGCGCGGTGACGAACGCCATTCGATTGCGGATATCGGTGATGGCGTCCTCGGCATCCTGTTCGTGAGAGCGGATCAAATCGTCGAGTTGTCGATACTTCAGCAGCCAGTTATTGGCCCGGCGCTTGGCGGCATTGGTGGCGCTCTGATAGTTGTTACGCTTCATTGGGGGTCCCCCTCATTCTCGACCAGGTGTTGACCCGGCAGGTATTGGGCCGCCCGTTTCAGGACGGCCAGGTTTATTTTTTTCGCGCCGATGTCGGCGGCGATTTCCTGTGAATCCTCAAGCAACATCCGGGCACGGCGGTAGCCGCCGGTGACCAGCGCCCATTGACGAATGAAGTCGATCTCCCTCGCGCCGCGAACGCCATAGTCGTCGGCGATCATCTGGATTTCTTCATCGTCCGGGTCGAGCAGTTTGACTATTGCCACCACACGGCTGAGAAGCTGTTCGGGCCGGCGGCCGTATTGTTTTTCGGTTAGCAGCCGTTCCATGTATCCCTCGACGCCGGCCATGGCCATCCCGCAGCGCAGCTCGTCGCAGATGCCGCGCAAAACTTCCAGCGTTCTGAATTGGATGGTGTCGGCCTCGTCGATGATCAAAAGCGGGCGACCGATTTCACGCAGATGATTTACCAGCGCGCGCCGGAGCTTCCCGATCGACACCTGCATGTTCCGCCCTAGTCCGCTGGCGAGGGAAATTTGGATCATCGCATCCTTGGTCGACGAGGCTTTATCGTGTGCGTAATACACGGCGCCGCGAATACGGCGATAGGTTTCCAGGCCGACCGTTTTTCCGTATCCGGCCCGGCTACTGATGCCGACGATTACATTACGGCGAGCCGCGTGCTCACATGCTTCATGGACGATCGCCAGATTGCGCGTCGGTTTAATTACGGATTCCCCGAGTTGGAGCAACCGCTGTGCGCGTAGAGCGTAAGACTCGGCTTTTTCTGGCGATATGGAGTTACCGTCCAGCCAGCGACGCAATTCAACGGCCATATTGTTGGGCGATCCGCGCAGTCCGAGAGCGAAAGCCACAGCCGAAGCATCAAGATTCAAGGCATCGGCAAACTTCTGCAGCGCCCGCCGAGGATCGCGGTCGGCCGTCGCTTTGGCGATCGACCGTGCTTTTTTATTCAAATCCTGTTCATAAGCTACTTGCATGTTTCCCCCCTGTTCTTTTGTTTCTCGCCGAACATGCCGCCGTATTTGGCCAGCTTGGCCGCGGTCTCGCGGTCCTCTTCGTCGGCGTAGACCTCGGTTTGGCCTTCGGTTTTCTCCGGGATGCCCTTCGCCAGGTCGGCCGTCTGGCCGGCCGGGAATCGGGTGACGTTCGGTTTGTCGGTGCCCATCGCGGCGATTTCATCCTGCCGCAGCTTAGCTTCGTCGGAGATGTGCAGCCGGCCGCGCTGCAACACGCCTTTGGTGTCGATGGTGCGATCCAGCATTGCTTTCGCGGCCGTCGCCATCAGTTTTTCTTCGGCTTGCTTGGCGCGGAATTCGCGGCGCAGTTCATGTTCGTCGGCCGCGTTGATCGGCTCGATCGGCGCCAGGTCGCAAACGTATTGCGGTCGTTGGTCGGGGCCGAAGGCGTATAAATGCAGGCGCGTTACATCCTCGGGGTCGTAACTGAAAAAGCCCTTGCGCCCCTTGGCGTCCATGAATTTCCGATCGTTGCGATCGGCGGGGCCGTACATCTTTTTGTAGAACTCGATGCCGCCGGCGCGGATCGTCTTTTGCTTGCGGCGCATCAAGGCAAAGTGCAGTTCGGTGTCGCTGACCTTGGTTACATCTTGGAAACGCTCGCCGTCGGCGGTTTTGCCGTACAGATCGATCCACATTTGGTCCGGGCTTTTCTTACCCAGGGACGAATGCGGCGCCGCGTTGTAGGCCGCGACGACCCGCTCGGCCAGCTCGCGAGCTTGATCCTGATTAAACACCCGTCCGGCCTTGAGATCCTGTTTCAAGCGGGCATCGTCCTTCTTGCGGGTCAGGCTGGTGATGTTGCCGCCGGTGTGGGCGTCGAACAGGCTGAGATACGATCCGGACAGCGTGGCGTACCAGCGCTCCATCTGCGCTTTGGATTCCGGATTGCGCACGATGGCGTTGCGTTGGTGCACGCCGATCGAATCCAGGTAGCCGTCCAGGTGGCCGATGGCGACTTTGCCCTTGTAAACGGTCTGGCCGCGGCTGTCTTTGTTTTCATATTCTTTGCCGTTATCGACGTAGAGCTCGTCGCACAGGCCCCAGGTTCGCCAACCGTCGCGCAGGGCGAGCATGGCCGTCGCGCCGTTGACCTTGTCGACCAACCGCCAGGCGACGATGCGCCGGGTGCGAATGTCCATCCAGGTTAGGAACCAGGGCCGGATCGGCTTTTGGTAGCCGGTCCAGTAGACGAGTTGATCCCACGCGGTGCCGTCGCCCATCCATACGCCCATGCAGCGCACGTCGGTCCAGTCGCGATACACCGGCCGGGTGAAGTTCTTGCGCACGGCGCGGGCGGGATCGCCGCCACGCCGGCGAGCCAGCAGCGCCGGGGCAAACTTGCGAACATAGTAAGCGAAGGTGCGTTGGGGTATTTCCGGCAGATTGCGCCCCGGTTCCTCGCGGCGCAGTTGTTGATAGCCCAGGAAAGCCTGCTCGATCGTCGGGGCGATACGGTTGCTGTAAACGGAGAAGATGGAAAACTTGATCGTTTCCCAGTCGTATTTAGCCGCGTTGCGGTTGCCCTTGCGGCCGTCATCCAGCACGGCCGCGTCGCCTTGGGCGTTTTTCAACCCGGCGATCCAACGGCGGATGGAGCGCTCGGAAATATTGAACGTAGCCGCCTGTTCTTTAATGATGGCTGTCTGCCGGCCGTCGGCGGCGGCCATCACCGGCCCGAGAATTTGCAGCCGCCGCGCAGCGGCGGCGCACAGTTCGCTGTCCGTGGTCGGAGTGGGGATGGTTTGCGCCGCATTGCGTTCGATAACCAGGTACGCGGCCACGTCGGCCCGGCTGATCATTACCCGGGCGCCGCCCTTGGTCGAACGATTGGTCGTCAGCCAATCGTGTTTCTTCGCCAGCCGCCGCGCGTGCCGATCGCCGCAGCCCAGCAGTAGGGCCGCCGCCGCCGACGTGATCATCTCGACCGGGGCCGGTGCGTCGGGGCGAATAGTGAACGGAGTCTGGTGTTCGACGGTTTGCATCTAGTTGGCCTTCCTCCATTTGAAGACCATGATCTGTCCTTCCGCTCGAAAACGCCGATCACACGATTGGCACCGGCATTCTCGAATGATGAAATTTGCATTCGGCAGCCGTTTCGTTTCCGTACGAGTCACTTTAGTTTGACGAGATCCGCAATACGGACACGCATGCTTTGCCGGACATCTCGCCATCACATCCCCTTTTCAGCCAGCAAAAACGCCGCCGGATCGCTTAACCAAGAGGGGTCGCCCATCGGCTCGTAATCGTCGCAGGTGGGCCGCCGGCGTTGCAGCACGGTGTGGGCGCTATAGGTTTTCAGTTTTTCGGAGGGCGTCTGCCAGTGACCTTGGGTGCATTTGACGCGCAGTTCGCGCGCGCCGCTTTTTGCCCAGCCGACGAACTGTTTGCAGTGCAGGCAGTTGGCGCAGGCAATGTCGTTGCGGCGCGGTCGGCTCATTGCTCCACCTCCGGCTTGATGGTGGGCAAATGGGTTTCGGCAAATTTGTGCACGACGCGCATGGCCATGTCGAAGCCGTCGCGGAAGGCTTGCCGGTTGCGAACATGCGCCAAAGCGGCGGTCTTGGAATTGATCTCGCCGTATTCGTCGAAATTGAGATCCGGACCACACTTAAAGAGATGGCCGGTGCGTACATGCACGCCGGGGCAGTCGCAAGTTGCGTAGATGGCGTAGTTTTGCCCGCCGTCTTTAATGTCGATCGCTTCCGTAGTGACCGGCTTTTCGCACATCGGACAGATGATTTGCAGATGAATGCGCTTCTCCATCCAGTTCATCACTTTCCCCCTTTGATGATCCGCCGGGCGTTGGCGTCACGCGCGGCGAGTTGTTCACGTTCGATCTGGATCCGGCCCAGGTCGGCGTAGGCTTGCTCTTTGCGGTCGGCCAGCTTCCAGCCGAAGGGCTCGAAGAGGCTTTCCACCGCTTCGCCGATGTCGAGGACGTAGGCCAGCGCCGCCAGCACGTCAAAGGCGGGCAGCCGGTTCTTATTGCTTTCGGTGAGCCAGGCGTTGAATTGGGCGGATGAAATATCGCGGCCCAGCAGCACGTTGAGCCGGTCGAGCACTTCGTCGCGCGATAATCGCGACCGACGTATCGCCTCGGCAATCAGCCCGGCCGACCTATCCAAAGCGCCGTCGAGCGCGCCGAAAGTTTTCTCCAGCGACAGGGAGTATTGGCCCGGTGTCGATTTTTTTCTGGTTTTAGACATTGCCGCCCCCCGCTGTGTTTGCTAGGTTGAAAGTGGAAAGGGGGAAGGCCATGCGATATTGCCCGCTGATCGGATCGACGGATTGCCGCGAGGATTGCTTGTTTCGGCTCGATCCGGAAAGAAAGTTTTCCGATCGCCAGTTCAACTTGTTTATTGATTCCTGGGAAGACGAACAGCGATTTTGTGGGTTACTGATGGCTTTGTCCGCCGCGATGCAATCTTTGTGGAAGGACGGAAGAGAACGTCGGAAAAACATGGCAGACGCTTTGCTGTTTGTCCAAGAAATCGGTGCGGAAAATTTTTTGCCGGAAATAAAAGCAATGGAAGACAAATATCTTCCGCCCGATATATTGGCTACCCTCCTTGATGCGGCGCGCCGTCGTCGTGAGCGTGAGAATTCATCGCGTGATAAATCTCGGTAATGATTTTTTTCAGTTCGTTGTTTTTCTTTTGCGGCTCGTTTGAGGTCAACGCTGTTGTTTTGGTGATGTTGATTTGATAAATTTTGTTGGTCAGTAGACCTTCGATTACAAGAATCATCACATTCCCCCTGGAGAGTGGTAAATAAATAAGCCGACGACGGCGGGCGCGCAGTACCCGCCGCCGCCGGGTTGGTGGTGCGCGCAGAAATCTCCCGTGAATCGGGCTGATTCGGTATGATGGAAGTTTTTCTGCGCTGCATTTAGTAGACCCTCGTGTGAGGTTCAATAAGAAAAATATATTAGTTTGGCTAACATGTCAAGGAAAAATTCGCATGGCTAACTTTCGCGCCGCTTTTGGTGATCGCCTTAAAGTGCTAAGAAAACGACTTGGATATTCACAGGAAACGATGGCGAACTTGGTTGAAATATCCCGTACGTCATGGAATCATTATGAAAAGGAAAGATATTTACCAACTCTAGAAACTTTGATTTGGTTGACAAAGCGGACAAATGTCAGATGGGAATGGTTAGTTTCAGACAGCGAACCAATGATGAAAAGAGACTACAAAGGGACGTTGATTGAAGATCTTCCACAACCAGTTGTCACATTTTCATCAGCCGGTAATATTAAAGAAATAAACAATAGTTCAGATTACCTAGCTGTGCCGCTAATGATTGATCCAATAGCAGCCGGAGCCCCTACAATAAATACGGATGCTATTGATGAATGGGCATGGATTCACATCAGCCAAATAGGAAAACGTAAAAATCTGGTTGCGATACGAGTGGCGGGCCGCTCGATGCACCCGCTAATATTGAACGGCGCGATCGTGGCGATCGATCGCGACGACCATGCGCCGCCGGGCTTGTTCGCTGTGCGTTGCCCAGATGAAGGTGTGACGATAAAGCGAGTGAAGTTGATGGGAAAAAACAACCTGCTGCTGACGCCGGAGAACCGCGAATACGACGAACGGCTGATCACGTTGGGCAAAGGCGAATCTCTGTATGATGTCCTTATCGGCCGCGCTGTATGGCAATGGAGCGATTTGACCGAAGCCTAATGATCGTTCACACAGATGGTTTGCACCTGCATCGATTCCTCCGTATAAAACACCGAAGCATCACCATAACTAATGATCGCCCTTCCGGTATTGTTCAACATCGGTGAAGCCGACCAAACCCATTGATAATCCGCATCACCCGTCATTTCGTCGGGCCAGTAGAAACCGCTCGGTCCCGGGCCTTCGCCGATGGCGCAGCCGGTGCAGTCGGCGGTGTAGCATTCGTCGATGTCGGAGCACTCCTCACTCAGCGGGCATTCGCCGTCGGTGACGGTGCCGGGGCAGCCGCGCACCAGCGAGCGCAGTTCATCGATGGTCGGCAGCCGCCAGTAGACGAACAGGTCGCCGAGGGTGAAGCTCTGGCAGAACGCCTCGGCCTCGGCGTAGGTGACGCCGGGATAGGCCGTGTACATGCCGCGCGGCCACTTCAAGCCGGTGGCGGCGTCTGACCAATACGGCATGGGCGTATCGTCATCATCGTCGCCGGTATCGTCATCGTCGTCGATCGTGTCGTCATCATCGTCATCGCCGAGATCGACGCAGCAGCCGCCGGTACATACCCAGCCCGGGCCGAGGGCGTCGGTGCATTCGCCGGTGGAATCGCAGGCGATGCAATTGCCGTCGTCGTCGGCAGCGGCGTTATCGTCGTCAGTGTTGGAGTCGTCATCGGCATCGGCGGCATCGTTGTCGTTATCGTCATCATCGGCGGCAGTGCAGGCCCAGGCCATTGCGAAAACCGCGACCAACAAGGCGCATAACATAATCCGTATCATCACAAACCTCCAATATGTTCGTAACTACGGATAGGAAATAACAATTAATGGCGGTTGTCAATAGGAATTTGGTTCAGTCCTTTTTCCCCAGTTTCATTTGGCGCATTGCTTTTCGATGGTCCAAGACTTTCGTGATAACGTTCTTTGTTTCCACTTTCGAAGTGTCGGATGAAATGGTTTGCGTTGTTTTCATTTGCACCAACAGTTGGTCGCTGGCCACAAAAGCTTCCTCGCTTTTTTTGACCCTCTCCACGAAATCATCGTCAGCCATCGTGGCCGAAAACGTTTCTTCACCGCTTTGCAAGCGCCAGACATACCCCTCGCGAAACGGCAGTTTTATCACTTCGCACCATTGTTCCCGCTCAAATTCATGAACTTCAATATCCTGCAGGTTAGAAGATTTTGCCGCCAGCGCCGGCAAATCGGACTTCTCAATTCGCTGCTGTGTTTCCCCGTGTTTTCGTGTTTCGACCGCATCAATCCCCTGTTTTTCAACCGGAGAAAATGATTTCGCCAGATACTCTCTCATTTTCGAATCTTTGGCCATTTCGTAAACACGCTGATCGTTGATGTCAATTACTCCGTTGTTATCTCCTTCAATGTGAATATGAACGGAGTTGTCCTCTAAGGTAGTTACTTTCCCCACTTTTTTATTTTTCAATTTTTTCAATAATTCAATGACGTTTGAGACCGTTGAACCAACGCTTTTTACGTCTTCTATACACAAGGCTCCGGTGATGCCGATTAGATCGAGAATGCTTTTCGGTGAAACGATATCGTTGCCGAAAAGAGCTTTAATAATCTGCTGAAAAAGTTCTATGTTGACCTCGAAAGAACCTTTCTGGAAGTCGGCTCGGATATGGACGGAGATTTCGGCGTGATCGCCATTGAGAAGAACATTGGCTCTTTCAAGTAGTTGACCGAGATGAAGCAAAGCGGGGGCAAGGTCGCGAACATCCATCGTTCCGTCATCGAGTGCCTTGCCGACAAACGCCAATTGTATGGACTCTTGTCCGCGCTTCATCATAATTCCCCTTTTATGTATGTGACGAAGTAATATCACACTATCAACCTTTTCGGCAAGAGATCCATCACCATGTCTTATCCATCTCCAAACCCAGGTCTTTAAGCGCCGCCTCGCCCAGGTCTTCCGCCAGCTTCGCCTGCGCCCAGTCGGCGGTATCGCGCCAGGCGTCGTCCATAAACGGCTGCGGTTTGATGCCGGGGTGGATGACCGATTTGCGGATCATGTTGCGGCCCACCTGGGTAAACGTGCTGCCGCCGGCGGTGAAGGTGCTTCCTTGCTTCTTGAATTTCAGCGCTTTTTTGCGCTTCGGCTCGATTTTATAGGGGCGTTTTTTGGGGCCGTATTTGCCCGTCCCTTCGTGTACGTACAAGCCGTAATCAACGGTGGGGCCAACCTCGACCGCCCAACGATCGACGGCCCGCACAATGATCGAGCGCGCCAGATCGGTCGTCTTTTTCGGCGCGCGTTTGGCCGCCTCGCGGCGCAGCCGGTGGCCGATCTGCAGCAGCGTTTTGCGCGCCTGATTGCGGAATTCAGTCGATCTGGCCAAGGGCTTTCTCCAGCGCGGCCAGGCTTTTGCCGACCGCGTCGTCGTCGTCATTGTCATCGTCTTGCAGCGCGTCCAGACCTTGCTCGGCGCGCGCCTCGTCGCGCGTCATGATGCTCGCCTGCACCAGCTTCACCAGCCGCTCGGCGTCCTCGGCGCCGGTGGTGGCGTCGATGCCGATGAACACGATTTCCCCCAGGCCCAGGTCGGCGAAAATCGTTTTGTTCAATCGCTTGGCCATGTACTGCCGGCGCGGCGCCAGGGTGGTCTGGTTAAACACCAGGATCTGCCCGGCCACCTCGCCGCCGCCGCCCAATGCCCCGGCGCTCATGATGCCCAAAATGCGCGGCGGCACGCCGTGGGAGCCGATGATTTCGTCGCGATTTAGCTCGCGCAATCGCGTGAAAGACATGTCGACAATTCGTTCGTTGAGCTTTTCGAAACGGATCTTCACGTTGGGGTCATTTACCGGGATGTACAGCGTGCGGTGCGCGTTCTCCGGGCCTTTGAATTCGCGCGTTAGGAAGTTTTTGACTTCCTCCTCGACCTCGGGTGTGAATTCGCCGCCCTCGACGATCAACGCCATGTCCGGCACCGCGCTGTTGGCAAAGAACGCGCTGTTGTAATCGATCGCGTTGTTGTCCAGATGCACGGCGCGCACCGCGGCCACCCAGCGCGGCAAGCCGTAGTGACGATCGGCCAGGCAGGGAATCCGCAACTGAACCACCTCGTTGACGCCGTCTTCGCGGCGCCCGAAGGCGGTGAAGCGCTTGTCCGTGTGGCCGCCGATGCGGTACACGAAACCGCCGTCCTTGGCCTTCCACATGTACTGTGGGGGGATCCAGTACAACTCGGCAATCTCACCCACCGCATTGCGCACGACTTCCAAATAGGCCATGCCCACCGCGTCGAGAGTGAACTGTCCGAAGGCGCAAAACGAGGTGAACGATTCCTCCGTCAACCCTTCGACCACTGCACGCTTACGGTGCAGCTCCTCGGGCTCGTCGCCGTCCGCGCCGACTACGTAGCCCAGGCCGACGCTGGTTTGGCTGATCACATCCAGGCAACGGGCGTGCCAGGGGTGCAGCTCGGGCAGCTTGGCCAGCGTGTCGTACGGGTACGGCCAGGCGTAACTGCCGGCCGGGCCGGTGGACGAAGTTTCATCAAGCTGGCCGCTCGCCTTGTACACGAATGAGGCCACGCGGCCAATCAGATTTTTCACCATGATTCCCTCCAACGCGGTTCAACACGGTCAGTATAGCGCGCACGTCACCACTTCAATACCGAAAACTCCGCTATGGATAGCAAAAATGCTATCCATAGCGGATTTTTCCCTGGAAAAAACTTCCTTCTGCCTCGATACTGGTAAGCGAGAAGGGAGATCGCATGCCGTTTCGGATGTCAAATACCCAAGTGTTGTTCATTTCCGTCGTTCCCGCCGGAGCGAACAAACGCCAGGTCGTGTTCAAAGCGGCCGGTATCGACAACGACGGTCGAGTATTCGAGCGAACCTTCGATGTGCGCAAAGCCGACGACACGCGCCAGGTGATTTATGGCATCGCCTACCCGGTGGGCACCCCGACCGACACGGATACCCAGGGCGATTTTGCCGAGAGCTCCGAAGTGGAGGCGATGGCCTACGACTTCATGGCCAAAGGCCGCACGGCCTGGGGCGTGGATCGCGATCACAGCTATCGCGCGCTGGACGCGGCGTATGTGGCCGAAAGTTGGTTGGTGAAAAAGGGCGATCCGCTGTTCGGCGCGCCCGAGGATCTCGGCGCGTGGGCGGTGGGCATCAAAGTCGCCGACAAGGCGCTGTATGACGAGCTCAAAAAAACCGGTTATCGCGGCCTGTCGATCGCGGGCACTTGTGAACGCAAAGAGGTGGCGAAAACCGAAACTAAAAACGCGGGGAGCGATGGCGGTTGGCTGGCCAAGTGGCGTCGACTGCTGCGCAAGGAGGATACCGTGGATGAATTGAAAAAAGCCCTGGAGGAAGTGGCGGCAACGATGAAATCGTTGACCGAGCGAGTCGCCGGCCTGGAAAAGACCGCGGGCGATTCCGCAGGCGAAGCCCCCGCGCCCGCCGCGAACCAACCCGCCGCCGGCGAAGCGGCCGGCGAGGTTGCCAAGCTGACCGCGGACCTCAAGGCGTTGGAGGCCAAGCTGGCCGCGCTGGAATCCGGCGGCGACAAAGCTCCGGACGCCGACGCTCCGGCGGATGAAATCGACAAGAACATCAAAGCGCTGACCGACCGGATCGCCAAACTGGAAAAGGCGACTCCGGGCTCCGCGCAAACCGACCCCGCCGCGACTGAAAATAGCGGCCTGGGCATTCTGTAGGAGGGCGAGATGGACCCGAAACATGTGCTGTACAAGATTGTCGACGGCATCGAAAAAGGGTTGATTACGCCCGAGTCGTTGAGCCTGGGCGGCGCGCTGGAAACGGAAATCGCGCGCCAGTTGATCTGGAAGGTGCGCGACGCGTCGACCTTCCTGAGTAAAGTCACGGTCAAGCCCGTCGGCAAGATCAAGGCGTCGTTCAAATTGATGGACATCGCGTCCGAGATCCTGGTGCGGGTGACCCAGGGCGGCACCCCGACCGACGAACAACTGGTTGAGCTCAACCGCTCCGATGTGAACTACACCAACTTGGCGACGCAGTTGTTCTACACGCTGACCTTCGACGATCTCCGTGACAACAAAAGCAACCCGACCTTCGAAACGGAAATCGAGACGAACATCGCCAAAGCGTTCGCCAACGACCTGACGCGCCTTGGTTTTCGCGGCGTCGGCGACGATTACGCCGGCAATGCCTGGGGTCGCCTGAACAAGGGTTGGCTGCAGGTGGCCAAAGAGTCGGTGCCGTTGGGTCAGCGGATCAACACGGCCGGTTACACCACCCTGTGCGAAATCTTCGATGCGATGCTCGACGCGCTGCCGGACAAGTGGAACGTCGAGGAAGAAACTCCGATCCTGGTCAGCCCGTCCGACTATCGCGCTTGGGTCAAAGAGATGATCGCGGACGGCAGCGATGTGTTGGCGCTGGCTCGGGTAACCGGCAAACTGCCCGCGTACATGGGGCACCCGGTCGTCTCCGATACGCAGATGGTCACCGGCGAGCACACGTTGGGCAACCTGAAAAACTTCTGGATGACGGTGCTGACCGTTATCGAGCGGTACCGCGAAGTTTCCGGCCGCAAGCGCTGCATCGATTACACCTACGATTACAGTTTCGATTTCGGCCTGGGCATCCCCGAGGCGACCGTGATCGCCTGGGATCAGGGATATTAATGACGAATTTTCACACGAAGCAACGTGAAAAATTTGGGCTTGAGGCGGCCCGTCCGGCGGCATTCCCCCGCGCCGGCGAACGCCTCGTTTTTCGGGGTGGAGCAGTGGGAGCTCACCGGCCTCATAAGCCGGAGGTCGCCGGTTCGAATCCGGCCCCCGGATTTTTGGAGGCGTTTTC
>Ga0307928_10001014_pt1 | contig 21084 bp, 52 predicted proteins | sample AceLakmetagen232_FD_201815 | JGI IMG/M metagenome (GOLD analysis project Ga0307928, IMG submission 201815) | Saline water microbial communities from Ace Lake, Antarctica - #232 | ecosystem: Environmental > Aquatic > Non-marine Saline and Alkaline > Saline | place: Antarctica: Ace Lake... | reverse complement strand
CATGAAAGACATTAGTCTAACTTTGTCTAAAACTACACAACTTTTATCTTTTCTATTTATAAGAGAAACTGTTTTATTATCATTAAGCTCCCAGCACCAGTCTTTCAAAAGTCTTTGAAATATAACATTATCAACCTCTGGGAAATTATATTGAGGCGGACTGATGTGTTGCACTCTTTCTGTGCCTGTTATTGCTATCATGTTTTTCTTTTTTTAAATTGTCTTAACTTTCTTTTTAATTTTTTTCTCCTTCTTTTACTAAGATTTCTTTTCTTTTTGCCTTTTCCTGCCATTAGTTTTTTAAATGCTTATTTTTTTTCTTTTCACAGATATGACTCTTTTCGCAATCTACACACAAGAAAAGACCACATATATCACAAGAAAATAAAGCGGGTTTCTCAAAACATTTTTGGCAGACGGGTAGTTTTGATGTACCTTCTAATCCTTCTCGTTGAACTGAATTCATTGACATAGTTTTTTTAATAAATATTATTTTTTAATTTAGATCAAACGTGCCTCGAAAGCGGGAGGTGAGTCCAAAAAACATTTTCAAGGCACAGTCGATATAAATCATCTTTTGAACCTAATAGATAAAGTACGACCTTCTGTTCTGGTTGCCCCTTCGGGTAAAACCCCTGTTTCCTTTATATGATTTTTGGCCTTTGTCGTATCTAATGTGATTTTGACCTTTTTAAATTCATCACCCAAATCATCTAAAACAAGATCTGAATTTATTATTTCTATTTTTTCTTTTAGTTTGCTTAAACTTACCGTTGCAATATCAGGTAAAGATAAGGTTTTACCGCCAGTTTTAGTTCTATTGGCAATTGGATCAGCGATAATAGCTTTTTCAATTTCTCCTCTTATCCTATCAATGTTCCCCTTTTGAGTTTCAATACTTCTGTCAATATCCTTAATCACTTGCTCTTTATATGTTTTAAGAGAAAGGATTTTGTCATCAATAAATTTTAAAGCCCAGAGATATTTACGATAAGCAATCAGTCCCTCTCCTTTCTCGATAGGCTTAATTGACTCCTGATCTAGTTGTAATTCCTCAATTAGGTTTTCTAATTCCTCCATATCTTTTCCTTTTTATTGTACTAAGTAACATTAGTCTAAATTTTAACCTATTAGTATTGTTTAACGAACCGATTTTAGTTTTTATAAACCATTCCATAAAATCTATATCACCTATTGTGTAAGCATTAAATTCTTCTCTTACCTTATTTTTAGTGACAGTGATTTCGATTCTTTCTAGTTTTTCAACTTCCATCTTTTTATCGCCCTTTGTATAAAATTCTTACTTACAATATTTTTAACCACAGCTAAAAGCTCAAGCATTGGTACAACAGACGAATTACCGTCTTCATCTTTATCTGCAAATACAATTGTTATATCTTCTGGGTTCAATGCTTTGCCACGATATGTTGCATACACACCATGAGCCTTTAATAATAAGCTCCTATATTCGAGAGTTTTTGCTTTCATTTTTTCTCCTTTTTGTAGTTGTAATTTTTAAATTTTCTAACCATTTTTTTGTGCATTTTTTCTGCTTCTTCCCAAGTACAACATCTGTCTTGAGCTAAATCATCTCTTACCTTTCTTTTCTTTCCAAAAACCATTGCATCTTTTTCGGGAGTAAACACCATTGTTTCAAATAAAACAGGTTTTCCTCTACCTAAAAAATTATGATTAAGTCCTAAAAAGATAGTCGAAACATCTAATCCGTTTTTTAAAGTCTGTCTTTTAACAATTCTGTCTGCTGTTTCAAACCATTTTCCCCACTCAGAAACATTAGTAGCCATAGCCACCTTTTTGCCTTTCAGGATATAATAATAGTTATCGATACAAATTGCTCCTTTTTTCATATTTTCCCCGTTTTGGCTATTTGTTTAGCTAATTTTTTACACTTTGGATTATCGTTACAATACTTTAAGTTTCTTGTGGCCCCCAATAATCCTTTGAGTGGGTAACTAATAACATCAATAAATTCATCTGGTCTTTGTTTTTCGCAGATTTCACATTTCCAACGGGTAATCATTTTTTTACTTCCTTTCTAAATTTATTTGCACCAGGACAATCGGCAAAGTGACTAATAAAGTCTTTTTCCTTCTCTGACCATCTAATCGGCATTGATTTACCACTTTTTGTTGTCGCCCAAATAATATCAGTTGCACTACATCCTCTACACTTGGCGTATTTAAAATTGACAGGTATTGTTACGGCCACTCCACCCTTTAAGATGACCTCTTTAGTTTTTTGTTTCATTTTTATCCTGCTTATCACGAGCATCTCTTTTAATCATACAAACACAAGGTTTCCCTTTCATGAGCTTACTCATATCATTTAGGAAATCTACTTTTTGTTTGAGAGTCCAAGCTTTACCAGTTACATCAGGAGCATCTTTTATTTCTATACTAAAACGATTAGTTGCCCATTCTACAAATTGTTTATCAGAAACTTTCGCAAGCGACAAATTACCCCATTTCCCTTTCGAGTCTTTTGCTCTTATGAAGATGTAATCCAAATCTTCTTTTATGTATTTCATAATTTTCTTTTTACTTATTTATAATTATATCAAATTTTTTGAGAAAAATCAATTAACAAATAGCGATATCTTTTGAATTTAATTCTGTATAACTATCTGATATATCTTCTAAGTTTTTGTTTTTACCATCAATAACCGTAGAATGAAGTTTAATTTTGCCTAGTCGTTCCTTGTCTGGATTAATATGATCTTCTCCATCGGTGATAACCATGATTTCGGCCTTTTCAAACGATACGGGGTCATCCTTGATGTCCTTTATTGCTTTGTCGATTGCGTTGTCAATTCTCGTTCCGCCACCAGAATATGGCTCCTTTACCAAAGTGTCACACATTTTTTCAGCTTCTTCTTTGTTTGTGATCTTATGTAAATCGTGGGGGTCTTCATCAAAGAATCGTAAAAAGTAAGTAGAACCTTCACTAACTGCTTGTCTAACGAAAGCCAGCGCCACTCCAGAAGCATAGGCACTTCTATCTCCATTTCTCATGCTTCCTGAAACATCTACCAATAAGTATAAGGCTTGTTTTTTTAATCTTCTTGACTGGTAATCTCTTACTAAAAGTTCCTTTTTAAGTAGTTTTTGATCAAAAACACTATCCTCTAGGGCGTATTGTGCGGGTAAAACTTTTAATAAATCTTGATATTTATCAATATTTTTAATACTCATCTCGTTGTCAGGATGAGGAGTGCTTTTTAAAATCTTATCCCTTCTATATTTTTCTGTTAACTCTTTCTTTCTAGCGATATAGAATATATCTAGTTCTCGATCAGATAGATTCCCCGCTATCTTATCAACTAGTTTGACAATATTTCCCATATTGATTTCTTTGTGTCCTATTCCTGCTTTTTGGCCTAAATATTTTTGAAAGTCCTCTTTGTTGAAAAGACCACTATCAATAGCCTTTTCAATTTTAGGTAGACTTTGTTTAAATTTAGTCATATCAATTGGCAGATTGTTCTCACTACCACTCATTCCTTTTTTGTCCTTTGATTTACCACTAGGACTTTTGTTGGGGCTTCCCCTCTTTTGCTTTTTATCCTTACCTTTTTCTTTTTGTTTTTTATTCTTACCGCTTCCTTGTTGTTTCTGGGATTGAGGTTTTGGAGGCTGTTTTTGAGGAGGCTTAAACATTACTAAAAATTTCTCTAACGCTTCTATAGCATCCAATTTGTCTAGCTCTCTAAAAAGGCCAGAAGTAATAAAGTAGCGAAGGAAGGTTTTGATTTTATCGTAAAACTCAACATTTTTCATCAAATTTCCAATTTTAAACTTAGAATAAAGCGCCCTAGTATCCTTAAACAAGCCCCAGAAGCTTTTAAATATTCTTCTTTTACTTAACTCCTCATCAAACAAAGCATAAGCATCTTTGGCAAAATCAACCGCTAAAGTAAAATCACCGACAGTTACTAGGCGATCTACTAGTGCGACAATTTGCTTAGCTTCTTTTTTGGTTAGTTTTGTTTTTGTTACTCTCATTTTTTTGTTGCATTACTGTTAATAGGACAGGATAAATTTCACCGAACTTAAAAACAAACCTCATTCCTTTATAAAGAACAAGTTGGCGAAGCTCGGTCTTTTGTTTATTTCCGATAGTTTTTAAAGCCTCAACCGACATTCTGTGTAACCAGGAATGTAAACCTTCTTCTTTCTTTCTTGTTAGATACCAGAAGTTGTAACAACAAAAAGAGGCTCTGTCGATTGCGTGACCACTAATTTCTATTTCATATTTTAAAACCGTCCCTCGTCTTTTTAGTTCAGCTTTAGCTATTTCGGTATGCTGTGTTCTTTCATTGATTAACCATTTCAGATAACTAATCGGCAATCTTGTCCAGAGTTGCCCCTTATGTTTACCGAAGTCAACAACAAGGTTGTGTGTTTTTATCATTAAATTTTTACCTTAACCCTTTTTCTTTTAAATATTTTATCCCTATTGTCGTCTACAATATTTCTCATCTTTGCCAAAATAGCATCTCTTTTAGTACTTGTCTTTGTGGTAGGACTTTGCATAGTATCCAACAAATGAATGTATCCATTGATTTCTCTCATGTGGTCGATAAACTTTTGGTCTGACAATCTGTCAAAGTTTTTGGGTGTTTTCTTTATTTTGGTCTCAATATCTTCTAGGTCGTTCATGATAATCTTTTCTTCTTCTGCTTTACCAACGCATCTTTCATAAACAGCGTCAAAGATTTCCTCCTCCATTCTACGATTCAGTACACAAAACACATACCTTAACTCTTCTAAATCTCCATAAGACACTTCATCTCTCCCATCTAAGAGGGCAGAAGTTTTTAAAACCTTGAGGGACTTATTTGCAGTTCGTTGGGAAATATACTTTTTACTCTCTTTAGTAAATTCTGTCAATAAATAATCAAAAGTTTGTAGAACATGCTTAGGAAACTTAACAGAATTAGGATCTTCTACCAACTTACTAAACTTTTTAAGTTTTTTAAGAGATAAAACCTTGGGTGTTTGAAAGTCGGGTTTTTCGATAGCATCTTTATAAATTTTCAATCTCTTTGTTTTGGCGGTTACTTCTTGAATTTCTGTTTTGAAAATAATCCTATCTAAGACGGCCTGTGTGACATTATTATCTCTTTGGTAGTTAGATGTCAGGATAGCGGTGTGAAGCTTGGCAGAAACCTCCTGAGAGCCCTTTAACCACTGTCTTTCATTCAGGACACCGAGTAGTGATCTCAGTAATACGTCTGAAGCATCAAAAAACTCATCTATAAAGGCAAAATCAGCCGTCAGAATACTGTCTTTAGTATTATGGATAAGGTTTCCTTTCTTCAATTCAACAATATTAAGAGGTCCAAAAACATATTCTTCTGTTGTTTGCTTGGTTAAATGGATTCGAAAGATATTCGCTCCTTCAATAGCTGAAAAAGCACGCATAGCAAATAAAGACTTTGCCGTACCAGGAGGACCCATCATTAGCATATGCTCTTTAGTAAAGAGGGCATACATCAACTGTTTAATTTCTCTATCTCTGTCTACAAGTCCGAGGACTTTGTTTGAAAATATTTTTGAACTAATACCTTTGGCCATACTGAATTCTCCTTTTTAAATTTTCTAAATTCTCTTTCTTATTATAACTTATTTGTAAGTTTAAATCAATCCTAACTTTATTGCGCAGTTCCTCCAAGGTTGCCAACCTCGTGTGTAAAACATAGTTACAGCCCTATCTACATTCGTGTCGGGGTTGTTCCATTCCCAATTCATCGGCCCATTGATTTGAAAAAGACCGCAGGATGGATAGCCAGTGATTTTAGTATCACTATTGTTAATGGCATTAGGATTACCCTTGCTTTCACAAGCCATAATAGCCATAGCGTTCTCTACTTGTTCAGGTGGAAAATACTTGATTATTAAATATCTCCAGTTCTCTACTAAGAGGGGAACATTCTTGTTTCTTTCACTATTAGATTGAACTTCTAAAATTTTTTCATACTGACTATTTAATTCTTTATAATCATTTAAAAGTGTTTCGTATTTTTCTTCGTTACTTTGTATCTCTCTTAATAGATTGCGATACTCCTTTTCTTTTTTTAGAATGAAAACACCGCTCCCTAAAATGATTATGACTAAAACAAGTATCCAAATACCTTTTTGTTTACTTTTGGCAAATTTTGAAAAACCCGTATATACCGTAAAAAGCCCTCGTACTATTATGGTTAAGACTCTTAAAATCGTCTTTAGGATTCCTTCTCCTAGTTTTTTGATTGGTTGAATATTCATAGTTTTATGTCTCCCTTTTTATTTAATTTTAATAAAATAAATTTGTCTATTATAATTCTTGCATATTCCCTTCCACTCACTCTTGCTATTTTTAAACTATCGTATGTTGTATTCTCGAACCATATAACAAATTTGTCTCGAACACCAACACAATACTTCCCTTTTACTTTTTTAAGGAGAATTTCCCTACCTTTATAATTAAATAATCTTTCTATTTCTTGTGCCATACTTAGAATACGGCTTTGTAACCCTTATTCTCTTTTTCTCTGATTAAGTCGTCTAAAACTTCCTCAGCTTTCCAAAAGACACTAAAGGGCTGTTCTAGCGTTTGAGAATTGTTTCCGATAGCTCCCCACTTTCTGATCAGCAAGAATAGTTTCCCCTTTTTAATAATATGAGCCGCCCAAAACTTATTGTGTCCATTGTCTTTACACTCCCAGTATACAGGTTTATTAGTCATTGTTTTTTTGGTTTCTATTTTTTTAAAATGTTTTGCACTGACAGTCCATCCCTGTCCTATCTGTTTGAGGTTTTCTTTGTGCTTAATTACTTTTACTCTTATATTATCTGTACCATCGTTGCTAATTTCCACTACCTCCATCGTAGCCCTGTTTGTTGTTATACTATAGGGAATATTGGGTTTTGCCCCTGTTATTATGTCGCCTACTTTAAATTTTGGCATTAGTCTTCTTCATGTCCACACTCAGGACACTCGTGGCCTATTATCTCCCAATGAGTAGGATCTGGCGGTTCAAAGCCAGTATTATCCCAAACCTGCTTCATTATCGCACCACATTCGGGACAGACTAATTGTTCTATCTTTGGTGGTTTATGCATTTTTTTTCTCCCACTGTTCTTTTTCATACCAATTATTTCGTTGGCCACATTCAATACACTTGAGCCAACTAGTAGCCATCATTGCACCATCCACACATCGACTACACTCCTCTATTATTTCTAAACTACCTCCACATTTAAAACAGCGACTATTGTCTTTCATTTTTTTATAGTAACTATTAATTATTCTTCTTATAGTGCCTGATACATGAGTATCGTTATCTTTCGCTTCTTTTTTAAGTTGCTTTAGCATTTTATTACTAAGATAAAAAGCGACGGAGTAAGGATATTTGGCAGTAGTAGGGATATTAGTGAAATTCATTTTAATTGTATTGGCATTTTAATATTGTTAAATCTCCTTGATTAACTGGTTGGCAAATTACCTCGGTTACTCTTTTAGTGACTACAAACATTTTTATCAAAACCACAATCATTAAGACTCCGACAATTATTTCTAAATATCCTCTTGTTTTATTCATTTTTCTTCTTCTTTTAAAATATAACCGCCAATCTTTTCTTCTAATTCGACTATGCAAACGATGTTGTCACAAACAAAACCTTTTCTGACAACAAACCCCAAATTCTTTTTAGTTATTTTTCTTTTACAAAAAATACAAACCTTCGGATATTTATCTTCAAAGGTTTTTAAGATAAAACCCGATGTTTCTTTAGTAAATGTTATGTTATTCATATTTAGATTTATATCTACCACCCTTATCATCAGGACGATAGTGTTTACAATCATCGCATTTAACTTGAGCACCGTGGTGTTTCTTTACTTTAAAGGGCTTACCACAGATTTTGCATATTCTTATTGTTTTTTTCATTTTAATTTTTAATTTACAACTTGATACAGGCGTGGATTGCAGGATTTGCACCGCTTGAATTATCGACCATCCTCGGCTTGAGGGTAGACCGCCACACCTGAATTAAATTGTTAAAGGTGGACTAATTGGTGGAGGTTAGCAACCCACTCTTAGATAAAAGTAGCCTTGCCCGAAGGCAACACCCACCAATCATGTCCATAGGTGGAGATAAAAGGCGGATAAGGATTTGACGAGAGAGGTCATTTCATCCCCTAAATTTAGATTTTTGCTCGTATAGTCACCTTGTGTACTGTGGTGGGTTTATTGTCGGTTGAGACTTACTAGCACCACCGCCTTTATTCTCCATGTAGATTGTGTCCAAAGGGCAAGAGTCGAACTTGCTAATAATGGTTTTACAGACCACCGCCTAACCGTTTGGCCTCCTCTGGATTCAATCTTAAATTAAGAGCTTGTAGGCGGGGGATAAGGTTTCACACCTTATTGGCGACTATTGCTACGGCTTACACGTAGTTGACTATAATCCACCACCTCTGCTCAAAGCAGGGTTTCGTCAATATAACCTCCCTTACGGAGATACCCCCATCTATAAACTCTTAATCTATTTTAATGTGCTGGTTGAATACATGAGAAGGAAAGAGCCTGCTTTAGAGGAGCCAACCCCTTCCCCTCTTATATATTCAACTATTTAAGAGCCTTTATTTTAGCTTTTCGCTCTTTTTTAATTTTTTCAATTTCTTCTTTAGTATATATTTCTTTTATCTCGGATGACAAAAGATATTCTGTTTTATCTTTAATGTAGTAGAAAGAGTCGCTTGGTACATATTTATCTTTATCAGGCTTTACGGCTTGCTCTACATATTCAGAATCAAGTTCTACGCCTCCACCTTCTGCTAAAAACTTAAAGACTTTTATGGCACCGTCTAAGCTATTGAAATGTAGAAATGTAGTACTGCCATATTTTCCCCCTTTAATAGTAAAGAATCTTTGTTTCTTCATGCGTATCCTCTTTCTATTAAATTTTTAGACAATAATAATCCATAACACCCATTACAGATTACCTCGCTTGGGTCTTTGGCATTATATGCGGTATTTTTGGCCTTCTTGTCTTTCTTACAGCGAGAACAATAAAAATCTGTAGCCTTCTCGCTTCTTTGAAATATAAATTTTTTCATTTCTTTATACTCCCTCTCTTAATAATATCTAACATTTGTTTTCTTAATTCTGGCTTTTTAAGGACTAGAGCTATCATTTTGATTGCGGTGTGTACCATACCAACTTTCTTCATTTTCTTCTCTAGTTGAGTCAATGCGAAAAATTGGATTATTGGATGACCAACACCTAACACCTGAGAGTCACCCTCCATTTCTCCACTGTCTAAATCAAGTTTAGTAATAGACTGAACCATGTTCATTATCACAGCGTAAGCCTTATTGTGATAGATGACTCTATCGTCTTGTTTTATCAAAACTTCGAAAACAGGTTTCTGTTTATTAAAGTTTTGGACTCCTTCAGGGATGTCTATAATGGCGTCAGGCATATTTTTAATGATGGGATACCTCCTTTCTCCAGACATTCCTTTTTGCTATATGTTCTGGTGTTTGTTTTTTTCCTAATTTTGCTTTTGTTGCAGCTTCAATAAGTTTCTTATTTCTTCCATCTTTTGATTGATGGCATTTTCTACATATCCATTCAAAGTCATTTATATCTCGCTTATATTCTTGACTTATATTAGCTAATTCTAATTTTTTAATTTTATGACAATTTTCGCAATGTTTTGGTTTTGGTTTATTTCTTTTAACCCAATCATGGAGAGCTGCATATCCAACATTATCACCTTTCCAATGCGGGTGTAACTTTCCTAAATTAATTCCTTTTTGCATACAACCGCAACTTTTTATATTTCCAGCATTTAATGCTCCCGTCATTGCGAGTTTTTTATTACCGCAGTCACAAAGACATGTCCAAAATCTATGGTGATATTTATCTTTTTGGTTTGATAATTTTATTACTACTAATTTTCCAAACCTTTTTCCAATTAGGTTTTGTGGTATATTTTTTATCATTGGTGAAAATCTCCTTTTCTTCTAAAAGTGCTTGCATGAGTAAAAATAGTACTTTTTAATTCAATTAGACTAAGTTTTTTTATTAACTCTTTTGCTTGATGAGTTGATATAGTAGTTTTAAATGAGAGCAACTCAGAGTCTTTCCTAACACCCTTCCCCAATCTAAATTTATTATGCCATCTTGATATAAACCAAAGATGATTCCACTTTTTACAAACTAAGTCAGTATCAATTTTGTTTATCCCAGTTGTATTGAAGTTACCAATAATGTATCTAGGTTGTTTTCTAGTATTTTTCATTTTGTAAAGCCTTTCTTTAAAACCTTAATTTTATTACCACTTATTGCTTTAGATGTTTCATTGATTAAGTTAATCATTGATTCTCCAGCCTCTTTCTCTATTTTTTTGTTTGGGCCATCAATTTTAAGGCGTGTTACTCCTGTCTTTTTATCAATACTAATTTCAACAGTGACTCCTCCTATTTTTATCGTTTCATATTTTTGTTTCATATTGGTAACATATCATGCTCCATCTCATAGGCAAGTATGTCTTCTGTTAATTTTTGATATTTATAAACCTCGTTCTTCAGTTTTTTATCTGACCAATTTTCCCCGATCGCTCTAGCTATCTTCCCAACTTCAATTTTTATTTTTACGTATTGTTTCTCTGTTTTAATAATAAGCTCTTTTTTAGCTTCGGGTAGATTCATGGGGACTTTTCCCTTCTGGGCAAGGTACTGTCTGGTTCTAATAATATGCTTACACTCAAAGCCGCTCTTGCTAAAAGCATAAGAAGGGCAACTACAAACAAACTTATCCGCTTCAGGAAAGTAACGGATCTCATAGCTCTTACCTGGTTCAGTTCTAGATTTGATTCTATAAATTTTCATTTTCTTTTTGGTTTAGGTAAAAAAGGAGAAACTATGTCTATTTCTTTTTTAGCCTCTTTCAAACTATTAAATAGTTTGTTTAATTTTTCTCTACTAGGTTTCATAATGATAAACCATCTACCGTATTGTTGAACAACACACCTTTTGTAAGGATATATATAGTCAGGCGTGCAGTTAAATTCTAATACTTTTGGTTTCTCATTTTTGCTCTCTGCTAAACATGCATCCAGTTGGCTTTTTATTATTTTGTATTTGTCTTTCGTATAAAGTACATACGTTAAAACAAAGACACCTAACCAGAAAGACTTAGCAAAAGAGTATATTACTAATAATAACTCCATCGATATTGCTTTTTTTGTTAAAATTGCCATCAAAAAAACGGCTCAACAAACTGGCCGTTTTACTTATTATAAGTGAACTCATTTGATTTATAATTTTCTAAATTTTCGATTTCTCTATATTATAACTTATTTTGAACCTGAAATCAATCGATTAGAAGTTGATTAGGACACACTTGGTGGCTTTTCCAAATATGCCCTATCAAGCTCTAATCTTTTATTTTGTATATTGCCTAATAATCTCACTTGACTTGGTTTCTTTGAAATGTAAATCCCTTTCAATACCAAGTCCGAATCGTCCCTTAAAGTCTTCTAATTCTTTCAAACTAAAGTAGCCCCATTCATCACAGTGGTCACCGAAAATACTAACGTAGCCGAAAAATATCTTATCTTTCGGATTATACTCACTGGCAAACCAAGTTCCTCCCCCTGTGGGATTGAAGAATTTGGCAATTATAATAGGATCTTTAATATTCTCTTGTCTTCCTACTTTGGTAAACCTTTTTTCTAATGCTTTAGTCATTAGTTTCATTTTTCCTCCTCTGTTTTGATAGTAGATAAATAATACTTCATTGCCTTTGGCAGATACTCACTAGCCTCCATGTGTTTACTACAGACCCTTTTTACAAAGTCATCTAACATTCTTGCTCTGTCTTTCTCTAATATGTGTTCTACCCATGCTTCAAACTCACCATACTCTGCTTTAAACTCTAAACCGTCACCTTGGTCAACAATAAACCTGTCAACAAACTCATTGACAATTTCCCTCGCCTGTTTTCTTGTGGTTTTCATTTCTTCTTCTTTGGTTTGAGTTCAGATATTAAATTGCCTAATACTTTAATTGGATAACCAAATTGCTCATTAAACGCTTTTCTGTATTTATTCTTGGCAGGCTTTTGTTTTTTTATAGTAGTTTTCATTTTATCTCCTCTGCACTAATTTCTAGTGGTTGATCTTGTTCGTCATGGCACATCCAGTCTGTGTCTAAAACCTTTTGAATAGCATCCTCCTTACTTTCAGCTAATATTTCTTCATAAGTATAGACTTGTTTTACTCTGACATTATAAGTTTTCATAGGAGGTTTGGTTGGTTTCATTTTGTCTATTTAACTAAACTTAATACCTTTTGCTTTAGCTTTCTTTAACGATTGTTCCCATCTTCTTTTACTCGCTTCTAAATGCGATTTCCTGAACGCTAGCTCTTTACATAACTCATCTTCACAGAGAGTTTGTCTCCAATGTTTAGCGTCAAATTCTTTAAGGCAAACCCTACACTTACGAGTAACCTTGCCTTTGTTTTTATCCCATTCTTTTTTTAGTGGTGTCATTTGTCCTCCTCGTCTAAATATCTATCTTCAGGAGTTTCGCTGTTTTGTGGGTATAAGCTATAAACCTTTTCTCCTGTGCTTCTTAACCTACTCTCTGCCACCCCTTCTCCGATATCACCGAAGCTGTTTCCTTCCTCGTCACTTGATAGGTCTATAACAGCCTCTTGGTCAAGTGTTTTTAATTCTTTGATCAGCTCTTTTACTTTCATATTTTTTTAATTTAATGCTATTCGTAAACCTTTAATAATTTGGTAGTATTTCATGCCTTGTTCTTTACAAAATTCAATAAAGTCTAGTAATTCTTTTTTTGATAACTTTCGTATGGCACTCTTATAATCTGTCCAGTTGCCATTTAAGTTGTTTGATAGTATTAGCTCAAATTTTTTGCTTATCACTTTTGTTTTAACTTATAAATCATGGCACTTGTCATCACCTTTGCCATTTGTAACTTCAATTTTGCCCTTAAATCCTATTCCATCCTCCCTATAATTTAATCGAAATTGAAGTTTCGGATAGTCTTTACTAACCTTTTTAAGCCATGCTACGGGCGGACTCCACGCACTATCAAAGCCATAATATAGTTCTGTCCCACCATCAGTTAAAAAGGCTTCTATCTCCCACTTAGTCCCCCAATTTTGTATTCTCCAATCCCACCATGCCCGCTTTTTGTCTACATACTTTTTCTTGTGAGTAGACGGATCATTGATAATAAACGGGAATGTTGGTTTAACTCTAACTTTGCTATAGTCTGGTTCGGGATATAGTTTGGCAAGAGACAATGGTGTATCTTTAGATTTCGCCTTTTGCCTAAATTTTATAAGTTCTTTTTTGTCGCCCGTAATTTTTAATGTATTTTGACACCAGTTTGGCATTTTATTTACTCCTCTCTAAATGTTTTAACAATGCTTCGCAACAAGCCCTTAATTGACTACCTCGGCCAAACATTTCTTGATATTTAACTCCCTCTTTCTCACATATTAGGATTGCTAGTTTTGAGGCATCTAGCCCTTCAACCCAATCTCCCTCTTTATAGTTTGGCCCTGCGTTAAGCCCCTTAAATTCTGAGCGTTTATCTTGGACTTTGACGGTGCTATATACACCAAAGGGTTTACCTATTTCTTTAATACCTGCTGGTGATAAGAAAAGGTGATTATAATTGGACAGTTCTTCTACTGCTTCTCTTTTTGTCATTTTTTTGTTTAACCTTTAATTTATTTACACACCGCTCAAAATGCTCTACATCTTTATCTAAGTCGATGTATTTACCACAGTTTTCGCAGTATTGTATGCTCATTTTATAGCATCTCTTATTGCTTCTCTAATCTTGAACTTTCCATCAATCGTACCCATTCTCCAGAAATGATAAAGTTTATCTATATACTGCCTTTTATTTTTGGGCATTGTCTCCTCATCTCTAAATGATTTTCTAAACTCTTGTATGGTTGTTTTATCAGTCATTTTTCTATCTTAATTTATAATTATTGAAACAGTTAGGCTGGTATTAACTCGTACCCAATGGGGATTGTACCCTTAGAGTTAACCCACTTTATCGTTTAACCTACAATAGTTTTTTCAAACTAATCATCAACAGCAATTATCTGCCTCCGACCTCTTGCGAGATTATCAACGGTTAAACACCTAACTATTTCAATGTTCGAGACTACGAGAGCCTCGTTTCTACCACCGAAGATAATTGGTAGTAGAATCAAGCTCTTAATCCCACCACAGTCTACAAACGAGATATCCTCCTTCTTTATAAATATCGCACTCATCAGCTTTAGCATCATGTTGGAACGCTTTACATGCTAACTTGAAATCTTCTTCTAAAAAATCTTTTACTTTCCCTTCTTTAGAATAACAACTACTCGTACCACCATAAAGTTTAATATACATGGCTACAGAACTTTCTCTGGCTATGTCAAAGTCGAATAAGTTATTACCATTATTGGGATTGTCTTTGTTGTAGTATTTTTTGATGTCAAAATACTCATCCAAAGCCTTGTTAACATTTCTCCACGCAAAGGCGTTGTATCCATCAATAATAGACACGCACCCTTTTAAGTCCTTTAAGTCTCTACATTGGATACGATAATTGAGATTACGGGTAGATTCGTTATAACAAATCTTTGTTACTGCCTGGGCAGGGGTTTTACAGTTGTCTAAGTTTATATCCACTAATTATTCACCTCCTTTTATTGTCTAAATTTTCTAATTTCTTTATATTATAATTATCAATCATTTGATAAGAAAAATCACTAGGTAATTTTTCCCCAAGACCTAACTAAAGGGGTCGAGTTTATTTCAACCCCTCTGTCAAGCCTCTACAGATACTTTTCAAACCTCTTATTATATCTGCTATGAATAATGTCGGCCTTGCCCAGCCATTCGTCTTTCTTTTTCATCATTTCGACAGACTCCTCATCTGTGTCACTTTCGTCAATAAGTGTCCACTCTTCGTGAGGATAATCTACCTCAAAAGATGGGTATGAACCAAAGTCGTGAGGATTTAATAATTTCCTAACAGTTCCGTCTATTTTGCCAAATTCTGCCTGTAGCCAAGCATAAGCATCGTCTTGCTTTTTAGTAGGACAGTCAAAAGTTGTGTATGTTCCGTAATTCAAATATTTTCACCTCTTTTTCTTCTTTTTTGATAAACTTTAATATGATAATGAGTTAAATGCCCTGCAGAATTGTAGTCAGCTATAAGTTCAATTCTACCAATCTTTATTCTTCTAAGTTTGATAATTGATTTCTGACAATCCTGACAACTGGGGTCATAATAATTCAATATCTCTTTTTTCAATAAACTTGTTATAGTCTTCATTTTTGCCTCCTTTTTATATGAGTTCTAATTATTAACATTAAGAACTTCATCTCTACTTACAAATAGTTATAAGTAGAGTCAAGCCCCTATTCTTTTGTATACCCATCAAACCATTCTCCTGGTTTATGAGTGTCTTCACGCTTACACCATGCTTGAGCCTCGGCAAGAGTTAGTCCTGTTTTGATTACCTTAGAATCTCTTCCATCTTGGTAATATCGCATTATTGTATAGCTCATTCTTTACCTCCTTTTGTTAATTATTAACTGTAGACAATAAGTTTTCCTTGAAATTACCGTCTAATCGAACAAAGCTGTTAGAACCACCAGAATAGTCTTGAAAACTCTTGGCTGTTCTGACTAGCATTGGGCCTTTATTACTTCGGACATCAGGCAATGAAAGATAAAAGATTCTGTCATCATTCATTCTGATAAATCCAGAGAAATAGAAATGTCCCTTGCTAAACTTTACTTCTTTGGTGTAGTCTTTCAGCATTTTCTTAACTTCACGAGTCGCTAATCCGTAAAAGGTTTTGAACTGCTGAGTTTCCATAGAACTACTCTCAAAGGTAGTATTTTCTAGTGTAGTTATGAACTTCAAATTTTCTCACCTCCCTATAATTTAATTAGTAATTATCTGTACTTGTTGGCTATCTCTATCAGCTCAACGAAGTCTAGATCGTCAGTGATTAGGTTTGTCCCGTCTTCTCTTGCTTGTTCTTGGGCTTTCCTTATATCACCTGCGTAAAAACCGAACTCGGCACAGTTCTTGCCTGCGTCAGTCCAGTTTCCATTTACCATGTTTTCACACATGGTAATAAACTGTTTTTCGGTTCTATATTCCATTGTTTTATTTTAAATTAGTAACCTTATCCAATAAGACAACCATCGTTATCCTATTGGTAAAGCCACTATTTTCCAATAATTGAATTATTCATTATCTATTACTTTGTCCAATACTCTTAAATTTTCTGTTGTTTTTAAGATTTCCCTAGCAATCTCCCACTTTGTGTTACTGTCTTTTGTTTTTTGTGTTGCTATTTTTGTATCTTTTGATTGTAAGATCATAGTATTGACACCTCCATTTATTAAATAAATAACCTTATCCTAGTCTACTGATTTAATAGACTAGGTAAAGCCACTACCTATCCCCAGTCAGATACTTCTCTGATAGAGAAACATAATTCGACATGATGTCAAAAACTACGTCCTTTGTTAACTTGCCACCCGAAAAGTCAACGACATTCCGAATATTGAACATATTAGTCCTACCAGACACTCTGATTGATTCGTAGGCTAAAAATTGTTTTTTAGTAACCTCCATTTATACTCACCTCCTGTAATTAAACTAATAACCTTGTCTTAATCCATTAGACTAATGGACTAAGTAAAGCCATTATATTTTTTGTAGAGTAATTGGTTTAAAGTCAAAACCCAATCTTCGTAAAGCCATTATATGTATTTGGCTAATTGTTTTTTGTCCAGTCAACAATTCAATGGTTTGTGCCATTTTTTCGTTTTTAATATAAATATGGTCTGTTCCATAATTACTTTTAACGTAGACCTTAATTGTTTTGTCTAGCATTATAATTTCCTTATTAAATGAGTAAACTTACCAACTCCCAAAGACTTCGGCATCTGAAATAGGGCTTTCATCAACATGCGTTTCTCCTTGTAAATACCAAGGTTTACGAATATTCTGAACATCGTAAATAGTTATCTCGTCACCTGCTTCATATATTCGGCCTACTTTGGTATCAATAATTTCATCGTCTCCTAACTTGACTTCAGCTCTCATGTGAGAGACATCCATTTCAACGACTATACCTACTATTGTGTTATCCATAATAATTGTCACCTCCTAATTCTCAACTATTAATTAAGACTTTTATCCTTACCCATCAGTGATGGGCAAAGGAAAACCCTTATTGAAACATTTCCAAGCCACATTCATATGTATCGGCTATAATGTGTAATAGCTTTCGGTCATAGCCCTTATCTTTGAGGATAATAATCTGTTTATCCCTTTTTAGGTTGAAACGTCTTCTGACTTTAGACCTTGTTAGTGATGGCTGTTTGACTTGTAATATCCAAATCAATCGTCTAACCTCTTTCTTTTCTTGAGATAGTCTATATTGAAGTAATGCGTCCAAATAAAGTCACCTCCCTTTTATTGGTTTCCATATTATAATTTGTTAGATTTCATATTATAATTAAATATATCATAACGAGAGATATATATCAACGTTGTAGACAATTAATATCGTTACCTTCGTAGTAGCATTTACACTTCTTTAAGTACTCAGCGTTTTTACTTATTAAGGCTGACTCGCAAAGCATTCTGTCTTGGCTTTCAATCCTTTTATCTATTCCCTTAATAAAGGTAGTACAAATAATTATAAGCAGGGATACAACAGCGATACTATTTACTAGGCCGTTACCCTTATAATTCGTGCCTAATTCACTATGGTTATATCTATTATATGAATAGGGAGAGGGTAATTTAGTAGTAGTAGAAAACATCTTCTCTTTTATATTTAAGGCTAATTGATGAATAATTTATCTTATAATTATATTAGACGTTTTTGTTAATTAAGGCTAAATCATTATGTTTTTATAGGGGTAAAGTATGTTTAGTACCTTACCCTATAATAATTTATGCTATTTACTAAAAGGATAGTTGGGGTTTTCGATTTGCTTCTCCCAATACTTGATGAAATCCTTTAGAAAAGCCCTTAATTGTTCTTCGTCGGGCTTATCCATTAGTTGTAATTTACAATAGGCGTTTACTTTACTTTGTAAATCCCCTTTAATTACCTTGGATAATTCTTTGATTAAAGTATTCATGTTACCCATAAATATTTATCTCCTTAAACTAATAACCTTATCCTAATTCCCTCATGATAAGGGAACTAGGTAAAGCCATTATTTGGTTTTCTTAGCTTCTTGGGGTAGCATCCCCTTTAGGATAGCTTTGAACTCAGCGTTATACTTCTTAACTAGTACGCTTTTAGCTTGAGAATAAGCTTTTCTGTAAGGCGTATAATTAACTAGCTTCAGCTTGCCGTCTACTTTTTTGATTAAAACTTTGTTGTCGTTCATGGTTATAATGTTTTTGTGTTCACCTCCAGTTTGTATGAATTTGTATATTATAAAAGTATATCAAATGGAGAGATAGAGATACACTAGGTAAATCTATCTATTACTATAGCAACTAGGTTCAAAAGAAATTAAAAGATAAACAACATGAAACGATAAAAAGCAACGGGCAAATTGTATTGAAGGTTCAATGAAACAATACGGGGGGGGGCATTCTACAACTTATTGGCATAGAGCAGGGGGGTCGGTTTCTCTTATACCAATTCATTTCTTCCTATAAATCTCTCTTTACGATATAATATAAGTATGATAAAGCAATTTTTAGAACAATCTAATAATATAGAGAATGTGTTTGATAAAGATTCCTTAAAGCAAGCTATTAAGGCTTGGGAGTACTTAATTCCCCACAAAGAGCTAACTTTTGAGGTTATATTAAAGACACACGGGATATTGATGTTGAATCAAGAAATGGATTCTAAAGGTGCTTTTAGGAAGCATGAGGTTAGGATAGGTTCTACATATGGCGCTTTATATATTGTTGTTCCACAAAGAATGCGTGTGTGGTGTCAGATGGCTAATCAACCCAAGACGGAGGAACAAATAAAGTACGATCACATATCTTTTGAAAAAATACATCCTTTTGCTGATGGCAATGGTCGAATGGGAAGGATATTACTAAACTGGCAAAGGCTAAAAAATAAGCTATCTATTCTTGTTATAAAAAATTCCGAGAAACAAGATTACTACAAATGGTTCACTAGCTAATTTCCAATATCTCCACATTGAAACACCTATTGTATCTCTCTTTATAATAATCTGTTTACTTATAAATAAGCTATATAACAACTAGATAGTGAAGTCGATAATTAATAATTACTTATTGAAATATGTTGCTTTAACTTTCAAATCTGTCGAAATTACTTTTTCGCTTGGGCAATATTTATCTAAAAATTCTTCGATAATTGGCTCTATATCTCTATAGACAAAACTACCGTATATTGCCTCTGATATCATGTCTTTGACGGCTTTGTTTTGCTGTTTATCAACAATGGCTCCGTCTATAATTGTTAATACTCTTCCGACAAGGCTTTTGTTTCTTTCTGTAATTCTTCTATATAGGTGGCTCAACAGAGTACTTCCGCCTGTTACTTTCATTTCTTTTTTCATAACTAGACTCCTCTAAACTCGACTTCACTATTTAATTATTAAAAGGGGGATAGTTACGTATATTCTATCCCCCCAACAAAATTATCTTTTTGGTCCACCCTGCACTGTTTGACTTTGTGCCTTTGGACTAACAGTTTTTCTACCCTTTGGAGGGATAGCTCCCATTGTGGTTTTTGAAGCTTTTGGCATCGGCTTCATAACCTTACTGGGAGAACCTTTAGCACTTGCTCTTGGTCCCGTAGGAATACTCGGTGCTTTGGTTGGATTATTTGGTGTACTTCCTGCCATTTTTATCTCCTTTTTTAAATTTATAAAACGTATTCGCCATTCTGAATACCATATCGGTCAGTTATTGGATTGTATGTCAACACTTTACCGCTGACTGTTTTCCCGTAAGCTGCGTCATATGCATCTAAATCAGCCTGAGCAATTCCTTGTAAAGAATTACTTCCTTCCTCTCCTGTTACTTCGCTATTGTGAATTTTATCAAAATCGGTATAAGCCAAATCTGTTCTATGATAAACATATTTATTGACTCCGCCTCTTGATGTTGCTAAATACCCTGGTGCTGTATCAGCCATTTTTGCCTCCTATTTTTTTAAATATTTTTAACGCTTCGAGAACTTTTTCAATATTAACTGCAATTTTATACGCAGTTGTTTGAAGAATTTTCTCATATCCTGCAATCTGACTCTCCATTTCGCTGACACTCCAATCTTCTTTAGCTTTTTTAAGGGCGTTTTTAATATCATTTTTGTTATTAGCCTTTAAATTGGTAATTACTTCAGTTTGCTTATTTCTAAGTGAACTAAGTTTATCTTCGCATTCTTGTTTTAAATTATCTTTTTTATCACAATCTTCCTTTATTATATACTTTCCTGACTTTAATTTTAAGTCAGAAGATTGTAACACTTTAATAACTTCGAGGTGGGTATTGGGATATGTATAGCCTTCAGAGATAAGAAAGTTTTTAATTCCCTCTGCATTATAGCTTAATGTTGAGCCTTCTGTTAAATAGGGGGCCTGATTAATATATCCATTGTAGCCATTACTCCTATCTCTAGGTTTAAGATAATACCCCCAATGTAAATGAGGCCCTGTAGACCAACCGCTATTATTAGAATAGCCGATTAGCTGTCCTTGTTTAACATAATCTCCTGTTTTAACTACGAACTTTCTCATGTGGGCCAAAACTGAACCTTCTTTGTCGTTTTCTATTTTTAGATACCAGCCGTAACCACCCTTATTATATATCGCTTCGATGATTTTGCCATCGTGAGGAGCATAAAGAGGAGTATCATTGGGCAGTCCATAATCAATACCGTTATGGCCTTTTAAATTCCATTGTCCATATACGTCTACTCCCTTTAAATAAAACTTGTTGCCAAAAGTTTGTGTCCTCTTTGCTTTTATTTTAAAAGGTAATTGTAA
>Ga0307928_10001013_pt1 | contig 21086 bp, 45 predicted proteins | sample AceLakmetagen232_FD_201815 | JGI IMG/M metagenome (GOLD analysis project Ga0307928, IMG submission 201815) | Saline water microbial communities from Ace Lake, Antarctica - #232 | ecosystem: Environmental > Aquatic > Non-marine Saline and Alkaline > Saline | place: Antarctica: Ace Lake... | reverse complement strand
ATTTGGATAGCTTCTAAAATGGCTGACTTGTATTGTGATAATGGATTCTGGGAAGATATGGATAATGTAGTAAGAATTGTTTTAGAAAAGAAAAAACAGAAAGGATAAGCATGAAAACATTCAGTAAGCAAAATCTGCCAGATTTAAAACGTGATATTCAGGCTGCTATTGAATCAGTAGCTATGAAGCACGATGTTCATTTGAAAATGGGAAGGGCTGTTTATAGTTTTAATAATGCTACCATAAAGATTCAAGCTAGTGTTAAGGACGAAAGTGGTAATGTTATAAAGAAAACAGAAGAGGATTTTAAAAAGTATGCCGATAGTTATGACTTAAGCAAAGAAGATTTAGGTAAAACTATTGAAATATATGATAGTCTTCATAGAATTACAGGATTAAGGATTAAGGCTAGCAAAAGACCTATCATCATAGAAAATGTTGAAACCGGGAAAGAGTATGTATGTAGTGCAGGAGAAGTTAAACGAGCATTGGAGATGAAAACATGGTAAAATGTTTAAAATGTGATTCAGAAAATATTGATTCAACAGATGATGGCTATGAATGTAAAGATTGTGGATATGAATGGTCATCAATGGTAGAAGCTTTTCAGGATAGAAGTAGAAAATAGTAAAGAAAGGGAATATGGACGATACCGTTTATAAAGAAAAGTTTGAAAAGAAAACTATGCTCATCAAAGCTGTGTTCAATGTTCTGAATAATCTTTATTTTAATGATTATCATTGGAAGGACAAGAAAACAAAGGCTATATGGTTAGGTATGAATATTTTACCTAGAGAAGATGAGAAGGATGGATTTACTATTTTGAGTAGATTTAAGAAATAGTTTACTCCCCGGAATTGGGACTCTTAATTGAGTTCCTTTTTCGGGGTAAAAAGTAGAATTTCTGCCTGTGGATAACTTTCATTTCTGCCTGTGGATAACTTGTGGATAACTTTTCATTTCTGCCTGTGGATAACTTTTGAAAATCGCCTGAAATGTGGCTTATTTTTATCGGAATTCAATATTTATTTTTTTGGTAGCTTTTTTAGTGTTTTATAAATAGCGTTTGGTAGAAATAGTATCAATTCTTTAGCAATTTGAACACTCGCAAGCACGCAACTTTGTTCCGCTGGACTTCCAATTTTTTTCCAGAATGAAAAAGTCCAGTTTTCGTGGAAATTCGCTGATATAGTGTTTTCTGGGGAGTTAGAGATCCGTTCTGAGAAAGACCCCCCTTTCACACGTGTGTAGCGTTCAAATTACTAAATAAAATCGCTGTTTTCAAAATTGTCATAATTTAAAACTTTCAGAATAAGGTATATTATTATATAAGAATTTGCCTGTGGATAACTTGTGGATAACTTTTCATTTCTGCCTGTGGATAACTTTCATTTCTGCCTGTGGATAACTTTTGTTTTTGATTAAATAAAGATAGAAATATTGGAGGTAAAAAAATAAGATTATGGCTATAAATTATATTGAAATTCAGAACAAAGAAATCAAATTATGGAACATTACTAATGATAAAAATTCTACCTGTTGGAGCAGAACTCATGCCCATTGTGATGGGACCAGAAGGATATGCAAGTGGAGGCAAGCTAATTCTTATGTCTCTCTTTTTACTCTTTTACATGAAATCGGGCATATTGAAACTGATGTAAAAGGTATGAAGAGAGCAGAACAGGAGAGTTGGGCTACTAAATGGGCAGTATTAAGGCTTAAGAGCCTTAATATGCCTATCAAAAGGAAGGTTATTAGCAAGTATAAGGCTTATACATTAATGACCTATAACAGAGGATTAAAACGAGGATTAAAGAAGAGAATTAAATCAAAATTGTATATATAAAGAAAGGGAGGATTGTATGAAAAAGAAAAACAAGAAAGAAAAAGTATATAAAGTTGTAGATTTACAAGACTGTAATTTCATGGAAGATACTTATGATGAACCAATGACATTGAACGAGTTAAGGAAACGCTTTTGGGATTTAGATGAAGGTAGAAGCATAAAGTATAGTCAGTTCACCAAAGGATATATTGAAGAGTTGTGGGTAGTTGATATAGTAGAAGTAAAAGTTAAATAAAGGAGAATTAATATGGGATATGCAGTAAAAAGTGATGTAAGGATAGAACTATTTGAAGAGAGTGAAGTTATTAATAAGGAGTTACTATCAAAGATTACAAAGCTATTAAAAGAAAACAAAGAAGTATCAGAAGATTTATATATTGCTGCCGATACCATTAGTTTTGAACTATGGGGTAATAAAAATATAGATTATTCTTTATGTGATAGCATAAAGTCAATGCTCATAAAAAATAAAATTAAGTTTGAAATAATATCTTGTGAGTGGGTTGAATCTAGTGATGGATATTACTATAATACAGAAGATTAATAATAAAATTAAAGGAAGGGAGATTGATTATGAAGAAAGCTAAAACAAAAACAAAAGTATGGGGAAAGAATGATTGCATGAGCCATACGTGGGAAATACCAAAACTAAAATATACTTCACAGAAATTGAAAAAAAGTATGAAAAATAAATGGATACTTATTGGTGAAGTAGGTGTAGATTCTGGAAGATTAACAATATCAGACCCTTGTTATAAGGAAGATTTAGCAAAGAGAAATGAGGAAGATAATATTATTTGGGATAGTGATATAGCTAATATGATTCAATATCATTTTCCTTTAGGGCATAGAGGGCTTGGAGTTAGTTTTTCAACTGGGTTCGGAGACGGAAGCTATGAAGTTTATGGATTTGTTAAGGATTTTGGAGATTTAGGGCTAAGAATAGCACAAATAAAGATAGATTTCGCATAAGAATGGGGGATTATTATGAAAGACTATGTAAAATGTAGTAATTGTGATTTCATTGGCTTAATTGGTATAGGAGAAGAGGCTTGTCCAGCTTGTGATAAGATAGGTTGTTTAGCTTGGGTTGATGAGAATAATCAAGAGGTTAGGGATGATTTTTTAAATGAGGATAAAGAAACAAAAAAATCAAAAATAGAAATAAAGAAAATATTAGATGATAGGTTGGTATTTTTGAATGAAAAAATAAAAGATATGAAAGAAGAATTAACTGTGTTTTATGGAGAACTAGATGATATAAATGAAAACTATGACTCTTATGTAAACGGAGAACTAGTCATTGATAATTAAAAAAGGAGAATTGGTATGAAGATAGGTATAGTTAATGTTAATTTGCAGTATAAAATACCAGAAGGCTATAAGGGAACAGCAGAAGAGTATCTTGAAAATGTAGAGCTTCCCAAAGAGTATATAGAAGATAGCTTTGAACTCGTAAAGATTATGGATGTAGATGAATAATGAATAAGAAAGTTTATCATGGAACAACTAAAGAATTTGATATACCTAGAATCGAACCTAATGAGAAACCTATGTTTAGCGGTATGGGAGAAACATCCATAGGTGCATTCTTTTCGGAAGATAAAGATACAGCAGCTAGTTTCCCATTATCAATGAGGGAGGGAGAATTAAGAATACTAAAATGTTATATCATAGAAATTGAAAATCCAAGGAAGTATTCATCCTTACTTTCATTAAGGAAAGATTTGATGAGGTTCATTGAAGACAATGACTTGTCATTTTTTCCAAATGAAAGGATGAACAATGCACAATTATTTAAAGAACATCTAGAGAATCAAGGATATGACGGTTTGACCTTCAAAGAAGGCAAGTCTTTTAATATCAAAAAGAACAAACAAAGAGTTTGGTCTGTTTTTAATAGAAGTCAAATTTTGAAAGGAAAATTATAATGCCTAATTGGTGTGAATGTGAATTAAAAGTAACTGCTAAAAAGAATAAACTTGTAGATATAAATAATTTTAAAACCTTTGCTAGCGGGAAAGATGATAATGATTTATTATCTTCTGAAAACTTTGTTCCATATCCAAAAGAAAGAGTAGCTATTGAGAAAAAAAGACAGCATTGGATAGATAACAATAAAGATAAAAATGAATTTGATTGTCCAACTAAAGATTGGTTCAATACTGGCGGATATGAATGGTGTAGTGATGAATGGGGAACAAAGTGGGGAATTTGTGAGGTTTCTGTATTAGAGGAAACTAAAACTAAAATTCAATACTTATTTTCTTGTGCTTGGTCTCCACCGATACCTATTGTAATAGCTATGGCGAAGAAGTTCCCAGAATTAAAATTTACTTTAGACTATTGGGAACGTGGTTGTGGATTTCAAGGAAAATTAATATGTTCAAATGGTAAGGTTTTGGCAAATGTATCAAAAGGTTACAAGGGAAATCGAGGAGGCTAAAGAGGAGAATTATAATGATAAAAGTTTATGAAGATAAGAGAAGTAACTTAATACCAAAATCTAAAAAAAAGAATAAATTTGTATATGAAATTAGGTATACTGAGCTAGATTGGTCTAAACCAGAAACTATTGAAAAGAGTGTATGTTTCAATTTCTATGGAACATTAATCAGCGATAAAGAACTTGAGTTCAATGGGCAAGATTTTATTCCATTTGATAAAATTGATACAATATTTCCATTCGCAGAGAGACCAAAGCATTTAGCTCCGAAGTTTAAAGTAGGAGAACATGTTACAGTAATTGATGTTGGAACAATATACATTACTCACTTTAGATATCCCGGAAGTAACATTGCACATGAAAGGGAGTGGCACGATTCTACTAATAAAGTATGGACATATTTAGATGAGTGTAGAATAAATAAAATTGGCAAAAAGGGCAAGGTCAAGAGCATAGAGTTTCACGATATGATAGCAAAGCCTAGAGTATCTAGATTTGGCTATCGTGTTGAGTTTAGAGATAAAGCTAGAAGCTTAATAACTTTTTGTGAAGAAAACTTAGTTAAGTGGTAGAATAAAAAAGGAGAGTAAAGCTGATGAAAGTAAAATTGAAACATTGTGCTAACATAGATATCAATGGTGGCTATTATGGAAAAGCTCCAAGAGAAAATAATATTTATGTTGAGGTTAATAATCTTGAAGAAGCGTCAGAGACTTGCAAAAATTGGATTCATAAGTATGGTCTGGGTAGTGGAAATTGGATAGGTGGTCAAGTTTATGAAAATGGTAAACAAATAGCCAGAATATCATATAATGGTAGGGCTTGGGCTATTGGGGCAGTAGGTAGGCAGGAAATCAAGCTAGCCAAAGGGCTAGGAGTATGCAGAGGGGTGCTATTGGATAAGGGTTGCAGTCCAACGATAGCCGATATGATAACTAATGAAACTTCAGAATAAATAAAAAAGGAGAGTGATATGAAAGTTTTAATTAAAAAGTTTGATGATGATAATGTTGTAAAAGAAGTTGATTGCAAGACTACTAATCGTAGACAAGCAGAAAAAATAGAAAGAGGAATGAACATAAATCTAAATCATGATGATTATTATACAGAAATAGTAGAATAAAAGCAGAGGTGTAAAGATGAAAGAGATTGAAAAAATTGAACATTATAATTGGTATGTTTATAATTGCACAGATGATGAAATACCATTATCTTATAAAGAATGGGAGAGGGAAATATATCCTGATTTATTAAAGTTTTATAAAAAGGAGGATTGAAATGAAACCTACAAAAACTATCTATGTTGCTGATTGTATAGAATTTGGAGAGAAGTTTATATCATTGTTTCAAACTAATGAGACTGATAAGCAAAAACTTTATAATATAGGCATAGAACAAGCAAGTGGTTGGGGTGCTGAATGTATCTCTGTAAAAAAGTGGAAGCCTAAAGAAACTAAAATGGCTAAACTCTATGACATAAGAAATGATAAGTTGGTTGAGAATACATTAACAAAAATTAACAACTTTATCAAGAAAAATCCCAATAGCATTAGATATGATTATTCTAAAACCCAATACTTTACTATTAGTGAACCTATACCTACTGATGTATGGGATAGTGATATATCAGAAGATGAAAATCTTGCGTATAGCAAAGATAGTCCACAGGGTATATTGAATAATAGCTAATCAATAAAAAGGAGATTTGAAGGTGAAAAAGACAGAGATTAAAAGCATAGGAGAGGCAAGAGATAAGGCAATTGAATGGCAACAATGGCAGAGTAATGAAAACTTATCTTATAGTGAGCTAATGGAATGGCAAGACTATTTTTCTACACTTGCTAAAAGGTTTGATCTAGAAGATGAATTTAATGAAAATGGTATAATATAACAAGGGGGTATGAAGATGGGAAAAGTAAAGATAGACTACGACAGCAAAGTAAATCAAGACATCAAAGGAAAATTTGTATCTAGGGAAGTGTATACTTGCTTTAGCTATGAAATGGAAGCAGTTTTGAGAGCTGGACAAGAAGGAAAAAACAAAGAATATCCATTACCAACCTATGATGATATTGACAACCTATACGAATATAAATGTCCTGAGTGTGGAAGCGGCTATCAAGAAGAAGAAGACGCAAAACAATGTTGTGCCACGGAAGAACAGCTTGAAAATGAAGACTTTAAAAATGACAGCATAGAGCAAGACCCACAGGAAATATTTGAATGGTGGATAGTATCAAACTATTTATATGAGAAGCTAAAGAAAAAAGGTTGTCCAGTTTTAGAATGGGGAAATAATCACTATTGGGGAAGATGTACAACAGGACAAGCCATTCTTTTGGATGGGGCAATAAGTGAAATATGCAAGGATATGGAGATATTAGAGGGACAGAAATACGACTGGGACAAAACACAAACCTTATAAAATAGCTTAAGGGGGGGAATAAGATGACAGCTTTCACGCTTATAGTTTTCATGACTTCACTTGCAAGCACTTGTATTTTTATCAGTTTACAGAATCACACAATGGCAATTACCAGTCTACTGCTTGCAATTCATTCTATTGTCAGGATCAAATATAACCAGGTGGAGCTAACAGAAAAAGACTGTTACTCTAAACTATATAAAAATAAAAAGGAGGCATGAAGATGGAAAAGACAGAAATTAAGGGCATAGGAGAGGCAAGAGATAAAGCTATTGAATGGCAGGAATGGCAGAGTAATGAAAACTTATCTTATGGTGAGCTTATAGAATGGCAGGAGTATTTTTCTGCACTTGCCAAAAGGTTTAGCTTAGTGGGTGAATTTAAGGAAAATGGCATAATATAACAAGGAGGTAAGAAGATGAAAGTCTTACAAGTAAAACAATACAATAGAGAAATTGCTCAAGCAAAACAACAAGAAGCATTAAAAAGATGGAAACTAAAAAACAATGGTTATGGTTATCCTTCTCGCAGTATGTTTTTCTTTACACTTATAGATAATCAAGGTTATCCAACAGAAGACAGAAAAAAAGGATATATTGCCTTTGATAATAATAGAGCAGTTTTCGGAATAAATAAAGACAAAGCTATTGCAAGTTTTAGTAAATAATAAGGGAGAAAGAAGATGACTAAAAAGAAAGAATGGCAAAGAAGTATTATTCTTGTGGAACAGGTTTTTAAGGAGCAAGGGATTTATTTTGCTTTGTCTTTATTATATGATATGCAATACGACCGACAGGACATCAAAGGAATGATGGACTTGTTAGAGACAATTAAAAAGGAGACATGAAATGAAAATGGAAGAAATTATAGCGAGAGGATTAAGTATTAATGAAGCTGGAAAAGTATTAGATGAATATGGTAATGAGTATAGGGATGAAAGCGGAAGTATACGATATGTAAAAGAAGGAGAATAGGATGGAAAAAGAAAAAATATATAAAGATATAATATCTATGATAGGGCTTGAAAAAGAAAAAGATGGCTTTTATCACATTGGGTGGGGTAAAAAAACAGAAGAGGGAATGATTGCCTCAATAGATAATGTTTTGTCTCCTTTTGTTGAAAAGATTGAAAAGTATGAGCATATTATGGAAGAAAACGGCAAGGCAATCAAGTTGCTCAATACACAAATTCGCCAAAGGAGCTTGAAGGTTGAGGATTTAAAGGAGCGAGTCAAGGCTTCCGAGGCTCAACAATTTGCAGTTGAAGAGTATTATCAGAGTAAACTTAAAAATAAGAACATACAGATTGAAGATTTAAAAAACAAGATTGAAGAGTTTGATAAAAAATTACTTTTTGATAATGATGCAGAAGTAATGGATTATCTTGATGGGTTAAAAGAACAGGGGTTTTATAAAGAGTGAACGCTTAAGCATAATGTTATAAGAAAGGTAAATTAAAATGAATAGGATTAAAGAAACTATAGACTATCTTACTAATCACAAGAAAACTGGTTACAACACTTGTGTTACAAGAAGAAATTGGTTGGCTCTGGGGTTGCAAGATACTCAAGAAGAACATGAGAAGATATGCAAAAAACTCAAACGCAAGACTGCACAGAATAGAGCTTTAAATAAAAAAATAAAAGAAGTTAAATCCATTATAAATGTTAATGAGGGTATGGAACTTCCTGGGTGGAATGATTACTCTAGCTTGTTAGACGAAATAAGAGAAATAATTAATGTTTAATTAGAAAGGAGAGTAATGGAAAAAGTAGAATTAACTAATATAGATTATAGAAATGAAACAGAAATAAGTGACAAAATAAGTATTGCTATCGGTGAATGTCAGTTTGAATTTGTCGTAGATGATATTTTAACTCACATAGAATTTTCACCAGAAGATGTCCCAATCATTGAAAAATTAATTTCAATAGAACTAGATGATTATTTAAGGGAAGGAAGGATAAAAGTAAATGAAGAAAAATGTTGTTACTACTGGACAAATCCAAACGAATTATAAAAAGCTTAAGACTATCAGAACGTTTACAATTTTAACAGAGTTCCATAAAAAACGTAGGGCTGATAAAAAGTTTGCTGCAAAGTGGGGAATATATGGAGCTTATAAATGGGCTAGACAGCACTATGAAGGTTATCAATTTAAAGTCTGTAGCAGTAAAGCTACATACAGAGCTTAAAGAAAGGATTAAAATGAAAAAAATCATATTAAAAATTGAGTGTCAGTCTTGTGGTGGAACTGGAGTATATGTTGGGATTGGAGAAAGAGGCGGAGCTGGAGTAATTTGTCATACTTGCAAAGGAACTGGTTGTCAGGACTATAGTTTTGAGTATGAACCTTTTGTGGGAAGAAAAAGTAAAAACAATGTAAAAAGAGTTTATGCTGATGGTTATGGTTATTGTATTGCTCCAGAAAAGTTAACATTAGCCAATGGAGTTAATGTTGATTTTTCAAAAGAAGGTGTATCTTATGCTGAATTTTTAGAAGGCGAAATGCCAGAACACATCAAAAAAATAGCTTGCCCTATGTTAGTTGATCGGCCTGCTTGCTATAAGATAAAAGGATTTGTAGACGAATGTAATAAAATAAATGATGGGCGGTTTTGGCACATGTCCAGTTGCAAATGTAAAAATAAATTAGAATGTTGGGATAGATTTGAAGCTGCAAATAAAAGAAAGGATAAGTAAATGATAAATGTTCCCGAATTAAGTAATGCTCAAGTAGCCTTTGGAGAATGCTTGGAGTGGATGCCTAAATATGATGACATATCAGAAGATTATAAAAGTTACCATCCAAAAGATGAAAAAATTAAGAAAATGAAAGACTTAACGAGTGCTTGGTTTTTCAGGGGGCTTAAAAAACTAGAACTTACTCCGAACGCTGGAGTAGATAAAGATAAAGCATTGAGGGCAATAAAGTGTATTATAGGTTCTTTTGCTCCTAAACATGAACACAAAGAAGCAGCAGTAGCTTATCTTTTATGTGAATGGTTTAAAGATGTTACTTGGGAAAGTTAAATAACAGAAAGGATTAAAATGAAATATTTACAAAAACGCATAGAGGTTGAAGCTATACAATTAAAAAATGGTATAGGGAATGAACTTGATAAGTTAATGGGAGAGCACACATCTATAAAAATAGATAACAATGGAAAAATGTATTCTTATATACCAACTTTTAAGGGACAACAAAAAATACATGAAGGATATTATATTGTAAAAAATAAAAATAATGGTTGTATATTTATTATGAGTGAAGAAGATTTCAATGCAACATATGAAAAACAATAACAATATTGCTTTTATATAGCAATATATTGCTGTAAAAAATATTGCTTTTGCACAGTAAGATATTGTTATAGCTATTTTTATCGTCTATATAAAAAAAAGACTTGACAAAAAAAGTATTTATGCTATAATGATATAATAAATGATTTAACCTATACAATGGAGAGGATAGGTAGCAAGTCATGGCAGATAATGCTAAAGATATTTTTATTGATTTGGGTTGTGAATTGTTGGCGGACGCTGTAAATAATACTGATGTTGAGCTAGCCAAAGATTTATTCAACCTTAACATTGAAGGTAATCTAAAAGATATTGAAGATTGTATATTATTTGTTCAAGAGATTGATGAATTTAGATACTTCTTCATAAAATTTCAATCAAGTTATCCCTACAATAATAGACACATAAAATATTTATTTAGAATAAATAACAAACAACCATTTTATAATTATGTTGATATTGGTAGAAAATTTATTAAAGTAGGTAGTTATGGTTCTGCTACTATATTCTTTAATGATGTTAATATTAACTTAATGAATTTACATTATGGTATGTTTTCTAAAGAGTTATTATTTAAAGCTAATATAAACCAGATTCATGAGAATATTTATTTTGTATATAATAATGATTTAGATAAACTTAAAAATCTTCGTAAAGAAGCCACAGCGTTAGACGAAAGCGAAAGCTTAAAAAAAGATAAATATGTATCAAAGCTAAAAAATGATTATGCTAATAATAAAAGAATAGAATTAGGCGATGGCTATGTGGATAATAATATAATTGATGATGGTGAATTTAGAATTGAGTTCAAAGTTCCAGTGAGCTCAATTTTTCAATTTAGTGATTTCATTACTTATAGTTATTATGATAAAAAAGGTTATGAAATAGTTATTAATCTTCATAGAGCTATTAAGAGATTAAATATTTTTAATTGCTTATGGCATAGAGATGATAGGAAACATGATATATTAGTCCAACCTGATAATTTAAATAATAATTTAAGTAATTTTAATATAGTAATGAATAATTATTTCTTTAAAATATTTAAAAAAATAGATGATGATTATATTTTATATTTAGATTTTACTTTATTCATGTTGCCTCTAGGTAAAAAACAAAATTGGTTTTTGCTAGGCAAAAAAGTAGAAAAAAGAAAATTATATTCTATATTAACATTATTATCAAATAAAATTAATAATAATGATTTTAATCAAAGTAGATTTATTGATTTTTTAGATAATTTTAATACTCATACATTGGAGCAATTAGCCTATTTAAATGGAATTAAATTAATCTATAATACTCGTAATTTATCCTTTTTAAATGGAACTAGTAGAGGTTATAACAATGACATTGAAATTGTATTACCACTAGAAGTATCATTCTCTGATGGAGAATGGAATATTGAATGCGGTAAAAATAAAATAACATTTTATAATTTTAGTGAACTTAGAAACTCAATCAATAAAAATTATGGCAAATGTGACATTGAAGCTGGTATAAAAAAAAATAGCAATTCAATGGAAGATATTAAAAATAATTTTAACAATATATTTGGTAGCGATAGTTTTAAAATAGAATTGATTTCAGATAAAATAAAACATCTAATAAAAACTAGAGAACTAGCTGTAGAGAAGTCCAAAAAATTGCTTGATGAAATTGTATTAAAACATGCAAATAAAATAAAGCACAGAGAGCTTGAAAATGATTATATAGTCAAGGGGCAATTAAAAAATTACAGGGTTTATTTGAAATCAAATGCAGATACTGGAATTGGAGTAGAAACATATCCAGGAAAACAATACATTTGTATAAATTCAAAGAACTCTGATGGAGCAAACTATACTAATTATGATAAGTTAGTGCAGTTCTTTTATGCTCTAATGAATGATGCAGATATAAGAACGCAAATTAGCACAATGAGGTAAATTAAAAGAAAGGAGAATTATGTTAAAGGTAAGCATATTAGATGAAACAGGAGACACAGAAGTAATGTGTGAAACTCAAATCCAGCTTGATAAGGTTATAACAGACAATAAGGGCAAGTGGTTCTATATTGATGGAAACTTTAGAGATGGTTTGAGTGCAGGAGAAGTAACTATTGATGGGATTAGGGAATTTACAATTACAGAACCATTGATAGGCGGTTAAGTTTTCTTCTGTAGCGTTTCTGGACGCTAGGTAAGTTTTAAGTGATAATAACTATGGTAACAATCCAGATTCTATTCTAGTGGATAGTATACATGCAAGACTTAAATAGATTAGATAATTACTAATTTAGAATAAAGGGAGCGAGGTGGGGAATCTCGCCAGAAGAAAAATAAATTATATTTCATTTCATACAGATATGTGTGCCTATAGATACAGATATATGTATAAATTAGGAGAGTTGAATGAAGATAGCGATAGTTGGAGCTGGGGGAATAGGAAGTTATTTCTGTAGAAATTTATCTGAAACATTTAAAAAAGACATTAAGGGCATAGTTGAAATAGATCCATTCTTTGTTACTGTATTTGATGCAGACAATGTAGAAGAAAAGAACCTCCTTTATGCTAATTTTGATATTGATGATTTAAACTTAAATAAAGCTGAATGTATGAAAAATAAATATTACTTTAATTGTATTGATAGAAATTTTGAAGATAGTGATATTAAAAATTATGATTTGATTATTTTGTGCGTAGATAATAATGATATTAGGCTTATAGTATCTAGCCATAATGCTGACTTTATCGATTTGAGGGCAACTGGGAGGGCTATATTTGGCTATATAAATATAAGTGGGCTAAACGATAGAGAGTATAAAAAATATACTTTAGAGCAAAAAGGCGTAAGGGGTTCTTGCCAATATCAAAATGATATTGATTCAAAGACCATACGATTTGGTAATAGAGTTATAGCCGAAATTGGATTGCAATTACTCCAAGACTATATGCTTGATTCTAAGAGTGGAAAGCTAATTAATTTTCACATATAAACAATTGGTTTGGCATAGTAAGATGATGTTCTGGCGAAAACATTGTTAATATAGGTAAAAGCTCAGGAGGCTGAATGTGTCTCTGCTACCTATAGCTGAAGGAGACAAAAGTAGGTTCGAATCCTACCTTACTATGCCTTGACTTTAATAAACATAGGAATGGATGAATTAAATGAAAAAAAGATTAGACCAAAGTGTATTGAGAATAAATCCAAGAGTTAAGACTGGATATTATTCTGATAAGTATTTCAATAGAACAAAAGATATTTTAGAATCAGATAATCATCACCCTATATTAAAAATGCAAATATTTCAAAGGAATAAAAATGCTTGTGTATGTGGGATAGATGAAGCTATCGAGGTATTGAGGCTATCACTAGGCTCTGATTTTAATAAGCTCACGATTAAGGCTTTACATGACGGAGATATTATTAATGCTTGGGAGTCAGTTATGACAATAGAAGGTGATTATTCTCTATTTGCTCATCTTGAAACTGTATATTTAGGTGCATTGGCCAGAGGAACAAAAGTAGCTACTAATGTTTATAGATGCGTTGAAGCAGCTAATGGAAAACCGGTATTATTCTTTCCTGCTAGATTTGATAGCTATTTGGTGCAAGCTAAAGATGGTTATTCTTATAGCGTTGGTATGCTTGCAGCTGGAACTAAAGGTGGTATAGTTTCAACTGATGCACAGGGCGAGTGGTGGGGGGCTCAAGGCTCGGGAACTATGCCTCATGGATTGATCGCTGCTTATAATGGAAATACTGTTAAAGCTGCATTGAAATTCTGTGAATATACTGATATCAATATAAAGAGAATAGTTTTAGTTGATTTTGATAATGATTGTGTTAAAACTGCTGTTGATGTTGCTCAAGCTATGTTTGAGAAGTATAAGCTAACTAAAGACGAAAGATATAAACTAACTGCCGTTAGACTGGATACTTCTGGAACAATGGTTGATAAATCAATTAGAATTAATATGGATGTTAGTGAATATTTGGGTTCATTCAAACCCACAGGAGTTAATCCTTTATTAGTGATAAATGTTAAAACAGCCTTGATTGATTTAGCCATTGATGCAAAAGATAAAGAAGAGCGTAAGTTTTATAGAGATATAGGAGTTGTAGTTAGTGGAGGATTTAATCCCGAAAAAATTAAAATGTTTGAGGGGGCTGGTTCTCCATCAGTTGGTTCTTATGTAATGGCATATGGAGTTGGTTCATCATTATTTGGTGGTAATTTTGATTTTACTGCTGATATTGTCCAACGATATGAAAATGGAAAATGGATTCATAATGCTAAAAAAGGTAGAACTTGTTTTAATGAACCCAAATTGGAGATTGTAAAATGAAAGTATTTTTTGATGTAGATACACAAAATGATTTTATGAATATTGATGGTAAGCTGTATGTTGATGGTGCTAAAGAGATAAAACCTAATTTAAAGAAACTAAATGACTATGCTAATAAGAATAATATTTTAATATTAGGCACGGCAGACAGACACTATGGCACAAAGGCGTGGAAAGATAGCGAAATTGAATTAAGTAAGTGGGGTGGTCCATTTCCAAATCATTGCATGGAATATACTAAAGGGCAAAGTAGAATAAAAGAGACCGAAAATGATGAGGCTACATTTATTCCTAATAATTTCTATATGCATAATTTCTTTGTACAAGAACCAAAAGAAGCAAAAAATTCAATCTTAATATTTATTAAACATTATAAAAGTATTATATTTGAAAAGCAATGTTATTCTGTTTTTCCTGAAATTAAAGGTGGGAATAACTATATAAATGATTTTTTAAAATTAGCTGAAATTAAAGAGGCTGTAGTTTATGGCGTAGCTACTGATTATTGCGTAAAGGCAGCTGTGTTGGGCTTACAAAAAAGAAATATACAATGCTATGTTGTCAAAGATGCAATTAAGGGCGTAGATAGCAAGACGACAAGAGCAGCAATAAAAGAAATGAAACTAGCTGGAGCTAAATTCGCAATAACAAAAGATATATTAAAAGGAAAATAATATGGATTATAAAAAGACAGCAACAAAAATAGAAGATTTTATTCATAAAGAAATGAATGGCTTTAATCAAGGATTCATAGGTTTAAGTGGTGGAATTGATTCAAGTATAGTTGCTACCTTAGCCGTTAATGCGTTGGGGAAAGATAAAGTATATGGAATCATTATGCCGTATTATTGTAATGAAGATACTGAAGATGCTGTAAAATTAGCTAAAAAATTAGGAATAAGATATTCAGTAATTAGTATAAGAAATATGGTTGCATCATTTAGAAAGCCTGATATATCTAATACTAATCTAGTTAAAGGGAATCTTATGGCAAGAATCAGAATGTGTGTTTTATATTCCTATTCAAATAGTAATAATGGTTTAGTATTAGGAACTACAAATAAAACAGAAATGCTAGTAGGTTATTTTACTAAGCATGGGGATGGGGCTGTTGATATAGAGCCGATAGCTCATCTTTACAAAACAGAGATATTTGAATTAGCTAAATATTTAAAGATAGATAAAAAATTAATTGATAAAAAACCATCTGCTGGATTGTGGTTAGGACAAACAGATGAAGAAGAATTAGGGATTGATTACATAACACTAGACAAGATGCTTAAGTGTAAACCTCCAAAAGAGAGTAAGCATAAAATAGGATTAGTTTTAAAGCTAATGAAAAAAGCAGAACATAAAGTAACATTTCCAAAGAACCTAGAAAGTTAAAAAATGAAAACAGGATTATTTATAGGAAGGTTTCAACCATTTCATGATGGGCATATGGCCGTTGTTAAGCAAATGCAAGAAGAAGTTGATAAAGTATTTATAGGAATTAGCTCACAGCTTCATCATACATTTAGAAATCCCTTAACATTAGCTGAAAGAAGTAAAATTATAACCTCAATATTCAAGGATAATAAGAATGTAAAATGCTTTACTTTAACTGATATTTATAATAATGATAATTGGGTTGAACATGTAGAGGCTTCCTTACCTAAGTTTGATGTTGTGTATACTAATAATCCTATTGTTGAATTATTATTTGAGGTGAAGAAGTATAGAGTTAGGGGATTTATAGATACTCCAGATGTTTCTGGTACGAAAGTGAGGGATATGTTACTTCAAAATAATGGGCAGTGGGAGTTATTTATTCCATTAGAGGTGAAAAATTTTATATTTGCACACAGTATAATAAAAAGAATACAAAATATTTATACTAAATACAGAAGACCATGCGTAACTTGTGATGTAATCATTGAATACAAAGACAAAGGCATTGTTTTTATAAAAAGAAAAAATGAACCATTTAAAGATTTTTGGGCTTTGCCGGGTGGATTTATTGAAACTGGTAAAGAAACTTTAGAGGAAGCAGCAAGAAGAGAGGTGAAAGAAGAAACAGGATTGATAGTTAAAGATTTAGGATTATTTAGTGTCTGTTCTGATCCAGAAAGAGACCCAAGAGATGTAACAATTTCTGTTATATTTGGAACAAAGATTAATAAGGGTAAACTTAAAGCTGGTGATGACGCTATAAATGCAAAGGTTTTTAAGAGGATACCTAAAAAATTAGCGTTTGATCATAGCCAAATTATAAATGCTTATTTACTTAGAAAAAAATAAAGGGCTAAAATTAAAGGAGAATAAATGTTAGACAAATCTTTTATGTTAAAAATATCATCAGAAGATTATCACAAGATGGTTTTAAAGTGTAATAATACTACAGTTAAAAAAGGAAAAAGATACTCTATTGCAGAGTTCGTAAGAGCAGCTATAAAAAGTAAAATAAGATGAAAGTATTATTAGTTGAGCCCCCATATAAAGTAAAAATACCTAGTGCAGGGTTAATGAGAATCTCATCTTGGCATAAGATGAAAGGTGATGATGTTCATTATGTTGTTGGTAATAAAGCCGTGGGACTCCCTAATTTTGATAGAATATATATTACGTCAATTTTTACTTATGATTATAAAATAGTAAAAGAAACGTGTAAATATTATAGATTTCATTTCCCCAAAGCTGAAGTTTGGCTCGGCGGGCTCGCAGCTACGCTAAGTTTAGATAAGCAAGCTACCTTTTCTTTTGAGAATTTAGGTTTAGATAAAATACACAATGGATTATTAGATGAAGAAATAGATGATATGCCATTAGACTATAGCTTTCACCCAAATATTGATTTCTCCATAGTCTTGAGCACTAGAGGTTGTATAAGAAAATGTAAATTTTGTTGCACCAGAATACATGAGCCATTATTTAAGATTAAAAAAAATATAGAGCAATATATCAATCCTAAACTTGATAAAATACAATGCTGGGACAATAATGCTTTAGCTAGCCCTTATTTTAAGGACTTGATAGATGTGTTGCAAAAATATCCTAACCAGGTTGTTGATTTTAATCAGAGCCTAGACATAAGACTTTTAGATAAACAGAAGGCAGAATTATTAAAAAAAATAAATATATATCCATTAAGGTTTTCATTTGATGATATTAAATATAAGGATGGGTTTATGCGCGGCGTAGAGGTTTTAAAATCTGCTGGAATAAAAACAGAAGTAAGAGTAGATGTTCTTTATAATTTTGAAGATACTCCTGAAGACTTTTATCGGAGAATGCAGATTTGTCTGGAGGTTGGCTTTTGTCCTTATCCAATGTTATTTAAGCCAATATTCTCCCCAGATAAACGTTATATTGGAACCAATTGGTCAGTAGAAGAATTAACAAAGTGGAAGCTATTTTGTAAAAGTCAATTAGGCAGACAGGGTGATTTTTTTAATCCCAGATGCTATGTTTACTTTAAAAATAAAAGAGTTAAAATGACAGAAGTATTTAAGGAAAGATTATTTTTAACTCCAGATAAAAATACACAGCAAGAGTATAGACAAGAAATAATAAAGACAATTAACCCTAAACAATATGAAAGGGAAGCAAAGAAAAAAGATAAACAAATGAAATTATTTTGATTAAAATATAAAAATGGGAGTATCGTGCAGGTATCAAATCCTATCAGAGGGGATGTAAATTGAGTTGTAGTGGCGTTCTGTGAAAACGCTGAGTATATGTTCAAGTTGCCTATAACTACTAACCGCAAGCAGATAATGATGGTGATGTTCTCGAGACATCCTAGTAGTTGAACCTTAAATGGTCGTATGCTTGGAAAACTTGGCAACAAAGCAGGTAGCGAGTAATGTCAATCCTGCCTATAACTCATCTAAAAAATTGGTGTGAGTGGCGTTCTGGCGAAAACGCTCGATAGACCATTGGTAGAGTGCAAAAGTGGGTAGCAGCCTAAATGGTGGTCAGTAGAAATGCTACGAAAAAATGCACACAGCAGGTTCGAATCCTTGCCTCACCCTCTCCCATTAGCATAGAAAGGAGTATAATGAAAATTAATTTAACTGTTCCCGTAGGTAAGTCTAGAGACTGGTCAATAGAGGAATTTGTAGTAAGTAAGAAGGATGCTCAATTTTTTAATCTACGAGCTATGATGAAACCTGGATATAGAATAATAGAACCAAGTAAATATAAAAGATTAATGTATAGAGATTCTGTGATTATGAGCAATACTCCAGCTGAAATCAGAGAGTGTGAAGATTTTATGGAGATAGCTAAGGGAGATATTTTAATAAATGGACTAGGCTTAGGCATTGTTTTGATAGCTTTATTAAAAAAGAAAACAGTTAAGTCAATTACTGTTATTGAAAAGAGCAAAGATGTTATTAAGCTAGTAGCTTCAGCATATAAAGATAAAAGACTTACCATTATCAATGCAGACGCTTTTAAGTGGAGACCTCCGATAAATACTAAATATGATTATGTTTGGCACGACATTTGGACTGATATTTGTCATGATAATTTAGTTGGAATGGATAAACTATGCGAAAAATATGAAAATAAAACTAAATGGCAGGACTGTTGGGCAAAAGATATGTGCCTAGAGATGATATAAAAATATGAAAAAGAAAAAGACAAGACCCAAAATAGAAAGTTTAAATAAAAAATATGTTCAATTAAGATGTATAATATGTAGTAGAAAATATAGTATAAAAATTAGTTCAGAAAAAGATAGAGAAAGATATACTCCAGAGGTAAGAAAAAAATGGATTTGTGTTTTATGCAGACCATGGAAGAGGAAGAAAAAATAAAAATGAAACCAAAACCAAAGTTAACGGATGAACAAACTTCTGAAATCATAGCACAAATATTTAGTTTAATAACTAAAAATTATGATGTTAGATGTTACCTTAAAAGATATATTCTTTTGAATGATGAATTAAATTATGAAAAAAATGGTTTAAATGGGGATGTAATCAAAACAAATACACTTGATTGTGATTTTAAAGTTTTTCTTAACTTACTTATTGAGATATTAGATAAGGATAAAGATGGTCGGGCTAAAATAAAAGAAGCTATTAATCTTTTAAACACAAAAGATGATGTTAATTTTGACATTATGCTAGATAATGATGAACATGAAAATTAAAGGAGAATATTATGCATGATAAAAAATCAGATTTAGCTGGTAAAACAATTACAATAAAAAAGAGTGCTAAACATTTTCAGTTTCCAGATTTTGGTGGTTCTAAGATTAAAATTGAAGACTGGCAAGATAGAGTTACTGGTAAAAGTTGGATTGCATCTGCTGATGAAGGTAATCCAGCTTGTTTAGTTTATGTCATGAGGGTATTTAATAATCATCTTGAAAAAACAGATGAGGTTTTATACGGGCATAGAGATGATGGGCTCGGGTCTTTAGTTCATGTTTCAGAATTAGAGTTAGATAGTAATGAAAAAGTTACTATATAAAAAAGATTTATTTGGTAAAATACCTATTGGAATAACCAATGGTAAATATTGGATTAAAGAAGCACCTGCTGGCATTGTTGATAAGCTAGTTATTAAGTATCACTATTCACATAAATCAACTCCCAATAGATTCAAAAGTTTTCTTGTAAATGATGATAAAGGGTTTCTTCAATTAGGCTATGGAATAAGACTACATATTAAACATACTATTGATAAGAGAATAACAAAAGATAATTATTGTGAATTCGATAGGATGTGGTTATCAGATTCATTACCAAAGTTTGCAGAAAGTCAAGTAATTAGTTTGTTGCTAAGCTATCTAAAACAAGTATATTCTAAGATAAAGTTTGTTATTACTTACGCTGACGGTAGTGTAGGTAATTATGGGACAATATATAAAGCAACTAATGCAATATTTGTTAGCAAAACTAAAGTAGACTTTTATATATTATCATCTGGGGAGAGAGTTCATCCTGTTAGCATGTGGCATAAGCATAAAACAAGGGCGTGGGATTTTTTACAAAAGCAATATCCAAACATTAAACATATAAGGGATGAATATCAATATAGATTTTTATATATTTTAGATAAAAGATTAAAGAGAAATAAAAAAAAGAAAGATTAAAAATGATAGACATAAATAAACTAACTAAAGAAGATGTTGGTAAGTATGTTATTTATTCTAATGGATTTAAAGAAGAAATAGGTTTAATAAAAAGTTGGAATAATGCATTTATCTTTGTTGTATATCATTGTGATGGGAATTGGGACAAGTATCAAGATTATACTGGTTGCGCCACAGAAGGAAGATACTTAACATTTAAAGAAAAAGGAGAGTAACATGATTACATTGTCACAGGGATTATTGAATAGTTTAATAGTGCTAGAGCATTTAAGAAATAATGAAGATATAAAAGACATAAGAATAAGTATTGGAACATTTACTAATTGCCGGGAGTGTGGATTAACATTTGCTGTATTTGCTGAAAATGGAGAAACATTTACTTGGTGTGTTTATGAGCATAGAAATAGTGATAGTATTATAATAAACGGGAAAGATGGTTACATAACTTTGAATGGTGATTTACCATATTGTAGTGATAATAAGTGGCAGTATTTGGGGGCATCTGGATGTGGAGAGCATCAAGCCACTGCTGATAAACTTGCCAATATGATTATTGAATATGCAAAAAAGAATATAGAGAAAGAAAATGATGATGAATGAGTCTAAAGAATATCAAACAAAAGCATTTGAATTAGCCGAGCATTAT
>Ga0307928_10001012_pt1 | contig 21088 bp, 23 predicted proteins | sample AceLakmetagen232_FD_201815 | JGI IMG/M metagenome (GOLD analysis project Ga0307928, IMG submission 201815) | Saline water microbial communities from Ace Lake, Antarctica - #232 | ecosystem: Environmental > Aquatic > Non-marine Saline and Alkaline > Saline | place: Antarctica: Ace Lake... | reverse complement strand
AGCCAGAATTACATCATCGGGAAGATCAGAAATTAAACCTCCATTCGCTTTCATTGAATTCACTGTAGGTTTGGCTTGTATTGCCACAGAAACAGGCAGATATATCTTATCTTCTTTCGATGCTCCAGCACCAAAATTTACATTCCATGCAATCCATTCAGTTTGAATTGTCCTTCCGCTAACATCATTCAAAAGAAGTGGGGGAAATGCTTCTAAACGATCTATATCCTTGCGATATTTCTTTACAAGAGGCTTTATAGCATCCCATTTTTTACCTGTAATATCTATTGCCTCAAATCCATTATCTTCTAATTCTTTTATGACTTCATCTACTTTTCCAGTAGCTATGCTATAACTCGAAATAGATGGAACTCCCCCTTCCCATTCTACTACAGATAGTCGATCACCTTCGAGAATTGACATAAAGTCCTTACACTTCTTACCTTCACGATCTGGGATAGAATAAGATTGCCACTGAGATGGTATAGCTCGATATCTATAGCACTTTTCTTTAAGAGGACAATTGTGATCTTGGCACATACTTATATCTGGCATTTTTGTTCTCCTTTCTCAACAAACCTCCACTTCACTCACACCATTTTTTTTACTAACCTGAAATGCTTTGCCAGCTGCTTCTATAAGTGCAGGGTCATGAGAAATAACAATCAACTGCACCTTTAACATTTCAGCACATTTTTTTAATACACTTCCAAATTTTGAAATTTTATCCTTACTTAAACATTTAGCTGGCTCATCTAATAAAAAGGTCTTTCGCGTTAAATTACCTCTTAAAGCCCATAGTCCTAGACGTAGTCCAATCGCAGCAACATTCAAAGTGCCGACTCCACATTCCCCTTTAGGTTCATACATCTCTCCATCCTCTAAAACATAAAGATGAGCTTCACTTTGATTTCTTTTGAGCTCATATACAACTTTGAATGCAAACGAATCACCAAATACAACCTGTAATAAAGTTGATACAACACTTTCAATATAATCTGATATGATGATCTGAGTAGCTTGAAGAACACTATTGACAACAACCCTAGCTTCTTCTAACTCAACAATCTCTTGTGACATCTCAATGGCTCGCTTATCACTATCAGATTTTTGCTGAATTAAAAGGTCTCTTTCAGCCTGACGTTCAGTTAAAATTTGTTCGTATCTGTTCATTTAGAGGCTACCAACATGTCAAGTTGCTCTGACAATTCCTTTTGTTCTTCTTTAAGTTTCTCATTTTTTCGCTTATTTATTTGTAACTGCTCTTCAGCTTGTTCCAACGTACCACAATTAAACTTTTCTTTCAATTGGTCTTTTAACACTTGCAACTTGCCTTCAAGCACACTCTGCATTGTTTCTTCTTCTTTTACCTGGCCTTCAAGCTCTTTAATTCTTGTCTGAATTTCTTCTACCTTTGACATATTATAACTCCTTCCGTTCGTTTATCTTCATCCCGCACTTTTCCATTGCTAATGCGACTCGATCTTGTACTGGTTTTGCTACTTCATTGTTTACATAATAGGTTTGTAAGTTGTCATCAAATGATACCATGGACTTCTTTTTCCCTTGAACAATTGCAATAAACTTTTGAAGTTTATTATTTTGCTCTTCTTTAGCTTTCTTTGGAATCGTAAATACATTCTGCCAGGGCTCAACTTTTAGAAAAACAATTTCAAACTTTCCAGTTTCAGTATCATAAATAATTACATTTGGTTTTTGTTCTTTTTCAGCAATAGTCTTTCTAAGTACAACACCTGCGTTAAAAATATTAGTATCCTGAAACACTGAATGAAATGCATAATGTATATCTCCAAGTACTATAAGTGAGTATCCTGGATTCTTTTTAGCAAATGCTTTTGGACTTGGAAGCTCATGACCCGGAAATAAAGGTCTTGTTCCTACAGTAGCATGAGCAAGCAGAATATTAAATGCTCCTTCAACAGGATTTGATAAATTTTCTGTTTGCTCAAAAGAATGCCCATGCAGAAAAATGTTCTTTTCCAACTCAACAGCTTTTCCATCAAGACCAACAATCGTCAAAACCCCTGCACTTTCAAGTAGATAAGAAGCAGTTCGATTAAAATTTTGCCATGATCGATAAGCAAGATCATGCTGCCCCAAGCATCCAAATACCTTAATATCTGAATACTTTCGAAAAACCCTAAGCATAGATGAAATTACAAAACGAGAAGGGTCAGGTGCATCAAACATATCACCTGGTTGAAAAAGCACACTGCAGTTATGTTCTTTCGTTATCTGAAAAATTTGTTCTAACTTATTAAGAACTACTGCAAAGAAATCTTTGTCAGTACGATTTTCTGGAGGCAAAAATCTCGAATGCACATCACCTGTAAATGCAATTTTTATAATTCCTCCAAGTTTTGTAGCATAGTTTTACGCGTTTTATCAGTCAGTTTACTACCACAAGTCACACATACATCAATTTTTCCTAGCTCACTCTTAACTGCTTTCATTTCTATGTGAAATTGTTCAAGGTTATTTTTTCTACCAATAATTTGAAATTCTGTATCTTTAATTTTATCAATCAAGCCCTGCTCAGCTTCCTCAGTGGATTCTAGATCTTCAACCTGCTTGGCAGTGAGAATTTGTTTCTTTCTTATCCCTAACTCTTTCCTCCTAACTGGTAATGCAACTGTAATCTCCCTTAATCTCTCTTGTGCATCACCTATATCTCTAATGTTATGGGACAAATGTTCTACCAGAGCAAAACTCTTTTCTTGCTCAACATCAAGATTCTGGATCTTTGGCAGTAATCTATTTGCCTCTTCTACAACTGGTTTAAGAGTTTTAATTCTTTCAACTGTCTGTTTAACTTTCTCTTCATTTTCTTGCATCCTTCTAATAATTTCTGTTAAAATCGTTTCCCTTTCAGTTGCTATTTCTAATTCATCAGCTATTTCATTCAAAATAGTAACAAGTTCCTTTAATTCAGCAAGATAACTATACCCTTCAATCTGCTGCAAAAGTTTTTTTGAGAGATTTTCTGCTTCTAATTTATCACTTCTTCTAGCTCGAAGATCAGATGATAAGAAATCTACTGTAGCTCCAACTTTATCTAGATTAGTAAATTTATTAAATGTTGCCGCTACAACTCCAGGTGTGTCTAGTAACAAATAAGGAAGTTCTAATTGATCTTGAATGTTAATCTCGTCAAGATTTAATGCTTGAGTCACATCTTCAGGAACTGCGCGTCCAACAACCCTGAGTGGATTATTATTAACGTAATAATCATTAATCCCAGGCCCTCGAATTTTAGTAACAACATCCTTCTTTTCAGGATCAGCTTCTGATTGCATAACCATAGTAACTTCAGCTGTCCCAATCTTTTTTACTCCTTTCTTGCTAACAGAACCAGCGGCTCTCCGAATAACACCTGTAGTTATTGGACGATTATCTTTAACCCATCTTACGGATCTAAGCAAAGACGTTTTTCCATGAAACGAAGTACCAATAAGTACATTGACACCTTTACAGAATTCAAATAATGAATCCTTATGAGCTTGAAAATTTTTAAGATGGATTGAATCAATCATGTGTTTCTTGTATAATCAATAGCCCTAATATGACCACTAGTAGCATCCTCAATATCTTGATGATCATCTTTAGCCTCATGCTGCTGTTTTCTTGTTTGCTTATGAGTTTTTGGTTTAGGCTTACCTTTTTTGTGGTTAAAAGGAGATGCTAAAAGAGGAGCTGCTTTACAACCACATTGAGGACATTTTACTTCATTAACTTCAGATTTAACTATCTTACCCTGAAATTCTGTAGAAGTAACTATAACCTTTCCAGTTTCCTGAAGTTTGCAAGTTTCACTTCCATAATGACAATTTGAACAATACATATTATTCCACCTCTTTCTTCGTTTTAGAAGATAATTTCAAATTTTCAATGACCTTCTCAAGAAGTTCCAGAGAAATAGAATTATCAACTCCTTCTTTCCACGCCTTGATTGCAAATTCAGCCTCTTTATCAGACGTACCTTTTTCGAGTAATTTCACATAAACTGCACGCTCTAGCAATTTACGATCTTCAGGGGTCATTGCCTCTATTTCTATTCTCTTCTGTTGTTTGTACTCTTTAGCTTCCTTATCCCACAACTCAGCTACATTAGCCCAGTATCGAAGAGCTTTAACTCGATACTCTGTGCCTTCTACATCATTTGGAGCTGCACATCCTTTCACAAGTTCCTCAACTAAATTTATTAAAGTATAAGCTGCATCTTCTGTAGATTCATCACGTTTAATTTCCGGATCAATCATAGGACCTAAAGCATGATACATTAATTGTTCACCAGGAACCAAAAGTTTATTATCTTTCATTTTATATTCTCCTTTCAATATTATATACAACAAAAATCAACTACTTTTAATGTAATTTAAAATTTCTTCTGCTAATTCCTTCTTGCTTTTTGCAACTCCATAAATTTGCTCATCAATTGACTCCTTCTTACTTAAGGAATCCTTAATTAACAAATCAATCACTACACATTTCTGTGTCTGCCCTTGTCTATGAACTCTTCCAACGCACTGTTTTCTAAGTGTTGCTCCAGTATAAATCTGATCAAAAAAGATCACTACATTTGCCCCTTGAAGATTAATGCCTTCCCCGCCGCTTTGAGGATGAGCCAAAAGAACTTTAATAGTAGAATCCTCTTGAAAATCCTTGATCTGCTTATCTTTATCCTTAATCTCTCCTCTAATAGCTCTAAATTTAATCTTTTCTTTTCTAAATCTCTCTTCAATCATATGAGCAACACCTACAAAATTATGATAAACAATACATTGTCCTGTAATCTCAGTTTGAAGAAGAGTAATCAACTCATCTAACTTTGGACTTGTATGAAGGTATTCTATCCCTTGTTCCCCTATGATAAACCCACTTCCTATCTGGGCTAGTTTTGCAGATTTATTAACTGCATTTCTGATTGTTAATTTACCTTCTTCTAATTCAACTTTTAACCCATTGAGAATTGATTTAGTTATTTTTCTTTGTTCAGCTGATACATCAATATATCTCTTTTCATCTACCAATTCTGGAAGATCAAGACATTCCGAAGCGTCATAACGAATGGCAACTTGACTAACTTTCTTAACAACTTTATCAGCAGCTCCTTTTTTGGGATACCATTCAAAGAAGCGATGAGTTTTAGTTCTAATCTCAACTCGATTCATGTAGGTATGCAAAAATACCATTTCATCGTTTCCAAGAGTTGCTCCATTATCTAAAATCATAAGCTCACTCCAGAAATCTCGAATATCTTTGGCGACAGGGGTACCTGACATCATAAGTACTTTAGTAGCCTGCCTTGACAACTCATATGAAATTTGAGCTTGTCTAGTTTGAAATGCTTTAAGACGATGAAATTCATCAAATATCAAACAATCATAATGAGATTGAGCAATTTTTTTATGGTCAGGTACATACTTATGTTTCACCACTTTGCCTTTTTTCATAACAGGTACTTTTTTTCCATAAATAGATTTTAATCCTTCATAATTTATGATGTGAAATCTAGAAAAATCTGTTTCCATGATGTGCTTTCTCATGTTAGCATCACCACGTAACACAGCACAACATAAATCAGTACGTTTTTTAATCTCATCCACCCACGTTTGGCAAACAGTAGATGGGCACACAACAAGAACTCGATCAGCATACCAAACGGCAGTCATATAGAGCGCAGCTAATGTTTTGCCTGTTCCAATTCCATGTAAAAATAAAATCCTATCTTGAAACATTCCCCATAGAATAGATGCAGATTGATGAAGCTTGGGAGGAGTTGCAAAGTTATATTTATCCCCAAAGATGTAATCAAAATCTTCTTGTACTAATGATTTTGCTTGCTGAGACGTTATAAGAGAATTATTAATTTAACTATCCTTATTAGAGTCACTTTCTTCATCGGCAACTTTAACTCCAAGCTTCATTTCGAAGGAATCTGAAGCAACCTGACCAATATCCAAATTTTGTACAATTCCGCATCCTACATCCATCTTCCCTTTTCTAGCAGCTACAACATACAAAGTAGCTAAATTTGCTTCGGCTTGAATATCTGTTTGACACAACCCTAATGCAGTATCAACATTACTCAATTTTCGTATATCTTCAGCAAAGTGCTTCATGGTCAACCTCTTAGCTCTAATCGCCTCTCTCGTAGATTGTGAAAATACTAATCCTAACATCCTTCTCTCATCTACCCATCGTTTATGATGCAAATATAATTCGTTTAACTGATCGCGAGTTGCCATATGAGCATCTCGCGGCTTCATAATGTCCGGAAAATCGTTAATAAAGAGATCAGGTACAAAATGTTCAAAGCGTTCCAAATAATCAAGATAGCGATCTATTTCTCCTATATCACATGTATAAGGAGGGTACTTCTTGATAATAAGCCTCCCTCCATATTTTTTCATCAATATTCTTGCATTCTTTCGAGCCCCATTATCTAAAATACAAGGTCTCTGTTCTCTCATAGAACGCAACTTTCCTGTTTTCTTATCTATATATTGTATCGTAACAGGCTTATGCAGAAAGTCCTCATTAGCTAATGCTCCAATCGCTCTATCATAACGAGCCTCTGTCTCTTCCAATGAGTTTTCATGAGATATATGAAGCACATCCAATCCCTGAAGTAATGCCATCTTGCCAAAATGTATGCCCATCCAAGATTTTTTCCCTTTATACCCGCCTAAAATACAACACAATTCCGAGCGATGGAATACTCTTAATGGATCAAAATGCTTTATACCTAATCTTAACAAAGGAGCATTTTCTGGAGGCCTATTTAGAAAAGAAAAATCATGCAGATAATCACACCCTAGGTTTACCTGTTCAATTCCTCGTTTCAAAGTATTATGCATCAATAATTCAGCTTCCGGAAACTGCTGTTTATCAACTAAATTAACAAACTCTACTGCAGCCAACTCAAACTCACGAGTCTTAACAAATGCATTTAATTTTGAAATTACATAATCAGTATTAGGAGGTTTCATCTGCGAAACACGATCAACAAAATGATAGATTAAATCCCTTTTTGACTGAGCTACCCCTTTGATTTGATCATCAAGCACATCACAAAGATGATCACCTGGAGCTTCCTTAGTAAGATCGTAATATGCATAACACGCTTTAAGAACCCAATATGCAATATCAACACTTAAAAGATCAGGTCGAACATAATTTCTAACAAGCTTAAGAAAAGGGGTTGATACAATAGATAAAAAAATTATTGAATCTTGAATATGAACAGATAACTCTAATGTCTTAGCCATAACATATGTTCCTTAAATAATCTTTTTATTTTTATATGATTCCCTTTTCAGATAAAAATTGTGGAAGGGCTGACCACACAGCACTGGACGATAAATGCGCTGGATATACAGGATCGTCATATTGTGCAAACAATTCATCCACAAACTCCAATAAATACTTAATCATATCAGTTTGTGTTAATTCAATCCCCTGTCTCTTTTTTCGACTTATATAATGAACCATCTGAGAAGCCGCCTTTGCAAATTGAACATGCTCTTTACTCCCTTGTATCAAAGGAAATTTTCCCTCCTCCATAAACGTCTGTGCAAATGAATTTGCAATCCTATTAGTAAGTCTAACATGCTCATCATCAACTACTCGAGTTGGAGTTTCTCTTATATCCCACCAAGGTCGTTCACCTTTTTTATGAACAGTTCTAATTTTCTCAAGAAATCCTGTCAGTGTTTTAAATCCATGGCTCTGACCTTCCCAAATATGACCGCCTGCAGTACAAAAATCAAAGTAAGTTTCCATATTTCTAATGATCTTAACTAGACTAACTTCTCTAAGAGTTTTTCTTACTAAAGGAAGGGCGGCTGCAATCTTTCTAAAAGGAAGAGGATAATTACGAGCCTCTCTATCTGAGCGCTTTTCTTGAGCTTGAATATAACGACTTCGATTCCATGCACGAACAACATGTCTTTCATCAACTGTAGCACGGATTACATGTTTAAATTTGAACTTTTCGCCTACTTGACCTCGAATAGCATTTTGACGATTATTTGACTTCTTTGTAGCAGCAGATGAAATGATTACTGATCCTCTCCAATGTTTGCTTACCTTAAGTTTTTCAATTACAGAAGAAGGTACTTGAATAGAATATTGAAGATTTTCAATAATTATATCTGCAATGATTTTAGATTCTGTCATTCTTTTCTACTTATTGCATATTCACTAGTTTGTGTAACTGAATTCCATAACGAAGAGCCCATCTTTGTTTTAGCTCTTCTCCCCAACTAAGCATCAACTTAGGTAACCACTCACTTGCTTTACCTCCTAAAGCATGAAAAAGCACAACAGGCTGGCATTCAGGACAATCTTTTAATTTATCCAGAACATTCAAAGCCACATCAACATCTTGTTTATCTTTACAAACAAATTTCATGGCGTCTCTTGGTCCTAAATGCTTAAAGTTACTAAGAAGCATTTTATCTTCCTGACCAGAACAAGGGAGTTTATAATCAACTGATAAAGAAGTAATTGATCTAAAAGGTTTATCTAGTAACCAAGAAACATCTTGTGCCCCATTAGTTTCAATCACTATTGATTCTAATCCCTTTGCACCACACCAATTTTGTAGGGCTTGTAAAAGATTAAACATTTCTGTTTGAGGCTGCTCAAGTGGCTCCCCTCCAGTAATACAAATATACCTTGGATTAGAAGAAAGAGAAGTAACTTTATCAATGATATATGGAACCCCTACATCATCAATGTCATCATTATTCTGAGCATATCGAGTATCACAATAATCACATCTCAAATGACAGCCTGCAAATCTGATGAACGTAGTAATAGCACCTGAATATAGCCCCTCACCCTGAATAGTAATAAATATGCTGTGAACTTTCATAGTTTTTCCTTTTTAACGTATTGAGTAGTATCGTTGTCTACCTGCAATTTTAACATCAATTAAACCTTTCTTCTTTAGAACACCAATGTAATAATAAATATTAAACTCCTTACCAAATCTCTTGCTCATTTCTATTTGAATATCAGTAACAGTTACTTGCTTCCCTTTTGCAATAATGTTTATCGCTGCAAGAACATAACCACTATGTACCGAAGAATGAGTCATTCCTTTTTGTTTCATCTTTTCCCAACACTGCATTGAGTATTTACAAACCTGACATTCTTTTACTTGAGCATTGTAAAGCTCACCAAAACAATGAGGAATCTTTTGAGTCATTGAGCATCCATAATATGTTGAGTTGTTACTCTCAATTCATTTCTTAAACAGATTAAATCTCGATCAGATAATTTAAGTTTATTCGATAACTCAGCAAGACTAATTTTTGGATTATCTTGAAGTTGCTTCAAATAGCAAAAACAACGAGGCGAAAGTAACTCTTTCAATGTCGCAACCAAATCAGAATGCTCACAAGAATCACTTGCCTTTGTATCTTTTTTATCAAAAAGTTGGTAATCTTCTATATCAGTCCAGCTCTGAGTTTTTTTATACTCGCGTTGGGCATAACTAGTTAATGTATCTCTAACAAGCTTATATACCCAAGATGTCACCTTACCTTTAGTATGATCATAGTACTCTTGATACTGAATTAATTCATGCCAAGCAACTTGAATACAATCATCCAATACTAAAAAAGGAAATCTTTGTGCAAACCCTGCAGAAAGATGAATAATAATCTTAGTAATTGAAGTTATATCTGCTTCAGAAAGCTTTTCTAGCATCGATTTTTTATTGATTATCTCACTTTTGATAAGATTTTCTCCATTTTTTCATACCCTAATTCTGCTGGATCCGTACCAGTTGGAAGCGTAACATAAACAGCTTTATCTGAGCCAAATAATCCTGTAAGCTGGTTGCATGTAACTCTAGCATGCCAGAATGCATCTGACCCATCTTCACCTATATCCCAACTTAAAATCCAATAAGGAGGATTCATTTGCTTCATCAAGTCAATTTGAGTATCTGACAAACTTTTACTAAACGACGCGACAACATTATCTTTAACTGCCCAATTATCAAAAATACCTTCCGTTATAGCAACTGGTTTAGTTGGATCAATATCATCAAGCCCATACAGAAAATATGAAATATCTCCTTCAGTTAAATATCGATTATCTGCTTTTTCTGTCATATCTCTAGCTTGGTATGCTACTATTGCACCTTTAAAATAAATTGGGATAATGAAACGACCTATGTATCTTCCTATAACACCAATTCTTACCTCTTTATTAATACAAAAATCTATAGAAAGATTTCTTTTTTTCAAGAAGTATAACACAAGAGGATCAGTTTTTAAAATATCAATTTTTACGGAGCCATAAGGAGGCCAAATTATCTCCTTTGGAGATCCTTTGACAATAAGCTCTTGTGATAAAATATTGTTAATTTGATCAAGAGCTGAATCACCTGTGGGCGTTTGCCCACTCTGCATTAATTCTCTATAATCTCTAAATGAGATTCCAGTAAGCTCAGTTAGAAGTTCAAATAAAGATCCCCCTGCTTTACATTTCCAACAAGTATAATTGAAGTCATCAAAAAATATACCACAATGGTAGTTGTCATCGCCAGAAGGGCAGAATGGACAACATACATTTACTGCATTAGATGTTGAAGTAGTATAATCAATCCCCAAAAACTTAAGAATATTAATAAGTTTCTGTTTTTGCTCATTAATTTTTACCACTGAAATACCTTAATTAGTAAAGCCTAACTCTTTTCTTTCGAACTAAAGGTGCATACACAATTCGCCAAACCCGTTCAACTTCTGCAGCAAGTTCTTGTTCTAAATTTTGATCTTCAATCTTTTTAGCAAGGGCGTTTAATCCTCTTGCAGGCTTTAATTTTAAATTCTTTATTTCCCAAGGTGCTCGTTTTTTTCCTTCTTTTATTAATTCAGGATCATTCTCATGAAGCCACTCAACAGATGAGCCAATATCATCAATTCCATAATCAAATAAAACTCGAAATGAACCTTCTCGAAATGGAGCTGCGACTTTGTTCTTCTTTGTAAAAAATCCTAATTTAACTCCAATTATTCTCTCGTTAGAATTTGTAATACGCTGCATATGTGAAAGTTTTACTCTTACTGAAGCGTAAAATTTAAGAGCATTTCCACCCGAAGTTGTTTTTTTATCTCCAAATGTAACTCCTAAATTATCACGTGTCTGATCAATAAAAACCACTCCTAATCCTATATTACTAAGTTGTACAATGTACTTTCGAAATGCTACACTAAGTTGTTTAGCTCGTGTAGCCCCATAAGTAGCATCAGTCAGATTTGCTGCTAACTCAACTTCAGATGGAAGAGCAGATAAACTGTCTACTACTCTACAACAAGGACTTTGAATTTCACTACATCTTTTAATCAAATCCTTAATTTTAGTATCAAACAGATCTTCAATCGATGTGGAAACTGAGTAATCCCATTTTGCAGGATCATCAATACACACACCATGAAGTTCATTTGCTCGATCAAGATCCCAAACACATTCAACATCATCAATGCTAGCTAATCCTCCTTGTCTCTGAGCACTTCCGAGAACCTCAGCTCCAAGAACAGTTTTACCTGTTGATTCCTCACCATAAATCTGAGCAATTCGACCAGCAGGAAATCCCCCTGGTAACTTGTCGGCTATCGCAAGATCCAGTAAAGTACATCCTGTTGACAAATATGCTTTAACAGGACCTAGCTTTTTTAAAAAATCAGAACCTTCTAATTGAGTTTTATCTTCCATTAATTCCTCATGCGTTATTATTAGGAGCTCTTACTTTACGAATTTGCTCTTCAACATTGCTTCCTTTAATATCACTCGTTTGAAAGTAAGCAGAATTGTAAAGTGTAACTTCATTGTTTAGCATACTCCGTCTTTGATCAAAACTGTTAACAAGAGCATCACATAAACCTGAAGTCTTCTCCACTTCACAAAGTTTACTTTTAGCTTTAACAACATCTGCATGAGCATCCACTAATGCTATAACTGAAGTTTCAGTTATTTTTATTGGTGTTGCTAAAGTACCTGCTCTATATTGAAGTGCTATAGTAGCTTTTGTAAACTCCAGATTATGTTTTGCCGCTTTGCTAGTTGCCTTTGCGTCAGTCGCTAATTCACAAGCTTCTAAAAATAACGTGGATTGCTTTGCACAATTTTGATCCAGTTGATGTATATCAATTGGAACTGATTCTTTAAGTTCTTCATAAGATATCATTTACAATAATCTCCTCTTAATTATACCCCTTCCCGTCTTTTTGCTAATCTTTCTTTTAAGCGTGCCTTGACATCATCAGCACTTGCATCTTCTACCACCTCTGCTTTTGGTGCTTCAGACTGCGTCTCCTCAGGTTGAGCATCTCTTGGAATCCGCTGACGTCGACGTGCAGGCTCTTCATCAGTCACCTCTGCTTTTAGCTCTTCTTTTTTCTCTACTGCAGGCTCCCTTGAAGTTTTTCGTGGACGGCGTTGCCGAGGTTCTTCAGAAGCAACCTCTTTGTTTTCATCTGAAGACTCTTCCGGAGCAGCCGTTCCAAGAGCTTCTTGCAGCTCTTTTTCTGATGCAAAATGAAGAAAGTCTTCTATTGGGAGGACTCCATCAAGCCACTCGTCAGGAATAGGTTCCCCTTTATCAAGTTCAAAAGCACTATAAGAAGTAGTTAACGCACCTGTTCCTGTTCTATCGAAAACCAAAACTTTCCCATTATCAATATCACTGATATCAATTACTTCGCCTGTTCTTCTGTTCTGGCTAAGACCAAGTATTTCATTATTGATCTTCTGAGGAGCATCATATAACTGAGCGCCTTCTTTCTCTGTTTCCTCAGTCTCAACATTAAAAACAATGTAAAGATATCGTGGAGGAAAACAAGAAAAGGCTTTTGTAACATCCTTATCTGCCTCAGCAGCTACAAGCACTTCCCTTCTCTTACATATAGGACAAATTGCTGGAAGCTTGTCAGCAAGATCATTTCGTCCAATTTTTAATAACTCCCCTTTCATCATTGCAGGGCACAAAAATGCATCACTACCATTAGGACCCATATTATAATGAACAAAAATACGAAGCCCAAAATATACATCAGGATTCTCTGGAGGGCATAATCTAAGGAAATTTGTTGATGCCTTTGCTTTGAATTCTTTTATACCTTGCTTCTTTAAAAGTTCTTTGTTGGTATACCACTTACGAGGCACTCCATATCCCCCTGTTTCTTTTTCTGCCTGTGCACCTTTAATAGCATCTAATCTACTCATGATCTTTCTCCTTTTTCTTTTTATCGAATTCTTTAGCTGAAAAATATCCAGCTGTTGCAGCACGAAATATACAAAACAGTATAAATAATGCAACTGCAAATGCAGCAACTACTCCTATAATCCATCCCCCTGCCCATAGTATAAATTTAAAAAATGGCAACATTATATTCATTATATTTATTATTACAACTTTAAACAAAGAAACTAAGTAAAAAGTTAAATTTCATACCAAGCTACTTTCAAAAATTTGACCTAGTAATAATGCACCTCCTCCTGAATAAGTAGGATGTTTAAAAATATGAACCATCTCAACAATCTGTCCCGCTTCTTCTAACGAGTTAGCATTTAAAAGCATCTTTCTTAAATATCCTAATACTGATAATCTGATCGTTTCGGGATCAGCCGATACTTTTGTATAAAGATCGACACATCTTCTCCATCTGTTAGCTCGACCTGATACAATCTCCCTGACTAACTCTATCACTTCTTTACTTCCAGTTTCAGCAGAAGAAATAAATTCAAGAATTTCTTTTGGGTCCTCTATATCTTGAATTTGCTCGAGTAACATTAATCCTTGTCTAGGGCACCCCCTGGCTGCTTTGGTAATTGCTTGAAGAACATCCTCATTATCTCCCCATTTTATCTTCTCATTTTTGCATGTGATCTCAAGAAGAACTTTCATTTCTGAAGGTCTTAAAGGCGTCACTTTATAAATTGCACATCTATTCCTAATAGTAGGAATAATCTTATTTGGATCAGTTGTACAAAATATAAAATAAACATAATCAGGACAATCCTCAATCACTTTTAAAAGAGCTTGTTGAGCGGCTGACGTAAGTTCATGAGACTCATCACAAATATAACATTTTGCATCACCAAACATAGGAGCTATATTAATTGAATCTGCGATCTCCCTAGCAGTCTTAATCCCATTAAAATTAGCACTGTTAATCTCCGTCAAACTAATTCCATCACATCCAAACTCCTTTGCAAGAATTCTAGCAAACGTTGTTTTTCCGCAGCCAGTTTGCCCGACAAACATATAAGCATGAGGTCGTTTAGACCCTTTTGTCTTTACCACCTGCTCAAGACCTTTTACTACTTGTTTATTGCCTACAATATCACGAAATGTATTTGGGCGGCATTTTTGGTACAGCATATTTATATCTCCATTTTTTGTTGTTCACCCCAATTAGGTCCTAAAGTAAAATCACAATCTCTAGGAACATCTCCTTGCCACGAAAATTGCTTCTCTCTCATTCTTGCAATTTGAATCTTTTGAACATCTTCAACTTCTTCCTCAACAATGTCAGTAACTGCAGAATCATGTACCTCAATCTCCATGACACTTTTCATTTCTTTCTTCTTCATGTCATTCATAATATCATTAAGTGATGTTAACAACATATGAAAACTTGTTCCTTGCACAGCAGTATTTAATAACTGCTCTCGAGAAAGTGGAGCATATCTTCTAAATCCCATTGGCATAGTTATATAATGATATTTATTATAAAATGCAATTACGCTATCTTGCCATTGTTTAACTTCGCTGTATGCATCCCAAAACTCTTCCACTATCTTTTTGGCATGCCTTTCAGGAATCTTACAATCATGTGCAACAGCTTTATAGCTACCTCCATAAAATAATCGGAAAACAACTTTATTCTTCCCTAGAAATCTTAACTGATCTGTCACATCTTGTTCACGAATATCAAATATCCTTGAAGCCCAAAACCTATGAGGATCAAACTTTTCCTGGATCTGTTTAGTAAGCACAGAATCTTTAGAAAGCATTGCCACAGTTCGAACTTCTGATCCAGAGGCATCAGTTTCACCAAGAAGATTTCCTATATGAGGAATAAATACTTTTCTAAACTCACCATGCTCAACACCTCTCTTAGCTTGATTCTGGAAATTTGGATTAGCACTACTTGACCGATAACTTGAAACTGTATTTAACAAGAAACTAGGATGTATAAGACCATCATCTTGCTTAGCTTTTTCAAGCCCCGAAATAAATGTTGTTAAAAGAGTATCAACTCCTTTCCACTCCATCATCTTAGCACAGAACTCTTTTAACGATTCGTCTTGCACATGGCTAACAATAAAAGCAACAGCTTCCTTATCTGCTGGAAGGGATCCTCCTTTAGTTCTCCAATCAGGAGGGTTGCAATTTAACGTCTTATAGAACAGATCAATAAAATCTTTTGGAGAACCTGGTTTCCAAACATCTCTTCCAGTAGTATGTCGAAAATCTTTAACAAAACTGCTATGCTCAAAATACTGATCGCAATCTTTCTGTTTCTTTTCCGCATTTGCTCTTTGTTTTGCTAAAAGGTTCCAATCAATTGCAACCCCTTGCATTTCCATATCAATCAAAGCTGGATAACAATGTACAAAAAACTCTGCTCCTTTCTTTACTTCAGGCATCTTTTCTAGTTTTTCCATTTGGCTATGATGTGACAAAATAGTATACTGAGAATCAAATGTTGAGTATTTTATTACTTTGTCCTCTGGTTCAATATCAGCCCAACCCTCTCTTTTAACATCAATACTATTTTTATAATCAGCTCCTCCTAACAAAAATGATTGAAATGCTAAATTGGTTGTCTTCGAACGATTATAAATAGCATGATGAGTTACCATAGTATCATTTACAACATTATTAATTGATACATGAAGAAACTCATTGACCCATTTTTCTTCCATTGACAAATTTTGTACAACTTTTGGTCTATCAGAAATAATCCAATCAGCTAATGCTTCTAATATCTCAACTAACTCATCTTCTGTCCAAAAAGTTTTGTATTGTAATGGCAAGAAATAGCCTGTTTGAGGATCATCAGAAAAAGAACAACAATGAAGCTTTGCATTTTTATTATAGGTTTTAAGAGTATTAGTTTCAAAATCAAATGCCATTGGAGTCTTGCCTGTTTGTGCCTCTAATAGAAACTTTTTTGCTGCTTCAACAGTAGAAAGCACAGTATGATTGCTTGGTAGCAATGGAGGGACAGGCTTATCTAAATACTCTAGTGCTATAGCTAAATCATTAAAAAATAGATCTTCTAAATCATCATTGCTGCGCAAAATAAATGCAGGATGCCAACAACATCCAACCCAACAATTATACTTTTGAGATGGTACCGCAAGACCTCTGTATCTATTAGCTGATGGCTTTTCAAATGAGGGTCGAAGAACAGCACGCATAGCCTCAGCTCCTAGTGCTATAATAAGTTTTGGCTCAAAATCTTTAAGTTGCTTTTCTAATCTAGGCCTACAACAATCCATCCAAAATTTCATTTTAGTAGGCGTTTTCTTTTCTGTAGTCATACACTGAAATGCATTAACTCTTATGCAATCACGATTCATGTCAATTCCATACAACTTAAATCCACGATCTAATAATTTTCCACTTGGTCCAATAAAAGGAATACCTTCTCGATCTTCATTTTTACCAGGAGATTCCCCTACAACTGCAATCTTAAGTTGACCTTTACCATAAGGCTCCATTTTTGGAGAATTACAATTCTGAAACAACTTGCAAACAGAACAATCTCGAACAAGTGGCTTTGGCTTATATTTTGATTTAGACTTGGCAGGATGCAAACGACGATGAGATTTCTCTATCTTACGCAGAACTGCTTCGTCCACTACAAATGATCTTTGCTGTATTGAAGCGTTATTCATCTTTTGTTTCACTCTTAGTCTTAACTAAGTGAATGAATGAACCTCCTTCAAACCCACATACACTATTAATTTGAGAATATAATAGATTAGTAACTTCAGTAAACATCTGGGTTAAAAATATAGGATTGATTGCAAACTCAAACTTTACATCCTTTGCATCCTCACAACCAAGAGTTTCTTCAATTGTTCCTACAGACTCATTTTGTGCAAACAATGTCATCTTTCCGTTATCAATATTAACATTAGAAACACGATCAAATTCAAGAGCCTTTGTTTGAATAATATTTTGACGCTTCCCAGCTTCTGAAATTCTCTTTTTTAAATCTTTTGAAAGAGAAAGTTTAACTGCATCGTCCACTTGGGCAAGCGATTTAATTAAATTTTCGGATGGATACTCTCCTGAAAGCAGTTTAGCACCAATTTTTGCTTTTCCAAGATTAAAATAAATCGTACCATTTTGCACAGCATACCCTTCAACTTGATCTGCATACCGTTGTACCTGGTCAATCATATCAACAGGTATAATCATATTAGCCATCTTAACACTAAGTGAATACAGGCTAATTCTCCAGCGATCGCAGGACAGAATAGCATCATCCCCTACCCAGACCCCTGTAAGTGGACCTGCAGTTTGATCAGGGCATGCAGTATATCGACACAAGAACAACCCTCTTAAAAAGTTTTCAGGAACTTCTTTCCATTCTTCAACATCAAAATTGATACTACTAACCAACTTTTTTTCTGGAAGACCTAACTCAGTTTTAATGCTCTTTGTTTTTATAGAAACAGCTTTTTCTTTCACTGCGATTTCGATTTCATCATCCTGAATCGTCTTAAGAAGTGAGTGAAAAACAGCAGCCTCTACTGCAAATGTAGGAACCTCCTCATCCAGCTCAGCTCGAATAAACATTGATCCGTTAGTAGCCTCAACATAATGACCATCAAAAAATAGATGTTGGAACTCAGGGACAAGTCCCTTATTATCTACCGCAGGTAAAATTTTACTTGTCGCTTCCAGCAATGTTTTTGTTTTCATGTATCTCCTTTACAATTTCCTTATCTGTTTTACTTTTCTTCCAAACTAAAGTATGTGTTATCCATATTTCAACTTCTGGTATTTGTAAAGAATCTTTACTGATTTTTTCAGGAGACATTTTGCTCCAAACAATCATTCCAAATCCTTCTTTATCTACCCCAAGGGCATTAAGTTGACTTTCTATAGTAACTTTTTCAGCCATTTCAACATTTGCACCCTCCTTACAAAGTTTTGTATATAATTCAGGATCAAACTCACCTTTCTCATTATGCCCAAATCTAACTCGATAAGAAAGTATCTTCAATTCATCCTTAAAATAGTCAACTAATTCTTTCTGTGTACCAATAATTATTTCTTCTTTTTTCATAATTTTTCCTAAAGAAATCCTGGTTGAGATGGTTTCCATCTTAAATCGAATGTATTTAACTCTTTCTCCATGTGTTTCCAGTAATTTAAATTACATGTTTGACGAGCCAAAACACCCTTATGCTCATCCTGAGCAACATCTTCTATTGTAAACCCATTGCTTTCCACATACTGTTGTAGCATCTTCTGCGCTTGAGTCCCTAAACTATCGTAATGAGTAGTTCCTTTAGATTCACCTGTTCCTTTTGTAACAGCAATAAGTGTTTTGCTCTCTAAATGAGGGAACTTTTTATTATATTGAGGTATTTTCAACCTTCCCATTGCACCAGCGCGCATCCAGCTTGTGCTATCAGCTGTGAACCATGGGAATCGCTTCAAAATAGAAACACTTGTCACACCAAATCCATGAAATTTAATTCTTGCAGATCCATCTTTATTACAAATATATGGCATAACTTGATCTAGCCATAGCATTCGTTGATGAGGAGTTCTGTCATTAGCAGGAGAAATTCCAATGTAACCATCTTTAACATACTTATCTTGAAAATCCATCAACTTCTCAAGCCACTTAAGATCTTCATTCTGATGGAAAACGTGAATTACCTTTTCAGCAGGAAGTCCTGCATCAAGTAAAGTCATCCAATTATCCCACCCTTTCTGAGCCGATTCTTCCACCTCTTGGTCTGTAGGAATATGCCCTGGGGTACCTGGAATTACATCACAATTCACAAAGTACTTCCATATATCATTTTGATCTTTATAAAACTCTGCATACGCATTAATATCAACTTCATTGCCTTGAGACCATGTCGAAAATACTCCAGAATCACATATAGTCACCCTTTTTGGATCCGGATTCTCACGGAGCCATTGAGATAATTTAGGACAAGGAACAATTTTTGGCCATGCTTCAAGAATGTTTTGAGCTATGCCAAGCAACAAATATTGACTCGCAAAAGAAGCAGTCGCAAATATAATGTGCATAATAATCCTTCAAACTTTATTACATTTAATTATATAACATAATTACAAACTTAGGATAAGGCAGATTCTGATTTTTAATTTCCCCTATTGTTTTTACTACCCGAATAAGTAATCTTTCTTTTTCATTTAAATACTCTTTTTCTTCAACTCGAATGAATGAACATCCAACTTTAAATGCAATATTACCCATTCGATAAAAATCTTTTGTTGTTCTGCCTTTCTCACTAAAGTGATAAGGTTCATCAAACTCAATTGCTATATTCACTTCAGGAAGATATCCATCAATCACATATCCATAAACATTATACTGCTCCACAATTTGATAATTACAAACTGATCTAAGTGATTCAAAAAAAGCATGCTCATTTTTTCCTACACTTCGACTACTTCCAACAACTAACACAGCATTTCGCATGGCTTCGCATGTACGCTCATAGTACTCAGGATCCGCCCATCTTTGCAAATTAGCTTCAGTAGATTTCTGAGATGCTAGAAGTCGCTTATCAGGATCTGCCCACAATGCTTTTATGTGTGCTCGAAACATAGGGTCCTGCCACTGCTTTTTTGCAGACTTTGATAAACAAGCTACTTCATTTTTTCGGTACTCAGGATCTTTCCACATCGCTTTAGATCGTTCGCTTTGTCGTTCTCGTTCACCTGGAGTCTCCCAGCGTTTCTTTGACCCTTGAGCTAAATATTTTACCCCTTTCTCGCGAAACTCAGGATCCTGCCATTGAGTCTTAGCATACTCTGCAGCATTTTCTCGATACTCAGGACAATTCATATGATGATTATGTATAAATTTGTTTCCCTTTGCTAAAACTCTTTTACCACAACCACATGTACAAAATGGAAAATCCTCAGGTTTTGGTTTAGGTAATCTTCGAGCATGTCCCCAAGCATATTTACTCCCAGGCGTTTTAACTCTTTTACCACAACCACATGCACATAAAGGTAATACTTTGATTGATTGTGCTTTCATTTTCACTCCAATACTAAACAGGCACATGAGTAGGCTAAGACCAGAAGCACCAAGAAAGGAACTACTGCACCTGACAACATGCGCCTGTTTGATTTTTAAGTGGAATTTTGCTTCTGGTCTTATCATGTTATACTTTCTGTTGGAAATCGGAAGAATTGTTTTACAACTAAATTACCATTTCCTCATTAATATCCATTTGAACACCCTTGCCACGAACGTAATGAATTTTAACATCTGTTGTAATCCCGCCTCTTGCATTAAAGTTTGTAACTGCAATTAACTCGACAGGTTTTATACATGCAACCAAATGGGTAACAATAAGATTGGTAAGGCTTTCCATGAACATGCCTGCTGACCTAAAACTAACAACATACAATTTTAATGATTTACTTTCCACCATAAATTCATCAGGAATATACTTGATTGTAAGTGTTGCCCCATCCGGCTGACCTGTTCGAGGACAAAGGCTGGTCAGCTCTTTTGTTCGAAATCTCACCACATACCTTCTATCCTTATAAAGATTTGGGATCCTCTCTAGCAACTCTGAATTTATCCCTGTCACAGTCGGATAATTTGTTTTCTTGCTCCCTAAACTCTTCAGCCCACTCACATCATCCTTTAAAAAACTGGACTCTTCCTTTTTGCTCCCTAAACTCTTCAATTGACTCGAACCATCCTTCACAACATTGTCACCTTGTCCTTTCGGAGGCGGAGGTGCTGGCATAGTTGGAGGGCTTCCCACCCCTCCTTTACTTACCATTCCTTCTTTG
>Ga0307928_10001011_pt1 | contig 21089 bp, 50 predicted proteins | sample AceLakmetagen232_FD_201815 | JGI IMG/M metagenome (GOLD analysis project Ga0307928, IMG submission 201815) | Saline water microbial communities from Ace Lake, Antarctica - #232 | ecosystem: Environmental > Aquatic > Non-marine Saline and Alkaline > Saline | place: Antarctica: Ace Lake... | reverse complement strand
ATTCACATGAAATACTTCCACCGTATAATTCCTCATCGGTGTATATTATAACTCTATCACAGTCAATGTGTTGGTCATTAAGGTACTTAAGCGTTAGGTACCCGTTTGTAGACCATCCGACGTTAGTCTGTGCAATAGTCTCAGTGTCCTTTAATATATCTCTACTCAAACTTGGAATTACTTTCAAGCTTGTGCCGAATACACCAGATATTGCATTATCACTAAATTTGTTGGTCATCGCTGTCATAAGGCTCGCTATTTCTAATGGTGACATCTTACTTCTACCAGATATGCCACATCTCATTGAACCACTTGTATCCGCTACTGCGAATGTTCTGCCTGGTAGTTTTGTTAAGTTTTCAACTGATACATTTAATGCCTTATTAAGTGCATGTTGTAGTTCCCTGTGTTTAAATGGGTCACTTACAGTAGTGTTTTTAATAACACTATAAAACCTGAATGGTAGTTGTCTAGATTTTTTAACTAACTCTGGGTTAGATATTTTATCCATAACTTTTGTCCAATGTACATTATCAATACCTGCTTTATCCATATTGTTTATGTTTCTTATCATAGCCATGTATGGTAATTTTCCACTATCAATAAGTTTTTCCCAAACTGCTTGTGTATTTCTTTTTGCTGATAGTTCTGTTTCCCATGTATATGGTATTTTAAGTTTGTTATCCAATATTTTCTTAATAAGTTTTGATGGCTTACTAGGATGTGTAAGTAATATTACATCTTTTAATGTTACATCCACTTTTCTATTGTATTTGGCAAATTGATATTCGTCAAACTTGGTAAATGAATCTGCAATACCTTTTTTAAGTGAGTTAGGTAGTTTTAATTTCTTATCAGACCTAGTTTTGTCATTCTTTCTTTCGGAAAACATACTTCTATGGCATGATATAGCCTCATATAGTTCATCTGCTCTACCAATTATAGTTGGTGCCCATTTTCTTACATATGGTTTACAATTTGGTATACTAGCCGCTTTGGCTAATAGGTACATAGATACTGTTCTCAAATACATATTGTTCCTAGTATATCCTGCCAGTTTTAATATGAACTCTGGGTCAGTTTTAGCAACATTATCTATTGTGGTATTTAATACCTTTGTTACATCACCATAGTATTTTGGTTCAAACATTAATAGTGTAGGTACTATTTGTGTTAATTTCTTTATTGCAGGTAGTTTAAATGATTCTCCGCCTTCTTTGTTTGTTGTTTTTATTCCTGTTGGTTTCTTTACAAACTTCATCTTTGCACCTCCGTCTTTTGGGGTAAATTAATACTTTGTTTCACTCTAATAATTATAAATCATTACTACTATATAAAGCTTTCGCTTTTGGGTGTTGATTTATTTATATGATGGTATAGCTAATACACACCCAGTACAAAACCATGACCATTCTGTTTCTATGTTAGATTTTAACATACGACCATCTATTTGACTTATGGCTACTACCACTTTTCCATTTTTTACTCTTTGGAATTCGTTGTGTGTTGGTACCCTTTCCATTGGGCTTTTACAATCTGGACATGTTCGTGTTCCATTGCTAAAATTCGGTGACATAGAATATGGTACAAATTCTTTATTACCTCTTACGTATACTCTGTTCATATTTAAGTTTTCCATAATTACATCCTCACTATTGTTAATATCTTTGTTTTGTAATCCATCTCTAATTCATATTCTTCATCCGAATAATTTAACCAGGACATTAATATTGAATGGTATTCGTCTTCATCATCACGCCATGGTGGTGAAAATGATTCTATTTGTTTAACATCGCCTATAGTTCGGCAATAATATTCTTCCAAGTCTATTGCACTCTCTTGACAACCAGGACAATAATCCATGTGGTGTAGTTGTGAGTCCGCAATATATACAGTATCACAATACATACACCTTATTTTTAATAATTTCATTTTTCTACTCCATTTTAATAATGTGGTGGGGAAAGAAGGAGGAAAATATCCCCCACCTCTTACGGTTAATTCACAGAATTTCTTTTCTTTACACGACGGGTATTTCGTTCCATTGCGTGTTTAGGGCATAGTGTTTGCATAAATAAATGTTCACTATTTAATTTCCCTTTCTTTCCACATATTTCACATATGTTGAAGGATTGTGATTCGGCTATGTTTATAAGTGTATTCATTATAACATCTCCACCTCTTATATAATAACGTAATCCTCCCATCTTTTGTTTTATTTGGACTATATGTAATACACTATCTAATCCATCTACTATATCTTCTGTTAATTCCCAGATAAGATTATACCAACCAGATTTACACTCTATACCATACTTATCTAGTTCCAAATATTTACCAAATTCCTTGTATAGTAATGCTTCGAATTCCTTCTTTGTTAGTTTAGTATAGTTCATCTTCGCCATCATCGTCGTCATGTTCTACACAGAAGGCATATGCAAGTCCTATAATACATGATATTACTAAAGGTAATACCCAAAAAAATAATCTTGCATAATGTGATGCCTTTATATGGTATTCCTGCATAAAATTGAAATTATTGGTAAGTTTATAACATACCGTATCAATACTAAATATATTAATGTCTTCGCCAGTTCTTTCCATATTGATTAGGTCTGTTTCACTATCATTTAGGTTTTTATATAGTTGGTTTGTACAACCTTCTAATTGTGCATTTAATGTTACCTCTATATCTTTATCCCATATATTCCAAAATGATATTTGGGTAAATATACCATAACCCCGTTTTTACATTACTCGTTTAAAGTTTCCCATTCTTCTTTTGTTGGTTCTAATACTATATCCATAATAGTCTCCCAATAATATTGGGGACTTCTATCATGGTCAATAGTGGTTTTGTTAAATTCGTGGACAGACATATTATATATCTGTTTGAATTTCTCGGTCATAATGACCTCTGACAATTGATTTGGTTTTATCATACTATTCAGCCTCTTTGATTTTTGACATTTCTTCCGTTAATCTTTTGATTTTATTTTTTTCTTTTACTGCATCCTGTCCGGAACACTTATCCAAAAAATCACACCATTTACACAATTTGTTTTCACGTAATGGGTAATCATTTATATCATCAGTGGTTGTTTTAGAATGTACATATTCCACTTTATCTTGTGCTAATCTTATTTGATTTGGCGTACATGGGGTACGTACTTCTTCTCCGTATCTAAGGAATATTATACTTGTGTAATCTGGTAGTTTACTATACTCATTATAATATAAAAGACCATATAAGGCACATTGTAGTTCATAATCTTCCTTTATACCTATTCCGTATCGTTTACTTGTTTTATAATCTCCAAGTGTTACTATACCATCAAAGTCTGTGTGTACTCTATCTATGTATCCACATAGTCTGAGGTCTTTATTTTCTATCCACAGTTCTCTAAATTTAGGTTTTATTAGATGGAATGCGTGTCTTCCGTTCTCTGCTTTTTTAGCCATTACTAGGTCGTCTATCTTCTGCATTACACCTCTAATATATAAGTCTAATATATTAAGGCAGTCCCGTCTTTCCAATTCTAATTCGTCGGTTTCTAATAGTAATTCTTCTAGTTTTTCCTTATTACTTGTCCACTCTTTATCGAATATCTCTTCTGTAGCCACAAACATATCTGCTCGGTATTGGCGTTTAAATAATATTTCTAATACCTTGTGCACTATTGTTCCTTTTATTAAATGTATTGATGGTTTCTGTGGTAGTCGTAATACATATTTATAGTAGAACTCCCTAGGACATTTATAATAAGTTATCATACTACTTGGTGATAATCTTGTACCATTCCATACTTCCTTTTCTGTTGTTTCTTTCATATTAAGTTACCTCTGTTTTCATTTGTTTTCGTTGTATCCATGGTATAATATAGTACTTTAACTATTTAAATCTTTCTATCGACCCTGATTAGAACGTCTTCCTATAAACTCTTGCCATGACTCATCTTCTTCCTTCTCGTCAGGGTCAAGTTCTTTTTCTGGGCCTTCCCACGCATCCCATTCACCCCGTGATACGTGTGTTATATTTTCCGAATCACAACTTTCGCATTTCATTTCCGTAACATCGGTTACTTCGGAGTTATCGCAATAAAATCCATACGAATCTTTTACATCTCCTTCTTCATCTAATGTTACATTTTCTGTGCCCCATTGTGTAACATCATGGACTGCTGAGAAACTGGTTTTATTTTCACAATTTTCACATATGTATGGCATAGTTATCACAACCTGTAGTGTTCTATTATTAAGTCCAAAAGATTATCTTTACCTGATTCGGATAACATACCGTTTTGGTACCGTTCAATGTTTACTTTTATTACTTCATCCATCTTTTTCACCTTTATTTTATTCCTTTTTTATCGTTACAACTTAAACATAATGGTTGTATATCGTCTATGGTATAGATAAAACCAGGAGATACTGTTGATATGGCGTTGATGTGGTCAAGTGTTAAATTATCTACACCGACAAATTGTTTACACATAGGACATATACCGTTTGTTGCTTGTTTTTTATCTATCCATTCTTTTTCTGTATATGAATGTTTCAATCCATATTTACGAAGCCTTCTTATATGCGAATTTCTTTTTCCTTTTTCGCGTCCCTTTAAACTTCTACCCCATTTTAAATAATATTCTTTATTATTGTGATAGTGTTCCAAGTTTTGTTTACGTTTCTTTTCTGGATTTTCTGCATATTTTTTTCTTTTTTCCAGATTTATTTCATCTTTGTGTTTTTTGTAATATTCCTTATAATATGTGTTACGTTTTTCCTTTATTTTTTCACTATTTAATAGGTTATATTGTTTCTGGTATGTTTTTATTTTCTCTTTATTTTTTTTATAGTATGTTTTCCATGTATAAGACATATTTCTCACCTATGATTAAATAGGTGAGTACTACTATATAAAACTATCGTTTACATACAGGAATTAATAGTCCATTTTTAAAGGAACTTCTTCTTCTGGCATAATAAAGATAGCAGAAGGGTATCCCCAATCCGAAATCATTTGCGTAGCGAATGGTTTACCCTCTGCTACATTTACCATCTGTCTTACTATTTTACCAACTAACTCTGAGTTAGATGGATAACACCCTTTCTCCCCACATTTCAACTCTGTCATAGGCCCATTTGGGTCTAAAGATTCTTCATACTTTTTTATCCATACTTCATCTCTTTTCTTTAGGTCTACAAAGTAGTACCTTTGCGACGTCCGTCCGATTCTGCTTTCAGCCCAAAGAACTGGATAATTACGTATCTTATCCCATAACAGTTTTCTTGCACCTAAACTATCAAAACCACAGAAGTATATTGTGTTATCTTCGGGTAATATCTCTGTTTCCTCTGTTATTTTTCCGTCTACCACTTTAATGTCGAAATCGAAATCATGTTTCATCATTTCTTGTATGGCTTCTGTTTTCTTTTTGCCAATATGTTCTAATCTAAACTCTTGGCTGCCGATATTATCTTCATCTACCGTATCAAAATCAAAACCTACAATGTCTTTAAATCCAACTAATGCTAATTGCTTAATTAAGTTAGACCCCATAGAACCTATTCCATATACATTTATTTTCCATCGTGCTAATTTGGAAGAATCTATAATATTGGCTTGCTTTACATTTGTTATTCCCATTTTCATTCACTGATTTGGAAAGTAATTTTGCCAAGTTTCGTCGTTGCCCAAAGTATTATTCCGTTCATTGTTTAAGTCCTTCTGTGTTTTGAATTGGTTTGCTGTAGCCACAGCACCTTCTACCGTGGTCTCCTCTTCTTCCTTATAACATACCTCATCTTTGAGACTTTTAAAGAATTTAAATATCATTTTCCCACATCTTTTCTTTGGCTTAATTTTAATTTCAGTTAATTCATCACCATAGCTAGTTACCGAATCTTTATATGTGTCAAACATTGGTGGTGCGCCAAGTAATTCTAAAATCCATGGTTCAAGATAATTACTTATGGTTAAATGTATGCTACCATTCTTTATTTTTACCTCAAAGACGTGTTCGTATTCGTCCTCATTTTTAATCACTATGGGCATAGTAGATACCTTATTACTATAAGTAACTATATCACCTTTCTTTGCTCCAGAACCTGTTTGGTCGGTAGCACTTGCATTTCCTTCTGTAATTTTTTCAGCTATTATTTTTTTACAGGCATCTGCGATGTCTACGTCCACATCTGAAAACATTTCCACATCTGTTATACTACAAAAGATAGGGTGTCTCATTTCTATTCTGGCTTCATATTCGAATCCAGTACCATTTTTGTTTGCAGTTTGCATAAACCCAAAGTATGGTCTCTCTGTGTCTTCTGGCATGAATACGTCAAAAGTATCAGCTTCATCTCCAGAACTTGCTGCCGCACTATACGGATGTTTGTGCCAATAAAAGATTATCTTACTAATTTCTTCTGGTGTAAGTTCCATCATTATTGGTCCCCAGTCTTCTGGTTTAAAGTGAACGTGTAACCCATTTACTATTTGTGGCGGGAATACTAATTTCTCAATATACATTTCACCATCTTCTACTACACCAATACCTAGTGCACCTATTTCTTTGTCAAAATTCTTTGTAAACCATTTAATCATTCTATATGGTTCTTCTGCTATCCTCAAACTTGCTTTGTACTTTGTCATTTACTCCCTCCTATTTATATATTTCTTTCCACGCCATTTGTTCTAAATCATCAGGACAGAAAGAACAATGGCTAATATACTTTACTCCTTTTTTAATACCAGATAATGATTGTCCTAATACTACTTTCCCACGATTTTCACTATTTTCAAATCCAGTAACTTTAATACCATGTGTAAAGTCACTGCAATGCTTACATTTTTCACCAGACCCGCATCCACCTTTTGTACCTACTATTTTGTAATAGTATCCTACTTTAATTTTAGGTTTCATGTTTGTGATTTGAAATCTTTCCACAGTTTTATGTTTTTATCATGGTCTGATGCCAATGTAAGTTCATTTTGTATACCTTTTTTGATTTCATCAGGGTCATTTACTATTACACGTTTTCCTGTTTGGTCAAATACTGGCAACCCATGTTTAAGTCGGTCATCGAAATATTCGTGAGGCGGTATATAACAATCTTCTGGTCTCCATCTTTTTATCCACATCCAAAATACATAAATAAAGTCTGCGAATTTATGCTCTCCTATAAGTTTACGCATTAGAACTGGGGCATCCGAGTCTGAATCTCCCAAACATGGTAAACCACTATTATTAGCATGTGGATGTGGGTAATTCCCTTTAGGATAATCACTACTTATAGTTATTTTACCATCAGCATTAAGGTGTGCTGTTATCCGTCCTGTAAACATTTCATATATAGGGCCTTCGTCAGTATGACCTTCTATGTTTCTTCCAAGATGTGCTTTAACAGATGTAGGTCTGTATGTTATATTTACCGTACTGTCTCCCAATTCTACCTTTTCTACAATATTTTGTTTACGGGCCTTCTGTATTTGTTCCATAAACATATCCAAAGCGTCATCACCTATAACAGATAGACCTTTAATCTCTGCTCTAAAGTCGGCAGAAATTTTATACATTCTACATATGGATTCTTCGTATTCGTGTATACTTTTTTGGGTTCGCTTTAAATCCTTTTGTATGGAACTTAATCGTTGTTTTGACCTACTATTGAACTTGGCTATAACCATTTTGGTCTTAATATTATCCACATTTACTGATTTTGGCTTAAATGATTTAATAATTTTACTAAAATCTTCCATGAACTTTTTTAAGAATTCATTATCCTTATAAGTATACACTTCTTTGAGGTTAATATTATGCCATGGATTAATATTTAACAATATTAGGTTTCGTTCTTTATAATATGTGCCTATTATATGTGTTCCTAATTTAATTTCATCAATCTTTTCGCCGGGTGTAGGTTCTATACGCATACCATTTGCATTTGGCATTTTATAACCAGATAAGTTTTTATATGGACTAAATGCATCTGAATTAATGTTGGTACCATTTCCTTTTACATCATATGGTGCTATTACCATTGTTAGTTTTTCAGGCGTATATGAATAGTAATCTTGTTTAGGATAACCACCAAAACCTACAGAATTTATTTTTAATCCTTTGAAATAAGTTTTCAATTCATTAAAAACGGTTATGTTTTTATTTAGTAAGAACATATCACCACCTTTTATATTAAGTAATGATATACCTTTAAAAACAGAATCATCAATATCCTTTTGTGTGATAACCATACTTTCCTTAAGTATTAAAGCTTTTAACCATGGTTCTGTTTTTTCATCTACTTCCACAATAAATTCTCCTTCAAAATCTGGTGGAAACTCTATCGTAATTGACCCACTATCTTTTAGTGTTCCAATAAGTTTATTACCTTCCTCATTCCATTCTGCTTTATGTGAGGCTTTAAGTTTTGATACCACAGCATCTATTAGTGGTAGTTTATCATTGTTATATTTTAGTATTGTTGTCATTTTTTACCTCCTAGTAAAAATAAAGAAATATGGGATTAATATCCCAAAAAATACTTACATAGAACTGTCTACGCCTGGTACTATTAGGTATAGTGTTCCATCTATTGCGGCATCGTTAAGCATAACTTTGTCACCTGAAACTTTAACGATAATTCCTTCTTTCTTGGTATTAATTATCATTCCAGTCTGAGCAAGTGCATCACTAATTGGTGTGCCTTCTTTAACTATGCTTTTCTTAACGCCGTTAACACCTGGTCTTCCGAATTCTACAACTACGAATCCTTCTGATGCGGTCTCTGTTACAACTGTGTCTTCTGCCACAGTGTTGTCCTGAGCATTAAATGCTCTTGTTACAGCAGCCTTCTGTCCTGATGATAGGTTACTAAGTGCGGTGCCATATATTTTTCTACTTATTTGTGCTTTTGTTGCCATGTTATATCTCCTCCGATATAGGTTTTTTTACTCTTGTCGTTATGACCATGAATTGATTTAATTTACTTCTAATAATTACAAATATTTTGAACTATATAAACGTTTCGTTATCACTTTATAGTGACACGTTCCATTGATTTCTCTTCTATGCCAGAATTGTATTCTTCTGTCTGCCAATAGTTATTTTTACACGTATCTGCAAGTACTACGTCGACTCCGCGATTAATCCACATACCATCCTTGATATATTGTTCTTTAAGTGTGTATGTTTCACCATGATGGTACATACTAGAGTGTTCGTCTCCTGTGATTATTATTTTATCACCTGGTTTAAACCCAGTATACCTATCTTTTTTCCAGTTCATTTTAATCATACGTGCTCCAAATCTTCCTTTTTGAATCTTGAACAGCCCATACTATTAAACATAATATGTATACTGCCACTGGAAGTACTGTATACGTGTTCTATTATTCCTATTTTTTCAAAAAATTGACATTCCCCATCATCGCATCCATAATTACAATGTGGATATTTAGTTATAACTTTGACTTTATCTCCTTTTTTAAATTCCGCGTATCTTTCTTTCCAATCCATATTAATCACTTGCCAATTCGAAATCCATTTCTTCTATACCAGTGTCAAGTTCCAATGTGTCCCAATAATTATATTTTTCGTTACTGGTATCTCCTCTTCTATCGCCATACTCAATCCATATACCATCTTTAATGTATTGTTCCTTTAGCGTATATATTTTACCTAATTTGTAACTACTAAAATCACTGTCTTTTAAAACTTTTATCCTATCACCTGGTTTAAATCCGGTGTATCTATCTTTTTCCCAGTTCATTTTAAAAATCCTTCTGTGAAAATCCAGAGCAATGTTGTATGTCACCTTTTCTAATATTAGATAGTGGTATTAAGTCTATACTGTTGCGGTATATTTTTAATACTTTACGTTCTTTACCAATAAAGTCGGCACAACATACAGAACTACTATAAGTACACGATTGTGTACGTGGTATAACTATATCACCTACTTTAATTTGACTATATCTTTTTTTCCAATTCATTATGCTAATCTTCTAACTCTATTCCTATCTAGGACAACTTGGTTCATAGCTATCAATACATCAAGTTGGCTGTCACCATATTTTTCTGTGAAGTCCACTAATAATAGTGGTTCTAGATATGTAGCCGAATTAAAGGTTTCAAATTTACTATCGACTGGCGTTGATGCGGTCTTAATTCTTTCAATATCCCGTACTTCCTTCATATGATGACATTCTCCTTGTCCTCTTAATATGAATCTAAATTTGGGACAGTTACAGGAATTCATATCAGCACTTACCACCCATTTTTGTTCAGGGTGTGACTTACTGGTTACTGTGAATGTTCCATTTGGATTTTTTTTATACATCTGTACACCTTAATATTTTCATATATAATTCCATTATTTTCTTTTTTGCACAAGGTATACATATAAACCCATGATAATAATTACCTGACCCGTTATCATAAACATAAATGGCACGGTTGTCACCTTTATACATTACTTTTTGACAATTCCTACATTTACATTTGCGTTTGGTTTTCTCTATACCTATTATCATTTTAATGCCTATGTAATTGGAATATAATTGAATACATTGGGCTACCATGATTACCGTATGACCCACCCCTACTATCTATTACTGGTATGTAACCATTGGTATAAGCTAAAATAGACACGAAATTCATGACTTCCATCATATCCCTACATGTAAACCCAGTATCATTTTTCCTACCACGGTTGATGCTAAATGTGACTCCTAACACAGAGTTATCCATCATTAATTTATTGTTAAACAATATGGCTAAATCTTTTTTAGAGGTACTAAAATTACACATATAATCCATATATACTCCTCCTAATTGGAATGTCCTATTTCTATGTAAGTATAATAATTCTCCTATACTAATTTTATAGGTATTAGGATGCCATCTCTTTATATAAATATAATCCTTACTATTGTTTGGGATAAAGATTCTTTCTTTTATCCACCCTTCTTTTATTAATGCTTTTGTTGTGCATCTTCCTGTACCATCCAACACTATAGCATTACCACTTTTATTAGCTAACTTAGCTATGGTTTGATTAATGGTTTTTTTTTGTATGACTTTAGCCCTACTTGTTGCAAACCTTTTTGATTCAATTTCCATCTTTACGTACCTCTAATATTTCTATTATTTTACTCCAACCACCTTTCATGTGTTTACCTAGTGGTATTTTTACCAAGTTACCCAGCTTTTTTTCTAAATCATTTATAGTATCCTGCTTAGGATATACTTCAATGTTCATAAATCCTCTTTTTCTTAACCGTGACTTGATTAATTCACGGATAAATGCTGGTTTCTCTGGTTTTTCTAAGATTATCCATATGTGATACCCTCTACGACCTGAAAACTCTCTTATCCTTTTAAATTCAGGAAACAAGGGCATAACCCATCTACTTAGTTCTTCCATTTGACTAAGATATTCAGGTTTAGTTTTTAAATATTCAGTATCGGCATCTATATCTATGACCGCAAACGTGACTAATCCATCTTCTCTGATTACATATGTCCCATATGTGCTTTCCCCTGACATATGTTTTCTCATATCTTCCATAAGTATTTCACGTCTTACTGGTATGTACGCACCATTCTTTGTTTGTTTTGAGAATGGATTACGTCTACCCACAAATTGGAATAGGTCATATGGTGTTAGTGTTATTGACATTCTTCTATTTCCTTTTTATATTTTTTTAATAACCATTTGATTTTTGATTTTACCATCATATCTATTTCTGTTGGCGGTATTATTTTTGCCACATATTCACAAACCACATAACCTACATATATTTCTGATTTACCATTATATGGTGTGGATAAAGTATCATCTGTAAAACATATACATTTTAATTCTCCTAATTTGGGTGTACCATTTTTTGACATATCTACCACTATTCCATAATCGCCATCTACGTCTATGAATAAGGTTTCAATCTCAAAATCATCCTCGTCATACATTGTTAACCATCTCAAATTCTGTTTCCATTATAAAGGTGTTATACTCTTCTATATACCAACGTATTTTATCATTGTTTTTAATTTCACTACGTTTTAAAGTAAGTATTTCGCCTTCATCCCATGGTACATCTTCCCAATCATCATCACACCGTATTATTTTTACTTTACAACCTTCATATGGTTTAGTGTATCGGTTTTTCTCCCAGTTCATATCATCACCATATTTTCAAATTTGGCAAGGGATGTACTACCATCTGGCCATTCTATTTTGCAATCAAAATATGTGTAGTTACCATCTGTGCAAACTATTTTAGCAACTTCACCATTATGGTCATCATAGTCAGAATGTCCGGAATAGTTTTTGAGTTTTATCCTATCATCTATGGTTAACTTGGAATACCTATCTTTTTTCCAGTTCATTGTGGCACCTTTTTTAAACAATATAATGGAAAAGTACATCCATTATTAAGATGTGCACCTGGAAATCCTTTCCAAGTTGTGATTTTGGTAGCTATAAATATTTTACCTTCATCTAAATATCCTTCTTGTCTACAACAAGTTTCGCCCCTACAAATATCATTGTATTTTAGTACCTTGACATTATCTCCTTCTTTTATTTGATTATATCTATCTTTTTCCCAGTTCATTGTGTTTCCTCTAATTATAAGTGGGCAAAAACACCTATTATAGATATTGTTGCCCTGTGATGTGAGAGTTGTGGCTTAGTTTAATCTATCAAATTGTTCAACATTTACTTTGGTATAAGTACGACCAAAGTATTCATCTACATTTACTTTACCATCATTGAAAATTTTGGTTATTGTAAATGTTCTTCAATTATAACGTTTTAACTTTAGCATATCGCCCATATGGCATCCGTTTATTATAACGTTTTTTCCAGTCATGTTTAGTCGGTGTCATTTAAATTCCTCAAACGTTGTTATAATAATATCTGAATAATTATGGTTACCACCTACTTTTCTTATGTTTATGGCTTTTCCATTATCATTAATAAATGTTACTATATACTTATCACCCTTATTAGTAACTGTTTGACCAATATATGGTTTTTTACTGTAATGTTTTTTCCAATTCATTTGTTATACCTTTTTTTCCAGAACAACTCAATGTTTGCCTTCATTGTATCTAGGTCATCTAATTTAGGTATAGTGGCATTGTATCTACCTATAACTTCGTACATACCTTTATTGCACCATATACTTAAACCTTTATAATATATATTGTCTGCCATTTTATCCTCTATCTGGGAAAATATTTTCAATGTCAGAGCCATCAATAGTATCGGAATCTATTTCTTTACCATTTAAAACTAAGGATATATTAATACTATCACTACAACCGTACTGTTGACCTGACGTTGATGTGCGTAACCGTAAATTCTTCTTAATATATTCTTCCATATTATCTTCGACTTCCTTATGTATACGGACACCAAATTCCAATGTTGATTCTTTAGGTTTTTTAATTAAGTTTATCATTTTATGTCCTCGCTACTCCTGTAGCTTTAGCGTAAAATTTCCCATTGATAAAGATAGTGTCACCTAATAGATAGTAACTATCCCATCTACATTCATCTAACCTCTTTATCCATTCTTTTATATTACCCTCTTTGTTGTGTCACATTTGGGGCACGTTATAAGTTCGATTTTTTCATTAATAATTTCAAATTTACCATTTGCATTTAATACACTACGAGGTTGTGTTTTTTTGATGAATTTGCCTTCGTATATTAGCCCACAATTAAGGCATACATATTTATCTTTTGTCATTTTTTCTCCAATACTTTTTAGTTAAATGGTCTATTATTGCTGCAATAATGGTTCCAATAATAAGCCCAATTAAAATGTATAATATTTCTTCAATTGTTTTCATTCTACACTCTCTATTATCCTTATACAGTTATCAACAATATCTGCCGCATCACGATTAGGATGAAATTCTTTAAAATGTGCTTCCACTTCATCTTCATAGATTTCTTCGCCACATATTAGACATTTATATATATCCAACTCTTTTCCGTCGCAATCATCTCCATGTTTAGGACATGACATACAATAATCTTGTCCACTACAAGGGTCTTTTGCCTCTTGTTCTGTCATTGACATTTATTTCACCTTTTTAAATCTATATGTCCGTATACATTACCTTTTATTACTCCAAAAATTTCCATTGGACTTTCTATGTAATTAGAAAAATTACCACTAATACCTAAATCATCCAATTTATCAAATATTTCGGACGTTAAATTTCTAATTTAACCTTGTCCCCTTATATTACCCACAACAGCCATTAATATTTCTGCTTCCTTTCTGGTTTCCAATGTAAATTGTATTGGTTCATATTTATTTTCATCCTTTTGTGTTATTTTCATTTTATTAGTCACCTAATTTTAATAATCTTTCAACATAGCTATCCACTTCAATACCTTTTACTTCTATTTTCGTGGTAGTAGTTTTAATATCATCAAGACCATCATCTTTCATATCGGTACAATGGTAATGCATATCACAACAATCCATCCGACCTCTGTGTTTTGTTGCGGTTACATATTTACCTTTAAGTAAACATTCATCACATAATTTAACCATTTTTTATTACCTCGTTGTGTCTGGCGTTGATGAGGGTACACTTGTTAAATTTATTATACCCTTGTAATCATTTTCTTAACCGTTGCTACAAGTTTATGATATTTGCATTTTTGACATTCATTGGTACAGTAAGACCCGGATATGTTATCAAATTTACATTTTGGACAAATGTCATTATAATTGTATGGTATTCTTTTCATTTTTTCACCTTTTGTTTTAATGGAACAGGTAGGACTCGAACCTACGACCACCTCCGTTGTAGTGTTGTACAGGCGTGTTTACCAGTTAGCGATACTGTTCCGAAATTAGTGAATTCCGGGTAGAAAGTGACACAAAACTACCCGGTTGATAATTCACTTAAAGGTAATCAGATTTCTTCATCATAAGTTTGTCCAATTCGGTTTTTAAATAACCCACTTTTTGTTTTCTGGTAGCAAAAACATATGTATCATATGGTACAGTTCTATATATTGTTATACCACCTGATAATTTTCCATCAACCTACACAACATTAAAGTTTTTATTACTTTGTATTGACGTAACCTTTAATGGTGTGTTTTGCCATGTTTTATGACTATTTTTTGATTCCGTCATATAAACAATATCTACTATTTTTACTTCTGGGTTTTTCATATTATCTACCTCGTATTTTATGAATGTAAGTCCAGGTCAACCCGTGGTTGCCCATCTGGTGTAAGTGTGCTGTGACCCGTCTAAAGACGGAGTGCACCTAATAAATCCACCTTTATTTGTGGTGTGCAACCTGAATCGAGTATCATCTTTGCTCTTTCCTTGTCATTACGGCACTTATGTAGCTGTAATTGGGGGGTAAATGGTACACCTGTCTTCTCTGCTACATAACAAGCACCAATTTTCATTTGGATGTCACCACGTGGTCTTGGTATACGTTGTGGTACTGGTCTACCTTTAAATCTTTCTGCTAGAATTTGCCCAAGGTGCAGTTGCCACATATTCCACTTCTTATGTGTGCCTTTTTGTATATCATTAACAAAAGAGGTTAAAACCTCCGGAACTATTTCTAACTCCTTTATACACCTTTGTGTTGTTCGGTTCAGGATACCTTGGTCAATTTTCATCAGTGACCACCTTCTTTGTTTTTTCAAATACTAAAGGTATTCCTGCATACCATTCTTTTATCTGGTCTTTCCAAAGGAGATATTCGTTCTCCTCTTTTACTAAAGGAAATTTATGTTTTACTGATGCCTTAAATTGTGTTAAAAAGGAGTCATAACAATAGGACTTAGTCATTGTCCTTTCTCCTGTATTACTTGGGTAGTTTGTATTTCCGCCACCAACACAGAAATAACCATCGGTTTCTTCACCACACCATAAACATTTCATTTCTTGGTCACCTTATCCTCTTTTGGTTTCTTGTGACTTTTTCCTTGTTGTTCTTCGGATACTTTTACCCATGAACCAGTACGTTTTGTCCAACCTGTACGGTTTGATTTGATTTCTTTTCCACTTCCTGCTCTATTGATTTTCTTTGCCATTATGTATCACCTTTTTGTTTAGAAATTAAAAAAAATAAGGAAGAAAACTTATTCTTCCTCTACTGGAACCTCGTCTACCTTCTCTGTTCCAAAGGCATCATTTAGTTTTTTATATAATTCTGGATTTGTTGATTCCAAGATTTTCATTACCTCTACATTATCATATAGAGCCTTGTTGGTTGCGTCTAATTCCTTCTTTACTGTCCTGCTTGCTGCCATTCTTAAAACTGGCACTTCTAAGTCATACTTCTCCACTAAGGCTAACTGCATTTCATCATTCATAACCGTAGCATCGAATGTAGGAACCAATACTTCTTTTCCTTTTTCATCTTCGGCTTCAAAATCACCTAGATAAAGTCCTTCTATTTTTTCTTTTGCTGCCAAGAATAATCCTGGTGCTACTGAATGATGGGGATTAGTTCCTTCTTTCCATCCTTCTGTTAATACATACAACCCGCCAACATCTTTTGGGTTCCACCCGGTTGAGGTGGTTTTTACTTCTTGTCCGTTTGCTAAGGTTTGTACTTGCTTTGGGTTTTTCTTTGCCATGTTAGGCACCTCCGATTTACTTTTTTAGGAGTTTTATACTTACTGCCACGTTCTTGCATAACTCTCACTCCTAATATATACTAAGATTGCAGACTATATAAATGTAGCCTTACTATTTATTAGTAGTAAAACTTATTACTTTAGCCTAGTGACACGTAGGTTTCAGTGAAGTGGCGTTGATGTGCCTAAGGAAAATAGCTATCGCTAATCCGTAATAATATAAGAAAGAGCAGAGGTAGACACAACTCTACCTCTGTAAATAGGTGACACAATTTATAATTATAATCCTACACCTGGCTCATAATGCTCAGACATTTTACCAATAAGATTTTCCAATTCGCTAACCCTTTTTATTAATACCTCTCTATCATAGGCTATATCACTATATGCCTTCAGTAATACTTTTACTGGTGATTCCGACATACAATCAGGACAAGTTTTATACCCGGTTTTTGGGGATTTATAAGACCGTCCACAATTGGTATTTCTACAAACCTTATCAAATACTAATATTTTACCTGTTTTTAGTTCCCACATCTTTCACCTCTCCCTATATTTGTATTTCTATTCCATGTTCTCTAAAGTTATCTAACATGGCTGTGGTGCCTCCTCTATGTTGTACTCTTTTGCCATCCTTTCTGGTATACCAATGGACTCTACAATTAGGGCATACTTTGCCATATTTTGCAGGAGTTTCAAAAAATGTTTTACATCTATCACACCATCTGGTATAGATTTCAAATCTCCGGCTCTTAAATACTTTTTTACTAGTATCCTCATATGTAGATATAAATTTAGGTGTTAGCATTTTAGTCAACCTTTTTATATACTGCTATAACTAATGCCGCAACCCATCCTATTAATGTCCACCCGAAGAATAGGTTTATAATAAAAATTGCCATAAGGTTCTTATTATGTATACCTACTAATGTTGGTATAAAATAAATAAACACAAAAAATAATATTATCATTGCCATTTTCTTTTACCTCTTAACTTTCAGGTTAATTATTGTGCCTGTATCTCCCATAAATGATACAGGTTTACCATTAACTATACTGGTTAAATCTTTAAACGATAGGTAATAGGTCACTTCATTACCCATCATCCCTAATTCCTCTGCTAATCTTTTTAATGCCGCCATTTTATTTACACCAACTATTTTTATTAACATACCTATCGGTTTTTAAAACTAATCCCGAATCATCCATATTATTGTTGTGAATACAACCTGTACACCTAAAACTATTATAACAGGCACATAATGTGGACATATCACAATTTACTTTTGCCATTTTATTTTTCCTCCTCATTTAGTTCCGCCCATACTTTTTTGAACGCATCAGGTATATATTCCGGGTTTCTGGCTGCTATTAAAGACCCTTTACCGGAACCATTATATCTTTTACCTTTTTCTAATATCCACATATCAATCATTTTTTTGTTACCTCTTTGTCATTCCACCAGTCCATTCCTAGTGTCTTCTTTGCCCTACACCATTCTGATTTAGGTATTTTAGTTACCCATTCGTCGCAGGCTTCTTTTCTCTGGTCTGCCGATGCATGCATTGCCGCACATCCACTATAAGAATACTCTGCCATATAGGCAATACTCTGTTTCCAAATTACACCTTTGCCTTTCTGTGCTATAACATACAGTACAGGACATTCACATGCCGGACTATAACTATCATATATACGGATTAGTGCTAAATCCTTACATCTATCCATTATGGATGCGGAGTTATCGAACAACCCAAACTCCGCCATCTCTTGTTCCCTATAGAACTCTTCCTTTTGGTAGTTCCATTCTTTTTCTTCCTGTGTTTCTTCCATTTTCTTTTACCTCTCTAGTTACCTGTGTACTGCGGCTGTGTGCCATCTGCTATCATCTTCTCTATTATAGCCGTTCTTTCATCCAACTTACCATCGGACATCATTTGTGCCACTGTTGATGGTGATAATACTTCTACTACGTGCTTAGGCATACGTTTTATCCGTATTGGTCTTGCTATTGCCATTTTATTCACCAGGTGTATATTGTCCGCCGGACCAGTCGGGTGCGTCAATATTCTCTGCTTTTACGGATTCAAGTATATCCTTCACTACTTGGTTTTCGTCTATTCCACCGCTACATCTAGTAGATACAACATCAATAGTTTCCTTTACTACTTCGGATACATCTATACCTGCATCTAATAAGGCTACTGCTATAAGTCCTGGGCCTTTTATTTCTTTTAACATTTCCACTAATTCAGTCATTTCATATGCCATTTTTAGTTACCTCTTTTATCTTTTGATAAGCTAGTGGCTATTCTTAGTTTATAATCTTTGTGCCACAGGAGAAACTTCTCCTGGTTGGCGGTTCTATTGTTTTCATTCTTTTTACCCTTATTCAGAGTAGGTATTTTTTGTGTCATTTTTTCTAAACCTCGCAAAATGATTTTTTTCATTCCTGAATATATGAAGTCGTCGAACTATATAAACATTCGTAAACACTTAATAGTAGTGACACGCCTCGCAAGGAGGCACCAAAAGGCACACGCCACACATAATACCTACATAAAAGAGGTATCTAAACAGTAGTATAACAGAGGCACACTATAAACCTTAAACCTAAGAAAACCGCCACTAAATATAAACCTAATAGTAATACAGTAGTAGCAGGAAGTCCCTTAAGATAGCGTGTGTATGGTTACACACTGTTTAAAAAAACGCCACTAACAATAAGTATGTAAGTAAGGAGTATAATGTATAGGTGTTATTAAGTAGGGATAGGTAGGCATAGGTGTGCATAGGTGTGCATAGGTGTGCATAGGTGTGCATAGGTAGTATATTAGCCTCATAATCTTTGGAAATATTATATGCTCTCTCTATGTATATATGTTGTGTCGCCGTATCCTGTCGTCGCTGGTGAAGGTTTTAGGCGCCGCCGCTGGCTAGAGGCGCAGGGCTACCCTCTGGTCTACGCCACACAAACGACAGTCCGTTTACCACTGGAAAAAGGGATAATCTTATATAGTAGAAGTGCACCACCTATATACATAGGAGGCTTCCACGTGGTAACCTCCTATGTACGTAGGTGGTAAAATATGGAATGGAAAACAATTAAAGTAGAAAAACAATTAATAGCCCAGATTAAGAATAAATATGGGTTAAGCCTTAATAAATCATTAAAAGCTATGTTAATAGAAAGTGGCGACTATATACCCGACGACAAAGACACTGAGCAGTGGGATAAGTATAACCATATGATAAATATTAAGCTTAGTAGGTTTATGTCTAATGTCGAGGAGAGGTTTAACGCAATAGAGTCGCAGTTGCGGTGACACCTAGCGCCTCAACCTCTAACCTCTAACACATATACGTCAGTTCGATTGATACGGTAAAGGCTACAGGTCAAACCTTACGCCTCTACATCTAATACACTAACGCCAGTTGCCTGTGGAAAAGCCTTACATTATAAGTATATATATAGTTGCCCCTAATGAGTGGTAATAAGAAGTAGAAAAAAAATAAAGGCGGGCTTATAAGCCCATTTTACTAACCAATAGATTGTGGAATGATTTGCTGGTCATTCCTGTGGTTAAGATTTCTGGATAATTATTTTCCATAAACCTTTTTGTCTCTGACAAGTTACGCCATGCCATTGGTTGTCCCTCTGCGGTGACAAAAAACTCCGAATGAGTTTTGGTTTTTTTTGCTTCGGATTTAGCTAGTCGGATTAAAACTGCTACTTCTTCGGCGGTGTAAGTTTTTGGGGAATCAGATTCCCTCGTGTTTGTTGTATTTGTCATAATAGATAGGAATACTTACTACTATATAAAGGTTCCGTATATACATTATATATATGTCATTAGTGAGTGATTATAGGTTGTTGTTACTAACCAGGGGCAACAAGGTGTAACTGCACTGGAGTGAAATGACACTGTGTTGTTACTAGCCAGGGACGAAATGGTGTTACTACTAATAAGTAGTGGTATGGTGTTACTACTGTTTAGGGACGAAAATGTTTTGCCACTAGCCAGGGGCGACACCCTTCTCCCGCACTAACGACACTCCGCATTATGTTACTACTGGTTAGTGGTGACAGGTCAAACCTTTAGGCGCTTCATCTACTACAGTAACGCCAGTCACCCGTAGGACAACCCGTAAGCCTCAACCAGTAAACCTCTCCTATCTATATCTATACATCGACGCCAGACCAATGACTACACTAACGCCAGTTACTACTCTAGAGTGACAAAAAAGTGTTACTACTTATAAGTGATAACAAAAAGTTACTACTATTGAGTAGTGACACGATTCTAGTGCATTAAAAAAAAGAAAAAGACTCTAGTCTCTATTGACTAGTTTTAAAATGTCTTTTTTTATTATATTGTGTTTTTTTCTTAATTTTGCATACGTATTTTTTCTTACGTATGTTTTTTTCTTTGTATTGACTGTCAATT
>Ga0307928_10001010_pt1 | contig 21094 bp, 17 predicted proteins | sample AceLakmetagen232_FD_201815 | JGI IMG/M metagenome (GOLD analysis project Ga0307928, IMG submission 201815) | Saline water microbial communities from Ace Lake, Antarctica - #232 | ecosystem: Environmental > Aquatic > Non-marine Saline and Alkaline > Saline | place: Antarctica: Ace Lake... | reverse complement strand
TATGGTATTCTGTCACACCTGCGCGGCATGTAGTCTCCACACAGGTAGAGACCCCCGACCTTTCGGTAGCCGCATGCTCTCTTGCTCTCTTGTGCCACTTTGACACCCCCTTTGTTTATTTTATAGTAATTTAGAAATGAATCTTAAGAACTTCTCCAAGACCTTCGTAGGCCAGCGATAAACAATCTCGTATAGAATCAAACCACTCTCCCTTTATATCTTTGCTGGCCGTGGAGTATCGAAATACTTGCTCTTGCATTTAGGGCATATCTTAGGGTTGAGGCGCTTCCTCACTATCCACCGGTGACCACATCGCTTGCACTCGAACTCGGGCAGCTTCTCATAAAACGACTTCTTTCTTCTTGGCATCAACAACTCCTCACTATACTGGACACAAATGAGATAAACCATATCAATAATGCTATGATAAATACCCACTTCAGAACTTTGACTCTTTTCATAGTGTCCTAATTATAACTTACCTATAGGTTATCTGTCAAGTGTTTTTGAAAGTCATAAAAGTAGAACTCAATGGGGTGGTTTAATAGCAGTATACTTGCGAGAGGTTTGAAGCCCCCTGTTGTCGCTCTGAGGGGCTGTGGTTAGTGCTTGCTCTTGCGTCGGTCATTGCCGTTATAGGGTCGTTTGCAGTCTGAATTAAATACTACTCCCTCTAATCCCTTAATCTTCTGCTCGTACCTAGAAGTAATCTCAGCGCAATGCACCTGCATCGCCTGTTGTGTTTTCCCAACTTCGTCTTGTTTCTTAATGACAGTATCAAGTTTCTCATTAGCTGATAAAACAGTTGTTTCTAAACTACCGTACTTCTTAGAGGCAGACTTCCCATTGCGTATCCATGTAGCAAGCAATCCAATACCCAAGAGGATAATACCAACCAATTCCCAATTCACAATCATACCATCACAATCCTTTGTACTATGCTGGATATAACATACGGCACAAGCGCTTCATAAATATCCTTGTAGCTATCATCCTTGTCTCCTCTCCGGGAGAGGTGGTGGTATTGCAGGAACTCATAGGCAAAGAACAGAAAAACCCCACCGATATTACAAGCAGGGGATAGCCATGGCAGGACTATCCCCAAAAGGATATGCCAAATACAGACCTTCCTAACCTTTATCATCCCTGTTGGTCACCTCATCACTCTCAGCTAGTTTAGGGGATAGCGCGGCGAGAGCGCCTATTGCCCCTATGCTGATTTCCTTCGCATTGAAGTATAGCCCGAGCCAAACAGATAAACCAAAAACGGTTATGATAGCTATGAGGGCTGGCCTGCTTCTTATCTTAGTCATTACCCACCACACTTCTTAATGAATTTGTACCGCATGATGGTATCAATTATCAGTTCCGGGGTGGCAGTTCCATTGAGGAGATGCTGGTAATCCCGGCTGGCCTTCACATTCGCGATGTGAGCCTCTACCTGGTCCTGGTAGGTAACGATGAAATTCTCCGGCACACGCCTTCGATTCTTCCGCCAGACCTGGTGAGCATAGTTGGTCGGGTTGACCCTGCCCTGGCCTAACTTCACCTTATACTTCACCATCAGATTAACAGCCAGGTGGAAGTAAGCTAATCTCTCCCTCTCTGTATTTGCTGCGAACTTTCTTGCCTCGAACATATTGCCCTCCTTTATCTTAGCTCGGCTACTGTGACTTCTATGTTGCCCTTTCTTTCGCCGCTATAAATCTTATCGAACTCGACATCATCTGCCGCCGGCATATCCGTAACCTTTACAGCCCTGGTTGCTACCTTACCATACTGGAACGGTATGAGTATTTTCTTTCTCCTGGCTGCATTTAACTCTTCAATGACTGTCTCTGCTGGCCTGGTTTGCTGCCGGGCTGTTTCTGCCAAGTCAATACCAAAACTAAACTGCTCCCTCTCATCTGGTATCTTGAGGTAATGGAGTATGGCTGAATTGAAGAATGGGCTTGTTCCAGAGTTTGCGCCCTGGAGCGTAAACTTAGGCTGTATCCGATACCCCTCTACACCATAAGGGCTGCCATAAAGCAAGCTACTATTGATAGTGGCTACTACACCCAAGGTCGCGGTAGGGTCTTCTCCATTGAGACCATAGTTACAGGTTATTATATTCTCATCACTGATTGCATCCCCGGCAACGGACATATCGTAGAATGCGCCAGGCTCTTCTATCATACCCCCATCGAAGATAGGCATTGTAAAGTGACCTGTGCCAACAAACGGATATGTTCCTGCTAACCGTGGGTCTATTGTCGGGTTATAGTAAAAGCCAATCGTGCCATCATCGAGTAGGCAGAAGAGCCTCTGAATATCATCGGGTTGGTCGCTTATGAGCATTTTCTTTACCCATCTTCCCATAGAAGGAATCCTGGCGTAATACTGCCAGATATTATCTTTGTCCATAGTAAGGATATGGGAATAACTAGCGCCTTTAACAGCAGCATAGAGCCATTTGAAAGTCTCCTGCATGCAGGATATTTTACCGAAAAGGTTAATAGGCAATCCATCTTTCTGGTTATAACCCTTACTCTCTAAGGTTGTCCCATACTTGATAAGGGAATAGTTATTCTTAAAATAAAGATTACCCCGGAACATAGATTGATATGGGTTTGGTTCTTCATCCGCAGCATTGTTTACAACCATCGATGGATTCATGTCAAAATCCCAAATGGAATTTGGTATCATAGCATAAACCGAAGTACCATCACCAACTAGCGGCGCTGTGTACGAGCCAACAAAATGAGACATCGTTGCGACATTCGCTGCTGTTCCTGATGGCCACCCGAATTTCCTGCTATTCACATATAAATAGGCTTCGTTGTTACCAGGGACAAGCGCTAGGGTATGAATAGTTCCCCCAATATCGGCTATTTGCACATCAACAGCAGTCGCAACGCCAGAATGTATAGCACCACCCTTTTTAGCTTCTGAGCCTAGACTGCCTACACTAATTATATATTTTCCCTTAAAAGCGGATGCAGCAATAATGCGACCTTCTACCACCTTGAGCCCTGCAAGAAAGCCGTAAGAAGGAGAAGATGTCAGCCTTTGGTAACTACCCATGGTGTCTGGTGCAGTATATTTGAAAGCAACAGAGAGATATGTTGCTACCCCTTTCTGAAAACAGTAGACCTCCCTGGCTATAGCGGTAGGGAAATCTATGTTGACAGAAGGTGTTACTGTAATATCCTGCCACTTAGGGGAAAGACAGACAAAACTATCCCATCTGGTATCACAGTTCTCTACATCCCACAGGCCTGCTACTCTGCTGGTCAAATTTACATTGTAATGTTGCAAGCCCAAGCCGTTATACCACTGGTCGATAGCCCAGGAAGACATATCGCTGCGGTCTTTTCTTTGCTGTTGGCCATCCAGCCTCATATTGGCAGGCCACTCAGCTACAGGGATGCGCGACACTTGGCTGCCCGGCATTAACTCATAATCTAATCCATCCAGGCTTATCTTCATGCACCCACTCGCTTGCCGTAGGCATTCCGATATATGTATTCCTCCAGGTCGGAAGTCATCAGGGCATAGGTTTTGAACTTGGTGGACCAGAACTTGTTTTCTACCGCCCTCTGCTCAGAGATGAGCATGGTGGTCCGGGCTATTAAGTAGGCCTCTAAATCATCTGGCACGACATCGCTGTCGTTTTCAAGTATAGATGGCTTGGCTTGCCCCATCACTCTAAACCAGGAGTCATCGAAGGTACTAAGCTCGACCTGCCTCGGGTCTATAACTATGACACTCGACCCTACCGGCGTTTTCTCTATCCGGAACATCCTTGGCTCAATAACAAATACCGAACTTGCATAGGAGTCTGCCGCATAGTTGGTATTCCCGGAAGGAACAACACGCAGGCTATTGACATACTCCATGCCGGAAGGAACTGGATATTCACTCTGCGTGGCTACCATATCCAGGGTAGCGGAGACATCCTGAAGAAAGTGGTTTCGAGCAATCCTCATTGCCTGGTTTAACATATTGGAGTATTCAGAGTATTCCCAAAAGTCGGTTATTATCATCTGGTCAGCGTCACCCGGTAAACTCCCGAATACCTGGTCAAAAGAAACCCTGTTGTTGGCAGGCTCGAAGCCGGTGATAACCCGGTCAACCCCTGCCAGAGACCCACTGTAGATATAGAGGAATTTCCCCTTAAGCTGGCCTACTCGGGGGTGAATCAACTTGGCTATGTCGATTGAAGAGCCTGAATATGATGCTGGAACACTGTCCACGATTAAATCACGGCAGTTGCGCGCTACTTGTTGGATTATTGATATTTTTGTCTCTGCCATTTCCCCCTCCCAATCGCTTATAAAGCCTTAGCATTTTGCTTACCTGCCCTTCCCACCGCCTCTTCATTGCATAATCCCTAGCTTCTCTTCTTAATGTACCACACAGGGTTTCATTGTCAATAGTCTCCCTGATTTTTAAGGCTATCTGCTCCCCGGTCATATCGTTATCCAGAGCTATCCCTCGGTTGCCAACTGTTTCTCCCAATGCCCCATTCTGCCGATAGAAACATATTACCCCGGCTGCCTGCGCTTCCAGGAACGCGATGCCATAAGTCTCCCTGAAGTCATGAGGTGGGGGGTAAAGCATAATCCCTGAGGCCATAAGCTCTGTAGCTAACTGGTCCTGGCCTACTCTCCCCATCCATTCAACCCCTTCCTGTTCCAGCAAGCCAAGGAGCTTCTGTTTGAACTCAGCCATGGCCGGGATTGCATTCACGAATCTATCAAAGTAATCCCACCCATAGAATATCTTGAGCTCAGCATCCGGCATCTGCTTCCTTATCTCAGGCCAGTAGGTGAGTACCTGCTCTAATCCCCGGTCAGGAGAGCTGCACCAGATAAACCGGTGGGGATTTCTCTCCCCTACAACAGTGGTGAACCGGCTTGTGTCCATAGCGTCGCCGATAATAGCGATGACCGGCAGGCGGTCCGGCTTCTCTTCGCTCTCATAGACATTCGGAGTCCAGTTATCCTTATAGGTTGGAACATTACCATCCAGGTCTATAACCTGGGCTTCTTTCAGCCAAGGGTAAGCCCTCTTCAGGTGGTGAGCATGCCAGTGACTCAGCGCTATGATAGCATCCAACTTCCCGGCTCTTCCCGGGGTGAGGTTATCCCAACAATGAATGTCATGCACCCACAACCATTTCTGTGTTGCATTGATAGGAGCATCAAACACCTGCGGTACTCGGGATGAGATAAACAGGTTGCACATCAGAGACTCCGGGTTGAAACTCTGGAAGTTCCGGTATATAACCCCATCCCACACTCCGTTATCCATGGCGTAGAGGAAAGGCTGGCAACCCCTCTTGGAGAATTCTCGACACACCCATGCCGCCGAAGTCTCAGAGCCACCACAGCCCTGCTCAACTATAGTCTGAGGAGACCAGTGTTCCAGCCCTTGCCCTAAAAACATCGCCATAACCATCTTATCTGCCGGCTGATGATTGAAGTTGCAGATAATACGCCTGGTCTTTATGTCCATTCGCAGGTCCATCACCCGGCGGCCTGGAGTAGCGCAGACCATCTGCTCTATATCACTCATGCCATAAGCATTTATCTGTTTACTACCTTCAGTTGGCAAAGGGGAGATGACTTCGACATTCTGATATTTCTCTGCCAGACCATCAATGGTTGCTTTCGCATCCACAGCATTCCCGATATTCACCACCACAGTACGCTTGTCTTTTACAGCGATACCGGGCTCATCCTTAATCTCAGCCTGGTACTTAGCCATACCAATAACTATCTTCTTGAAGTCAGGAGTATCCCTAAACCAGAAAGGGCAAGAGTCCAGGAAAGGTTGCATCTTAGCAAACTCCCTATTCCGGTATAGCTCTACAGCCATCCCCATAAGCCCCTTCCTTATCTTCTCTTTAGACTGCATTTCACTCAGGGCTGCGATGTGGTTAGCAATGCCCTCAGTCGGCGCTACAACTTGAGCTTTCTGAGCCCAGGATATAGACTCATCGATGTCACCTTTCTTCAGGTAGCACTCACTCATTAAGGCAAAGGCATTGAAGCTATAATCCATAGGGTTAATGAAGATGATAGCCGGGGTCTCTTCCATCATCTGAGACTTAAACATATTATTTGTCCAGAAGATAGCCTTATCGTAATCCCCTACCATGAAATAACCACTGGCCAGTTCACAACAGGCATCCCGGTACTGAGGGAATAACTCATAAGCCAGCAGAGCAACCTCTATCGCTTGCCTGTCCTGGAGACCTCTCATTGCCTTGGTCGCATAACAGAGCGCCTGGTATCTCTCAATAGGGACTGTGCCTTCATCCATACCAAATTTCATATACCAGTGAGCAGCCTGGTGAGCATCCCCGGAAGCAAACCACTGGTGACCAAGATACAGCCACACCCTTTTGTCCTCAGGGTCTTCTTCGTACATCAGGTTGAGGATTTTCATGTTCCGGTCAGACCGGGTAGTGCCGTCATTGCCATGGTTATGAATTACCATAACCTCTTTCGACCTCACATAAACACAAGGGGCAAGAGGGGAGAGTGTTTCATGCAACCTGTTCTGCCACACCCACTGGCAACTAGCCCGGACCAGTCTCTCTCTTTCATACAAGGTGCAAGGGTTACCGAACTCATCCTGCGAGTAGTTGTAAGGAAACCAGATACCACCCACTTCATCAGGGGCATTCTGAGCCAGTATCCTTAGCTTCTCAGCGCCTTCCACCCTATCATCGGCATCAATCCAGAGATACCAGTCTGTCTTCAGGTGGGAGAAGGAGAAATTACGAGCCGCAGCGAAGTCATCTATCCAGTCGAAATCATAGACTTCTATTCTCCCCCCATACTCTCCATCCTGGAGAGACTTAACTATCTTTGCTGTTTTATCCGTACTCTCCCCGGCCAGGACAATAACTATCTGGTCTACATGCGGAAGGATAGACAGGATGCAGGCCTCAATAGTAGTCTCAGCATTCCTTACAATTAACCCTGCTCCAATGGTAGGCTCAGGCACTCGTACAGCTTCTACAGAGGGGGATTGTATCTCTTTTGTGGTCATTATGAACTCTCCTTATGTTCTCCATTTTTTCATTGTGCCAGTCGGCTCTTATATCGCCGGTGTACTCTCCCAAGTCCAAGGTGAAGCCTGCATCGAAGCAGCAGCTTGATAGCTTGCCATCATAGCCAATCACCATATCAGAGAAGATGCTCCGGCAGGGAAGTTTAACAGGCCACTTCGCCCCTTGCCCTTTGATACCAGTTGAGGAAGCGGCCAGCACCCAAGGTTGGTCAACCCTGCCAATCCATTCCCCCATAAACGCATCTCTCTCATAATCAGTATGGTATCTCGGGTCAAAGACCATAGAAGCCCATATCTTGATGTCAGGCCGGTAGACCCTGATGAGGGTTACAAGCTCGGTCTTAATCCGATACAGTACCTCAGGGTCAAAGCCCATGAAATGCTCGTAGCTCTCATCAAAGTAGGCATTGATACTAAAGTTGATTATCCTGAGGGTGGGGATATTCATAAGCTCCCCTAATATCTCCGGGGTTATCAAACTCCCATTAGTGGGTAAGACTATCTGTGTTTGAGGTAGGACTCGGCTTATGTGAAACAGTAGGTCTATGGCATCAGACCTCATAAATAGCTCGCCATAGTTGACCGGGATTATCTCCTGTAGGGGCTCTTCCCACTTGGCAATATCCGACAATACTTTGCAGAATAAGACAGAATCCATCTCACCATCCCGGCCACACCCCCACTTATGGCAGGTAGGACACTTGGCATTGCACTTGGTAGTGGTATCAAGCCTCACCTGTCTTGGCTGAGGCCAGGTTGGATAGGTTATATCAGTATGCTTGGCCATTACGATTCTCTCCTCGATGGATTATGTTTCACTTCCCCTGCTCTCCTGGTATCCAGGATAAACTCAAAACTGGAGCTTACCTTCTTCCCCACGCCTGTTACTATGGTGCAACCGACATCCTTACAAGCCTTTATCTCACTCTTCGGCAGAGTGTCCAGTGTCCGGTCACCACCCTTGGCAAAGATGTCCGGCCGAACTTTCCGGATTGTCTTAGCGACTGTGCTATCCCTGTCAACCACCGCGACAACCTCATCGACACAGCGTAGCCCCCCAACCAGTTCCATTCTCTCAGCCAAGGGCATAGCGCAGAAACCATACTTGCTGATAATGTCCTCATCGCTATTAACAAAGACAATCAACCGGGTCTTTGGAGTTAGTAGCTTGGCCTCTCTGAAATGCCTCAGGTGACCGACATGAAGAGGATGGAAACCACCACAGACGGCTACTCTTATTTTTTCCAATTACTTTCCTCCAGTAACCAGGCAAAGAATTTGTTGTGTCTCTCGGTCATCTGCTCTATGGTCTGGCCGTTAAGAACATGGTTGAATCCCTCTCGCCCTGGCAGGTCGATACCCTTCTCAGGAACGACAAAGTTCCACCAGGAGAAATAGTTGTAGTTCATTATCTCGATGCCATAGTTGTCGGGATTGTGGAATATATCACAGCCAGGGTAGGGAGTGAAGCAGGATAGAGTCCACTTATCCGGTTGAGCCTCTCTCATGAATTTCTTATTAAGCTCTATACTCTCATCGGTTTCTCCCGGCAGCCCGGCCATGAAATAGGTCTTGGCTCTGAGCCCATACTTCTTTAGAATCCTAACGGCATTATAATGAGCTTCAGCCTCTTCCCCCTTCTGGTTCAATTTAAGAACATGGTCATCGCAGGACTCTACCCCCAACCCACATTCCTCACAGCCGGCAGCTTTGAGCATTTGAGCATCGGACTCTGATAACCTATTAGACCGGGTATGGCATTTGAACTTGATTCTGAGACTACCTAATTCATCCATCAATCGATGAAAGTTAGGACCGACTGTGATGTTATCATCCTCAAAGCGGAAATAGTGTACGCCCCTCTTAACAAGCTCACAGACCTCAGCCATAATATCATCCACGCCCCGGTATACAACCGGACTCTTGAGCATATTGGCACAGAAGGAGCAATGATAGGGGCATCCCCGGCTGAGTATCATAGTGGCAGCTTTAGCCCCCATGCCATACCTTTCACCGGGAAACAGGGTCTCTGTAAAAGGCTCAGCAATCTCATCCCAATCCGGGAAAGCAACCTCATCCAGGTTGAGTATCCTGGGCTCAGTTATGACTTTGACTACATCCCTGCCAGCGAGAATAGCCTTGATGATGTTTTCCCCTTCTCCTCTCACCACTACATCGAAATCCAGGCAATCTTCCGGGAGAAGGGTAGGGTGAGGACCACCGATAATGGTCTTGCCTTTCAGTCGCGGCCTAATCTTCTTGGCATAATATATCTCCGGAGTAGTGCAACTGAATCCGTAGTACCTGGCCGCCGGTAGCTCCCTCTCTTCCCTGCGGAAGTCCACCACATCGACAGTGAAGCCGGCAAGCCTGGCTGACGATGCGATATACAGTATACCAAGAGGGGTATACATGACAGGGTTTCTAAGCGCCGGACTTGGGAGAATTATCAAACAGAGGTCAACTTTACTCTCAATCGCCATCCTTCTCTCCTGTGTCTACCCTCGGGAATAGGTAGTCTCTGACCTTCGCCGCCTCTTTGATTGCCCTCTCCGCCGTCTTCTCCGTAATAATAACCTCAACCCCTCTCTTCCTAAATTCTAGTATTAGTTTAACCATTGTAACCCTCCTTCAATATCTTTTACATATTCTACCACCTCAACCCAGATGCCACTTCTTCGTATAAGGGTAGATACCCCTCAATGACCTGCTTAATGCCGTATTTTTGGACTATAGCGCCTCTAGTTACAGATGGAGTGAGTGAGCCAACTTTCTGGACTGCCTCATAAAAGTCCTCTTCGGTCCGGCAGAGGAAACCATCTACACCATGGGTTACTATCTCCGGGAGAGCCCCAAGATGAGGTACAATCACTGGCGCGCCACAGAGCATAGCTTCCTGTATCTTATGGCTAGTAACCTCGGGGTGGTCGGTCATATAGATTAATGCCTTGCAGGTCTGCATGATACCTATTTTATGCTCATCATTCAACGGACCGCGAAAGTTAATGCAGGGCGTACTATTACAGACTGCCATTAGCTCTTGCTCATACCTGGTGAGTGGTTGCCCTTCTAACTCAACTCCTCTTCCCCCGGCCACATCTAAGGGCAAGCGCAGGTCTGAGCAAAGGAAAGCTGCTCTTAGATTCCCTTTCTCCGGAGACATCCGGCCAAAGGTGAAGAATCTGTCATTCCGTGGCTTATCACCAGGAACATACAAGTCGGTGTCCAGGATAATCGATTGCTGATACCTGGCCTGCTGGCCTTTGTAATACTTAGGATACTCCCTGGCAGCCCACTTGCTTAAAGCTATGATGTTATAAGGCGCTTTAGGATACTGAGCTAACTGAGGAGCATGCCAGAAGATATTGAGAGTAGGCAGGTGATTAAACCTGGATGCGAAATGCTGATGGCTGAAATCATGGATGACATCAAACTGGCGGAGAGTATATTGATAGGCTTGATATTGCTTTCTTTCAGCCTCAATGAACTGGTCTAGACCTGTAGGGTCGAAAGACAAATGGGTCACGCCTTCCGGATAAACCGAATCGACATGACCCAACACTGTGACCTCATGGTTCTTATTAAGTTCTCTGGAGAATTCCCAAACCAGCATTTCAATACCGGCATAGGTCTTCTTCTCATTAATAGCAAAGCCAAGTGGAGAAATCAGTAATATATTCATAACCTTCCTTTCACTTCCCCCTCATCCCCACCACTATATTCAGTTATTCTCTGGTTGTGATATTCTCCGGTGGCAATGCACCAGCACCAACCAGCACCTCATTAGTGAATCCCAGGTTCGGCAGTTTGGGCGGAATAGCCCTCTGCTTCATAATCCGCCTATACTCAGAATAGAACGGCTCGGGCACAATACACTCCACATTGGCCAACATCTGCTTGACCACTCCGTTAAGAGTGAGCTTCATGGTAGTCTCCGGAGTAAAAGTGACTAGCGGAAACCGCTTGTCGTATTCACTCAAAGTCCATTGAATCTTATGCCCGGAATCATCAACTTGGCCTGGTAGTCTCTCCCCTTGATTCGCTTCTATTACAACTGCCGCCTCATCAGCTTTCTTAGCCGCTACTTCAGCCGCAGCCATAGTAACCTCAGCAGCCTCTTCAGGTGAGAGCTTTTGTACTGCCTTAGTTACTTTCTTGGTTGCTCGACTCCGTTTAATTTTGGTAGCCAATGTAACCTCCTCTGTTTAATTTAGGTTAGCCCTTTCTAAGGGCAATGATGTCAAAACCTGCGGCCAGGTAACTGCCTTGGCTATCCGGCTTAATGTTTTGAAGCAGGACATTCAGCGTATTGGCAGTCGGCACAAAGAAACCAGCAACAGATACATGGCTGGCACTTTGGTTTGTCTTGGGAGTAGCAAAGATGACATCCCCTACAGCCAGTCCGGTTGCACCGGTAATAGTACCAATAGCCACCGCAGCAGTCGGCACAGCAGTAATGGCAGCGCAAGAGCCTACCCACCCCATCACATTACTGATGTTGGAAACCAGGGCATTAGCCCCAACCTTAATAGAAGTAAGAGCTACCTCACCCTTACCAACATCTACCTTGCCATTGTTGAAGACAACAACCTCGTTGCCGCCATGCTTGGCGCTAATAACATAAGCGCCTCTCTGAGCATCGTAATAACAATCTGCTCTATTTTTACTCATCTAGGTTATCCCCCCATAACTATTTAGTTACCCACAGGTGGGGGAGTTACCCCCCACCTGTCCAGGGTTTTTAGGCTGATAGAGACCTGGAAGAGCCACAGTTAATCTGGACAATGAAGTCGTTGTTTAGGAGACAAGCTCCCAACGCAGCCTTCCATCCGACTGTGCTGTACTGTTCCAGAGGTCCACCCTCAATGCTCGGGGGATGGATTATGGTCCGGGCTGCCATCGCGCTCAGGTCTGAAGTTCCATAAGCACCCTTACCGAAGACATGACATTCGTAAACATCAGCCCCGGACATGCCGTAGGAGCTTCGGATTCTAAGATTATTGGTCTCCACAAACCTCATACCCATCCAGTCGCCAAGGACACCGGTGAAGATAGGATTCTTGCTGTCCCTGGGGGCAGCGTCTTTGAAAGCCTCAAGAATATCGGAGTCCTCGTACAGGTCTTTCGTATTGTCGGGATGAAGGAAACAAACGAATTTGCCATCCTCCGCAGGTTTCGCACCGTTCCGGCGCAAGGTTCTCCGCGCTTCCAGAAGCTCCGCAGCATCCATGAAGTTGCCGCTACCAACTGCGCCAGCACCAGAAGTGCCTACGACAGTAGCAGAGTCAGCATACTGGATGGTTGTGCAGCTACTCAGCGCGTCTCGGGGAATGTTATCCAGCCCCTCTCCCATAGCATCGCCGTACAGGTCCACGAAGTCGGCAATTACCGGGTCAAAGCCCTGGAAATTCAGGACATCGGAGATTTTGCTCCACTGGCCATACTGAGAGATGGTGCATTCCACCTTGCTATAGGTGGCCTGAGTCTCCGCAGGATAAGTACCCTCAGTAAGGGTGTAGCTACCATTGGTCATCGTGAGTTTTTCAAGCCGGCGGAATTCGATTGATTTACCGCCTCTCTTAGGGATTGGTTTCTTTTCGGCATACCGGTTGTATACCAGGTCTTTAGTAGCCCTCATCAAGAGTCGGTGGTCGTAGGTTTGCTTAAGCTGATACTCCATTCCGGAATCGCCAATCATTTCTACAGCCATGGTATTACCTCAAATTTACTCTGAGAAGATTATCGACTTTGTGCATTCGCTACTTGGTCGTTCCAATACTTCTCGAACTGGTCATCAGGCATCTTAGCAGGTACTTTCTCGACTTGACCTGCTCCAGTAGTATCGAATACGCCCTGTGCTACGGATGCTTCAGTCTCACCTTCGGTTTCGCCTTCGGCCTTAGCGCCTTCGGTTTTACCCCCGGTCTTCTGCTCAGCCACCGATTTGTAGTGCTCGATACGGAGATTAGAGACATGAGCCTCTACATTCTCCGCAGCCAAGAGGTCATCAACTGTGGCCTCTATGCCCTCTTCTTTGAGAGCAACACTCATTTCTTTGGCCTCGGCTTTCGCTAACTTCTCACTCGCGTTAGCCGCATCCTTGGTATTCTGAGCTTTAGCTGCATCTGCGTCGGCCCATTCCTTTGTGATAGCCTGTCGGACTTTCTGCACATCCGCCTCTTCATCCAAGTCCTGTTTAGCAAGCTCCACTTCTCGGCCTAGTGATAGAATGGTTGCATCTTTCGCTTGATTATCAGCCCTTAGCCCGGTAATCTCATCTTCATACTGTTTGCGTTTCTTTTCCTCGTTACGAAACTTGTAAAGAGGTACTGTCTCCACCTTTGCTTTTGCTTCTGCCATTACTTACCTCCCTTTGATAACCATTGAATACAACATTCTATTGAATGTCAATACCCTCTACTTCAAAACTTCCCATGGTGCTTTTGACGGTCCTGAGGAAGTTGTGCCTGTAGTACGCTTGATAATGACCGGGAAGGCTTCCATTGATATGCCTAACTCATTAGCCCACTGTCTTAAGTAAACCAAGCAGCCATCTGATTGATTGGTAGTAGCTCGACCCACAAGATTCAAAGCTGCATCAATCTCTGGATGCTTTGCTCTATAAGCATTTCTGAATTTAGTGGGCTCCCCCGCACAATAAGCATCATAGCCATCCACAAGCTCATTAGCAGCGAGTAATTTAACATAGAGCTTCTGCTCTGTAGCAGCTATGGTTGCCTCATCGAACTTATCCTGGTTCTTCCATAGGTAGTCGCTGAGATATTTAGGAGCAGTATCCATGGCATTGTAAAGTTCCTTCTTTCCTGGGTCAACCTCAGTTAGCCCCTCTTCGTGAAACTCAGCCGGCATCTTCTCTAGGTGCTCTAGCGCCAGTTTAGCTGTGTTGGTGAGGAGTACATCTGTTTCATCTATGAACTGCCGCTTCTCTGCCGCAGTCATATCTATGTTTGTGTAGACATCCCTCTGCTCTGCCCGAATCCTAGCCATATCTCGGGCATTTTCATCTAATACCTTTACCGCGAAAGAACGGAATTTACCAGTCTCGGGGTCAAACATAAACATAAGCTCGGGATGCGCAGCCAGGAATGAGCGATACTCAGCATCCTCATTGTGTTCTAGCGCCAGTTTCAGATGATTCTCCCCTTCCTTGAGCTTAGTATATTCGTTGTAAAACTTGTTGACCGATGCGCTCCCACTACCATAGGGATTCCGGGCAAACAACGCTTTTGTAATGGGGTAATCCGCTAGTCCTGGGGTGGGTGCTGTAACATGAGGCAGCAACCCCACTCCCTGTAAAGACTTGTTTAATCCTTCCACCACATAACTACCAAGCCCACCAGTGTAACCTCTTAGTAGGTTTTGGAGCTTTCTTGGGGAATAACCCATCTTGCTACCCATAGCTTTGAGGATTTCAGGGGTATAGACCGAATACTGATACTGCGCAGGGTAATCCTTCTGGCCGGCTGGCGTTATCATTCTGTCAAGGAAGAAGTTGTAGTTGGCGAAGTTCTCCACAACAGGAGTGAGCGCTGTAGGCATAAAGCCAGGATTAACAGACTGCACTAGATTCCAGACAGATTCCTTGATAGCTCCTTTATCGTGGAGATATATCTCATCGAGTACCCTCTCCGGGATTGAGCCAAACAGGATACCAAGTTCAAAAGGCTTCGGTATCCGAATGATTTTGTCACCGGCAAAAATAATCCAGAAGAGGTCTTTCTCCCACTGAGGAAGTTCTCTCCACCGGGGGTCATCCTTGTTTATCATCCAGAGTATGATAGATGGCATAGTAATACCAAGTAGCACTCTTGGCCAGAACTTCTTAGGATTGAAGATAGCTTGCCTCCCTAGCATATCCATTGCCCTCATATTAGAATTGAAGAAAGCAATCATGTGATTCATTGCCCTCATCTTTTCACCCATAACGGCAAAGTCCAGAGTTACTTCGCGAGAGGCTATAGAGGCACTAAGGGGATGGTCTCCCTTCTTTAAGCCAGTGGTAAACTCAGCCAGTCTTGTGCCGGATTCAGTATACTCAGCAAACATCTGTAGCGCCTCAAGGGGATGCTTCACATAATCAACCTTATCTTTGCCATGCAATACCTCGCGGAATGTTTTGGCCAGGTAATCTCGGTCTATAGAGACCAGCATGGACCTCTCTCCCCCGGAAGCTCTCCAGAGATGGTACTGCTCCGATTTCTTGACTAGGTGGAACATCCCACGAATTGTATCAAACACAGGTATAAAGCCATACCTAGTATATGTGTAGGCAGTCATAGTATCACGGACTGGATTCTTCATCATCCAAAAGTCCGGGGATAAAACAGCACCGGCTCTCAGCCATTTAGCAGGCTGAGACAAGATTTGTACCATCAGAGGTATCGACTCTCTCTCCATAGCCTTAATCGAACTAAAGAGGTCAGCATCAACCTGAAAGTAGTTCTTCTCGCCTTGGATATTTACAGTTAGGACATTCTCCCCTTTGATAAACAGGGCAGGCCGAAAGATGTCAATAGTCATGTTGTATTCATCCTCAGTCAATCCTTCTGCTAGGTTTAATCCCATTTTAGTTGAAAATCCCTTGAGAACTTCAGCAAGTGATACTGTGGCTGCCTTTCCCAACGGCTTCGGCCAAGGTATGAACATCTTACCAAACCCCTTAGGGTCAGCCTGAGCCATCTCTACTAATTTCACGCCTACCCAATTCCTGTCTGAAGCATCCATGATGGCATAGGTGTTTTTGAGGATGCTCTCTAATGGTGATATTATCTTTGACTCTGAGCCCGATATTCTACGGAAGACACCCTGTATATCCGCATACCCCTTCCCCATGTAGCCAGCACTCTGCAAGTCACTAAAGACCCTATAGAAAGGCACGAAATCTTTATTCATCTGCTTGAATCTCAGAGCTAGGCTTTTGCTGAGAACTCCACTCTCTATCGCATAAGCCAGGAGTCTATCCTGATAGGCATAAAGTTCCTGTGCCACTTCAATGAAGTGGGGGAATTCCTCTTCATACTTGGATATAGTAGCCAGGGCATCACCTCTCGAAATACCTGTCTTGATATTTCTCCGGGTTAAACTAGGAACTCTCCTTGCCACCAAGTAAGCATCGAATTCTGCCGCCTGGTCTATTATCGGCTTAACTATTTCTTCAAAACCTTTGCCGTTATAGTTCATAACAGGCTTACCATTCTCCATCTTAAAAAAGTCACGGCCAAAAGTTCCCATTTGAATGAACTCTGCAACCTTACCGGGAAGCCCACTTAGCAACCTTGCCAGGAAATAGGCATTATCCTCATCCGAAATATCCAACCCCATACTCTTCGCTTTCTTGACTCCGACATTAAGCATGTAGAGAGCATCAAATGTGTTTTTATATAACTTAGCCAGTTTTCTTTCAAGAGTGACCGATTTCTTAGTCTTCTCTCCGGGGGTTGAGATAGCACTCTGTACCTTTTGCTCGGGGGGAAGAGCTAACCATTTCACATAGTCTTTCTTGGCAGATTCCAGAATGGATTTCAGGTCCAGGTTATCTTTAAGGAAGTCTTCAAACTTGGCGCTGAAAGCCGGCGCTAGTTTCTTCTCTTGCCCCTTTCCTTCAAACCAGTATCTCAGAAACTCAGCGTAGGCTTCCTGGTGTTTATTTGTAATCTTAGCGTATGGTTTACCATATTCTCTTAGAAGAGGGGCTAGTTCGCTTCTCAGCAAAGCTGAGTCCAGGCCATGTCTTTCATCGAGCAGATGGCCGACCTCATGGCTGATAGTAGAAACAAGCCCGGACTTCCACCTGATAACCTCCTTCCCCACCATGTAAATACCAAGAGCTTTATTCCCTCGGTATCCCCCCTGCTTGATAGGAACATCCAGCAATTCAGCAAGCTCATCAATGATGTCGATTTGCCCTTTAATCTTCCCCTCGTTTTTCTCAGGCGCAGGAGCTTCCGGCGGTTTGCGCTTAGATTTGCCTACCGGCTTATATACACTCTTCTTGGGTTTCCGGGGTATATAGCCTAGTTCGGAGGCTTGCTCTTCAAATAGGGTGGAGAGGCCGACATCCCCCACTATAGCCTTCTCGAACTTATCATACTGGTTGATTATGGCATCCAGCAGGGTAGTGGTTTCTCCCCGATACTGCTTTGTAGCTCCATGATAAGGAGCAGCCCTGGCTTGTAGCTCAGTTCCTATTTGCTGCATCTCCTCAAATAGCCATCGGGCAATATCCTCCCACTTCTCAGCCTCTTCGAGCCATTTCGCTACCTCTTGATTGGCCACCATAATACCTAACTGTGTCTCGACCTCTTTACGAGTGCCAAGACCTTTAGGCATCCGGCCAGCTTCATCTAGTAAGCCGCTAAGCTCTTTAATCCGCGCATCATAATCTGCCGGAACAGCTACGAAAGGTTTAGCCTCTTCAGGGATGGAAACTAATTTCTCTTTGATTTTATCAAGCGATGCCTGCCTGCGCTTCTCCTCTACTTCTCCATGCACGAATAGGTCAGCTTGATTCTCTTTCCCTTTCCCCTCAGCAACAACAACCTTTTGCTCCCCGAACATACCATCCTGAAGTCCTATATCAGTTCCAGGGGGGGCTTGCGGTATCTCTGGTGTTACTTCAGGTACTACAGAGGGAGTAACAGCTCCTTGAGCCAAATCAGGAAAAAACTCTAGTATTAGTGGTGTTACTAAACCATTGTCTATATCTGTCATAGCATCAGCCAACTTTATTATTCTAGCTTCAAGAGCCTGTTCTTTCTTACTAGCTTCTGCTCTCTCTTCCCCACGAAGACCCTGAAGTGCATCAACCATCTCATTATGAATAGTATTTAAGCCTTTCAGTTCCTTCTGGAGAGATGTACTTAATGGTCCTCTTTCTGCTGGTGGTATAACTATAGGTACTGCTTCAGGTGCTACAGAGGGCTTAGTAGTAGGGGTAACTGCCGGAGCGCCGGCGGCAGGGGTATTGGCATACATCTTATCCAGTTCTGCCCTTAATATAGCCTTAGAGTCCGGGTGTATTCTATCCCATTTCTGAGCAGCTACCTTCTTGCCTTCAGGGCTGATTTTGTTTGTCGATGTAACCCATCCAGCACTCTTCGCTATTTTATTGCGCTCTGCTCGACTGCCACTATCCCACCTAGCCTTATACCAGGCCTCAGTCCTTGCTATAGGCTTCTTCGCTTTCTCAGGGGCTACTTCAGGTACTACAGGGGGAGTGGGGGCATACTTATCTAAAAGGGTAGCAACGTGCTTCGTAACCCAACCAGTTTTACCATCGGGACTTGTGATAGCAACTAATCCACTACTATTTACCTTCATAGCCCCACTTGCATCTCTCTCTATTGTCCAACCTGATATATCCACCTTTGATGTGAATCCTGTACCATCAGGTCTAGTATTGACATTCATTGTCACTTTAGGCTTAGCAGTCTCTGGTGTTACAGTAGGCTTAACATCTAATTTCTCTAGTTCAGCCACAGCTTCATTTAACTTCGCTATTGCTACATCTCTCTTCTTCTCTAGTGCTGTAGTATCCTTATCTGCATCCTGTGCATTACTAATTCTCTGTTCATATGTATCAACAGTGTTTTCTAATTGGTTTACTTTATCAGATAATATCTCTCTTTGTGACCCTACTCTTCCTGGCATCTTCTTGAGAGTTGGCTCCCAGTCTAAGGGTAAGAAGGGGTAGTCATATCCCTCTCTTGTCATAGCTTCTCTTAATGTCTCTCCTTCTTGAAAGTTTACATTTTTATATTTTGTGTTCATATAAGCTGCTTCTTCTGCAGTTAGAGCACCAACCTTTGCTTCAGGTGCTACAGTAGGAGTCTCACCTTCAGGGGTAATAGTTTCAGAAATAGCCGTCTTCGTTTCAGTAGCAGGAGTAACCGGAGTTTCAGCTTTCGGCGGTTTCTTCTTCTTCGCTTTCTCAACTTCCTTGCCGTGTTTCTTCTCTAGACCTTCGATGAACTTCTTATACTCAGACTGGATTTGGGGGTCTTCAATCTGAGAGACCTCGATAAAGGCTATGTATGTGGAGATTTCTTCGGAAGCCCCGATAGCCATTTGAGACTCTTTAATCTCCTCGAATCGCTGTCTTAGAAGAGGGTATGGCTGGAGGTCTGTCCGAACAGAACTAGCACCACCGATAAGGGCTAAGGGGAGTGTTGATATGGCTGTCCGTATTATAGTATCCGGCACATCCTTCCAGATTTCAATGCCCTCATCTAACGCATATAGAGCGCCCTGGTGAACTGCTCCCTGTAAGACTTCCTCAGTAGTCTCAGCAATAATAACCTTTGTCGCGGTCCAGCCACCCTTCTTAACCAGGGAAGCCCAGGTTCGATGCCCTATCTCCTTGGTTACATTCCGTACCAGGATATTCCGGAATTGAGGGGATATAGCCATCAAGAAAGGCATATCACCGGCCACTTCAATAGCCGACATAGCGATACCAGCGCCCATAGCTACCTGAGCCGCTTGTGTCTCAGTACAATTACCTGTAGCCATTAAATCATCATAGACCTGTTGTGCCTGCATTGGTACTGCCATCGCACCCATAGCAACCAGTCCGGCTGCTGGGTCCCCTGTAAGCCAGGTAACTCCGACTGCCGTTCCCATCAAAGCACCGGTGAAGGCGGCAGACTCAGCCATGATATAAGCCCAATAAGCAGGGTCTCTAGCCACCTGCGGATTATTCTTCGCCACATCCATAAAGCTACCAGCCCACTCGCGCCGGGGCATAAGCTCGGGATGCTCAGCGAGCCACTGGCTATATTCCTTGGCCTTCTTTTCATACCGCTTCTGAGCCCAATACTTTTCCCCTTCCCCAAAGTCTTTCATGTAATGGTCGAAGGCAGAGTCTCCACCGAAATAAGTCCTGTCAGCATACATATACTCAGGTAAGGTGGAATTAAAGAACTGCTCAGACTGATGCACCATGTTCCTATTTCCAAGGTAGAATGAATCCCACACATCCTTAGGTTTACTCTCATCCTTCGGGTATTGATAGACCATATTCTCAATATCATCATACTCGCCTATCTCTTCCCACTCCGGGTTATAGACCTTCTTATCACTGGTAACAATAGCCTTGAATTCCCCTTGTGTTTCAGGGTCTTGTAAGGTAATGATTTTTGGCCACACCTCTTCCGGGGCTGGCGGATGAGAGCCTGGTGGACCAGCAGGGTCAAGAGTCTCACCCTGCTGTGGCATCTGCCGGCGGCTCAGCATCTCAGTGGTCGGGTCGTAAATGCCTATCGGGTTATTAGTCATATCGTAGGCGTTCATATCCTGGTCAACAAAGATGTCCACCATCTGCCGGGTGGAAGGGTCTTTGACGCGCATCTGCTTAGGCCACTCTTCCTGTGCAGGGTATGTACCGGTAGGCGCTGAAGGGGCGTTATAGCCGCCAGGGAAACCAGTCGTACTCCGTTGGAACTGCTCGGGTTTAGGAGTATTCACGGATTGCTTGATAATCCTATCCAATGCCATATTCGCGCTATCTTCTATACTCATAGTTTCAACACCTTATTGGCTCGTTCTAAGGTTCTCTCCCAATCATCCTGAGCTTTTATGTCCTCCGCATGAGGGTCTGGCTTCTTATGCAGGCGCGCTTTGTTCACCCTATCCCTTTTCCGTCTTTTCTGCACTTCATCTTGAGTCATCACGCGGCCAGTTATATCTTTATGCCCTGGAGTGAAGGTACTAAGCGCGTCACTCCCCCCACCTGTTATAGTCTTACTAAACTCCGTACTACCTAGCATTCGTGCTCCCCCAGGCATGTTAGCGATTGTCGTTCTACTGGTGGCTTGGCTACCTATTTCCCTAGTGGTCATCTTGGTTTTATGCTCTTCAGGTATATACGGTAAATTTAGCCAAGTGCCGGAAATCTCAACCTTCTGCCCGGTGGCTTCCATTACCGCCTTCATCCCTTCCTGCACACCAATGCCGGGGTATGTCCTATCCAGGTAATCAGCCAGTGTCTCTGGCTCTGTTCCAATGA
>Ga0307928_10001009_pt1 | contig 21099 bp, 34 predicted proteins | sample AceLakmetagen232_FD_201815 | JGI IMG/M metagenome (GOLD analysis project Ga0307928, IMG submission 201815) | Saline water microbial communities from Ace Lake, Antarctica - #232 | ecosystem: Environmental > Aquatic > Non-marine Saline and Alkaline > Saline | place: Antarctica: Ace Lake... | reverse complement strand
TTGATAGTCAGGATGGGAAAGACTATATAAAAGAAATGAATTATTGTATTGCCTTTGCCTTTGCAAATAGAAAATTAATGATGGATAGAATAACGAATTGTTTTTCTGATAATATAAAAGGATTTTCTTGTAATGAAATGATAAACATCGCCCATAACTATGCTGAATTAGAAAACCATTTTAATCAGAATGTTTGGGTACACAGAAAAGGTGCTACAAAAGCATACAAAAATATGATAGGAATTATACCCGGCAGTCAAGGTACTAAAAGTTATATTGTAAAAGGACTTGGTAATGTTGAAAGTTTTAAATCATGTTCTCACGGAGCTGGTAGATTAATGAGCAGAAAAGGTGCTATAAAGAATCTTGACTTTGATATTGAAGTTAAAAAACTTGAAGATCAAAATATTATACACTCAATAAGAGGGAAAGAAAATCTTGATGAAGCAAGTGGAGCGTATAAAGATATTAAAATAGTAATGGATAATCAATCTGATTTAGTAGAAATAATGGTTGAACTTTCACCGCTTGCTGTTATAAAGGGGTAATTTAATGTATTATAAAGATCAAGAAACAAATTACAAGTTCGATTTAATGCAGATAGCTAATAGATCAAGCATAAAATTATTTTATCTTTTAGCAAGAATGAAAATGTTACTACTAAATAAAAAATTTGCTGATAAATATAAAGACCGGATAATCCCTGTAATACGGAGCGTAAGAATATGAATGACAGAATACAATTAACAGCATTAAGTAAATACTATTTCTTTCTAAGGCATATTGAAGAAGTAGACAGAATATTTAAGCCACTTTTGAAATATGGGAGCCAGGGTAAATGAATACAGCAACATTAACAGAAATAAGACCATACATACTTTCTGTAGCAAAAAAGTATACTAAGCAAAATGCGGAAGATGTAACACAGGAAGTATTATTAAAATTATGTAGTTCAGATGTAACGAATAATTCATTTTTATATACTGTAACTAAAAATACAGCAATAAATCTAAAAAAATCAAGGGCGTATGTCCAGTTTGAACGATTGATAACGGCGTTAATCGCGGAAATAGAGAGTAATTAACAGCAATAAAATTATTAATAGGAGTTAAATAAATGGATAAAAAAGTTGAAGATTTCGGTAAAATAATGATAGGAATAGCAGTAGGATATTTTGGAAAAGACACCATACATAATACAGTTGATAAAGCTACTAAATATATCCACACTATAACAGGGGAAAATCGTGATAAAAAAATCACTAAGAAAACTAAATAAGTGGTTCTCAATACCCTGTAGATTGGAAAATATATTAAGAGGTTGTTACTGGTTGTTAATATTGACAATTACATATATTGCTTTTTGGGTTACACTTACTATAATAACATTAAATCTTTTATGGATGTTTGGTTGGGTTTTTGTAGGAGCGTTTCTTTTATTACTAATTATATTAACAGCAGAAAGTTTTGAAGATTATTTAAAGGAGTTTGATTATGAAAATAGAAGAGTTTAATATGATACTTGATAAAGTAGGAAGTGCTGGTAAAGCAGCATTTATATTAGGATTTGTATATATGACAAAAGATATTGTAATATCAGCGATAACAGGACTTACTATATTTGGAGTTTTTACTGTAATCGGAAGTGCTATTATTAAACTTGTACAATAGAGGTTTATTGTTATTTATAAGTATAATCGCCTTTACTTGTGCGGTTACTTGGAACAATAAAGAGTATAATGATGTAAAAAAAGCGTGTGAACAAATGAGAAAAAAAAGAATTAAAGTGAATGGTAATTAATATATGAAAAGAAGAATTTTATTTATAACAGACAACCTTAATCAACAGAAAATTTATCCTCCTTTTTGGGCACTTTCTTTATCGTACCTCGCAAAGAGCCGAGGGCATTCTACAACAATATATGATATGGCATTTAACAGATACACAAACGAAGATTTATCTGAATACCTTAAACAGAATGAATTTGACATAATCTGTACTTCTCCAGTATCAGCAAGGTTTGTAAGACTTTCAATTCCACAAGCAGAAGTAATAAACAAGTACAAGAAGAACGCTTTATTTGTAATTGGCGGAAGTGCCGTAAGTGCTGACACTAAATATCACAGAGAGCAATTAAATGCGGATATAGCGATAAAGGGAGATATATTTGCAAAGAGAGTGAAAGAACCTATAGGTTTTGATTATGACTTGGTAGATATGAAAGCGTATTCAGAAAGACTTGACGGGTATATAGCACTTATAGCAAGTACCGGATGTGTCTCAAATTGCAATTTTTGTTTCAGGGTAACAGAAGGATATCACGTAAGATCATTAAAAATAGTTGTTGAAGAAATGAAAATGTTGTCAGACCGGTGCGACAGTAATAAGTTTGAATTTCTTGATAATATGTTTGTTACTAAAAAGAATCTAAAGGCGTTTAAAAAACATCTTGATAATTGGAAGATAAAATTTATATGTGAAGCAAGGGCGGATTGTGTTAATAAAGAAGTGGCAAAGTTACTAAAAGAATTAGGATGTACGTTTGTTAATATCGGTTACGAGTCCATGAGCGATGCCGTATTACATGAAATAGGAAAAGGTGTTACGGCGAAACAGAATGAAGAATGTGCAAGCATACTTATGACAGAAAAAATAGACCAGGGTGTAAATATTATAACTAATTTTAAATGCTCGGATATCGAGTCATTAACAAAGTCAGCAGATTTTATAGGAAGATTTAATACTACTCAGCCGAGAACAATTAAACCTGTAACAATGTTTCCCGGAACAAGAGGATTTATAGATTTAGGCAGAACTTGTGAGGATTTTTATAATAATTTTGAGACAGCAGATTTATTGACATATAAAGATGACAGCTTTATGAATACTGATACTTTTTATAAAAGACTTCTTAATGTAAATAATATGTTACTTGGTTGGTGGGTCACGAGAGGAATTATAACACGGAAAAATCAGAGAGACTGGGTTCAGACTTTACATGATTTATACAACGGAGAAATAATTGGACACAAATTTCACGGATTTACTAAAAACAATACCTACGAATATAAAAAAGAAATAGAAGAATAACCTTGACAAAATGTAGGTATAATAAATGTTGGATATAAAGGAAAAAATAAGAGATATAATAAAGTTAGCATTTTTAAAAGCGTATATTAATGGAGAAATACCAAATATGGAAATACCAAATATAGTTGTTAATCAAGGTGGCGGAGATTACAGCAGTCCAGTATGTTTACAGGTAGCAAATAAGATTGGTATGAAACCTTTAGAACTTGCTGGAATATTGAATAATTATATGATGCCACCGCAGAAAGAACTGAAGGCTACAGAATTATTGAAGAGATGGGATGAATTATGAAACGAATAAGTATGATAATATTAGGTTGTTTTTTGGTATTAATAGGAACATTTTTCGTTATGAGTTGTTCATTACCAGATAATACGACACAATGGAAAACAACAACTGAAAGTAGAGATGGAAAAAAATATAATCACATTAGTCCAAAAACAAGTATATATTTATTAGAAACATCCGGAAACCCAAAATATACTTGTCTTTTTAGACCTTGGGGATTCGGAGAGCGAGCTGTTTTAAAAGGATTTGATAGACAGAATGATTATAAATTATATGTACCCAAAAATACAATTATAAGGAAGTTTGAACTAAAATGAATAAAGCAATTTTAATTTATGAAGCAGGAATCAACCACTCAGGTAGTTTAGAAACAGCTTATAAACTTATAGATGAAGCAGTTGAGTGTGGTTGTAACTATATCAAGTGGCAAAAAAGAACAGTTGAAGATGTATATTCTAAAGAAGAACTTGATAAGCCGAGAGAAAGTCCTTTTGGAAAGACGAACAGAGAACAAAAGGAAGGGATTGAGTTTTCCATTATGGAATATTTTGAGATATATAATTACTGTAAGCATAAAGGCATAGGATTTATGTATAGTCCGTGGGATTTAAAAAGCCTTGAATTAATGAACAAAAACTTTGAAGTAGATTATATAAAGGTCGCATCGGCATCATTAACAGACCTTGAATTATTACAGGCAATAAAGGACACCGGAAGAAAGACGATTATGAGTACAGGAATGAGTACCTTTGCCGAGATAGATCGAGCAGCGAATATATTAAGACCGGTATATATATTATCATGCAGTTCAACTTATCCCACAGACATAAAAGAACTTAATTTCGGTAAAATGAAAGCACTTCAGGAAGAGTATATTACAGCGAACATAGGATTCAGCAGTCATTATCCGAATCATTATGCGTGTATTTATAGTATTGCTAACGGTGCTACAATGGTTGAGTTCCATGGTACATTAGACAAGACAATGTCCGGCTCGGATCAGAAAGCATCATTAGAAAAAGCCGACATAATGCGTATAAGTAAATTCCGTGATTTTTGTTCAGAACTTGACCGAGAAGTATTTTGGGAACCGTTTAAGAATGAGATTCCGATAGCTGATAAATTGAGGAAGAAATAATGTCAAAAGAAGCATTAATCATAACCGAGAAGATAAAAGAACCTGTAAGATATAACACACACACTCTGTTTAATCACATATCACGATATTCAATAGCTATTGATAGACTTAATATAAATAAGAACGATAATGTGTTAGATTCAAGCTGTGCGAGCGGCTATGGCACTTACTGTTTAAGCAAGGTCGCATATTTTACAATAGGCGTAGATATTAACAAAGACTATTTAAAAGAAGCCGAAAGTTGTTTTGAAGGAGAACATATAGATTTTTGTACATACAAAGAATTAAAAGAAAATATGATAGGAAGTTTTACAAAAATTGTTTGTATAGAAACCTTTGAACACATTGAAAAAGAAAAACAACCTGAATTTATAAAGATGTTACTTAATGAATTAGCTAATGGCGGTGATATGTTTTTGACAACTCCATTAAACAATGACTGCCCGAGTGAATACAACAAATTTCATTTAAACGAGCCATCACTAAATACGCTATACAAGATGTTAAAAGATAAGTTCCAGAGCATAACATTTGAGACATCGCAGTTTTTAAACAGCTTTGATAAGATACAAGAATACTGTTATTGTATATGTAGGAATAAGATATGAAGTTTAAATACAGAATAATACTTGTAAAGAATGAGCTACTAAATTTAATTGACGATACAGAGATAACAGTAAAGCGTTATATATATCGAGCAAAAATTGTAATATTAGGATGGTTGAGATGAATTATTCAAGAGAGTGGGCAACCATACACGCAAGTCGAGAGGATTTTTAAAATGATATACTGTATAATTCCTGCAAGGCAAAATAGTAAGGCTGTGAGCCACAAGAATATCCGTATGTTAGCCGGTAAACCTGTACTTCAACACAGCATAATATCAGCTAAACAATTATTACCAAACGAAAATATATATTTAAGTACGGATTCAGAGAATTACGCACAAATAGGAAAAGAAGAAGGCATAAACATTCGCATGAGGTCTGACATAGCGTGTAGCGACACAGCAGATGGTTCTGATATATTACTTGATCTTATCTATGCGGAGAATTTTAAACCGGATGATATAATTGTAGTATTCTTGCCAAGTTGCCCATATAGACCGAAAGACCTTTTATTAAGCGTATGGGATAAACTACCGGAATTTATTGACAGCTATTATAACAGTATGAGAACTGGACACGAAATGTCGGAAACTGTATATAAGAAATATTTTTACGACCAGTGTGGTGGATGGGAATCGATATACCCTGAATTATCAGTAGAAGATTGTGATATTCCGAGACAGTCATTCAGGAAGTCATACAGCGCACAGGGATTTTTAGATTGTACGAAAGTAAGTGCTGTAATAGGAAAGAAGAAGTATATGCCGAGTCCGATAATGGCTGTAAAAATACCATTTATACCAGAGATAGATACGGAAGAAGATTTTAATTACTTAAAATATATTATGGAAGTGAAAAATGCCAAAACAAACTAAACTAATAATAAAAAGCCACATAGGGGATATAATAACAGACGATAACGATAAAGAATATATTGATATGGGTTCGATAATTTTTGTAACGAATCTTGGAGGAAATAATTTTGGTGTTAGAGAGAATATGCTTAAACAAATGAACGAAGAAAATATATATACTTATCATTATATGTCAGAAGCAAGAAAAGAAGCCGAAAGACGAGTAATACACCTTACGGGAATGAGTGATGTATTCTTTTATAGCTCTGGCACACAGGCAAATGAAGCGATGCTGAAAATTATACAGGCACAGAACCCGCAAAAACAGTTGATCCTTTCGTTAAAAGGAAATTATCATGGCAATACGTGGGGCGCAGAACTGCTGAATGGTTTTTATTATCATAGTAATTTTATACAGATGCCTTATCCTACAAAAGAAAGTAACTTTTATAGAGACTTAGCAAGAATGAGAATAAATGTTGATGCCATTGGTGGTATAATAGTTCAGGCGTATAGGGGATATGATTGTAATTTTGTACCCGAAGAATATATGAAACAACTTTCGGATTCTTGTAAGTATAATAACATGGTATTAGCGTGGGATGATATTCAGGCCGGATTTGGTAGAACCGGTAAATTATTTTCATGGGAAAATTATGGAATAAGACCGGATGTAGCAACAATAGGAAAAGCACTTGGAAATGGATATCCTATTTCAGCAGTTGTAGGAAATAGAATGTTATTTAATAAATGCCGCTATGCTTTAAGTTCTACTCATTCCGGTTCAGCACTTGGATGCGCCGCGGTAAATTCAGTATGTTCCCAAATAGAACAAGCTGTAAAAGACGCTGAATACGGTTACTTCAATGAAAGAATGCGTGATCTATCGGCAAAAACAAGACACCGTGGAATGGTAGGAGCAATTCTATTTAGTGATACAGAGACAGCAGATAGACTATGTGATAGATGTTTTGACAGAGGGGTATTGTTAGTTCACACAGGCAGAAATACAGTTAAAATTGGGCCAGCCTTAACAATGAGTAAAGAGACAATGAAGAACGGCTTTGACATTATAGAATCGGAGTTAAAAAAGATATGTATGTAAGAGATATAAAATTTAGATTATGGGACAAAAAATATAAGCGGATGATATATCAGGATGGGTGCTGTACTTTTACTATAAATGGTGATGGTATGGTAACAATAGACGCATTAAATTATGCGCAGATTACAGGGGAAGGATATGGCTGGACTCGTTTTACAGATAATAAAAAAGAAGTTTTTGAAATAATGCAGTTCACCGGATTACAGGATTCAGAGGGTAAAGATATTTATGAAGGTGATATTGTTGAATATCAGGCAAGTTATGATATTAGTTTTAAATCTGGTATAGAAACTATTACAGAAAAATGTATAGTAGAATATAAAAAATATGGCTTCACACCGTTTATTAATGAAAGAGAAGGCTCGTACACACTAAGTGAATTTAAAGTAATTGGCAACAAATACGAAAACCCGGATATAATATGTCAATAAAACATTTTGGATATGTAGTAAAAGATATCAACAAAGCCAAATATTTATTTGAAGAATTGGGATATAGTGTTTTTTATAAAGAGATAGAAGATTATGATCACTCAGGAACCTTTGTAATAAAAATGTGTTGTGCCAATGATTATGATATAGAACTTATAGAAGATAGCGATTTTTCTGAAAAAGTATATGGTGGGGCAACAAGTCATATATGTGTAAGCGATAAAATAGACGGTGAAATAATATGTCAGTACAAAGATAATGTAACAATGAAGAAATTGAACGGAATAGTATTTGAGGAAAGTTTATGAACTTATTAGAAAAACTTCACTATATAGAAAGCAAGAAAGTTATTTATAATATTCATTATTGTAATGCAGGAGTTGGTATCTGTTTTTATATTGGTGCCTTTCCAATTAGATATTTAGACAAAGGGTGGAGAAATAAACTATCAACTGAAAAATATTATCCTACATTTGAGGAAGCCATCAAAGAGGAATATAAAAAACTGAAAAAGAAAGAAACTATGTATAATTTTGGTGAATTAGGTAAATGGAGTAAAAAAACATTTATAGAAAACACAAAATTTTATTATGCCGGATATATTGCTAGATTTATTATTCCAATGATAGAGGACAAATACGATATAACACATAATGAATTAGAAAGGGAAAAAAATCAATGAACTGTCCGGTATGTAACAAACGCCCCGAAGAAATACACAGGCTTGGTACTCAGTCAAGAATAGAGAACTTGTGGGATGATTGTGATATATATATCTGCTCTGAATGTGGACTGTATATGAGAGACCCACAGCCGACAGAAGAAGAACTAAGAGTATTTTACAAGGACTATACAGATAACACTTTATTCGATTGGGAAATAGTACAGGATAAGCACAAAGATTACTTAGAACAATACTTTAAAAAGACAGACCAAATATTAGAGGTAGGATGTGGAAATGGCTCAGTCGTTAATTGGTACAGAAATAAAGGATATAATGTAATAGGGTATGAGTTAGATTTAAAGTACAGAATGAAAGAAGGATTTGTTTATCAGGACTTTATGAAAGACGGTATATGGAAACCGACATACGATGTAATATATAGCTGTCAAGTAATAGAACATCAGAAAGACCCGGTTGGATTTGTACGAAAGGTATTGAGTAACCTTAAATCAGGTGGTAAATTTATAATAGAGTGTCCTAATAATAGCGATGTGCTTTTAATGTTCCCTGAATTTCAGGATTTTTATGATGTAAATGAACACCTCTTTTTCTTTGACCAAAAAACTATAAAAGGAGTATTTAATCACTTGACAAACGAGGTCGCTTTTAATTATGGTGTTATAATGTATCAGAAGTACGGGATATTATGTTTTTTTAATTGGTTATTCAGACGGAAACCGAGTAATCCATTACCAGTAATACCGATATTAGACAAATTATATGCATGGTTTTTAATAAAGGTATTGAAGAAATCTGATACAATTATAGTAACAGGAGAAAAACTATGAAGAAAGTAATTTGTTTAATTTTTATGGTAGTACTATACGGCAGATGAAATTGATAAAAGAAAAAGAAACAGAATTGAAAGAGCTAAAAGAGTTAGAAAGGTTAAAGGAAAAGTATGATAATTAGTATAGAACTCTCATCATATTGTACTAAAGGATGTAGTATATGTTCAAGGTCAATAGGTAACAAACATTTTGACGATATGAATATGAGCATGTCAACCTTTAATAATGTTTTAAAGAAGATACCAAAATGTAGTTTAATTTCTGCTCATGGAAGAGGAAGTTCAGAACAAAATCCGAATTTTGAAGAGATGGCAGATAAACTGTCTCTAAACAATTATATAGTAATAGACACAAATGGAGATTTTTTAAGAGATATTAACTATAAAATGTTTTCGACTGTAACAGTAAGCGCATTTAATGATGACTATCTGTGGGAAGATCAATTACAGAAGATAATAGAGTTTAAGGAGGAGAAAAAGAACCCCAGATTAATATTAAGAATTAATGGTACAATTAAAGATCCAAATAGAATGCTTGAATATATAAGATTATTTGGAGAAGATATAGTTTATAGACAGATTCATAGCAAGAAAGGAAGCTATGATTATAATGTAAAGAAACCGATTAGGCCAGAGTATGATATATGTCTATGCCTATTAACTCATCCGACTATATGGGCAGACGGAAACGTAAGCTCCTGTATAAGATATGACTACGATCAAAAGAGAATACTCGGTAATATAAATGTAGACGATTGGAATGAGATGATGACAACTGGCAAGAGAAAGAAAATGATTGAACAGCATATTAAGACAGGTAATAGCGAATATTGTACAGACTGTTCGTTCCGCGGTATTCCAACGATATGAAAAAAACAAGCAACAAACCAAAATTTAAAGGATTAAATAATAAATTATACAAGGTAGCAAAAGTAAATTATGACAATAATAAATATAAAATGTACCCGATTAAACCAAAGATAACAGGAAAGAACATATGGTTACTTGGTACAGGTCATTCGTTATTTGATTATATTACAGACATGGAGTTTAAGAAAGGAAATAGAGATAATATAATATTTTGTGTAGATACCGGAATAGATTATTTATTAGGAATGGCAATAAAGCCGAAATACTGTATTTTAATTGAAACGAAAAGAATTACATTTAAGTCAGAGAATTTTAAAGGGATAACATTATACGCATATTGTGGTTGTCATCCGGATAGTGTAAAGGAGTGGAAAAAGAAAGGTGGAAAGGTACAATATTTTGAATTTAATTATGAGAAGAAATATAGACTAAATGAAGATTTACCGCGGTTATGTGTAGCTTTTGTCTCGTCATCGGTTGTATTTGGATTAGCATCTATATATAGAGCGAAACAACTTGTATTGCTTGGACAAGAACATCAGTTTAATGATCCTAAAAATATATATTTGCACGATGAAGTATGGAACGGCGAGAAGTGGGAGACACGAAAAGAAACCTATAAGAGAATAAAGACTAGTCTTTATCTTATACCTAAAAAATATAGAAAAAAATATAAATATACTTTTATAGAATGGTGGAATTTTTCTGTACATTTAGGGAGAGAACTTGTAAATTTTAATACTGATTTAGAAATAGTAGACGGCAGTGGAATGCAGGTTAATTTTGACAGTAAGGAAAAAATAATATGATGTATACATTTGTTTGTCAGAAGTGTAAAAAAGTATGGAATGGCAGATGCTCAGTAGCAGAAAAAGATACGATTAAATGTGAATGTGGCGGAGAGACAAAGACAAGATTTGGCATATCATTAATATTTATGGATGGTAAACCGCTTATTCATGAATTATCCCCTGGGGAGCGTGGCGATCTTAATGACGATTTTTCACAGGCTTGTTATGACGGAAGTAAACATGGCGAGAGTTGGAACGATTTTAAAGAGAAAGAATGTAAGAATGGCACTTTGGCAGGATATTCGAGATCAGGGAAGAAATTATCATGAAACAAATAGTGCATACAACAGAAAATGTAATAAAGAAAGACGGAGTTGGTAAATGTGATGCCAATACCCTTAATGATGCCACGAAACATATATATGAGGCAGCAAAAAAGAACTATGATATGAACAGAGATATTATAGATAGGTGTGGACCAATACAGCTTTTAGATTGTATTCGAGCAGATTTATTGTTTATAGGAGCGGGCCCATCTGCCGAAAGAGAAAAGAAATGGATAAAACTTTTGTATGATAAGAAATTTTGGGTAACTATGAACTGTACTTCTTCTATGTGCTGGTGTATGAGAAACAATATAAATGTTGATTATACCGTAATTTTGGATTGCCGATGGACTGACATTTGGCAGGAATATAAAGATATAGAGAAATATCCCGATATCTGTAAAGGTCAGACTTGGATATGTTATGCCGGAACAGATAGGAGAATCCTTCAGGAGGCAGAGGCAAGAGGTGCAAAATTAAAGTTCTATGACGTTAATTATGAAGATCCGTATAAAATAACCTACGGACACGGAGGAGCGAATAAAGATAAACTTCCACTCGTAGGCGTCGGTATAAATGTTGCTAATTTAACCCTAGGTCTTGCAGCTGGATATCGCTGTAAATCTTGGAGTAGTATTGGAGATGAGCGCAGCTGGAAATATGATCCTGAAACAGATAAAGACCTCGGTATAGACAATATGTATGCAGTAGAAAATGAAGATTACCAGACAAAGAAAGATAGGATTGGAGACAGGGTGATGCAGGTGGAAGATAAGCCGGGATATATAACTTCTTATGATCTCTATAATAGTCGGATATGGCTGTTTAATAATTTTGTTGTGAAAAAATGGCCGGGTTGCTCATTAGAGATATTTGATTTTTCTGATATGCGAGTTCCGGGCATTAAACAGCTTAAACTTGAAGGTGTATATATGGCTTGGAAATTGTTAAAGGACAAAGAAATTGTGGAAGCAAAGAGAATAAAGAATAGGCGCAGAAAGAAGAAAAGGAGTAAATAATATGATATTATATAGTGGCGATTGCCTTGAAGTAATGGATAAACTTATTGAAGAAAATACAATAGTCGATGCTATAATAACAGACCCACCATATGGAACAACAGCCTGTAAATGGGATGTGGTAATACCTTTTAAATCAATGTGGAAGCGATTGAACAAACTGATTAAACCAAATGGTGCTATTATTTTATTTGGTTCAGAACCCTTTTCAAGTGCCCTGAGAATATCAAATATTAAGGAGTATAAATATGATTGGAAATATCAAAAGAACAAAACCACTGGATTTTTAAATGCCAAAAAACAACCATTAAATGATAATGAAGATATTTGCGTGTTTTATAAAAAACAATGCACATATAATCCACAAATGACAGTTGCAGATAAAATTTATAAAAGAGGCAATGTTAAAAGAAAAAAATCTGATTGTTACGGAAATGAAAAAGACTTTAAACAGGTAGATACAGGATTAAGGTATCCAAAAAGAATACAATATTTTAATAATAATAAAACACAAGAACAATTGCATCCTACCCAAAAGCCAGTGGTCTTAATGGAATATTTTATAAAAACATACACCAATGAAGGTGAAACGGTTTTAGATTTTACAATGGGTTCAGGAACCACCGGTTTGGCGTGCAAGAATCTAAATAGAAATTTCATAGGAATTGAGAAAGAACAGAAATATTGCGATGTAGCAGCAGAGAGAATATGGCCGAAAAAATAAAAAATGACAAGAGCATCTGTAAAACTTGTACCAAGGAAACAGAATCTGTATTAAAGCATTGTAGAAAGTGTATAAGAAAAATATGGGAAGACATAATAAAACAAAAAGGAGAAAGCATTGAAAAAAGAAACACAGACTAAATTAATAGATAAATTTGGTAAGGTATTAACAGTCCGGTTACGCAAGGCAGAAGAGAATCTTGCAAAGAATCATCTGTTTATTAAGGATAATAGAACTACAGACTGGACACCACTTCGCAAGAAAGACATATTCTACATCGCAGAGGGAAATAGCACGTTACAAAACATAGACAAAATTAAGGAAGTAATATCCAAGAATACATTTATAATTATGTGTTCAGCAAATATACTGCCGTTCTTACTTGAAAACGACATAAAACTTCATTTTTGTGTATTAGAACAGCCCTATGCCCCTAGGTTAAAATTCTCACAGACAAAAGGTATTACACTATGCGCAAAGACTAACGGTTGCCATGATTGGGTAAGAAAATGGAAAGGGGGTATAAACTTTTTCCCACCGGTAGAAGGATTTATAGGAGAAAGCGATATAGGATATACTTGTGTACTGGCAGACTATTACCAGGTCAGGTCAATAACAGTAATAGGTGGAGAGTTTTTCTGGTATGAAGTTGACCCGAATCCTTATTTTTATAGACCTCAGGCAATAGTTGAAGGGAAAAAGATAACTATGGAAATGGAGATAAATAAAGGTTGCCTAACATATACATATCTGTACAATGCGGCTACTTTTTTAAATAAAGAGTTTGGAGAAGGTCTTGATAATCCGAGACGGCTGATATATACAGATGTGAGCGAGTGTTATATGGATAATATTAAGAAGATTCCTATTGAGGATTTTGTGTATATGTTGAAAGATATTAGAGAGGTTGTAAAGGAGAAATAATGCAAAAAGAAACAGAACAAAAGATAATTATATTACTTGAAAGAATTGCTATATCAATGGATAAAATTGCTGATAAAATGAGTAATGTTTCAGTAGGAGCAATAAATACAGAATCCTTTATAAATATTCCACCAGAAAATATTACAGGACAGGAAGAAGTATTGAGAACAAAAGACGGAAAAATAATTCCGGTATTTAAGAGAGGAATAGTATATTAAGGAGGATAATATGACGAAAACATCAGAAATGTTAAAAGTTTGGATATTTCAGAAGTGAAAGGCGCTAAAAAGAATATATCTGACTTACCGGATATAATATGAGTCCGAAGAAGAGAGGGATTGTTATTTAATTATAGCAGTTCCTCTTTTTTATTGCAAAGAAGTTTTAAGCACAGTCTCAATATAATTAGTAACACTTCTATAATTATAAATAATTTATCTGTTAATTTTGTTAAGTGATCATATAATTTTTTTCTTTTGGTTTGCATAACATGCTCCTTTATTTCATTCTATGATTTTGTAATACTATTATACAAGCTAATTCAAGGTTTTTGTAATATCCCATTATTACAAGATCCTTTGCCCTGGATATAAGTTTTATCTGTAAGTCTACACTTTTTATTGATCGCCTTATTCTTTCCATTTGGTAGCTCCGGTTTCTTTTATTTTGTAACTCATAATAATAGTATACTTTAATTAAACTGCATCGGCAAGTCTTTTATGAAAAAAAGTGCAGTTTTTGTAAAAAAAGTTCAAAAAAACGCAAATAGTTTGTAAAATATGGGGTTGAGAACTGTTTACTACTTATGGAGACAAAATTAACTGCTAAACAGGAATTATTTGTTAAAGAGTATTTAATTGATTCTAACGCTACACAGGCCGCAATTCGAGCAGGATATTCAGAAGATACTGCTGGAGTAATTGGATATGAAAACCTTAAAAAACCTTATTTGGCGGAACTTATAGAAAAGGATAAAACAAAGGTATTTGATAAAGCAGAGATAACAGCAGAGTACATTCTCAAAGGGATTAAAGGAATAGCAGAAGAGATTGAAGCAAAGAATAGTGATAAACTTAAAGCATTAGAATTACTTGGTAGATATAAGACATTATTTAGTGATAAGAAAATATTAGAAATAACAGATAAAGCAAAAACAATGAACGAGTTAGCTGAAAAGTATGGCTCAGAATAAAGACAAAAAGCTCTTTGAAAAATTCAAGACAGACCCTGTATTTTATGTAGATAAAGCATTAGGACACAGGACATGGAGTAAGCAGATAGAGTTTTTAGAATCCGTAAGGGATAATCAGAGAACTGCTGTAATGGCTTGCCACGGTAGTAGTAAAACATTTACTGCTGCGGAACTTGCTATATGGTGGTTTAAGACACATTATCCTGCTGTAGTAGTTATAACAGCACCTAAAGAAGCTCAGATAAGAGATTATATGTTTAAGGAAATGAAGAGCTTTTACAGTAAGGCCAAAGTTGATATGGGTAATGACGAACTTGATACCCTTAGAATAAAGTGGATAAAGTCAGACGGTAAAGAAAATTCAGACGCTTTTATAGTTGGTACTACAAGTTCTGAACCGAGTCATTTTGAAGGATTTCACTCAACAAAAATTCTACTTATTATAGACGAAGCGAAAGGTGTTGCTAATAATATGTACGCATCTTTTGAAGGTTTACTAACGAGTAAGAACAGTAAAATGATACTTATTTCTACTGGCGGTTCTGATAGCACAATGTATTCAAAATGCTTTACGACTAATAGGTCATTTTATAACTGTATAACGATTAACGCATTTTCAACTCCATTCTTTCCAAAAAACATAAAGCGAAAGAATTACAAGACACACGACCAATATGCTATAGCGGTTTATAATCAATGGGAAGCAGATTGTAATAATCCTGATTATGATAGAAAAAATTATGAATGGGAACTTAAATATATGGATAAGACAGGAATGGTTACACCTGCTTATGAAAAGTCTCTTAGGGAAATGTGGGGAAGTGAATCGGTAGAATACAGACAAAAGGTATTTGCCGAGAATTGTGCTATAAGTGAACAGCAGTTATTATCTACCAGGGAACTTGAAGCAGTATGGGCGAAGAATCCTGATAATTTACCGGATAAAGAAAGTATAGATTATCCTAACCCAAAGGCAGGTAATGATAACATTGGCTCTGATGTTGGCTTTGAGAATGATAGAAGCTGTGTTGTAAGGAAACAGGGAAACACATTCACGGACATAGACATAATTGAGGGTTCAGACAGCGTAAAACTTTCGTTCTTTATTACAGAGAAGTATCAAGGCCGTAAAATTAAACCTCAAATAGATAGTAACGGAATAGGTCGCGGAACATATGATGTACTTAAAAATATGGGACACCAACCAGTCGGAATACTTTATCAGGAAAAACCTACAAATAATGCTAAGTTTGTCAATCTCCGGGCAGAATTATTCTGGGAGTTTCGAGAAGCAATAAGAAACAAAGAACTTTGGTTTTTAGTAGATAAATCTAAAATGGACCTTGTTATAGAGGAATTTACAAGTATTAGGTTCTTTACAAATTTAAAAGGACAAATACAGATAGCAAGCAAGAAGGACATTAAAAAGATATTAGGTAGAAGTCCTGATATAGCAGACGCAATAATACTTAGTACAGCAAAACAGACAGTAGATTATGAAGCATTAAAGAAGCGTAAAAAAGAATTAGAAGCAAATATGAAATTTGGCGATTTAGGAAGAAATTAAAGAAGAACATTATGCAACCACAGGTACCGAGTAAAAATAGAAAGTATGTAGATATGGAAACAGTCAATCCTATTTCAGAGGCAGGATATAGACAGGAAGAGGCAACAATAGACCTTGGAACAGAAACGAATAAGGAAAGAATTTCTATTATGAAAATAGCAGGTGTTGGAAATGTAAGAGTACTTAAGGAAAACAACGAGTAACAAGGACAATATATGCCCGAAACAGATAACAATAGTTATAAGAACGATTTTGAGATAAAAGATAGCATGAACAAGGCTCTTGCCGTAAGAAAGTTTAACAAATTACTTCCTGAAGCTGAAAAGAACAGGTGTACTAAGTATAAATTATGGCAAGAGAACGAGAAACTTTATCATAACATAACACTTGATAAGGACAAAAGAAGTAAGCGGTCTAATCTATTTGTACCTCATTTAAAGACAGCGATTCAGTCTATATTACCAAGAGTATTAGAAGTAATATTTGCTGGTGGTAAAGTATTAGATGTAGAGTCAAGATTCCCGCAGACACGGAAACAGGCCGAGATAGTATCAGATCTTATTCAGTACAATCTTGATACATTTGCAGACGGATATATAGAGTTTCATAATCTTGTTTTACAAATACTTAAACAGGGTACAGGTTTTTTAAAGGTATTATGGAATCCCGAAGATCAAACTGTTTATTTCCGACAGATAGATATATCGGATGTATGGATTGATCCAATGGCAACCAACATTGATAATGCCAGATATGTAATACACAGAATAGAGACTACGTGGCAACATCTTATAGCACAGGAAAAACGTGGAGTCTATAAGGGTGTAACGGAACTTAGAAGTAGGTCGCATGATCCACTTGATACGGATTCTTTACGATATGAACGGTTAGAAGATAGGGCAATAAAGGGAGATGAGGATAATGGAGACAGTAAGGTTGTATTATGGGAGTTATGGACACCACAGGGCATAGCATCAATAATATCTAAAAAACATTGTATAAGACTTTCTAATAATTCATATGGATATATACCTTTTCTTCGTGGTCTTGATTATCCTGACGAGAATAATTTTTATGGAGCAGGAGAAATTGAACTTGGAAAAGACCTTGCCCGCGAGATAAACAAGAAACGTAATCAGAGAATGGATAATGTTGATCTAATACTTTCGCCGCTTATTATGCATGACAGTACAAAGGTAGACGTTGGCGAACTTTATGAAGTATATCCTGGAAAGATAATAAGTTCTAAAGAAGCCTTACAGGGTTCAATGAGAGATGCTATAACAACCTATGCACCACCCGATACAACGGGTTCAAGTGTAAGAGAAGAAGAAATGTTAAAGGTAGAGTTTCAGAACTCTCTATCTGTAAATGATTTTATGCAGGGACAGAGTGGGCCGTCTCTTAATGATACAGCAACAGGACTTCAAATAGTAGCAGATCAAATGACCAAACGGTTTAGAATGAAAGCAGACATACTTCTTCATACAGTTATTGTACCTCTTGGTAGAATGATAATGATATGCTATAGTAAATTTATGACAGACGAGAAGGTTATACGAATAGCAAGTAAGAGTGGTGATCCTGAATTTGCGACTATAATACCAGGATTGCTTGATGGTATAGAAGATATGGTGGATCTTAAACCTGTTGGATATAATGCTTTTGTTAATAAGATAGCAGAACAACAGCAAATGGGTGTTATGTTTGATAAACTTACTAATCCGGTATTACTAAATCTTTTGGTAAGTAAGGGTTATACAATAGACGTTCCTGAACTTACGAGAGATTATCTTACGGTATATGATAAGAAAATAAGTATATTGAAAAAAATAGAGCAACCTCTTTCATCCTCAGATCCGAACTCACAAGTAAATGGGCAAGGAACGGGACAAGCTGGCGGACAAGCAGTAATGCCCCAACAGCAACTCCCGGCAGGAGGAATGAATGTATAATATATTTAGGAGAGAACCAAAAAAAGAAGTAAGGCTGAAAGTAAATTTTAGTCGTGATCTATCCCTCGAATCAAAAATAGAGCTGGCGCGAGACAAGGTAGAATTGGACAATGTACTTCAGTCAAGAGTATTCCAGTATATACAAGACTGGATAAAAGACGAACAGGAAGTAGCCAAGAATAAAATGGCGAATACATTTGATAACGAAGAGACTAATCAATATCGAATAATGTATAGAATGTTCAAGAAGTTTGAACTACAAATTTGTGCATTTTATAATGCCTGTAGTTTAGCAGAAGAAGCCGGCTCTAAGGAGATACAGGATGAGTAGAGCAGGTGATAACGGAGAATTTTTTGACAGCGAAGTGACAGGGGCAATGATTGACGATAAGACACCATACGTAAAACCGAAAGAAGGTTATTTTAATGAAACTATTAAGTCAGAGAAAACAGTTTTAGATAATGCTTTTGATGAACCTAGTGTATTAGAACAATCACAGGGAGAATTGGAAGTAGTAGAGGCAGAGAAAGCAACACAGGTTGAAGCTAATCTTGAAGAAGATACTGAACAGGAAGAGGTTGAACAGGAAGAGGTTGAACCGGAAACAGAACCAGAAACACAGGAAGAGATTGATTATCAAGCTGAGTTAGTGAAAGAACAGCAAAATTATGCTAACCTTAGAAAACTACAGGATAGACAGGGAACTGAGCTTGGTAATATGAGAGCAGATCAGGCAGAGAAAGATAAAAAGTATAATGAAGCAATGGAATTGCTTGAAGATAAATTTGATATTGTAGACGGCAAGGCAGTATTAAAGAAAGAGGTTTTAGAAAAAGCTACTGAGCCTACTACTGATGACGAGTTTAATAAACTTATTGAAGCAGATAATTTTGAGGGAGCAGTAACGTATAAAGCACAGAAAATTGCCGAAAAAATTGCAGAACAAAAAGTTAATGATAGGATGAAAGAAGTTGACGATTTAATGGAGTGGAAAGCGAAACAGGAAGATGACATAAAATGGCAGAAAGTTTCCAACACTTTAGAAAAGCAGGTAATAGAGCTTGAACAAGACCCATATTTCGTAAAGAATAAGACTGGAATTTTAGAGGTGTTACAGTCTAATCCTACTATGTACGAAACCGTGGATAATCCGGTATCAATGGCCTATGACGTTTTTCGTGGAAGAAATCCGCAAAAAGTAGTTACGAAGAAAGAAGCACCTAAGAAAGAATCGATAGTGGGAGAAACTGGCAAGAATCAGACCCCAACAACGATAATTGATAAAGATGCTGCCTACGCTGCGGAACTTAGAGACATAGACGGGCCTGATATATTAAAGACCCTAATTGGTAAATAAACAGGAGGCCTTATTATGGCTATAACGTATACAAGCGGAACACTAACTTCCGTTAACGTAAATACTGATAGTCAGATTATAGATATGGAGAACCATATTTTTGATCTTGACCCTCAGTCCAGTCCGTTCACAATATTTTTAAACAAGGCGGGCAAAGAAAAAGCAGGAAATAGAACAGTTAAATGTTTGGAATGGCGTACAAAAGAGTATGTTGTTTTTCAGGCGACCACTGCCTTTGCTTCTGCATCGGTTACGGCAGATTTAGCTGTAGATAGTACAGCAGGTTCAGCGGCTCTTTTTGTAGAGGTCGGAGATATTCTTTATAATCCGAGACCGTTAAGAACAACAGGTGAACATATGCTTGTTTCGGCACTTGGTTCAGGTGGAACAGCTACAGTAGTTCGTGCTTATGGTGCGGGTGAAATAGCATATTCAGGTTTAGCGGGAGCTAATGCATGGTACGTACTTGCTGATGCCGCAGCCGAAGGTTCAGCCAAACGTGATCCTCTTCGTGTAAAAATGGACACTTCTGAAAACTTTACTCAGATTATAAAAACTCTTTGTAGTCTTACAGGTACAGAGCTTGCCATAGATCATTATGGAACTGGTAACCGTAGGAAATCAGAGCAGCGTAAAATGGGTATTGAACACCAGATGAAGAAAGAAAGAGCTTTTCTTTATGGCAAAAATGTAACAGCAGCAGTTACAAGCCGTACTATGAAAGGTATGAGATCTTTTATATCAAGTAATGTCTATGACTTTACGGGTGTAACAGCATCTACCTTTAAGAATAGCCTTGGCATGAACCTGATAAAGGGTTGCTATAATAACGCCGGATCGGACAGAAAGATCGCACTTTGTGGATCTTATGTTATTGATGCGTGGGATCAGGCAGCCACTTCTAAACTTCAGCTAAATCAGAACATAAATTTTTATGGACTGAAAATGCTGAATATGGTTGTACCTTTTGGAGAACTTGTTGTATCTTATCATAGGCAGATGGACCCGAATGCGATAATGATTGTTGACCTTAAACACGTTAAAGAAGCGTATTTAAGAGCACTTACATTAGAGCTTGGAGTTCAGACACCTGGTACTGATACAAAAGAAGATCAGTATATGGAAGAGACAACTCTTAGAGTAAAACTTGAAGAGACAATGGGTTATGGTTATTCGATTAACGGGTAAACTAACCTTATTAAAATAATATAGATAATGATCTCCCGGTGTCAGAGATGCCGGGAGACTTATCGTTATTAAAAGGAGAAGCTATTATGTTATCAATGAATTTTTACGATATATATACAAGAGTAGAAGAAGAAACACAAAATACTACTATCCGTT
>Ga0307928_10001008_pt1 | contig 21114 bp, 28 predicted proteins | sample AceLakmetagen232_FD_201815 | JGI IMG/M metagenome (GOLD analysis project Ga0307928, IMG submission 201815) | Saline water microbial communities from Ace Lake, Antarctica - #232 | ecosystem: Environmental > Aquatic > Non-marine Saline and Alkaline > Saline | place: Antarctica: Ace Lake... | reverse complement strand
CAAAAAAAAAAAAAAAAACTTAGACTTTGGCGGTGGCGGGGTTATGTATATTAAAAATTAATTAAAAAAAGATGGATCGGTTCAAAGAGAAAAAAAAGTTTATTAGATTTTTTTAAGAATCCAATTAAATCAATTCTTTCTCTTTGAGAACAAGAGAACTTTCTGGGGAAAGTTCATTTCGATCCTCAATAATATAATGCCTTTAGTATATAAAAAGATTTTGGAACGAAAAGGAAAGCAAACAAATAAACTTTCCTTAACAAACCAAATTATGCCTTTGTTTTTCCATGAATATATGAAAATATAATTACTTACTTTTTAAAGCCAATAGTCTTGCTTTTTGATTTATTCTAATTGCTTCTTTTGTGTGATAACGATAACCCGCAGTATTATTTTCTTTTAAAGATTTTCTTGCTTCTTCATTATGAAATGCAACTGCTTCCCCAACACTAATTTTTTTGTTTGCAATTGAAACAACATTTGGTTTTTTATCATCAAGATCATCAATTGATTTTAATAATTTATCTTTTTGTATAACTAAATTATTTAATCCTTTAGAATATTTTGATTTTGTTTTTCTTGTTTTAGAAATAGACTTAACTCCTTTTGGAGCTGAAACCTTTCCGCCAGAAGCTTTTCCAAACTTTCGAGCTTCACTATGCCGAACACTCTCATTATGCCAACCATTAGATCCTTTAACCATACTATAATAATGACTAAACAAATATTTAAAGGTTTTGGAAGAACCAAGTTATCTTATCAACAACATTTTTTCCAAAATTAACGAAATCTTTAAGATCCCAATCAAACATCTTGAACAACCTTTTTGACTTTCCGCTTATGCTCCAATTCCTTAATCTCAATTGATCTCGCTTTTAAATCATTCTTCCGCTTATCTTCTTCCAACTGCATTTCCAACAACTTCAATTTCAAATCCCTTTTCTTTTGAGCTTCTTCCATCTGCAAATCAAACTTCCGCTTATTCTCTTGCTTGGATTTATCACTCTCATTTTTCAAAGACATTTCAAGCTTATCATTATCCTCTTGATAAAAAGCCAATATTTTCTGTTTCAAACGAGCTTGAAGCATTCGGTATCCAGTTGTCGTAAATCTTCTCGTCCCAATCTTATCAATAACAACACTATACATCAATTCATAATTAACTGGTTTTGAAAAACCCTCTCTTGACTTTGTAACCAATTTCTCTTGACTTTCATTAAATATCTTATCAACATAATACCCAAGATCATCAAGAGTATTTCCCATTTTAGACTTTAACTTATCAAGATGTAAATCTTTCAACGGATCGTATTGATCCAAATAACTTTGAGGGGGTATCTTCATCGAAATAAAACCACGCCAAACAAACTCATTCGTGTCCGTATATCTTCTTGTCTTTAACATTGCCACCACAATATGCGGATAATAAATGTGCTTTATTTCAAACACGAAAAAGTGTTGATGATCCTCAAGATCTGGACTTGCAAAGTGCATATTGATTTGTTTCTTTCTTAATTGATCCTCTTTTTCTTCCAAAGAAGCTTCAATCATGTTCGCCATAATCCCAACTTTCATTTTACGATGTTCATCATTCAAATAAGTTTCACACGCTTGAGCATTATCAAGTTGAGAATCCATTGTTTCAGAATCAAAACTTAAATGTCTTTTAAGAATCGTGTGATTTTCAGCATCATAAAATGGTTTTCCAAAAATACTTGCACAAAGCAAAGAACAACCACCCAAAAATAAAGATTTTCCAGAACCTTGTTGTCCATGAGCCGAAGTGATAACATTCTGCCCTACTTTATACCGCCACTTCCAATCCTCAATAAGTTTTGCATTCAAATTAACTTGTTGTTTAATCGCATGAGCTTTATAATCATTAGCTGTCCAATCAAAATGCTCAACATCAAAAGCATCAAAATGCTTTTTTAATGGACTTTCAAATTCTTTCTTATCCATCGTGTCCCATTGCTCCGCCAATCATATTCTCAAAATTTGGAAGTCCCATCGATGCAACTTCAATATCATTTCTTTTAATCAAATCAATAAATATTTCCCAAATCTTATTATTCTTTTCTTGATAAAACTTATAAAGATCATTCAAAGCATAACGATATTTCCCAAAATTTATCTTTGTGCTTAACTTATAACCCGAATTAAAATATCTTTGAACAATACTTTCAAGAATTGAATAAGATGGAATTCTTTTAGTTTGTTCGCAAACAATCTCAATTTCTGAATAAGTAATTTTATCATTTAAATAAAGAGCAAGTGATTTTGTCAATTTAACAATACTTGAACCCGCAAAAACTCTTGAAGAATTTTGAGCATAATAAATTGAATTAATAAGAGATTTAACATTTTCATTTGAATTAACATCAACATCATTTCTTGCTTTTAAAACAAGAATATAATCATCAGCAATATCTGGAAAAGATTTTCTTAAAACTTTTTCAAGTTTCAAATCAATTTCTTCATTCACTTAACCCACTTTCCACTCTTATCTTTTTTGAATCCAAGTTTTTCAAATTCTTCTCTTTTATGAATTATTTCATTAAATTCTTTGTGAGAAATAAAGTTTCGTGTATAAAATGGTTTATCATGAAACTCGTCTTTTTCATAATAACGATGCACATCACAACCGCACTTGCATTTAATAGTAAAAGAACTATCTTCCATTATTTTAATTGATCTTTTCTTTTTACATCTCTTGCAAAAAGTATCAACTTCCCCACTAAATTGTTTTAAAATATTTTTATCCAATAAAATCACTTCTTTGCCCTTAAAGTTAAAAGGATCATAACAAAACCAACAATAATCATATTGTCAAATCCTCTCGTTGCTAAAACATACTTCAAAATACCCCCAGTTAAAAGAGAAGCAAATATTTTTGGAGCAACCCCTTTTACAAGTGGAATTAAAAAAGCTGTTTTTTGTTTAAATTCCTCTGTTTCAGCACTCAAACCAAAACCGCCATAAAATAAAAACTACAAAATAACATTAACATCACAATTTTTCTTTCATGATAACTCCAAAATGCTTGACGATCATTATAAAGTGCTTCTGTGCTTATCTTTCCAAGCGAAGTCCCATGTTCATTTACATTCTCGATAATCTCATTTTCTAATTTAAAACCATCTTCAAAAGAAGTATATTCTCTTGGAGTTGATGCTTTCTCAATCATCGCATCAACCCAGTATTATCTTGTTGTCCCACTTGTTCCGTATTTGATTGTTGAATCTTCTGGAAGTTCGGATCAGCATTCAAAGTCATTTGTGTAATGTTTGCAACTAAATCCAAGAACTCTTGATATGTTTCAACAAGTGCTTCTGCTTGATGTTGTAACTTAATTCTCTTAATATCGCTTTGCCATTGTATTGACGGATAAAAATAATCCCCAATTGGCACTAAATTCGGAGCTTTAATCCAAATCTTTTCCCCTATTTCCGAAATTAAAGAATGATGGCAACGAATTAAATCTGTTTGCTTAAATAAAGGCAATCCTCTTTCAGCAACAATAAACCAATCCCCATCTTTTTCAGTTAAAAAATCTCTTGCATTTTGCATAACGGGTTTTCCCTCGTCATCAAAAACTGGTTTGTTATTATGATCCTTTTTCTGTTCATAAATAAATTTCCCATCTTTATCAGTTAAAAGTTTTGATGCAAGATAAGGAATAAAAGCAAGTCCCGTAACATTTCCCCATTTAGAATAAACACGCATATCTTCCCCACGCAAATAAACTTCTTTAACATTGAAAGGTTTGCTTATTTTAGCAACTCGAATCATTTTATCTTTAAATCTTCTTGTCGGGCTAAAAGTTGGAGCTTTCATGAAACTCTCAAGTCCTTTAACTATAAGAACAATTAAAACCACTATTACAAGAACTCTTAAAAAAGTCCATAATAATGACGGAATTGTTAATTCAACACCGAATAAAAATATTGTTATTACAAGAAGAACAATTGTTAAAGCAAAAATCTTTAATAAAAGAGATCCACCAAATAAACCTTTTTCTTGTTTTTTTGGAGCATTTGGAGTAATATCTGCCATTTAGAACCACCCTTTTGCTTTCCCATAAAGCCCAATTAAATAAGCAAATATGATTAAAACTAATCCCATAATCAACATTTGTTGTTGCCAAATATACATCGCTTGATCTATATTATAACGAATAATATCCATGTCATTTTTATTTAAAGAATCAGCTTGAATTTGATTAATAGTTCCTTGCATTTCTGTCAATTGTGTTTTAAGTTGAGAAACATCACTTGAAATTTTAGCATTATTTTCAATAATCTTATTGTTTCCTTGATCGATTTGTTCAGAAATATCTTGAACAACAATAGCATTCGCAAAACTTGTAAAAAACAAGAAAATTACAAATACAATAAATATCTTTTTCATCATTTACATAACCCCAGAAATTAATTTATTTAATCTGTAATAATGTAAGAACTTTAAACTATTTAAACTTAATGTTTAAGAGCATAAGTCAATAATGGCAGAATTGCAAGGAAAATTGCGACTTGCCACGAATAAATAACAATTGGAACGCCCAAATTGTTAAGAATAAAAGTAAAAACCCCACCAATAACACCTTGAAAGTTAATAGCAAAACCAATTCCCGCATCAAGAACAACAAGCCCCAAAACAAGAAAATACGCAACAAGAGGATTATCAGCAAACTTTAAAAGTGCCGTAATGGAAGTTGCAATCCCCCCAAGAGCTGATGCAAAAACAACCATAATTAACCACCATTATTATTATTTCCACTCTTTAAGTTTCTATAAATTAATGAAACAATCAAAGCAAAAGCAAGGATTAAAACAAACCAAAACCAATATTTAAGTCCCGCTTGAATTGGATTAGTTAAGAACTCCCCACCAACTTGAAGAACAGAAACAAGAGGATTAGTTAAATCTGGAACAACATAACTCAAAGTTAAAGGCAAGAACAATCTTTCCATTTTAGTCTCATTATTTGAAAGCATATCTGAAATAATATTAAATTTTAATTTAGTCGCAACAACATTTGAAGAAGTAACCCCATTCGTATCAGTTGTTGTTGTCGCAGTTGTTTGATTTGGAGCTTTAAAAATAACTAAATTACTTTCAATCTTCTCTTTAATAATTGGTTTCATGTCAGAAGCATAAACTTCAATTGTCGTATCTTGTTCTGGCAAAATCAAATTATTTTGTAACGCCCATTTAGTAAAATATTTAGGGTTTTGAGTTTCAAGAACTGGAAATTGTGTTAAATAATCATATTGATTTAACACTTTAATTCCTTTAATTTTATAAATAAATATTCCATCAATATAATTTGGATCAAGAGTTTTATCCCAATTCAAATCGAAATTATAATTAGTAATAATACCAGTTGCTTGTCCAACCCCGCTTAAAACATCAGTTAAAGGATTTGCAATACCCGAAAATAATCCGTCAAAACTATAAAAGGCAAGTTCCCCAAGCGTATCAATTGAACTAACTCCGCTTTCAACTTGCAAAGTTTGTTTTAATAAAAGAGGATCATTAAAAATAACATAATCTGCGGGTATATCAAATCTTAAATATTGCCCGTTATGAGAATCTTCTGAATAATCAGAATTTTCATTTCCAACAAAAGTTGTAAAAGCATCAATTGATTGTTCAGATTTTTTATACCAAATAATACACATTATATCTTGTTCTAAATTATTTACATAATTATTATTATTATCAGCATTCAAACAAATAAGCGAATGATTTTGAGAACTATTAACATCATGATCAATATCAATCAAAATCCGACTTTCTTCCGCATCGTCTAACTCAACAACACTTGGAGCTGGATCAGAACAACCAAATAATGCTCTTTCAGTTGCAGAAAAAATATCACTTGCTGTAAAATTAAGCCAACCATTACTAAATAAAGTTCCATAACTTGCAGATTGACAACGATCAACCAAAGTTGGAACAATACTCGCTTCATGAGAATCTGTTTTTTCTTTCATAATTGCTCTAAATCTAATATAATTTCCATCTAAAAACAAAGCCCCATCATCATCATAAAATAATGTATTGAAATAATAATAATTATACCCAGTAATTTCATCATAAATATGTTTTGTTGCATTAAACTTATGATCGATTGGCGAAGCACAAACACCACCCGAAGCATCTTCACAAACATCTAAAATTAGATATACCGAAAAGTCTTGCGAAAGATCCTTATATGGAAGATCTCTCAATTGAAGAACCAAAGGAATCTTTTCATCAGCTCGATAAGTTAAATCAGCTCTTTCATAAACTTGAAGAATTCTTGCAGTTTCCAATTCTCTATAACTTGGACGAAAAGCAAATTGTCGATAAAGCAAATCATTATCATAATTCTCATTTTCAGTATTAACAAGAATTGTAATATTAACATTGTAAGCTCTTTCGCTTTCCCAAACCCAATCTGGAACACTTAATTGTTTTGAACAATAAAATCCATCACAACCCAAAGCATCTCTGAAAACAACATCAGTATAATTTGGATTAGAAGCTGAATGATCTGAATCAAAAATAAAAATTCTAAAACCAATAAAACGATCTGGATCTTCTTGATCTAACTCAAATTGAAATGTTGGATTATCCCCAACCTTATTTCCAACAGAAAGCAAGTTGAATGAAATATCATCATCGAAGAAAGGATATTGTAAAAGCTTAATTGTGCTTGATTGTTCAGCAACTTCATTTCCAGAATCATCAATCAAAGTTGCTCTTAAAGTTAAATCTCTTAAATTAACTGGATCGCCATACCAACCATTCAAATCAATTACTCCGCTTAAAGTTTCACTCCAATTAAAATAAGCCCCAGTATTTTCATTTTCTGAAAGTGTATATTCATAAGTTTTCGCACTAACCCCATTCAATAAAGCTTCAACTCTCAAAGTTGCAAGAGTTCCATTAACATCATAAGCCGAAGAAGTAAATTTGAAAGGAATTCCCTCTCTTAAAACTTGATAAGAAGTTCCACTAATCCCAATTGCTCCAAGTCTTGAATTATCTGTATTTCTAAATTCTAACCTATTAACAAAATAAGATTTTGGAATCAAAGCATAATCAGTTAAATAAACTCTCGCTTCTGCTGTTTCAGTTGATTGAATAACAAGTCTTGCAGTTCGATCACTTGGATCAAGAGTAACTGAATATTTTCTTTTAGTTGTTCCGATTGGAATTGTGTATAATGCCCCAGTTCCATCATCGTTTTTATAACCAACTTTTATTGTTGTTGAACGAGAAGCATAAGCTGTAAATTGTAATTCCAACCCAGTATTAAGATCAGAACTTGTTAAATCTGGATATTGTTTTGAAGTATAACTTGAAATATTAGAGTAATTTGAATCAGAAAACAAATCCCAAAGTTTTTCATCAGAATCAGAAGAAAGCTCTGGAACATTAACATTAATCCAATCATTTGAATTCTTTATTGTTTCCCAATACTTTGCAACTCCCCTATATTCTAATCTAAAATACTTTATTACTCCCGAAGTAAGATCGTCATCGCTAAAAGAATAAGAATAATCATCGTTTACCCTAACCTTTTGCAAGACAGAATTATAATCGCCAACAACTCCATAAGTCAAAGAATCATTAAAAGTCCAATTTGTCCCATTAGAACTTGTATAAACATAATATTGGTTACTTTCAAGTAAATCATTTAACCAATTATATTTAATCTCATAAGAATCTTCTTGAGAAACAACACTCCACGCAATACCTTTTGATTTATCAGTTATAAAGAAATTAACATCATTTGAAAAATCAGAGATTGAAACACTTGAAATATTAACAAGATTGTCAAAAGTCAAAATTGTTGAAGCTGGACTAATTATTTCAACTGAATAAGAATCGCTTTGTGAATTAAAAGAATTATCATCGCATGAAATTGTTGTTGTATAAACTCCATCAGAAATAAATCCTGTTGTATATTCATATAATCCACTTGTTGCATTATAAATCATTGAATAAATAGTTCCGCCAAAATCTAAATTACAATCCGCAGTAATAATATCGTTTTCAAAAGCATTAACATAATCTGCTGTAAATAAATAATTTGATCCTCTTAAACCAAAATTATTTGTTAAATTATTATCAGTTGTTAAACTTGAAGCTTGTTGAACTGAATCAGAAGAAATATTATCAATATATAACACATTTGAAGTTGATTGCCCCTCATTTACATAAATTGCCATTCTATTAGAACCCGCTGGAATATCCCAAGTTTGATAATTCCAATCCGTAGAACTAAACCCAGAAAGATCTGAAATTGTTGTAAAAGAATTAGCATCATCAACATAACCCAAATATAATTGAGAAGCCGAACCTTTTAACCAAACTGAAACACTTGAACCCCCCGAAGATTGAGTATTAGAATAAACTTTTTGCCCGCACTCTCCCCCACTCCCAGTTGAACAAGCCACATATAAACTTTGAATTCCATCTTGAGAAGTATCTTTTCTTGCATTAAAAGAAGAACTTGTTATATTAGTCCCGCTTTGAGTAAAACATAAATCAGAAGTGCAAGTTGAAGCAACGCTTGAAGTTGAAAGATCTTCAAAATTCCCCCCGTCCACATTTCCATATTTATAAATTGTTGGTTCTAAATAAAAACTTTTTTCTGCATAAGGCACTTTAATACAATTTGCTCTTAAATTCATATCTTTATAATCATTTGAAGAAACATAATCATCAATTTTTACATAATACATTCCATTTGTTCCCTCAATCATTGAATCAAATTGAATAACTCCATTTTTAGCCCAAACACATGATGCTTCTGGAACATAATCAACAACCCAATATAAACTTCCTAAATCACTACTTGGAAAATGATAAGTTGTATTTGAACAAGAACCGATCGAACTGCAATATTGTGGATCTATTGTTCTAAAAGTCCCAGTATTATTTTTTACTATTTCAATATTATCAATCAAAACATCTCGAGAAGAACTTTGCCCCATATTAAGATAAATGCTAATTTTGTTTTGTCCTTGAGGAAGAACATAAGAAAGGTTTGTCCAATCTGAATAAGTTGTTAAAGTAAGTGTTGTTATATCAGTTACATTATTTTGATCGTCAATTGCTTCTAAATATAATTGAGAAATAGTTCCTTTTATCCAAAAGCTAATATTAGCATCGCCATTAACTTCACTTTCTGAAAACATTCTTTGTCCACAATCATCACCCGTCCCAGTAGTACAAACAAAATTTAAAGAATAAGTTCCATCTTGAACCGAAGAACTATTTCGAGTAATAGATGCCCCCGAATAACCAGTTCCAGTTTGAGCAAAACACCATTCATTAACGCATTGAGAAGTCAAATCCCCCGCACTAAAACTTTCAAATCCTCGATTATAAGTATTTTGTAACAAATCACTTGCATAAAAATCAGAACTTAACCCAGAAGTATATTCAAGCCAAGAACCATTATCACTTGTATTATCATAAGTCAAAGCCCCAACTGGAAAAGGAATTAAAGTAAAAGCAATCAGTAAAGAAAAAATTAATATAATCTTATTATTCATCACTAATATTAAAGACTTTTAAATATAAAAAAGTATTGTTTTGAAAATTATTGTTATTATCCGCCCGAAAGCATAAAAAAAGACAAAGAACAAAGTCCTTTAACCTTTATTTGAATTTAGAAAACATTTTTGGTAAAACAAAAATCTTTACTATGAAGCCGATTATTACTGAAAGAACTATTCCCGCAATAACAATAATTGCAAGAGTTCCTGATTGATTTGCCATTTCTGCTAAAAAATTTCCACCAACATCAATTCCTGCTTCAGCTAGATCTTCTCCACCATAAACTGCTGTGTATCCATCTGCCATGTTATATCCCCCCAATATTATAACTCAACTGAACAATAAAAACTTTTCTGTTTGCCATGAAAACGATAAAAAGTTCAAAAGCATCAATAAAATACAAATAACATAAAAATTCCTTGATGGTTTTTCTTTTTCAAGTTGCTTTCCAAGAATCAAACATAAACTTATTTGCGACAACATAACAATCCTAAAATCAAAATTAATTGAACCAACCAACCCAATCAAAAACAAAGCCCAAAGAAAATAATCTCTTGACTTTCTTGCAATATAAACAAAATAAATATTCATGTGATTTAAAAAAACATTTATTATCATGTTGATTGATACAAGTCTTTGCCCCACCAAAAAACCAACTCCAAGATTAAGTTTTGGAAGCTTCCATTTATCGCCCCAAGTAATTTTCAAAATAATCTTTTCAATTATTTCTGCAACAAAAATCATTGCGAAAAAATACACTCCATACTTATGAGTAAAAGCGGAAAGTATTGTCATCGCAACAAAAATCGAAGTTTTTCTTTTAGATAACAAGTAAATCAAGAAATAAATTATTATAATAAAACTTGCAAAAGTCCCGTTATAAATAACCATGTGCGGAAACGATAAAGCAAAATAAATCCAAACCGAAAAAGTCCCCGCAACTTTGTATAATAAAAATGGAGCAATTACACAAATAATAAAAATAACTGCCAAATAAAATAATAATTTAGATGAAGCAAACGGACTTGTTAAAACATGAAATAAATGAGGATATGCTTCAATCCCATCGCCATAAAATTCAACAAAATCTGGATTATCAGTATCCCCGTTTGCTGTATAATAATGATAAATAAAATCATTAGTCGCATTTGGAGTATCAAAAAACATTGAATTGGTTATCCCAAACAACGCATAAATGATAAAAAATATAAGTATTAATTTTTTCGCCATTTTATCCCCAGATAAATTTTAATGCAAACTATGATACCAAATTGAAATTAACCATGTCCCCGCAAACATTATTAATAAAATTCCAAGAAATACAATTGTTGAATTAACTGGATTATTCCAATACAAAATATCCATTACAAGAGCTTGAGGATAAAGAGCAACTCCGAATAAATCGAAAGCTTCTTGTTTTTGAGTAATAAGAAAAGTTATATTATCTTCATTTGATCCACAAACGGATTTTAAAATATAAGATTGTCCACGAATAAAATCGGGTTCAGTTAATTTAAATTTCTGCATTGCAAAACGCCCAGTTTTATCAGTATATTGATCCGTTGCACGATCAACAAGATAACCCGAATCACTTTCTATAAAATAAAAACTGCAAAGTTCATTAACATTTGGAACATTAGAATCATTAAGAGATTTTCCAGTTGCAGTTATTTCCAAGTTTAAAGGCATTTCTGTCGGAACTGCATAATCAGTAATACTTGCAAACGATGGCATTGCCAACATGATTAAAAGAAAACTAACCAAAATTATTTTTTTCGCTTCCATAAAATAAACACTCCTAAACCAATAATTACTCCAATAACTAATAATATTAATGTTACTTGTTCTAAATAAATGTTCTGTTTTTCATCATCTGTTAAAAAATAAGCTGTTGTTGGATTAAAATAAATATTTTCATCTCTTTGCCCATAATCAGCACTAACAAATCTTTCTGTATAAACAACTGCTGAAACAATAACTGGTAAAGTATAAATATTAAAGTCCCCGTCAGAAACATCACTCGCATTAATATCGCCATCGCCAACAAGCATATTAATGTAATAATTTCCATCAGCAACCCCCGAAAAATCCCATGAATAAGAACAATTCACATCAGAAGAAAAATCAGAAGAATCACAAAGAACAGAAGAACTTGTTAAAACATATTCTTGCAATAACAATTGAGTTCCAGAACCGATCCCAGTTGTTGCACTATAATTAAGATTAACAAAAAGATTATTATCAGTTGTATCTTTTAAAGTAAAAATAATTGTTGTTGGACTTTCAGCATTTTCAAAAAACTCACTCCCGTTTGGTTGAACAATAGTAATTGTCGGGGCTGAATTAATATTATTAAAAATCTGGAATTCTTCCGAAAAATCAACATCATTAAATAATTCAGAAGTTGTTGTTTCACGAACGACACCTTGAATCAAATAGTTTGCATCAGCATAAAGTAATGAATTAAAATCAAAATGACAAATCGAATCAACTGGCGAAAGATCTTCTGCTAAAATTCCAACATGAACCAACGAAGTATTTACAAGATTAAAATCACAAACAAGAGTATCGCTTTCTGGATCACTAACCGAAATATTAACATCAATATTCCCATCATATAATTGAGCTTTTGGCGAAATAAATTCAGTAATTTCGGGAGTAATATTAACAAGACTTATCAACTCATTATATTGTGTTGAAGTATAAGTTTTCCCTTGATTGTTATCAATTTCAAAATAAAAACTAAAAGTATTATTTCTTTCAATATCAATAAAATGATAATGAGTATCAATTGTTTTTTCAGTTGCAACAAGATTTGCAACACCAGTTGCACTTATAGAATTTCTTATTTTATCAACATTTGAATTAACATCTATTAACCCAAGTTCCCAATACTTTGGAACACTACAACTTGGACAATTATAATAAATAAAATGGTTTCCATCAGCATTAAGATTTACACCCGCAATTTGATTTGAATCATTACTAATATGTTTTACTGAAAAATAACCATCATCATCAACAACACTTGCAGAAGTAAATGGAGTTACAAAACAATTATTGTTTCCAACTGGATCAGCAACATCAGAATTACAATCATAAATATTAAGAGTTCTTGAATTAGTTCCAACATAACTTCCAAACCAACTCATATTATAAAAAGTATTTCGATCAACCATTACATTTGAAATTAATACTTTCGCCCAATCCCCAGAATTATTAAAAGTAACACTTGTTGCACTTTTAACTGCATAATCGTCTGGATCTTGATTACAAGCATAAGGAATAAACGCATGATCGTCCTCGCTGTCGCTTCTTAAAGTAAAAGTTGTCCCAGTTAAATCAAGAAGATTAAATTCATCTTCTTCTTGAAACCCACAAACAATATTTCCCCGAACATAACCCGAACAATTCGCATCATTAAATGGACTTTGATAAAACCATTTTGCAGTTTCAAGATTTAAATCATTACTTGTTGCTTTAACTTGAACTTCAATATTATGATCTGAATCAATTGTTAAATCCGCAGTTTGAGTATAATCCCCAACCAAAAACAAGTTCAAATCACTAAAAACAATCGGAGCATCAAGAAGTGTCGTATCACTTGTTGAAAGACTAACATTATCAACATTATCCCTAACCCTAACATAAATTGTTTTTGTTCCATAATCTGTTGAACAACCCGCCCCAGTTCTTAAATCAAAAGCTGAATAATTAGCATTGTAAGTTATCCAAGATCCCCAAGTCGAATCATCGCAAGAAAAAGACATTTCTTTTAATCCAGATCCACTTCCATCACTCGCAGAAATAGTTAAATCGGGAGCTGTGTCCTCTGTTCTTCCAGTAACATCAGTTATTGCGATGCTTGTTGTTGTTGGAAGTTCTTTATCAATCCTTGTCAAAAGACTATCTTGAACGCTTTCGTTATTATCCACATTATCTTGAGAAAAATATCGCACATATTGAGAACAAAGACTTCCCGCAGAACATTCAACAGAAACACTTGTTCCAATAGTTGTTGGAGTACAAGCCCCCGCTTCATCTACACAATAATAAGATTTAAGACAACCCGAACCGCTTCCATCATCACACGAAAGAGTTATTGTTTCGTTTGCTCCACTCCAAGAGTTTGAAGAATCATCTGTTGTCGATGGAGCTGTTGTATCCCCAACATAAACGCCATTAAAATCACTTGTTCCAGTATTTGTTGCATTATCATCAACCCTTGTCCCGATATTATAGTCAGTTCCATCGACAACAGAAACACTTGTTTTTTCGCAGTGATCTGTGTTCCAAACACCTGAAAGCCAAGTTCCGCCCCCGTTCAAAGTATATTCACAAGTTGCTTCATCAATCCCGCTTAAAAGATCTGTTGCAAGTCCGCCTAAAATAGTTCCAACTCCATTAATGAAACCGCCAAAAATAACGAACCCAACAAAAACTGGACTTGCCACGCTTGGACTTGTCTTATCAATAGCACAATAACTTGTTTTAGTAACCTCTTGATTAGTCGCGTTATCAACTGAATAATATGTTATAGTATTATTAAAATCACTCGAAAGAGTAATTCCACTTGAATAAGTTGTTAAAGAACCACCATTAAGTTGATATTTAATATAATCACAACCCGATCCAGAAGTATCAGCACACGAAAGAGTAATTGTTTTATTTACATTAAACCAATTCCCATCACACCCTGCAAAAGTTGTTACTGGTTTCGTATTATCAACCCTAAAAATTGGACTTGAATCAGTATCTGTTGTTGTTCCATCATCAATTACCGCATCGATATAATATTGTCCATCACTTGCCCCAGTAGTGTCCCATGAATAAGTACACGAAGTTGAATCTGTAAAATCATAATCAGAACAAGTTATTCCCGAGCCATTATCTAAATCAGTATCTTCATAAATTAAATTAGTTTTTCCCCCCGCAGAAGTGGAATAATAAAGTTTAAGATTATGAGTATCAGCCCCATCGGTATCTGAAACATTAAAAGTAATAGATTTTGTTCCATTCCAATTAAGATTAATTGTTGGACTTGTAACATTTACATCTGGACTTGCATTTAGAATTTCTTCTGTTGCAAAAGAAACCAAACCTAAATTTTCACTCGCATACAATAATTTAATTTCATCATCACTAACATAATAATTAAACAATTTTAATTCATCAATTTCTCCACTAAAAAATTCAGTTGGACTTGTATCATGATAACCCCCAATATCCCAAACACCAACATTTGATATATTTCTTAAAGTTTTTCCAGTTGCTTCATCTTTTGAAGCATTATCTCTAATAATTCCTATTGTCGTTCCATCTCTACCCGCTCCAAGCATATGCCAAGCATCATCAACATAATTTGGACTTGAATAATAATTAGAATTAGAGTTCGCTTCCCAAGTAATCATTCCAGAATTACTTTCATCACTCGCATCAATTTTAAAACCATTACAAGAACCACTACAACTTAATTTAGAAAATAATCCCCTATACCCACTTGCATTATCACTTTTAACCCAACCAATAATACTAAAATCACTTGTCCCAAAATCATAATTAGAATAATCAGTCCCTTGAATATAAGAAGTTGTCCCATTAAAAGAACCCGAAGTTCCAATTTTCCCCGCAACATAACTCATATTATTAGAAGTTCCATTATCCCCTTTTGAAGCAGTTGCATCTTCCATATGATAAACACCAAGATAACTTGCTGGATAAGTTCCCGCTTCATTTTGAGAATCAGAAGCCCCACTATTTCCATAATAAATATAACCAGTAACATCAGTTGTTGAATTAAAAGTTTCATTAATATCAACCCAAGCAATCATAACATCAGAAGTTGAATTAAAATCTTCAAAATGAAAAGTGTAATTATCATTATTTGAATTCGTAAATCTAACATCAGCCCCGTCAGAATCTACATTTGCCCAAAAATCAGTATCAGTATCTGTCTTTTTAAATAAAATAACATGATCGTTTGTAATGTTTCCACTTAAAGAAATTCCATTAGTGTTTAAAGTCCATTCTTGTCTATAATCCCAACCACTAATAAAAGGATCTAAGTCTGCAATAATTAAACCCTCTTTGGTTACTAATTGAATATCAAATTCTCGCCCGAACCCTAGTTCTTGCGGATCAAATTCCAAAATAATTTGCATTGGTTTCTTTTCAAGTTTATTTAAAGAAAGCTTTGTTTTAGATCTTTCGGAAACATGATAAGAATTAGTTTCGATTTTATCTTTATTAAAACTAATTTCTCGAACAATAATGTTCGTATCATCTAAACCAGTAATCCGAACAAAAAAATCTTTTACACTTGGATCAATCAGAGTTAAATTTAAATCTATAATTACTTGCCCTTGACTTGAACCATAAAAACTTGAATCACTCTCAACCAAAATTGGCTGATTTAAAGTTGTCGGAGCTGAATAACTAAAAACGAAAGAAGTTAATAAAAGTAAAATTAAGCCGATAAAAATTGCTTTTCTCATGTTAATAATAACTCCTTTATTTAATAAAAAACTATTGTTTTTCAATATGTTCCCGCATCTTGTCAATTAACAAAAGTTTTTCTTCAATTGGAACATTTTTCATTACTTCAAGCATTCCCGTAGTAATTACACCCGCGAAAGCAAGTTGAACTGCTCCCTCATGAGTATCATTTCCGCACTTATTAAAAAGATCCGTCCAAACTTCAAGCCAATCCAATATTTTATTATTATTAGTTTTCATGAACTTTTTTAACAATTTTTTCGATTTTTTTTCTTGTTTCTTTTCATCTTTCAAATTAACAACCCCTAAAATTATTCAACGAATCCCCAAGAAATCCTTTTCTTTGTTCTTATATTATAAGTGTAAAATGCAGATCTTCCGCCCCAAGTTCCCCGAGTAACCCGAATATTTTCAGTTTTAAATGATCTGAATCGTCCTTTCGATTTAACAGAAACTTTATTTCCTTTATATTTAAGTTTATTTTTATTTGGACTTTGCCTTTTGCTTTCTTTTTTAATAGCTTTAACTTGAAGTTTCTTCCCCTCAATAGTAGCTGGTTCAACATAAGAATCTTTAACATCATCAAGTCTTGAAACACGATCCCCAAAACCATTTCTAACAAGAGAATCCATTGAACCACTATTTCTTGACTTTCCGCTTAAAGTCATTTGACGATCAATTTCTTTTGCAAGTTCTTCTCTTGAACCCGCTTTAATGTTTTCTGGATTAATGTATCGTTTAACTCTTTGCCAAATTTCTTTCGCTTCCCGATCGCTCATTGTATCCATGTTATAATCACATCTTTAAATTATTTAATTGTATCCTTTTCTAAATATAACAAGCATTGATGGAAAAGGAGCGGGGGATAATTTTCTGTCTTTTTCATCGCCAACCCAATCAAGATCAATAAATTTTAATCACCCTTTGATAAACCTTATTTCAGCTTTGTTATAAATAAAATCATGAAAATATCTTGTATCAGTTCTTGATGGGATAAGCATTACAATTAATTCAGCATTATTTCTTTCGTTAAAACATTTTTCAACCCATTTAGAAATTTCTCTCGCATAAGGCGGATTTACAAAAACTCTTTCATCTTTCCAATCTTGAATTAAACCATCTTCTTTTGGAGTATAATACTTTTTACATAATGCACTTTTTTTAGTGCAACATGGATCTAAATTAAAATTAAATTCTTTATTTATCTTTTTGAAAAAATCTCTTGGAGTTGCCCACGCATTATTTTCACTACTAAACATCAATTTTCTATTCATAATAATCACTTTGTCCGGTTCGCTGTGTTATAATCAACCATTGCAAGAACGCTTCCCCCGTCCCATTCAAATCTTTTAGTCATTTTGATTGGAACACAAAGTTTTTTCAAAAAGTTCGCATGAGCTGAACTTTTAATATGTTCATTATAAGGCGATTTAATAGTCCTAATATATTCTGGCGATCCTCTCGTTCCTTTTTTATGCCAACGCAAAATCCATTCCTTTGTTTGTAAATTCTTTATTGCATGAATAAAAGCCAAGTCGCAAGATGTTGCTTGTTGTATTTCGTAAGCTTTTCTTATCGAAAAAGTATCAATACAAACCGCATGAAAACTATTATCTCGATCTAACTTGAATAAATAATAATCGCTTAAATGATATTGATCTTGCAAGAAAGTTAATTCTTGAACAATACTTTCTTCATCAAGGTTATCATAATCGTGAAATAAAACATATCTCGAAAATTGAGTTCTTGAACTATATCCATGAACCCAAGAGTTCGGAGTATTATAAAGCATTGTGTGAAACCTAAAAGTTTTTTCCATAAACGGAACTTTCATTTGAAAAAAACCACTCAAGTGATTATCTTTTCTTTTCAATTCTAACTTCATTTTTTACACCCCAGTTCTTGCGGATCATGTCCCTCATGTCCCGCTTCTTCAATAAAATGCCTTGTCTTTGCAATCAACAAAAACAAATAACAACAAAACCCACAAATAACTCCAACCCCAAAAGAGAATAAAATAACAAGTCCCAATTTAAAAATTAATTCAAGTTCCATTTTTATTCCTCTTTTTTATCATAATTTTTTTCAATTGAATAACCTTGATCGTTCATTATTTCTCTTAACTTTTCAAGACAAATCCAATTATGAACAAACACCCTTTCAAAGCAACCGCAATCACATCTTTTTAAACTTGTAACCCAATAATGCCTTAATCTTGGAGCATTATTGATTTGTAATTTAGTTCGCATTCCAGAATCACAATAAGGCATTTTAAAACCCCGCAACCATTTCTTTGAATTGTGTAAAACTTAAATTAGTGCAATTAACCTTATCAATAATTAAATGCGGAACGCCCCGCACTCCACAATCAACTGCATAAGTTTGATCCTCAAAAATATTAATGTAATCAAATTTAATATTTTTTTCCTCTAAATACTTTTTGAATATTTTGCATAATGGACAATTATCATGTCCAAACAATTCAATTTTATCAACCATATCAAATCCCCCAGATCATTTATTTTGCTTTAATCTTGTTAATGTCGAATCTTTTTTCTTTTTTATTCCAAGCTAATTCATGCTTAAAAGTTTCTTTCAAGATAAATTCTTGCATTGTTCTCAAAGCATAAAGGTTATTATTTAATTTCCCTAATTCGCCAACAACATCGCTTGTCCCATTATTTGATTGTTTCCTTTTATTTGAGCATGGAAAACAAACCTTGTAATTATCATCAATATCTGCTCCACAATCTTCACATTTTCCCATAAATAATCCCCCTTATTTTTTTTCAATTGTAATTGTTCCTTTTGTTTTTTCATCAAATTCTTCACTTAATTCATTAATTACTTCTTCGTCAATTATGCCTTTTAAATTTTGTTCTTCAACCCAAAGCCAAAAAGCTTTATTTAATCTTTTTTTATAGTGTATATCAGCAAAAAGATAAGCCATTAATCCACCAAACATTAACCCCGCAAAAAATAACATTATTGTTCCCCCTTATTTTTTTTTCTCATGTCCCATGCTTTGTTACAAATACAAAGTTCCTCAACATCTTTCTGCAAATCATTCATTTGAAATTTTGCCATGTCGAAAAAACCAAGTTCCATTTTAACCTCTATATATCGCCCACATTTTGAGCAACCAATTTTATAATCAATTTTAGTCATGTTTATTCCCCCTAACCATACCCGCTTTTTTCAAAGCAAGATAAACATCATCACGATTGAATTCATTATTACTTGGATAATGAGCTAATTCAAGCAAAGCATTCTCAATCTTTTCAATCCTTTTTTCTTGTTGATGAATCAATCTCATTTCAAAAACATCGTTATCAACACTTGAAAGCAATCCAGAAAAAACTTCATTAAGCTTTTCATCAATTGATTTATCCTCAACAATTTCTTCTTTTACAAAAGATGTAATCTTCCAATAATTCCTTTTAGGCGAATAAATATCCCCTCTCTTTTCAAGCTTAGAAAGTGCATTATGGAATTCTTTTGAAACATCATTTGATTTAATTCCCTTGAACAATTGATAAGTCATATTATAGACAACAATTGTTGGAATCATTTCATTCCCATTTAGATCTGCAACTTCTTTCATTACTTTAAATATTTCTTTATCAATCATCTTTATTCCCCCGATTTAATTGTTTTAAATGAGTTTTAATTCCCACTTTCAAAATAGTAATATTATTATCTGCCGGACTTAATTCAAGAACTGCGATCCTTTTCAAAACCAAGTTTAAAGCATCAATCTTCCCAGTTAAAATTCCTTTACAATAATCAGCACAAACAACTTCTTCCCCAATAAAACAAGGATCAATCTTTCTTCCGCAAATAACACATTTATCAATTATTTTTTCTTCAACTTTAAATTTTTTAATTAATTTTGCTTTTCTTTCTGTTTCTTCATAAATCTTTTCTGCTGTTGTTTTTAAATCAGCACTTGCTTTTTTGAATAATTCTTTCGCCAATTTCCCTTGAGGAAAAGCACTTTTATTTGAATCAGCATCTTCAAATTTCTTAACTTTAAAACCTTTTTTTGTTCCAATTAATTCATAAGGCATTTAACACCAACTCTTTTTGTTGTTTTTTAAATTTTTCTTCCATTTCAGTATCAATTTTGATATTTTTATAAAAATAAATAACTTCTTCATAATCAAAAGAATATGTTGAATCATATTTGTCGATTAAATAAGTTATTAAATAATTTTTAAAATCATAAAATTGATTTGAATCTAAATGTTTCAATTTTTTATTAGATCTAAACCATTTTTGAATTACTTTTTTGTGCATTGATGCCCCATCAAAATAATCTTTGAAAAACCAATCAATAACAATAATCTTATAATCTAGTTTCATTTAATGCCACCTTTAAGTTTTCTTGATCTACTTTATAAACTCCATTTCTTATTTTTATTACAACACCTAAATTAATAAGTTTATTCATATAATGATAAGCATCAGAACGATTATTCTGTAAATATTCATCAGAACGACATATTTCAAGTATATCTTCAATAGTTATTTTTTCTTTTTCGTTTAAATTTTCTGCAAGAATTTTTGTTAAAAAATCAAGCTTTAATTTTTCTTCAACCATAACATATTATTGCAAGTATTAGTTTATAAATCTTTTCTATAATTATAAATCCATTAATATATATAAATATTTATTTATTATATTTTTATTATATTTTTATATTATATATATTTATTAAGACATAAATAGGAACATATATAAACTTCAAAGACATATATTATTGCAGATTTGAAAGAAAATTTTTAAGATCTACTTGAAGCCGGATCAGTTTTGCCGAGCGTAACAAAAGGGATCATAAAATTAAAGATTTTCAAACAATTTCTTTTGGAAAAGTTCATTTTCCAAACACTCTTTAGAAAATATATAAAAGATTATACATAACAATATATTACTATATTATATTATTCCATAACTTAATTATATATATATTATTTTTTTATTATTTTTTTATTATATATATATTATATATATTATATAAATTATATATTTTTAATTTACCTTTTTTTTTTTTTTTTG
>Ga0307928_10001007_pt1 | contig 21115 bp, 20 predicted proteins | sample AceLakmetagen232_FD_201815 | JGI IMG/M metagenome (GOLD analysis project Ga0307928, IMG submission 201815) | Saline water microbial communities from Ace Lake, Antarctica - #232 | ecosystem: Environmental > Aquatic > Non-marine Saline and Alkaline > Saline | place: Antarctica: Ace Lake... | reverse complement strand
TTCTAATTTTTTCTATTTTACTTGGAAACTTAGTTTCCAAATGGTTTAATAAATGGTACCTGACACCTTTTATTTTTGAGAGGCTCAGCCTCTCAATTTTTAATTAAATTTTCGGGGTTTTATTATTGGTCAAGTTTTTAATTTCTCCGAATTTTCTAACTGTTTCTTCTATATCTTTTAAAATTTCAGAAATATTCCAACCTTTCCTCGCATCTTTCTCTATTTTTATACGCCAAGCACTTAAATGAGCTAATTGTTTATTTGCTTTTTGTTTTGCATCTCTAAGTGCTTGAGTTAAAGGCGGTCTCATTGTAGACCAATTTTTGCCTTTTGGTAACAAATCTTGAGCTACAATATCATTTTTATCTATTTTATCAGAATAGAAAAAATCCACTAATATTCGAGTATGGACAGATAGCGATTCCACTAATAAATTTTTTTCGAATTGCGATAATAAATTCCAATCAAAATCAATAAACCTTCGACATGTTTCGCGAAACATATCTATTTCGTATTTTAAATGTTCTTCCTTTTCTTTTGTTGTTGTGGAAATAATACTTTTATCCTCCCAATAATCATTATCCATAAATTATCTCTCAATTAAATTTTCGGGTTTTGTTTTACCTTACAGGTTCAACTTGAATTTTTTACTGAATTTTTTACTTAGACTTTTTATAGGCTTGTTTTATTAAAGGCATAACATCTGATATTTGGTCAGACGAAGTTAAAATAATATCTTTGTAAAGTTTTTTCCAATAATCATCTTGCGTATTTAATTCTTGAGCAAGATGTTTTGGGTCGTGTAGTTTATATCCTTGAATGCGAATTCGCAGAGTAAGACGATCTTGAGAAAACGTTATATTTAAAAATTTGATTTTACCATTCCAATAACCCACAAAATATTTACGAGGTTCTTCCCTAACTTTTCCTAAAGTCTTAATTTGTTTAACCATATCTTGAAAAAGCTTTTTAGTAGCTGAGTTAATGCCTATTAAGTGTTCGCTAATGGTATTTATCTGTTTCCCTTGACTTAAAGCCGTTTCTAATATCATTGAAAGCCACTCTAAAGCTGCTTCTCCTTCTTTTTTAATAAAAGAAGCCATTTCTCTATTGTGCTTTATAGCGTTTCTATATTCTTTTAAGCTGATAAATCTTTTCTCTAATTCGCTCTTTGATCTGAAATTAGAATAGAAAATATCCCATTTTTTTAAAATTATTTTTGGATAATCCATTAAGTCGCAAAAGTTTAATAAATCTCTTGAAGAAAAATCGGAAAGCTTTTTTGAAGGATTTTTCTTTATGTATTCTTGAACCCTTCTTTTGGTCTCACCAAAAACATCACTCGGAACTTTCTCTTGCCAGTCTTGTAAATTATTTAATTCTAATTTCTTGTCTATTAAATCTCTAATCAATTCTTCTGTTTTGTCTATTGCTTTATTGACATTTTCGCCAATTACCCGAGAAATTTTTGAACCAGTCAATCTATAAATTTCTTCAAGGATAGCTGTTGCCCTTGAACCTAAAAATGATATGTAATTATCTCGCCTTACAGAATTACCGTATTTTATTAAGTGGGTCTCTAAAGTATCCTTGAAATCTGAGTTTTCTTTATCTAATTTTTTAAAGTATTTACTTGGGTTTTTGTTAGAAATCTCTTTGTTTAGTTCAGCGGGCAGAAAGCAGAAATTGGGCAAAGAATGAATCATTACTAAAGGAAACTTTTTTTGAATTATTGATCTTGGAAAAATATGGTGTTTTTCAAAGCTGTTAAAATCTGAATAATAATCGTCTCCTAATGAAAGTAAAGAATTATTTTTTAAATGACGTGGGTGTTTTGTTGCCAATAAGCATAATACCCCGTTTTTTATTGCTGACTTTCTATACATTCTTATTCTCATTAAAGAATCAATCTCCAAAGAAAATGGGAAATGAATTTTTACGTCTTTCTTTTCAACAACTTTGTCAAACAATTTTCTGTCTTCTGTCATCAAGGTTAAAGTTGAAGCACTGTATCTTTCGGCAAAAGCCGCTTGCCAGAACCAAAACTCTAAAAGTTCCGATTGTTTATTATCCAAACTCCTTGCCTTGTTTTTAAAAAATAAATAAGCTGTTAAACTTATCATTCCTCTATAAGGAATAAAAAGATAACGGACGACTCCCAAATTATTTCTTAAATAATCAATTGCTTGTCTAATTGCCTCTATTGTATTTTTCCAATGTTCGTCTATGTCTTCTTTCCTAAGCTGTAATTGAGAAGAACGGGTACAAGAATTTTTAGCAACAAGCGCTAATGTTTGGGTAAAGATTTCATTATCAATTTTGCCGAAACCTTTTTTCTCAAAATTTTTATTTTCCTCATCAACGCTTTCCCTTAAATCAAAATCAACGCTCCAAGTTCCAGCAACAATTAAATCAAATAAATTCAATCGCCTACCACCTTGATTGATTCTCTCAAAAATATCGCAAACTTCGTCTAGTTCCTTATCTCTCACATCAACCGCAGAAAAAGGATAATTTTCAAATTTCTGCCTACATTGATGAAAAGATTTTTTTCTTTCAGGAGTTAAATCATTATAAATATCTAAATAATCATCTGAAAATAAATTGCTTACAGAGATAAACCTCTGGCTGTCGGGAGTTCTGTCTATAAATTCTTGTTTGTCTAAATCAAAACAAATTTTGCTGTAATCTCTACCATAGAGCGTTAAACCCTTTATCGTTACATAAAGTGAAGTAAGTCTTTGTTGTCCGTCAATAATAAGAGACATTTTTTCGTATCTGTCTGGTTTCGGCAAATTAAGCTCGGCTATGTCTCTGTAAAAAAAGTAATACTTCTTTGGGGCAGTCCAAAAGAAAAAAGAACCAATAGGAAACTCTTTATAAATACTATCTACAAGTTTGACGACCTTTGATTTTTCCCAGACAAATTCACGCTGAAATTGAGGAATTCTTAAAATTCCTTTTTCTATGTCGTGAATTATATCCGGAAGCTTATAATCATTTTTAATTTTTATTTTTTGAATTTCCATATTTTTATGTCTCAATTAAATTCTCGGTTTTTTTTAACTAATTTTCTAATTTTTTTAATTGCATCCTTGAGGCCATTATAACTTATTCGTCCATAACCAAAAAACGGCGTAGATAATAAAAATATATTTCTGTTTTGATAAAAATTGATTTTATACAAATCATATTTTTCACAGCTTTTTTTACCGTGGTAAAGCCAATTTTCTTTATTAGAAACATCATTTTTATAATAATCCAAAATTAATTTTGTTAATTCTTTCTCATAAGAAACAATTAATTTGATTTCCTTATTATTTTTTATTTTTTCATTTATAATCCAAAATCTTCTATTTTTCACTTCACTGTAATAATCCTCAATAGTCGGCCAGATATGCACGTATTCTTTAATTGAATTCTTTTTTCCTTTGGGAAGCGGAAAAAATTCACATAAAAAATGATCTGAATTTTTGCGACCGAGTTTTTTGTCCTCGAAAACAAATTTCTTAATGCTTTCACGATTCTTGTACTCGTTTTGAAAATTTAACAAAAAACAAGCAATATAACACCATACTGTAGGTCCTTTGAAATTTCGCAATTTAATGCCGTATAAATCTTCCCATACATGGCAAAAATCCATTGATAATTTAAATTTACTCCTTATTTTAAGACTCGAGTCCAAGGTTTGAGTCCTGATTTTATTACGCCAAATTTCACCCCCACTCTCTTCTGTCCCAATAAACCATATTGAACTATTAATTTTTCCGTAACCAAGCCAATTAAATAAACAGGATTTAACTAAAGATTCAGTCACTCTTCCTTTTGATATGGATTCAGGGTTCATAAATTATTCTAATTTAAATTTTTACAGGATTCTGAATTCTAGGAATTATTAAATTTCTGTCGAAAAATAAAATTTCATTTCCACTCTTGAGTTTATATGCTGTATAAAAAAAAGAATATTCTATTTTTTTAAATCCTTTATATAAATTTTTAATTTCCGGGACACTGTCATAAGAAACGATCCAGCGCGAATTTTTCATTTTCTGTATGGCTTCACTAATCTCACGATGATCATCATGTTTATAATAATTTGTATATAAAAATTGCCCTTTTAAATAATAAGGTGGATCAAAATAAAATATTGTTTGTAGATTTTTAGATTTTTTTTCAATTTTTTTTATTAAATCTAAAGCATCAAGGTTATAAAGATAAATTTCTTTTTTATGTCTTGAAATTTTTCTAATCCTTAATATTAATGCTTCTTTATTAAATCTGCAATCCATTTTATATTTTCCATTTTGTTTTAGGCCTCCAGTTATTCCTGCGTTAATAACGCCTGACATATTTGTTCTATTTAGAAAAAAAGTTGAAAAACCTAATTTCAATAAAGACACTTTTCTCTTATTTTTTTGTATTTCTCTTTGCAATTTCCAATTTTCAATATTTACCTCGGTCTCTTTAATTAACTCACACAATTTATCAGTATTATTTAATACGGCGTACCAAAAAGCGTAAATTGATCGGTCAATATCATTTATAGTAATTTTTGAAACATAACCATTAAATAATAAAAATAAAGCTACTGATGCCCCTCCAGCATATGGTTCAACGTAATGCCCATTAATATTATTTCTCTCACAAATAAGAGCAATAAATTTTGCCAACTTATTTTTCCCACCAGGGTATCGTAGTGGTGAATAAAACTTCATATTTTATAATTTTTTTATAATTTTTCTAAATCTAACAAAGACAATAAATCAGCTTTATCTTGTAACATAAATTCTAACAGAACTATTAGATTATCGCATAAAGCTTTTGCATTTATAGGTGTAGCTCCTACATTATAATTATGGATTATTTGATTTGGATTATCTAGGTTAAAATCTTCGAAAGCTTTCTTTTTTCCAGTGTCTTGAATTAAACTAGTAAATTTATTTTTCAAAATAGTAAAATCTGTAAAATTTTTTTTGACACCATTATTATTAAAAAAGGCTTTTCTAAAAAATTGCGAGTTTGAAAACTGTGTTCCTCTTTTATATTCAGTATTTTCGATAATATATTTAAGAGTACACTCTAACGAAAGTCTCGTTAGGGCAGTTTTAGCATTTGCAAAATTATTATAATCAAGATCATAACATTCTTTAATTAATTTATCTAAAGGAGCGGGAATCCCTTTTCTTTCATAAGCAGGTCTATTTTTTATGGTTTTTCGTTTCTTTTTTTCTAAAGGAGAAACAACATTTTTTGTCTTTTGATCTATTATTTTTGTTTTTTTGTCTTTTTTATTAACATCAAAACCAAATTCTTTTAATCTCTCTAGAAATTTTTTCTTTTCATCATCAATTGTTTTATGTGTTGTCTTTGGATATTCTTTCAGATAATCAACTGCTGCTGAAATGTAATCTCGAAACCTATTTTTATCAAAAATATCTATTTTATAAGAAGGTTTGTTTCTAAATTTATACCCACATAAATTTTTATATTTAAAAAGTCTTTCAAAAATAATTGTTTTTCCTCCTGTATTTCCTCTTCCTCGTCTTAATAACTTCTTTAAAGCATCACTTTTAATTTTAACTGCTTCATAATAAAAACTAGCCAATTTTATTAAATCAGATGGACTTGAATCAATTTCTATCATTGAATCTATTGAACTTCCAGATGTGAATAATTTATAAACTTTTAAAGCTTTCGCAATACGATCCCATTTTCTAAAAAGACTTGTTGCGTGTTCCTGTGTAATCCTTTTATTCAAATCTTCTTTATTTTGATAAATCAAAACTGGCAATTTAGTTAAATTAAATTTTTGTAAATTTAGTCCATATTTTTTTGGGAATTGCAAAGCCTTAGCTGCTGCACATCTCCTATTACCATCTTTAACAAGAAACTTATCGTCATCTTCTAAAACCCAAAGTGGTCTATCAGGATAATATTCATTTACTTGTAATATACTTTTAGCAATATCTTCACCAGCTTCTGTATATAATAAATATTCTATTAAATCTTCCTCTTTGTCGCTACCATCATATAATTCAGCAAATCGAGGATTATTTTTATCTAATATAAGTTCATTTAAATTTTTTTCTTCTAACATTAATTTTTTTGTCATAATAAAAAATTAAAATTTATAAAAATTATTTTCGGGCTTTTATTTATCCATTACTTGGAAACTCAGTTTCCAAATTTGTTATTTAATAATAAAAAATAGTCGAAATAGCTCTAAATTTAAAAAATCGCTCTGTAAATCAAACTAAAAGTGGGTTTAGGATAAAAGATTAGTTTTGAAACACAAGTTAGTTTTTGGGACATAACATAAATACACTGGTCTATTATTAAGGTTCGCTGTCGAAACTACAAACAGGTAAAAATCTGTCATCTAAATACCTCTGTTTAAGATTATTCTTGTCCTGCTCTGTTAAATTTGAATCCAAACAATCAAGATAAAAACACATTCCCTTCAAAATAAAACGAAATTTTTTTATTTGTTTGCCTAAAAATTTTAAATTAATATCCCTGCGTAGAGCTGAATCAAACCTTGCCCCATCGCCATCCTGAATGCGAACTATACTGTGTCCATGAATTAATTTATTTCTAATCCCAGAAAAATCTTTTATTGTATTAATAATTTTATGATATTCTTTTGCTTTTGTTAATTTACCATTAAAATTAAAGTTTGAATTGTATATAAAAAGTATAGTTTTATTAATGAAATCTATGTTGTCAATATTTTCTCTTATTTGAATTTCTCCGATGTTTTTTTTGATAGATAACAGAGACAAATGACGGTATAGAGCGTTTAAACTAATCTCTAAAACCATGTGTAAGCTTATTAAAATGTCTATTATATCATTGAAATTCAGATCAGATGCTCCTAGTAACTGTACAGATTTTTCTTTATTTGAAGTAATCAAATATTCTGATTCGTTCTGGATATTAATTTCTTCCTGAACGCCAATTTGATCTTTTAGAATAATCTTTTTGTCCATAATTTTATGAATTTATTTCCTAATTAAATTTTCGGGTTATTTTTATTCTCTGACCAGGTCGGACCTGTAAGGAAGTTCAATAAACCCCAGAAACCCATGTATTATCAGAAGAAGGAAAATGAGAAGGCTTATGTAAACTAGCATCAAAATGAAAAGGTGGCTTAGGATAAAAGATTAGTTTTGAAGTATGAGTTAATCTTTGAGGCATAGTAAATTGCTTTACGATAAATTCAGTCTTTAGGATTATCTCTTTGTGCGAATTTCTAATAACTATTATTTTAAGAAAACGGAAAAGGAAAGTCATCTAACTTAAACCTTTCTAGACGTTTGCGTGGGAATTTTATAATCATCGTTTTTATTATATGTCTAAATACCTTTTCGGTTATTTTTAAATTTTTATTAGTAAAAACTTTGAATTCATCTGCATCTAATATATTTTTGTTATTCTGGATGTGAATTCTATTTCTTATGTCTCTAAGAAGGTCGAGTGCATCATAAATACTAGTTCTTGGTCCAAAAATTTCTTGGCGTTGAATTTGAGTGATATAATGATTGAATTTTTTTAGTTTTTTGATTCTATAATTTCCCCCAATCCTTTTATACTTCAAATTAGTTATCTGACTTTGCATTAAGTTTGGAAGGGGATCTCTAGAACGTTTTTGGACTCTTTCTATAAAATCGTCCAAAATACATTCTATAATTGAAACAATAATCAACATAATTGGCTTATTAAATAGTTCTTTATGTGTTGCCTTAATACGAGCCTGATAACGAGCTTGATAAAGTGACCATAAAATATTTAAATTGTAGATGATATTATCGCCCTTTTTATAGTCCCAAATAAAAACTCCATTTAGCATTTCTGCAGCAATTTCAATTTGTTTATCTGGCATCGGCATAATTTAAAATTATCTTTCAATTAACTTTTCGACTTTTTGTTTAGATTCTTCTAATAATATTTTTGTTTTTGAGAGAGTTTTATGGGATTTTTGAACCAAATCAGCGATTTTTTGCTGGATTGGTTTAGGTAAAATCGGAATTAACAAATTCTCTACATCTCGATCTTTAATTATAGGGTAAGAGGTTCCTGTTGTTGATTTTTCTAACTGCAATTTTCCTATTATTGACCTTAAGAGTACTTGTAAATACTCACGTAAAGGTGATTCTATTTCAAAAATAGAAAAAGCTCCGCTTGCTATAAAATTTTTATTCCAACTATCTGGAATTATTACAACTGCACCACGCGTTGGGCGAACTTTTGAAATTATTAACTCACCGCCATCAATTCTCATTTTTGCGTTAGCGGGTAATTCATGACCTTTTACAGTATTAAAAGATATCTCTCTGCTACCCACATTAACATCGCTAATTTCAATATATCCATAATCCTTTTCTTTAATAATTTTAATCTTTTTGGTTTTTCTTCTAGCAATTATTTTTAGTGGTTTTTTGTCTCCACTGAAAGAATGAATGATTTTCGAATACTTCGGCTGGAAGTATTCGGCATCAGCACGATGAAAAAATTTTATTTCTGACAAATTAACAATATACGACAAATCATCCTTAAGTTTAAAATCTTTTAGTCCTAATTTTTCTAAAAGTAAATTTTCAGCTTGAGAATAAAGAAAAAGTGATTGATTTCTATAATCATAAGCTTTCAAAACAAGTTTCTCAATTTCTTCTTGAAATTCTATTTTTGGTTGTGGAATTTTTAACTTTTCGAAATTTTCCCTACTTATCAAAGGCTGAGCAACGCCTTTCATTGCTCTTTCTAATTGGCTCTTTCCATAATAAGAGTTAAGAAAAACAGAAACAAAAAATGAATTCAGTTTCTTAATTCTAATTCTTAAAATATTGTCACTATAAAAATGACCTTCATATTTTTTTGAAGCTATTGAACTATCACTTACTCCACCTACTCGCGTAAAAAGTAAATCTCCCTCTTTCAGAAGAAAATGTTGAGCAGGCATTCCATCACAAAAAGTTAAATCTTCTTCATCTCGAATTAAAATATCCCTAATATGCTGGGTTCTTAAAAATTTAATATTTCCCCTTTCTATTTGTGACCAATTCTTGCCTGAATTAAAAATTTCTATTAAATCTCCAAAATAATGATATTTGCCAAAATCAACAATTTTTTTTGCTACTTCCAAATACTCCGGCTGATAATATTCCGCATTCAGTCGCAAAGCACCTTCTAGTTTAGATTTTTGAATTATTGAATAAGTAATCATTGTGTATTTAAAACAATAGGACCAAAAATTTTGTTTAGAATAATAAATGAATTTTTTATTAATCTATGTGCTCGCTGATTGTCTACATCAAAATCCCCATGAATTAAGCAACATCGTGTTTGATAAATAACTTCTAAAGTTTCTTGAAACAAGATTGATTTATCACTGGTTACAACCGTTTCTTCGTCAAGTTTTATAAAATTTCCACTTCTCAATTTTTTATTTTTAGACTGTGTTGAAAGATTTCGGAAGTTAGGTTCAATATCTGACTGATCAAACCCGATGCTGTTACTAGATCCATCAAACAACTTATGAATCCTCAACTCCTTTACCAATATTGAAATGGCTTCTTTTAGTTCTCTTCCCTGATCACTGGTGGTCTCTATTATATATTCGAAGCTATCTTTAATAGAACCACTCAGTTTAATTGAGTTGATGGCCTCTCTATCAGTATGTAAATTCGGTAAAAATTGCTTATACCAAGAATTAAAAGCCAACCATAATTTCATAAATGGTGTGAAATACTCAATTTGAGAATACTTAAACCAATTAGAGATAGTATTAAGAGATGGCATTTTTATTTCCAAGAAGCAAATTTTTGTTTTTTAGCAAATTTTACAAATGCCTCAGCGATTCCGTCGAGGTCATGATCTAAAATTCTTCGACCATTTTTATCTAAAACATAATTTTCTTTTTTATCTTTCTTATAAGCATACTCCCCAGAATTATTTTTGCCTGACTTCTTTGAAGTTGCCATAAAAATTGGATAATCTTTTAGTGGTTTCTTATTTTTAATCCACTTCTCTAAAAATAAAACTGATGTTTTTACACCGGCATGAGATTTAAAAGTATTAATATGAAGTCCAACCACTGCTAAAATTCTTGCTTTTTCAAAAAGCCATTCTCTAATATATTCCATGCTGGTATTATCCAGAACTCCTTGTGGTAAAACAATTGCCATTCTGCCGCCGGGTTGCAGAAAATCTAAATTTCGTTCAATAAAAAGGAGATGACGTTCTACTTTTTCTTTCAAATGACTTTTTTTATCTTTGGCAAATGAATATTGACGGAGCATCCCAGAATCTTTGATTTCGCCGGCAAAAGGAGGATTAGTTAAAAGTAGATTAAAGTCAAAAGAACGAAAGGTCTTTTGATTTTCTCTCTCTTCTTCAGGATTTCTAAAATGAGTTAAAAGTGCTCGAAATTCTGACCGTACCCTTTCCTTCTCTTGTTCATTCCCTTGCCAATCCCTAGCATCTAAGGAATTGAGTTTAAATATATGAGATTTGCCATCACCAGAAATAAGCATTAATGCCTGAGAAATTTTCTTCATTTTTTCATCAAAATCTAATCCAAAAAGATACTTATTAGCATAAGAAGCTTTTGCGGCTTGAGTAGAATTTTTATAGTATTCATCCCAAACCCAGTACATAGCATGAATTAAAAATCCTCCGGAACCACAAGCAGGGTCAATAATATATTCATCATCTTTTGGATTAAGCATTTTAATAGTCATTTTTATAACGTGGCGAGGGGTAAAATACTGGCCCTTTTTGGTTTTAGCTGCTTCGGGCATTAAATATTCAAAAGCAGCATCGATTACTTCCAGATCAGAACCGAAAAGCAAAATATTCTCTAGAAGTCCAATACAAACCTGAAGATGTTCTGCTGAGAGTTCAATTTTCTCTATTTCATTAAATGTTCCTGGCCATTTATTAATTGATTTTTTGAAAAGATCATTTATTACATTATAGGTCTTTTGAGCATCTTTATATTTTCTGAACTTTACCTCTCCTTCTCGACGATCTTCCGCTTCCTTTTCATCATAAAGCTTTGCATATATTAATTTGAAAACCTCATTAAATACGTCTACACCCGCATTTGCCAAAACTAATTCTTCCATTCCTTTAATAATTTGTCTTAGATCAAAACTCCCACCACCCTTTTTCTCAATATCGGCCAAAGTCTTCTTTTCTTCAAAAAGGTCATCAATTGTTTGGTCTGCTCTTGGAATATCTGGAAGTGTATCATTAAACTCTTTAGGATAAGGACGGTATAAAATGACTTTATCAATGCCATCAGACCAAACACCGATTTCACATCCTTCGGCATTAAGATATGATTTTAATTGTTCAATTGCTTTTGGCCCATTTGGATTTTTTACTTCAAAAATAATATAAGGAGTAATTCCATCTTTCTTATAAACTATAATATCAGCTGCCTTTTTTCTAACCTCATGACCGAACTCAATTGATTTTTCTACTTCGATTCTCTCTACAGAATATTTATATTCATCTTTAAGTTTTTTCAACCATAACTGACGAATAATTTCTTCTGGTGCCCCTATATTTTTATTTTTGTTATAAACTAAAATATCTTTATCGCGCTTGAGACAATGAATATAGAGTTTATCCTTTTCTTTTTCAAAAATATCGATTTCTTTAGAAATTTCTATATCTCGAAACTCTTTAAGTCCATATTTAATTAAAGCATCTTTAAAAATCCAATCCAAAACTTTTCCAGTACCAAACATTTCTTCTGGCTTTTCACCCGTAGTTAATGGTTTTTCTTTAATTTTATATTTCTTTTTGGTCATAGTTGTTAAATTATTTTTTTATCTTTCAAGCTTATATATTTATTTTTTCCAATAATTATATGATCTAATATCTCAATATTTATTAATTTACTTGCTTTAATAAGTTGTTGAGTTATTTTAATATCATCTTCTGATGGCCTTGGATCACCTGAAGGATGATTATGGGCCAAAATAATAGCAACAGCGGAGAACTTTACAGCTGGCTTAAATACTTCACGAGGATGAACTAAATTAGTAGTCAGAGTACCAAGCGAAATCACTTCCTCATGAATTAACTTATTGCGAGAATTAAGATAGAATCCATAGAGGTATTCTTTCTTTTTTCTTCCTAATTTTTCTTGTAAATAATCAGCTACTCTTTTAGAAGAGTTAAGTAAAACTTTTTTGGGAATTCTCTTTTTTGCGTACTGTTCTGAAACCGCCTGAAAAAGTTTAATACCAAATGCATTAGTTGGACCAATGCCTTTAATCTTTTGTAAGTCGTCCAAAGAAACATCAAGTACTCCCTGTAACCCTTTAAACTCTTTAAGCGCGTCTTTAGCCATTGGTTTACAATCTTTTCTTGGAGTGCCTAAGGTTAAAAGTAATTCAATTATCTCATAATCGAGAAATCCATCAAGTCCAGCATTTAAAAACCTTTCTCGTAAGCGCTTTCTATGCCCCGCCCCTTTGTGTTCTTCGTCTGTTTTTTCAATCTTCGCTAAATCCTTAATTTTCATATTTTTGTATCATTATTTCTTCTACGGCCTATTCCGCCAGGGGCGGATTGCTGTTTGTTACCAATCGCTTCGCTCTTGGACAAACAGGGAACAATTTTCGACAAATCCTTTATTTTCATTTTAAAAGTGAATTAGAAAGTCTTTTATAAAGATTAGTAATACCTTGGCCACAATTTTTCCAGTAGTTTTTTATGCAGCAATATATGCTGATGCAGGCCCCTTGCCCACCTGCTTTATCATGCCTAACTTTTTGAGTTTTTGCAGATGAAGTTGAGCAGTTCTTTTTGGGCATCTTAAAATATCAGCTGCGTCACCAGCAGTAATTCTATTGACCTGATCTAAAAAATCCAAAATTTTAATTTGATTATCGTCCAAATAAATCTTAGATTCTATGTCGCTTCTGAATTTCTTCAAGGACAAAGCAGTTACTTTGCTTTTTATATCATCTATTTCTTCTTTAAAGCCCTTGGTAAAATACTCGAGCCAAGGGGTAAAATCTACTCTCCGCTCCTTGTAATTTTCTCCTATATTAATAGCTTTGTAATATTCTTGGCGATCTTTGTTATAATAATCTTCCAACGCGAAAAGACGACGAAAGTCATATCCGCGTTTGTAAAGAATAAGCGTCGCCAAAGCTCTGGCTGTTCGGCCATTACCATCATTGAAAGGATGAATGGCAGCGATTTCTTGGTGGGCAATTCCGGCAGCAATCACCGGGTTAATTTCTTCTTTTTCACTTTTTTGTATCCACCTAATCAGATATGCACAAAACTCGGGGACCTTTTTCGCATCAGGACCAGTATATATTACTTCATCTTGAAGACCCAAACGTCTTTTTACAACATACACCTGCCCTTTTCTATAATACCCCGAGTGTTCTTTGGGCAAAGTTTTATCTGTTACCAATTTATGAATTTTAAGTAAAACCTTTTCGGTAATTGGCTGTTTTTTATGAATAATTTGTTCAACGTAACGCAAGGCTTTTAAATAATTTTGAACTTCAAAAATATCGCGAGCCGGGGCGTCTATTTTTTTACGCGCCAATATTGCCCCAACTTCACGGATATTCAACCTGTTTCCTTCAATAGCGGTTGAACTATGTGTCATTCTTACCAACGCCTGACGACGCAACCTCAATTCCTGTTTGGGTAAAATTTTAGCACGTTCAATAACTGCTTTCGCCTCAGCAATAGCCGTAAGCATTTTTACTACGTTATTTGTAAGTTTATATTTAGGGTTAAACATACTAATATATTATACCAAAAATATGGAATCGCGCAATAATCGCGCAATAATCGCGCAATTAATTTCTTAATAATGAAATCTGATCTAATTATTTAAAAGGTTACTGACACCTTTTTACCTTTTACATATTTTTTAAACCAAGAAAGAGTTTGTTTAAATAATTCGTCTTCTGTCCCATTTTCATTAAAATAATGACCCGCTTTTTTAATAACAACAAAATCTTTAGGTTGGTTAGCTGCTGAATAATACTTTTTAGCTAAAGCTACTCTCTTTTCCTTACCCGCACAAATAATCTTAATTGGCCTAAAAACATTTTTAATTATTTGTTCACTTTCTTTTTCACTTATTTTTTTAGCTTCAACAAACATTTTTTTTCCAATAACAAAACCATAACTCCATTTAAGAATATAATTATTAAGTTCTTTAACATACTTAGCTTTAGTAAAAACTCTCTTAGGATTATAAGAAGGGTCCCACAAAACAATAGCTTGATAATTTTCATTGTTTGATAATAAAATAGTTGGACCACCATAACTATGTCCAACCACAAAAATCTTTTTAACTTCTTTTTCTAAAAAATATTTAACCACTAAATTTAAATCATGCACCTGAGTCTTAAGATTACACTGATCTAATTTCCGTGCATCTTTATCATTTTGATAAAGATTAAAACGAAAACTGGAAAAATCATGTTTTTCAAAATATCGAGCTCCATTATAAAAGATGTGTTCATCCATGTGTCCGGTTAATCCATGAACAAAAATAATCAATGGTTTTGTTAATGGTCCCCTTAGCCGACCATAAATATATTTTGTTTTGGAAATGGAAATTTTAATTTCTTTTTCCATATAATTTACAACCATTTAAATTTAAATCAATTTTTGACACTCTTGAGCAATAGCTAACTCTTCATTACTTGGAATAGATAAAATTTTTGTATTTTTTAAAATATTTAAATTTTGACAGATTTTTCTTCGGGTATAAGAATCACCCGCCCCAATTGCTCCAGTAAAAACAACTGCTTGAACTTTTCCTAAAATTCCATAATAAGCAGAAATATATTTTTGAATACGATAAACAAAAATTTCAAAAGCTAATTTAGCTTTTTTGTCTCCCTTTTTAACTGCCTTTAAAAGTTTTAAAAAGACACCTGAACCAAACAAACCTTTAACACCAGATTCATAATTTAATAAATTATAAACTTCTTGTTCTGAAAGGTTGCTATTTTGGATTAAATGTAAAATTAATCCTGAATCAATATCACCTGGCCGGGTCATCATTACTAACCCCTCTAAAGGAGTATATCCCATGCTAGTATCAATTGCCTTCCCTTGTTTAATTGCAGCAATACTACACCCTCCTCCTAAATGACAAGTGATTAAATTTATCTTTTCTAACTTTTTCTTCATTTTTTCCGCCGCTTTTTTAGCAACATATTGATGAGAAATTCCATGAAAGCCAAAACGCTGAATCCCATCCTCTTTATAATATTTTATAGGAATGGCGTAAATTTTTGCTTTTAATGGAAGAGTAGTAAAAAACGCGGTATCAAAAACAGCTAAATGAGGAATGTTGGATAAATAAGCGCGAGCCGATTCAAGAACTTTTAAACAATAAGGATTATGCAAAGGAGCTAAATGATTAAATTTGGCTAATTCTTTTATAATTTCATCATTAATTAATGTGGGTTGATAAAATTTTTGACCACCATGAACAACCCGATGCCCAACTATTTTAATATTTGTTAAATCACCAATAGAACGTAAAATATTTATAAAAGCCTGCAAGTGATTTTTTTGCCCCTGTCCTAAATTATTAAAAGTTCCTTGCTTTAATATTTCAAAATCTTGAATATTAAAAAGTTTATACTTTAACGAAGTGCTCCCTGCATTTAAAACTAGAATTGATTCTTTATTAGACATAAATAAATTGATAAATAATACCAAATATAAAAATTAAATAAATAAAATAAGCAAAAACTTTGGGTAAATTAAAAGTAAACTCTGGCGTCCGGTCTCCTTTTTTCTTAGCCTGATAATAAGTAGCAATTAAAATAATTCCCTGAATACCAGAAAGAATCCCTCCGGCCAAACCAACTACTAAAATAAAACTTCTTAATCCTAAAAGAAAAATAAACAAAGGAATAAACACGGTTAAAGCCCAAGCGGGAAATAAAGGAATTTTGTAATCTCGTGAAAACAATTCTTTTAAAATCAAACCAAGAATTAAAAAAGTAGTGGTCATGGCTAAAATACCAAAAATACCACCAATTAATAAAATCTTGCCATTGGTAAAACTGGTCAAACCAACTAAAGCGGTTTCAGAAGTATTTATTCCACTAACTCCAACTACGGAGAAACAAAAGATAATATAGATTAAAGTCGGAATTAAAATACCTAAAGCTAAAGATTTTTTAAGTAAACCAACTTTGTCGCCAAGAATTCTTCTTATGGTTGGCACGGCTGAAACCCCGCCAAAAGCAAACAAGACTACTCCATAAGGAAAAAATATATTTTTTACATTAATTGTTTTTAAATTATCAATGTTTAAATAAGGATAACTTAAACCAAAAATCAATAAAACAACAATAATTAAACCCAAGGCCATTACTACTTGTATTCTACTAACCACCTCAATCCCTTTTAAAACTAAAAAACTGGCAATGGCCCAAAAAATTAAAGACCACAAAAGCTGGCTACCCCCAAATAAAGGATTTAATAAAGAAAAAAGAAATTCTCCTACCCCAATAGTAAAAGCCACTAAAGCGCCATAGATTCCTAAAATAAATGAAAAAGTAATCAAAATCTTTCCTTTTTTTCCTAAATAGCGCTCAACATAACCAGCCATTTCTAACTTATCTTTGGTTCGCAAAATTACTTCGGCATAACAAAGACTTATTAAATAGAAAACCACGATCAATAATAATAAATATATTAAACCAATAATAAAGCCACTTTTAGCAAAAGCATAAGGTAAGCCAAAAATACCAGCACCAACAATGGTGCCGACTAAAACAGATATTGAACGAATAAAACGAGAATCATGTTTACGCATAACTATTTTTCATCATTTGTTATTGGTTTATCTAAAGAAAGGGGTTTAAGTCGATTTTTTCCTTTTTTCCCACTAACCTGAGTTACATCTTTGTCCATCCTTTGAAACTCTTTATAGGCAATATTATAAGCATTAACCGTTGTTCCTATATTTTTACCTAGCTTTTCTAAATAAATATCGTACTTTATAATATGACGACCCAACTCTTCAACGTTCTTCTGAATTTCCTTAGCTGATTCTTCTATTTGCAAAGAACGCAACCCTTGTAAAACCATTTGAAGATAAGCCAAGAGTGTTGTGGGGGAAACAATAATAACCTTTTTTTCTTTATAAGCGTATTCAATTAAATTTATTGTCGCGCTTTTAATTGCCCCTATTTGGCCAACTAATAAATCATAATAAATCGCTTCTGAGGGGATAAACATAAAAGCGAATTCAAAAGTATTTTTTTTAGGCTGAATATATTTTGCGGTTTCATCAATCCTGTTTTTTAAATCCTGCTTAAATAATTTTTTTAATTGCTTTTGTTTCTCTAAATTGTGTTCATTGACTAGACGATTATAATTCTCATGGGAAAATTTAGAATCAATAGAAAGAATTTTGTCTTTAACAAAAATAACCGCATCAACAACTAAATCTTTATCAGTTTTTTCATCTTTGCCAAGATTATATTGCATTTGATAAAGCTTTGGAGGAAAGACATTTTTTAAAACTGTTTCCAAAATAAATTCTCCCAAAACTCCTCTTTGTTTTGGATTTTTTAAAACATCTTGAAGACCTTGAAGCTGGTCAGTAAACCCTACCACCTGCTGATTAGTTTGTTCAATTTTGCCTAATTTTTCCGTAACATTTTTAATAATTTCTGTATTTTGTTGGGATTGAGACTGAATACTTTGTCTAATCTCTCCTAATTGTCCTTGAAGCATCATCACGCTCTTATCAGATTTGTTTTCTTCTTTTAAATCTTTAAATTTTTTAGAAAAAAATAAAAATAAAACAATTGGACTCCCCAATATAATAATAATCAAAAGTGTAAATTGCAATGTTGTCATATATATAATAATTACTTGCTCATTTTATCATTTTTTCCCTTTGAAGTAAACAAGCAAACTAACCCGCTAATTAAACTAATAAATAAAATAATTTTTATATCAAACCAAAAACTAACAAAACCAGGCCGTAGGTCTTCAATAATTAAAAGTAATAAAAGACAAATTCCTGTAAAAAAGAATAGTTCTCTGAATATATAATAAACTGTTTTTCTAAAATTTGTTTTTGACATTTGATATCTTTCTTAAAAAATAATTTTTTAAATCATTAAAAAAATCTGACCAATTAGTTGCCGGGCGAATTAATTCAATTTCCACTCTTTTAATTTTAATTTCCTGGCGACTGTGTGTTAAGTCTGGTGCTGAAAAAATAAATTCTAAATGATTATTATTCATATATTCTCCCCCCACTAAAAAATCAACTGAATTTTCCTGCCAAATTGTTTTTGTTAATGATTGGCTAGCCACTATTTTCGGCGCCTGATACTGGGCAATAATATAGTCAATATCATTTAAATCTATCTTTGAATCCCAAGCCATTACCAGAGTTGAATCTTTAATTGCTTCTGAACTGAATTGATAATAAAAAGTGGCTGTTTTTTTGTCATCAGGCACATTATTAACAAATTCATAAATACTATCAAATCTTTTTTGTTTTTGCCATAAACTAATCCCCTCTTCAATAATTAATTCCCAATCTAAATTATCAAGAATTTTGTTTTCTATGGGCTTTAAAGTAAAATTCCAATCCAAAGGAGATTCTTTTTTCTTCATTAAGCCTAATTCAAATAAATCTTGGTCGGGATTAGCATAGATAATTTTAACTTTAGCTTGGGAAAAAGTACGCGGGACTTTTACTTCAAAATAAGCTGGTTCAACAAAGATACGTTGAAAACAGTCTTTGTTTTCATATTCAATTCCCCCTACCCTATTTTTTGGATAAAGATCAGAGATAAAAAGAGAAGAATCACAAAAATCACGAGTGGCGAACAACTGCCCATCAATAACCACGTTTTTATTCAAAAGCCAAGCTAATAGCATTAAAATAGCTAAAATTAAAATTAAACGATAAATTCTTAAAAATTTTATCTTCATTCTAATAAATAATTAGACTGGTAAAGCCAAATCATAACTTTGCCAATATTTTCATGTTTTCCTAATAAATCATCTAATTGAGTAATAATTTCCTTTCGGTTATCATAATAAACCCAGCGTTCTTCAGTCATAAAATAACATTGTTTAGCCTGAGTAATTTCCAATGATTTTTCCAAATAACGAATAGAAGGGCTTTTATTCATATTTTCAAACAATTGTACCCTTTCTGGCTGACGATATTCATAATAATAAGGAAAACCACCTGTAATGATTTCCCTTCCAGAAACTCCTTCTAAGGCTAATAAAGGCCAAGTATTGGCCAAAACACAATAATTCTCTTTTGTTCCTTGTTTTAATTTTTGCCAAACATATTGAGCCGCTTGATGCTCATCATTAGTAACTACTTGAAACTTTGGTCCTGAAGCATAAACCGTGGTAGAAACTAAACCAATAAAAACAATTAAAGCTAAAGCTAATGCTTTTTTAGAAAAAACCTTACTGGCTTTTTCAATTAAAATATAAACCCCCCAGGTCAAGGGCATAAAAAATAAAAATGAAGTAAAAACAACCAGCCGCTTGCTTAATAAATGATTACCTTCCATAAAATAAGAAGAAATCATTTGATTAATCAAAACAACTATCAACATTAAACCAAACAACATTCCTAAATTAGGACTTCTAAGTTTTTTAAACTGAAAAAGACCAAAAACAACTAACAACCAAAGCAATGGAGTAAGAATAAAAGTCCAGGGCAAAACCTTAAATAAAACTGATTTAGAAAGGTCTCTATTAATTGTGGCATAAAGCCAATTGTCTTGTTCTAAACCATATATTCTTGGAAAGATAGGTTTGGAAAATAAAAGAGTAGTGGGAAATTCTTTAATCATTTCCCCAGCTTGTTCTTTAAAAGGAGTTTCTGTTTTTAACCAAGAATAATGATTATATGTTTCCAAAGCTGGAATAAAAATCAAAAGAATTAAAAAGAAAACAATTAAAACAGGAATAAATATTTTTCTATTTAATTTAATATTTTTAATCAAAATAGCTAAAACCAAAATCTGTAAAAATAAAATTAAATAAATCAAGTAACTAAAATACAAAAAGGGAATTAAAAATATCAAAGCCCATAAAAGCTTGGGTGAATAATTTTTCTGAGTTAAATATTTATTAATAAAAATTAAACTAAAAAGAAAAAGTAAAAATGCAAAAGTCATCGGCACGGTAATACTGCCATAGGCTTGAAAAGGATAAAAACAAAACGGCATTAGAAGAAAAAGAAATAAAAATTCTTTTTTTCTTGAAAAAAATAAACCAAATTTTAAAAGCAAAAATGGTAAAAAAATAGAAAAAAGCAAAAATCCTAAAATCAAATCTAAATAAAAAATATCAATGCCAGTTAACCAAGACAAAGCAATGGTTAATCCCCACATATTAGCGTATGAAGTTTTATTCCCGGCAATCAATACTTCTGGTATCTTTAATGGCCCTAATTGAGAATAAGAAACATTGTCGCCAAAAAGAACCGGCTCATATATTTTTCCCTGCATTAACATTTTTTCTGCTCCGATGTGCCGCCATTTATCTCCCCCAAACCCAGCTTGATAAGGAATTAATAAATAAGCATGAAATAATAAAGAAGTAAGAATAAGAATTAATAGAAAGTATTTTAACTTGATTTTAGAAAAAGCTAATAGACCTAAAAAGATAATTAGGCTTAACCAAGCATAAATATAAAGAGGATGAATCACTGTCCAGGGCGAACGAATATATTCTCCAGTCCTGGCGTAAAAAAGTAAAAAAATAGAGAAAATAAAAACAATCGCCCAAATAAAATAAATAATTTTTTTAAATTTAATAGTCGCTTCTTTTGCTTTAATTTCCACCTCTAAACTTATAGGCTCTGGTTCTTGCTTTCTCGTCTTGGCCAAAAAAGAAATAGCCAAGGTTAAAAACAAAAGCCAGACTAATAAACAAATTGGGGTGACTTTATAAGCAACAATAGGGATGGCCATCCCAAAACCGATTAAAAATAATAAACAAAAAACTCCACAAATAAACTGAAGTTCTTTTTCAAAGCCACGACGATTTAAAATTTTAGCCAACCAAAGAGAATTAATAAAAAAGAAAGCAATAA
>Ga0307928_10001006_pt1 | contig 21116 bp, 19 predicted proteins | sample AceLakmetagen232_FD_201815 | JGI IMG/M metagenome (GOLD analysis project Ga0307928, IMG submission 201815) | Saline water microbial communities from Ace Lake, Antarctica - #232 | ecosystem: Environmental > Aquatic > Non-marine Saline and Alkaline > Saline | place: Antarctica: Ace Lake... | reverse complement strand
TGAAATTAATAAATAGATTAAAAAAATGAATGGAAAAATAAAAATAAAGATATACTTTCTTTCAATAGAAAGGTTATTAATTACAGCAAATACTATGGCAAAAATAAATAAGACCAGTAAAAAAAGGTCATCCAGCAAATCTATTTCTTCTATATTTGTGACTTGTTTGATAAAACCCTGCGTGAAAGTTAAAAAAATAAATATTATTGTTAGAGTAGTTATTATTTTATTCTTTTTGGTTATTATAAAATTCATATCATATCCAAAATCCTTCTTGCTCTGGTATCCCATGTATAATTTTTTATAACATCATTTCTGGCATTCTCTCCTATCTCAGATGCCAGACCCGGATTGGCAATTAACATCTCGACTGCATCTTTCCATCCGTTAACATAGTCGCATTTAACCAAAATAGCATTATTTCCATTTTTTAGTATCTCCTTAATAGCACCCAGATCTGACGCAATTATTGGCCTTCCGGTTGCCATATATTCAAACATCTTCATAGGTGACATCCACCTGGCTGTATTCCCCTTATTTCCGAAAACAGCAACTTCTTCCTGATAAGGCATGATAAGAATATCACAATTAGCCAGCTCTTTTGCTAAAACATTACTCCTTACGAATCCATTAAAATAAACATTCTTAATATTCTTTGTTCTATCTTTCCAATAATTTAATAATTTATCTGTCCCGCCCCATAGGTGGAAATCAACATGAGGCATCACGGAAGATAAACTTTCTATTATTTCTATGCCTCTTCCCCTGAATAAGTGCCCGCCATAGCCAACTCTTACCCTTTTATATTTTCTGGTCCTCTTATTACTGAATATATTAATATCCGCGCCATCAGGAAGTACGATAATCTTTTGCTTATCAAACCCGTATAACAAAAATTTCTTTTTTAAATAATCTGATATAAGAATAAGCCTTAAAAAATAGCTGCTGCTGGCAATTCTTCTAAAGAAAAGTCTGTCTACTTTATCAATCAAGTCACTGTGCATCTCTAAAATAAATCTTTTATGGCATATGGACGCGAGCATTGCAGCCTCTATCTGCCTGGTGTATACAATATCCACTTTTTTAAAAAAGGTATAGGCTGCTGACAGTAAATAAAATAATGCGACACCCTTACCGGGTAATGAAAATATCTTCTTTATTTTGAATCTCTTACCTATGCAATAGAAATCAAACAAATCTATCCTGGCAAATAAACTTTTTAAACTTAAAGGTATCAGTAATGTAATCTCTATGCCTTTTTTGGCAAATGCCTCACACATCTTCATAACCTGGATGCTATTGGCACTCCTGGAAGGCATTACTGAATTTGCTATATAAATTATTCTCACTTCAAATTCCCTTCTTTTATTCATAACCGTATTTTCTGGAATTCCTTCTTAAAAAAACATAATTTAATAACAGTAAAGTTAAAAAATATACAAAAGAACTAATAATCGCACCATAAATACCCCAAATTGGTATTAAAACAAAATACAATACTAAATTTAAACATATTGAAATTACCTGGTTTCTTATAATGACATTAATTTTATTTTTGCCAATTAAAAATATTTGAATAATATTATTTATAAAGGAAATGGGAACTATTATCATATATATCTGCGCATATCTTATGCTGTCAGCATATTTCTCAGAGAAAAACAATAAATACATTCTGGGGATTATAATTATAATTATAGCGACAAACAATAAAATAAGCAGTGCAGCAAAAAGCATTGTCTTCTTTTCAAGTTTATAATCTTCATCTTTTGTCTTCTCAAACAGTTTTGGTGTTATAACATTTAATACTTCTTTGACAAAAAACAATAATTTTCTATATATAACTACCGCAATCGAATATACGGCCAGCTCTTCCGGTCCCAAAAGCAATCCGATTATTATTTTATCCACATTATTATACAACAGACTGATAATAGATCTTGCAGTAAGCTTATAACCTTCCCTTCTCCATCCAGGGGGTTCTTTACTATCCTTTATCAACTTTCTGGTAATAAGAGTATAAATAATGTTAAAGATAGAATTAACCAGCATGTAGGACAAAATAATTAGAGTTAGATTTTCGCTGCTTAAAAAAATTACCAGTACCAGTACAGCCAGATTTACAACAGAATATACAGATTTATAGATAAAAATGTATTTAAACCTTTTCTTACCCACCAGGAAAGGTCCCCAGGAGTTCAGACCATGGAAAAGGGGGAATAATACCGATATCGACATCAGCCCAATACCAACTGCCCTTGAATCATAATAATAAAAATACGCCCCGATTATAAGCATCAAAGGTATTCCTATCAGACTGTATAAAAATCTTAACCTGGAACCTCTTATATAGACTCCGTCTTTCTCATGGGAAGTATATTTGATTATTGCAACATTTATACCCGGTATTGATATTACTGATAAGATTGATAATATTGATAATATAAACTGATAATTCCCAAAAGTTTCCTTAGTTGCAAGTCTTGAAAAAGCAACGGTAAGAAGTATTCCGGTTACCAAAAACACAGTCTGTTCTGATATTCCCCAGAAGCTGTTTACAATCAGATATTTAATATTTACTTTGGTTTTTATACTTAGTTTTGCCAGTAATGACGAAATTTTTTCTTTTATATTATATTCCTTTCAAGAACCCGCAATAAGCCCTTTTGAATATATCATCCTTCTATAAAAAATAGAGTAAAGCCACTCCCTTGGACATATTGTATACTAAAATTAGTTAAGATAGAATAACTGATGAGATCAGTAAAAAGATGTAAAAGAGAATATGTTTATAGAAATATATATTTTTAGTATTGAAGATATAATTAAGGGAAAAACTTTTACAGATTTTTTATCTTTAATTTGGTTTTTTACAGAGTAATTTTTATGAGTGAAGAGATTTCTAAATTACAATTAGTTGTTGATAAATTATTGAGCAATAAAGAAGGTATAAAGGCTCTTGAAGCTGGCTGCGGTTCCTGCAGCCATATTGATATGGGAAAGGAGGTATATTTAACAGGTATTGATATTTCAGAAAAGCAACTTCAAAAGAATTCAATTTTAAATGAAAAGATTTTAGGAGATATACAAAGCTACAATTTTCCAGCCTCCGAATTTGATATTATTGTCTGCTGGGAAGTCCTGGAGCACGTTTCACAACCAAAAAAAGCTATTGAAAATTTAATAAAAACCTTAAGAAATAATGGTATTCTTATTCTTGCAATTCCTAATATACTATCCGTAAAAGGCATGGTAACAAAATACACACCTCACTGGTTTCATGTATGGGTATATAAGAACCTTTTTGGGTACAAGCTTGCAGGACAAGAAGGCCATTTACCTTTTAGAACAATTTTAAGATTTTCTATTGCACCAAAATTTATAAAACAATTTGCGCACGATAATAATTTATCAATAGAATACTACAGTATATATGAATGCCAAAAGCAGAAAAATATAAGAAGGAATAAATTTTTCAATATAATTCTGAATGTGCTTATCTTCTTAATTAAAATATTAAGTTTCGGAAAGATTAATGCAAACCTTACGGATTATATAATTGTTTTAAAAAAGAATAATTAGCTGTAATCTATTACAGTTCCTCTGTTATTAAAAGAGTAAACCCTCAGAATAGTAATCACAATTAAATCAATCATTTTTTATTAAAGGATTTGCTGCAATATACATCTGCCTGCTGCCTTCATGAGCAGAATCAAAACAAATCATTTTCCCATCCCTGCTCCACCTGGGATGAAGGTCGCATCTATGTTCAAAGTCATATCTAAAAGGAGCAAGATATCTTCCCAATTCATATTTTTTATTACTGGATGTATCATAAATTATAAGTCTCCTCATCCTCAATTTATCCGGATATGTATCTGTTAAAATATACCTACCGTCAGGAGAATAAGAAGGGTGCCCATCTTCATTTAGAATGTTTTCTCCAATGACTTCATATTTTTTACTTAAATCTGTAAATAAATAATAATGCTCGCCACATAAGCCGACTCTGGCCCAGGATAATAACTGGCTGCTATTTTTCCAGCAGCAGTGCGAGACCAGCTGGTCATCAGCAAGACAATAAATATCCTTTCCATCTAAATCTGATGTAAAAAGCCGGGAAAACCTGATATTATCATTTTCCCATCTATGCAGGAAAGAAAATCTCTTTCCATCCGGATTAAATTCCAGATGATTGAACCAGTGGTGGCTATTCTTCATGCTGGGATTCCAATCAATCTTCACTATATCCTCTAAAGATATTAATAATTCAACCTGATTTTTTTCTATATCCAGAAGCCATATGCCGTCACCTGAGGGGTTTTGCTCACCGGCTGTTTCATCTTTCAGGTTTAAATAGCCATAACCCAGACGCAGCCTGTGAAGTCTTGAGAAATTTAATGATACAGCCTTTGTACCATCACTGTTAATAGAATAAATGGGCCTCTTTAAAATCGTAGTTTTTTTTGTTTTAATGTCATAAACAATACCTGCATATTTCCCATTTACAATATCGTTATAAATAATTCTATTCTCAAAATCGGGACCCATCCACTGAAGCATGCATCCCTGCTGCAGATTCCATGTCTTAGTTCGGCCAATCATCATAAAACTGTAGTTATTCCCGGTATCAATTAGGCCAATAGCTGCCTCCTCGCCATTTCGAGGATTCCTGCTGGCGCATTTAACCTCCAATGCCAGAATATACCTACCTGACTTGCACCAGGGAGACTTATCGTAATAACCAAAAAAATGTTCGCCCGGAATATTCCTGGTTATACATTTTTCACTGATAATATTTCTGCTATAACTTTTCCTGCTAAACAGCTTATTTAAAACATACCCGGGTCTTCTTCTGTAATATCTTGAAATTCTAACAAGTACTGGGTATTTTTTAAGTTTGTTTTTTACTGCATTCTTAAATTTTCTCATTTATAACTCTGTATATCCTTTTTGCTTTTATCGGTGAGCCTAAAGCAGTAATCTCCAATATCCGCAACTTCAATCTGCGAAAAATGTTCACTGGTTATCATTTCCACCTTATTAATGAATTTTAAGATCTCAGTCATTCCCAGTCCTGAAAACTTGTGTTTCTGATAACCATCAAATATTTTCCTGCCCTTAAAAATAAAATTAGCCATATCCTTTGTTGATAATAAAAACCTTAATAAGTTTAAATGAACCTTGCTGCCTAAATACCTATCTGCTTTCCTGGGATTTACCATTAAATTGCTGATATTTTCAATCATCACATCTCCTGCCAATTTACCATCTATTCCTGAAAGATTCTTTCTTAAGATAATCTCACGTTGCTTGTTCTCATCAGTTTCCTTGCTATCGGACCCATATCTTAATATACTGTTCAGATAATCAATTAATCCTCCAATGCTTGAGATATTCTTACCAAGTGAATCAGGCAGGGGAATATCAAATTCATCAGAAGTAACCGGCCTATAAGCAATTACAGGTCTACCTAAAAAGAATGCTTCAACACCGGTTGTACAACCATTCTGTATTACTGCCTTAGAAGCAAGAATCCAGGGTATAACATTGCCTTCATGGATCATAAACACATTATCAAGACCCTTTATACTTTTTTCCCAGACACCATGATTTTCTGACGGATGAGGTCTTATAATAATGTTATAATCCTTAAAATGGCGGCTCAACTCAGGAATCATTTTAATAAAGCCACTAAATATATTTCCCATATGCTCAATTCTGTTTTTATGAAAGACTTCATCTTCAGGGTTTCTTATCATAAATTTATCCCTGAGAGCCTTCAAATAAAATTCAGCACCATTGTAATGATTGCAGGGAGCAAAACTGGAATTTATCAGTATAAAAGGGGCGTACTTTTTATTAATCTTATTTACCTCACCAGCTAAGATCCCCAGATATTCAGGCCTCATCAAATCAAAACGTAAACTTCCAGTGGATATTACTTTATCCTTTGCTTCAGGGACTTTCGATAAAACAGCATCAGACTGAACTTTTCCCCATGCGAAAAAAAGTTCTACATTCGAAAGAGTATCTCTTGATACACGATATTTTTTATAAACTTCTTCATTTAAAAAAACCAATCCCTCTTCGTCAAAGGCAACAACCTTGTGCCCCAGTTCCCTGCATTTTTTAAACAGTTTCTCATAATTTTTAACTATTCCAAAACCCATGAATACTCCCCTGGGCAGCAATGGAAGCCTGCGGATTAAACCGTTCTTATTACCTATAATGACCTCAAAACCGGCCTTTGCTGATTTCAAAGCTAATAATAATTTGGATTGCAGCTCTCTGACCTTTAACTCAACAGGTATATAAAGCCATTTTTTATTCATTATTAAACCTTAAATTATTTTAAATTGCATTTATTCAAGCCTGGATTGCTTCCATTATAAATTAACAACTCTTAGCTATGTAAAGCTTCTATTAGTTTTAAAGCAACAAATTCCTCTGTTTTTTCTAAGGATTCAAAAGTTGCTCCCGCTATGTGAGGGGTTAAAATAAAGTTTCTTCCTTTGACCAACTCTAAAAATTTGTTCAGGTTATTTTTACTCTTACTTTCGTCAGATATTACATCAATTGCTGCACCTTTAAGTGAATTACTTTTAATCTTCTTTATTAAATAATCTTCATCTATCAACTCACCTCTCGCTCCATTTATAAAGAACTTGCCCTCCAGCATATCAATATGATGCCTACTGATTATTCTTTCATTTTCATATGAAGCACATAGTAATATTATATTTACAGATGAAATAAGTTCTTCTATCGAATTTATTCTTCTTGCAGAGAATTCTTCATTTATTTCTTTATTGCTATCATAAAAATATACATCAGTTCCAAAACATTCAAAATATTTTGCAAGTATTTTTCCAACCCGGCCAAAACCAATAATTCCTATCTTATTATTAAACAGTTCTCCACCAATATAATTATACCTATCCCACATTCTATTTTCCTTGTTTAAAAAACATCGTTTATAATTCCGCAATAAAGCAAGAGTGAGACCAAACAGGTGTTCGGGCGTTGCCCTTATTTTATATAAAAATTCACTTTCACCCTTTAAAGAAATAATTTTTATATCCTTTTTTTTAACCTCATCTAAATCCAAATGGGTAAGGCCCGTGGTAGGAGAACATATATATTTCAGCAGCGGAGCATTATCTAAAAAAGAATTATCAATATAGTACTTGAGCCTCACAAAAATTACTTCCTTGTCCTGTAAAAAAGGATTAATATTCTTCCCGTCAAATAACCAGACACTTCCGACTTCTCTCAAAATCTTAATTGCCTGTTCTGAAAAATAGTTAGGTTCTAATATTCCAATTTTTTTAGAATGCACTCCGCAACCTCCAGATCCTTATAAGAATCTATATTTACAGACCTATCCTTTGGCATTTCATACACTAAAGGTCTATCAGATATAACTTTTTTATTCTTTCTTAAATAATCCACCCTGGTAATATAAATTGCACCATTTCTAATATAAATTTTCTTAAAATTCTGCCTCCTTACACCCTTATCATGATTTTTATTTAGAGGCACAGCAAAATAACCATCCTTTTTATACATAATAAGATCGCTTAATTGATCTTCCTTAAATACTGTAATTAATGAATCACCTGATTTTTTATTAAATAGATTTATAGAGTTTATTATATCCTCATAGCTCCTTAAAGGCGCTGTAGGCTGCAGAAGGATTACTGCATCAAAGAATATATTGTTATTTTCGAAATAATCCAGAGTATGCAGTATAACATCAACAGATTTCGATTTATCTCCTGCCAGTTCTTTTGGTCTTATAAAAGGGACTTTGATGCCTAATTTTACCGCAATGTTAGCAATCTCTTTACAATCTGTAGATACAATAGCTTCGCTAACTTTTTTTTCTTTTACTAATCTGACAGCAGGCTCAATGGTATATTGGATTAGAGGTTTGCCATACATATTAACTATATTCTTCCTATTAATCCCCTTTGAACCACTTCTGGCAGGAATAACCACTAGATAGCTATTATTCATCTAACTTTTAAACCCCCAAATCATAAATGCCTGGCCAAAAGCTTCATCGCAGAACCAGGGGTTTTTCTTACTTTCATTTCCTCTTACACCCATTATCTTTTTGAAATGTCTGACTAATGCCTTTTCACTATAAGCAGGCATTAAGGTAAAAGGAAATTCTATGGAATGTGAAATCATAGGTAACGGGTATACTCCACTCGTCCGGATACTGGTAACACCCTGGCTTTTTAAAACCTGGACATACTTTCCTGAATTATATTTCGTTCTGGATACTCTCCTTTTTGAAAAGTTGTTCTCAAATTTTTGGTTGACATAACCCTTCAAAATTTCATTAATCCATTCATAATCCTTTTGAACATTATCCCTATTTTCCGGTACTATATAAGCTATGAACAATCCTCCTTTATCCAACACCCTTATCTGTTCTTTAATAGGGATTTTAATATCTTTAAAATGTTCCAAAAGACCAATTGAAAATACAATGTCATACATACTATTCTCAAAGGGTAAGTCATTAACATCTCCTACCACAAAATCTGCTTTTAAATTATGATCAGAAAATATTCTTCTCGCAATCTCAATAGCCTTGTTAGACTTATCCAGTAATGCACATTTATAACCTGAATCACAAAAATACGCAGAGAGGCTTCCCCTCCCACAACCAACTTCCAGACATCTTTTGCCTTTATTAAAATATCTACTCTTACATATTTCCTGAAAAACTCCCCAGAGGTTTTTAAACGAAAATTGTATCTGGCTCTCTGCTTCTCCTCTTGTCCAATGAATATACTGTCCTTCTTTTCTTTTTCCCCAATTTAAATCAAATGACTGCTTGTTCAAACTTTCTATATCCATACCCATCCAGTCTCTTTCGAATAATAATCTATCAAACTCCATTACAACAATGAAGCAGCAAATCCTAATAAGTAATCCTCTTTTTTATAGACATTTCCAACTGTTCCAGTAAATCAGCAATCCTCTTGCCTGCTTTGCCATCTCCATATATCTTTTCACTGGGATAACGGCCGTTTCTCAAATGCTTGTTGATAGCATTAACAATCTCGCTACAGTTATAACCTATATTTATTACATTTTTCCCATACTCTCTTCCAGACTGCCTGCTGCCAATATTAACTGCCGGTACTCCTAAAAAAGAGCACTCTCTTATAGCTACGCTTGAGTTCCCAACTATTCCTTTGCTGTTATACAGTAGTTTCAAAAAATCTTCGGGTGTAAAATTCTTAAAAAAGTGTATATTTCTGGGCTTTTTTATTTCCCTGAAAGATCTTATGCCCTTTGAGATCATATCCGAACCTGCATCAACATTGGGCCAAAACCAGAAGGTTTGTATCCCAATCTGCTTTACCGCTTCCAGAGTTTCATTTACTTGCCGGCGTGCTTCCGGGTATTCAGTAGTGACCGGGTGCTGCATTACAATTATGTAACCCTCCGACATATCAACCTCATATCCAACTCCACTGTATTTATCCACAGGATCAAAATCCAGCTCCGAGTTTGACCATATATCCCTTGCCAGATCAATTGAAGGACAGCCAGTCATAAATACTCTTGATTTATCCTCTCCCATCCTTATTATGCGCTCTTTTGCCATATCAGTAGCAGCAAAATGATAATCAGCCAGTTTGGTAACAGCATGCCTTATCTTCTCATCTATAGACCCTGAAACTTCTCCACCCTGTACATGCACAAGGGGAATATTCATATTTACTGCTGCCAGAGCAGTTGACATTGTCTCATATCTGTCAGCAATAGTAACAACAACGTCAGGCTTTAAATTATCAAAAACCGTTGCCAGTTCAATAAGACCAATGCCTACAGTCTTTGCAGAGGTCACTAGATTTTCTCCTTCAATGACCATATAAACTCTGCCTGCAATATTAAAATTATCTCTTTCAATCTCCTGAGATACATTTCCATATTTATCCAGAAGAGTTGAAGCAGCTAATACCAATTGAAGTTCCAAATTAGCATTGTTTGAAATTGCCTTTAAGGCAGTTTTTATTCTTGAATAACTTGGTCTTGCAGTTATTACCACACAAACCTTACATTTAGTTTTGATATTTATCCTCCAAATCACTAATTTTTAGTAAATCACCTTCAGAAACATTCTTCAATAATACTTTACCTATAATATTATAAATCTTGTCAGGTGGAACACCTGTACCCGGCTTTACCAATTTCAAATAATCTTTTTTTAATACCTCACCTTTTTTCAATGATTTTTTGTATACAATACTTTTGTTAAAAAGCTTTTTCACTTCTACAGTGTCCTTATAAGTCAAATCCTTATTTACCGGATTTGAGAGTATTTTTCTTATATAACACGAACCTTTTACCATATCCTTGAATTCAGAAGTTGTTAGAGATGATGATGTATCCGGACCAAAGCATTCTCTGCTTAGAACTATATGAGCTTCTATTATGTTTGCACCAAGTGCAACCGCAGCCAGTGCTGAATATATCTTCCCTGTATGATCTGAAAGACCTACAGGACAACCGTACCGCTTTTGAAAAAGGGGAATAAGATTGACACCAACCTTCTCAGGAGGACAGGGATAAATTGAGGTACACTGAAGTAGAGCAAAATCTACCTTTTTTTCATTAAATATTTCTACTGCCTTATCTATTTCCTTAATATCACTCATCCCCGAAGAAAGCAAGATAGGCAGCCGAGTTTTAACCATATATTCCAGAAGAAATCTGTTATTTACCTCCCCTGAAGCCACTTTCCAGGCTGATATCCCAACTCTTTTAAGTAATTCCACCGCCTCTATAGAAAATGGGGAACTTAAAAAAATCAGCCCTTTTTGTTCCGCATGTTTTTTAAGCTCTTTCCACTGCTCTTCCGTAAATTCCATACGCTTCCAATAATCAAATCGTGTCTTATCCTGATAACTGAAATTAACCCTCCACTGTTCCGCAGGCGAGCTCTCTGCATTAGCGATATGTGTCTGAAATTTAACTGCATCTGCCCCTGCACTTGCAACAGCGTCTATATAAGCATGCGCCGTACCTAAACTACCGTCATGAGCCTGCGCGACTTCACCTATGATGAAAACAGGGCAGTCTTTCCCAATTTTTTTATTATTTATTCTTATTGTTTCCACAGCCAAAAAACAATGCTCCAATTATAATATAATAATATTCTATCTTATTTTTACTTTATGCTTTGTGATTTTTCCTTAAACCACTGAACAGTCAGCTTTAAACCTTCTTCTATACCACACACAGGATTATATTTTAATATTTTTTCAGCCTTTTTAATATCTGCTTCGGAATGTCTTACATCACCTTTTCTCTCTTCCTTGTAAATAGGATTTATTTTATTTCCAGTATATTTTTCTATCTTACCATGCAAATCATTTATACTCATTCTATTCCCGCAGGCTATGTTAAAATACTGGCCAAAAGCTTCATTTCCGGACAAAGCGGCTCTCGCATTTGCTTCTATTACATTTTCAATATAAGTAAAATCTCTGCTCTGCTTACCATCACCATATATCACTGCAGGTTTTCCCTCCAGGAGATTTTTGATAAATAAAGGAATTACTGCAGAATAAATTGAACCAGGATTTTGTCTTTTCCCAAATACATTAAAATACCTCAGGGATACTGTTTCCAATCCATATAAATCGTGAAATAATCTGCAATAATATTCTGCAGTTAATTTGGTTACGGCATAAATTGACTTTGGATTTGGACACATCACCTCACTTTTGGGTAAAATTTCAGAATCTCCGTATATTGAAGATGAGGAAGCATAAATAAACCTCTTAACCTTATTATCCAGAGAAGCTTTTAAAAGATTAATTGTCCCATCAACATTGGAAGAACTTGAATCTATTGGTTTTTCAACTGATCTTTGAACCGAACCCAGCGCGGCTTCATGAAATACTACATCAACACCTTTTGTTGACTTTAAGCAATCACTGTAATTTCTTATATCTCCTTCTATAAAATCAAATTTTATCTTTTTATTTTTTTTTGATGCTTCTAAAATTGAGTCATCTATATTTTCCCTGAGACCCGTTGAAAGATTATCTATCGCCCTGACATATAATCCTTTTGCCAAAAAAAACTCTAACAAATTCGATCCAATAAATCCTGCAGCACCTGTTACCAAAATTTTGACTTTATTATCAATCTGCAGCTCATCAAGACTGGCCATCATAACCTCCAATAATTAAACCCATATTCTTCCACGATCTCTTTTGCAAAAATTCCTTTAATATCAAAAAGATAAGGTTTCTCTTTTTTTAACCTTAATCTTAAATCTTTTAAATCAATATTTTTAAAACAATCATGTGCCACACAAAAAACAACTGCGCTTGCATCATGGATATCTTCATATTCTATGAGATCTATGCCATATTCTTTCTTTGCTTCTGCTTTGCTAATAATAGGATCAAATATATCAACATCAATGCCATACTGTATTAGATAACTGCGAATATCCGGAACTTTGGAATTTCTAATATCTTTGATATTCTCCTTAAATGATAATCCAAATAGTATAATCTTAATTCTTCCCTCCAGCCTTCCATTGTTTAAAATTCTTTTCAATATTTCATCTCCAATAAAAAAAGCCATATTATCGTTTATTTTTCTGCCCGCCAGAATGACTTCAGGATGATATCCTACTTCTTTTGCTTTATATGTAAGGTAATATGGATCCACTCCTATACAATGGCCGCCAACCAAACCCGGGTAAAAGTCTAAAAAATTCCATTTGGTTCCTGCTGCTGATAATACTTCCCTGGTATCCAACCCTAATTTTGAAAAAATTATCGCCAGCTCATTTATAAGTGCGATATTTAAATCTCTCTGTGTATTTTCTATTACTTTGGCAGCTTCTGCAGTTTTGATATTTTCTGCCTTATAAACACCGGCTTTAATAATCTTCTTATAAACAGATTCAATTACATCCAGAGAATATTTATCCTGAGCGGCAACAACTTTTATTACATTTTCTATATTATGGATTTTATCCCCGGGATTTATTCTCTCAGGAGAATAACCAACCCAAAAGTCCACCTTACTTTTTAAACCTGACTCTTTTTCCAGTAAAGGTATACAAATCTCTTCAGTGACACCAGGATATACAGTGGATTCATACACAACGATGGAATTTTTTGTCATGTTCCTTCCGACCAGCCTGGTTGCACTTATAATCATGCTCAAATCTGGATTATTATGAACATCAATAGGGGTAGGCACCGCAATTATAAAAAATTTAGCGTCTTTTATGGTTTTTTCATCTGATGATAATTTGCAGCTCAGCTTTGCAAGTTCATTATTATCTAGAATATCATTAAAATCATCGCTGTCATACAGAGATTTAATTTTTTCTTTACTGATATCAAAACCAATTACATCAAAATGACTGTTTAAGGAAACTAACAAGGGGATACCAACATACCCTAAACCAATGACTGCAATTTTTCTTTTCTTACTTTCCAATTCCTGAAATAAATTACTTTTTATATCTTTTCCTCCCTATTTATTTCTTTCTAATGTAAAATTCCAAAAAAATCTGTTTTTTAAAATTTCGAAATGTAAAAATAATAGAAACTATTTATAATTGGAGAAAATTATCTTTATACCATTCTATTGTTTTTCTAAGACCCGCATCAAAATTTACCTTTGCCTTAAAGTTAAATTCCTTAAAGGCTTTTGAGGTATCCAGGTACCTCCTTGGCTGTCCATCAGGTTTAGATGTATCCCAGGATATTTTACCTTTGAACCCGATGATATCTTTTATTTTTTCTGCCAAATCTTTAATTGATATCTCAAATCCTGCGCCTATGTTAACAGGAAATGATTTATCATATCTTTCAGCAGCTAAAACAATGGCTTCTGCACAATCGTCAACATATAAAAATTCCCTTGTGGCTTTCCCTGTGCCCCAGACTTCCACTTCGTTTAATTTTTTAATTTTAGCCTGATAAAACTTATCTATAAGTGCAGGTATAACATGCGAAGATTTTGTGTCAAAATTATCGCCGGGTCCGTATAAATTAACAGGAAGTAAAAATATTGAATTGAGGTTATATTGATTCCTGTAAGCCTGAGATTGAACAAGCAGCATTTTTTTTGCAAGCCCGTAAGGTGCATTTGTCTCTTCAGGATAACCATTCCATAAATTTTCTTCTTTAAATGGAATCTCGGTGAATTTTGGATATGAACAAACAGTGCCAATTGCTACAAACTTTTCAATATTATTTAACCTTGCCTGTTCCATTAGCTGAGCTCCCATTATCAAATTATCATAAAAAAAGCTGCCCGGATTTTCTCTGTTGGCTCCTATCCCCCCTACAATTGCAGCTAAATGAATAACTATATCAGCCCTGGCATCTTTATACATTCTGATTATAGCTTCAAGATTTCTTAAATCATAATCAACTCTCTTTGGCACAAAAATACCGCGGCAGTTTCTTTGCTTTAACCTGTCAACAACAATCTTTCCAAGAAAACCAGCACCACCGGTAACAATTACTTTTTTATTTTTTAATTCAATCACTCTGCATAAACTCCATTAATTAATAATTATTATAAGATATTATACTTATAATATAATATCTCTTAAATATAAGGCTTCCAAAGATATGGCCTATCAAAAAACCCTTTTTCACACTTCAAATCATCTATCTTTTTAATAAATCTTGCCGGATTCCCTACATAAACCTCACCAGGCGGAACATCACCAACCACAACGGAACCTGCTCCTATTAAAGAGCCCCTACCTATCCTAACTCCTGGCAAAATTGTAGAATTCGCTCCTATTTTTGCCAAATCTTCAATAATTACTCCACCTTTACACTTTTTATAATAAGGGCATTTCATTGGATGAGGGTCATCAGTTAAAATGACATTCGGCCCTATAAAAACATTTTTCCCAATTTTTGCCATTTCAATAAAACAGCTTGAATGAATTCTTGTTCCATCGTCAATACAATTGTCAAATTCCACAACAGAACAGGTGCCTATACTTACATTATTACCAATCATATTATTTTCCCTGATTGAGACATTCTGACCTGTTGAAAAAAAATCGCCTATCTTACTGCCCAGGTAAATTGTTGTAAAAGATCTTATAACGGCATTTTCCCCAATTATTAGCTTTTTTTTACTGTAATTATCATCTAATGGTTTTTTACCCAAAATAATAAAAGGACTGAGATCAGGATTTTTTCCAACTGTAACATTCTCATGGATAACAATTCTATCTCCAAAATCCTTAGTCATCTAAAATGACAACCTCCCCTCCATTTTCAGAAGACCTCTCAGCAGCTTCAACAGCTCTAACAACTCTTAATCCACTGTATCCATCGGTTTTTGGTTTAAAGTTATTTTTGACACTATCAATAAAATGCTTTACTACTAATTTCAAAGGCTCATCCGTTTTAAGAAACGGCGAGATGATATTTCCAGTTCTATAGGTTAATTGATATTCACCAAAATTTTCAGGATCTTTAATCAATTCAACACCTTTATCGAATATTTTTATTTTCTCATCACTTTTCGTATCATCATATAGCACCATCTTCTTCTTACCTACTATAATCGTTTTCCTGACCTTATTTGGAGACAACCAGCTTACATTTATATTAGCGATTATTCCAGATTTAAACCTGACATTTATAAATGCCACATCTTTTAAGCCCTTTTTTATAAAAGAGTTGCTGAATGCAGATATACTATATGGGCTTTTATCCAACAACTTGAATAATATCGAAAAATCATGCGGGGCCAGATCCCATATGACACTGATATCCTTCTGATGTATACCCAGATTAATCCTGCTCATGGAAATAAAGCATATATCTCCCAGAACATCATTTTTTATCAGCTCTTCCAGCTTTTCAACAGCAGGGCTGAATTCAAATGTATGGCCAACCATTAATTTTATTGATTTTTCTTCTGCCAAACTTACTAACGCTTCTGCTTCCCTTGAATTTGTTGTCATAGGCTTTTCAACATAAACATTCTTGCCTCTTTTGATAGCCTTACTGGCAAGATCAAAATGAGTGGTTGGCGGAGTTGCGATAAAAACACATTTTATATCATTATTTTTTAATACATTTTCATAATTTTCTTCTAAGCTTATTGTTTGAAACCTCTTCTGCATTCTTTCAAGCCTTGTCCTGTTAATGTCGCAGCAGTAAACATCTTTAAACTCATCTACTTCCAATAAATTTCTTAAAATATTAGGTCCCCAGTATCCCAGACCCACAATAGCAGCTGAAAACTCATTCAATTAGTAGCCCCCAATTCCCAAAATTAACACCTTAATCGTATCAAATAGTATTTTTAAATCAAGACTAAAAGAACAGTTTGAATAGTAGTAGTATTCCAGTATTGACATTTTTTCAAAATTCACCCGTGAACGGCCGTATGCCTGCCACAATCCTGTTATACCAGGTTTTACATCAAATCTGTATCTTCTCCAATCCTTAAAATAATCAGATTCATACTCCATACAGGGTCTTGGACCGATTATACTCATATCTCCTTTTAAAACATTTATAAATTGGGGCAGCTCATCCAGGCTGAATTTTCTTAAGAATCTGCCAACTCTGGTTACCCTCTGATTGCTTCCATATGCTTTAATATTTCCACTTTCTTCACTGTTATAAAATGATTTAATATTTTCCCTGTGAACTCTTATATTTTCCTGTATATCATGTTTCATTGATCTAAATTTTATAAAATTAAATTCCTTTTTCCCCAGCCCTATTCTTTTACTTATAAACAAAACAGGACCTTTTGAAGTCAACTTTATTAATAATGCTAAAAACAATAAAAGAAGTGAAATTATTATTAAGGTAAATGCAGAAAAAATATAATCAAAAATAAATTTAAGATATTTTTTGTAATGAAGCCTTTTAATACTAAAATCCACAAATTTGTTACCAGTCCCATATACTTCAAATTGATTAATACCAGTCAGTACTTCAAATTTATCGTCACTGAGATGAACAAAAAAGTCATTATCTCTTAAATATTCAATAGTATTTACAAGATTGCCAGCTGTCAGGCTGCTGTTGACTATGAAAATATCTTTGAATTTATATTGGCGAGATAAATCCAGGATATTTTCAACATTCCCTAATAATCTTATATCTTTACCTTTACTCTTTTTATTAGAAGTTTTACCTAACTCTATAAAACCAATTAAATTAAGGCCGCAATTCAGTCTTATAAAATTTCTTGAATTATAAAATTCTTTAGAATCTTCATTTACTTCTAATACCGCAGCATTCTTATTTAATCTTTGAATTCTGTTTAAACCTCTAAAAAGTAAATTAAATATTACCACTCTGAATATAAGAAAGATTAATAAATAAATTAAAATATAATATTTAAATATATTTATAAATATTATCTTATCACCACACGGGGTTATAAAAATAAATAGTGTTACAAGGCCAAAAGTTATTATATTTATCAAAATATTATTCAACAAATATCTCCTAATGAATTTCAGGCTTTTATATTTATAAAAATCAAAATAAATATAAAAAAATATGGTTATGAGATAAATGACTATGACGTATCCATAATTTTCTTTTAAAGGATACCTGAATTTATTTAGAAGTATTGAAATATAAAAAGAAGCTAAAATAATGATGGTGTCCAGAATGAACAGACTTATCTTGTAAAATTTATGAATATCAAACCTTTTAAACATTTTTTTACTGGATTTTTACTTTTCCCAAATATTGCTACCTGGTTATTTTAATAAGTTTATTTAAAAACTTATTTCCGAATTTGATTTATTCTTTTATACCATAAATATAGCATTAATAGAATAAAAATTCTTCCGCCATGATTTATTCCTGACTTATACTCGTCAAGCAATTTTCTTATATAATTTTTCTTAAAAAAAAGAGCATTCTCGAAATCTTAAAAAAACTTTCCTGGTTCAAAGTGAGCATCAATAGAACCTAATTTTTCATGTATCACTATTAAAGCTAAACTCTACTTTTACTGAGAGCAATATCTCTGAATTTACTGTATACATCATTTAAAACAATATTTATTCTATAATCCTTTACTGCATTCAAACAATTGTCAGAATTAAATTCTTTCTTGTTTTTAAGAACTTTTATTATTGCCTTAGCTATTTTAGAAGCATTATGGTTTGCCACCAGAACCCCTGAGTAGCCATCTTTCACCACACTGCATACCTCAATAACATCCGTTGAAACAACTGGAATACCTGAAGCTAACGCTTCAATAACTACCATGGGTCCGCTTTCGAACGCAGACGTTAATACAAATAAGTCACAAGCTCTCATAAGTTTTGCCAATTTATCCTGGGGAAGAATACCTAATAATTTTACTTTCTCCTGTAAACCATACTTATTAATACGTTCCTCTACCTTGCTCCTTAAACTTCCGTCACCGGCTATTAGTAACCTTACATCTTTATCCTCAGCATATAATTCATAAAACGAGTCTATCAGCAGCAGAGGGTTCTTTGAACTTTCTAATCTTCCGGCAAAGAGTAGTATTTTATCACTGTCAGAAGTTTGAAATTTATTTATAAGCTTTTTTATTTCATCTTCTCTTCTTAGTCCAGATTGAAGAGGATAGAAAATATCATTATCTACCCATGTAGACATAAATGAAAATCTATCTTTTACATATTTATATCTTTTTCTATAAAAATTTAATCCTGCCTCACCTACAACAAATATTTTATCAGCATTAGGCATTACTCTCTTTTCCAGTTGAAAATACAGCCATGGCATATTGCCCCATTTAATATCTACACAGGGATTATATAGCTCTTCTACATTACCATGTATAAAAATTACTTTTATATTTCTTGATTTGTTAAATAAAATAGCAGGCTCGATACGATGAAACTCCAATATCCTATCTTCTAAAGGAATTCTGGATTTATATCTGAAAAGTGATATTACAAAACGCAAGCTCAGAGGTATTCTTCCAACCTTATTCTGATTTTTTGTAAACAGCACTGGAAAAAAATTAATCTTTCTATTGCTGAAATTGATTGTCCCCCATTTACCAACTGGCCGTTTAAACCTATCAGTTGTAATTCCAACCATATCTACTTCAAAATCATCCGGAAGATATTTAACAAGCCCCTTAATAAAAGTTTGTGTCCCTCCTATACCTTCGCCCAGGGGGTCTTTCTGTATAAAAACCAGTAACTTATACTTTGACATAAATGATTAAAATAAATATTAACTAAAAAATTCTTTTATCATATCTGCAACATATTCTATCTGTTCCTCAGTTAATTCAGGGAACATTGGAAGTGATAAAATCTCATCCTGCAGTTTTGATGATACAGGAAAGTCTCCGGGCCTGTGATTCAAATAACCGTAAGCTCTTAAATTTGGCAGTGCAATAGGATAATGGATTCCACAGGATATTCCATTATCTGCTAAAAAATTTTTTAATCTATCTCTTTCCTTTGACCTGATAACATACAGGTGAAACACATGATCCCATTTGTCAGGAATTAAAGGTGCTGTAATATCTCCAATACCTTTAAGCTTTTCATTATAGATTCTTGCATTCGTGATTCTTTTAAAATTCCATTCTTTCAGATGCTTTAACTTCACACCTAATATCGCTGCCTGCATACCATCAAGACGACTGTTTACTCCCTCAAATTCATGATTGTATTTTTCGCTTCTGCCGTGATTGGCGTACATCCTGATTTTTTTTCCCAGATCTTCATTATCTGTGACTACTGCTCCTCCGTCTCCATAAGCACCAAGGTTTTTACCGGGGTAAAAGCTAAAGCATGACGCCTCCCCAAATGTTCCTACCATTTTCCCTTTATATTTTGCTCCATGAGCTTGAGCACAATCCTCAACTATATATAAATTATTTTTTTTTGCGATTTCAACTATCCTATCCATATCAGCAGGCTGGCCATAAAGATGGACAGGTACTATTGCCCTTGTTTTATCAGTGATCTTATCTGATATCAAATCAGGATCTAAATTTCGGGTAACCTCGCTGACATCACAAAATACCACCCTCGCACCTGTCAGTGAAATAGCTTCAGAGGTTGCTATAAAGGAATTTGCCGCAGTTATTACTTCATCTCCAGATCCAATACCAAGCATCTTCAGTATAATGAAAATTGCAGCAGTTCCGCTGCCAACTCCAATACAGTATTTTACTTCACAGAATCGGCCGAAGTCAGATTCAAATTTCTTTACAAAACTGCCGCCGATAAATGTTGAATTTCCTATAACATTATTAATGGCTTCCGTAACATCTTCCTTAATAGAATTATACTGCATTTTTAAATCAACAAACGGTACTTTCATTTTTAACCTTCCTGACTAAATGTAAATTGAATTAATACGGCAAATTCGATATATCATTTATAACTTTCGCCGGGTTTCCCGCTGCAACTGAATTATCTTTAACATTTTTGGTAACTACGCTGCCTGCTCCAATTAATGAATTTCTGCCAATTACTATTCCCGGAAGTACTGTGCAATTTGCGCCAATTTTCGCTTTTTCTTTTACCAGCGGCCCCTTTAATCTTTGCTTTACATTTTTTGATAATGGATATAAAGCATTTGTAAATACAACACATGGACCAATCCAGCAGTCATCTTCAAGTACGGAAAATTCAGGTATAAAAACATTTGAATGTATTCTTACATTATTGCCAATCTTTACATCATGTTCAATAATAGAATGAGTTCCGATACTCACATTGCTACCTATAATATTATTTTCTCTTATCATAACATGGTGGCCGGTTCTAAAGTTGTCACCAATATTGTTACCTGAATAAATAACAGTATGAGAGCGTACTACAGCATTCATTCCAATAATAGTTTGCAGACTGCCGTCCTTTTTACCATCAGGCGGCTTTCCGATAATTACAAAATCTTCAATTGTAAAGCCAGGTTTTATAAAAACATTTCTATATTTTTTAACTAATATCTGCCTCATAATATTTATGACTTATATCTTTACTTCCACAGATTTATTATTCAAAGACTCCATTGCAGCTTCAATAATCCGGGTAACCCTGATTCCGCTTTCACCATCACTCAGTGGTCTTT
>Ga0307928_10001005_pt1 | contig 21127 bp, 35 predicted proteins | sample AceLakmetagen232_FD_201815 | JGI IMG/M metagenome (GOLD analysis project Ga0307928, IMG submission 201815) | Saline water microbial communities from Ace Lake, Antarctica - #232 | ecosystem: Environmental > Aquatic > Non-marine Saline and Alkaline > Saline | place: Antarctica: Ace Lake... | reverse complement strand
TTCTTTGATTATATACAGCTGGATACCCATCTGATGCAATCATTAAGTCATTTTTTGCATCGAAATAACTGCCATTATCACCAAAACCATTATTCCTATGTGTCTGTTCCTCTATCTTAAAGGAAATCATATCATAGTTGTCTATTTCAAGATATTTAAGTATTAGTTTTTTCATTACTACTCCAATATAAGGTCATATTCCTCTTTTTCAAATGTTAATGATGTCCAGTTGCATCGTTTACCACATTCAAAATATAGTATCATATTAGATTCATTACCATTATCATCAGTTAATACCACATAATACACATTCTGACCTTCTCTAGGTTCCTTTATTTTCCATAGAACATGGGCATCAAGTCCATTAACTGTTTTATATGTTTTACCTGCTTCCATTATAGCACCCATAAACCCATACATTTCTTACGTATTTCACCAAATATACCCACACCATCCTTGATATATTCTATTATTTCTTCCTTATTAGTATCAAATGACCCGCAAAACAAGTCATAAATGCACTCCAGGCATACCTTAATGGTTTCAACATCATCAGTATTTTTGATTGCATCGATATGGAAATATATGGCTGCTGTTACATCATACATATCCATACCAGGTTCAAAGTGTATTGTTTTTATATCATCGAGTCCATTCATCGTCCAATCTCCTTTCTTGTTATTTTCTAAACACAAACATAGGTTCATATTTCTGGTATCTTCCATCAATATTGACCAGATTAATTGATTTATTCTCGACCATTTTCAACATATTTTCCTTACTATCACGACCACCCATACTCCTCATTAGCATCTTATATACGGTATCATATGTAAACCCGGTCTCCTTGGCTATCCTAATAGAATCGTCCTCTATTGTAAAGAACTTTCCTGTACCATATGCGATATTAGCAACATTAAAATTAAACAAACCATCTACATGTAAGACATCATAAGCATTTTTAATTGTCGAGGTTAAAAACCCATCACGCCATAAATTATATTCAGGATATTTTACATATGATTGAGTTTCTTCATTTGTATACCGTTCTCTGTGAAAATATGGAGGTGAAGTAAAAACAAGTGACACCTTTCCTTTGTATTCTTTAAATGTATCTGTTTCATTAAAAACTTCACTACCACAGCATATTGGTTCAACATTTGCTGTGCAGTCTGGATCAATATAATACTTCCAAAATGCCTCAAGTTTCTTATATTGACCGAATATTTTTTTGTTCGGGTCTGTTCCTATATACGTAAATTTAATATGTTTTAGTTTATCGTGATTTGTAGCGGCTAAAAATGAAACTAGACGTGAGCCCCATCCCATGCTCGGGTCCCATACAATAATTTCATCGACATCGGCGTTATCAAGAAAAAATGACTGGTATATATGTTTACACACAACACCACGTATATTGATAGCTGGTTGTCTACCTGATGTTATCCTTAATGCGCTTCCTAGAGCCGGGAAAATCCTAACATTTTTATCCTCTGAAAATGTTTTAAGTTTGTTTTTTATTATTTGCCTGTAAAGTTGTTTTTTCCATTCATCTTTATCCTTTACTAATTGCATAACAGATGGTGATATTTTTCCTTTAACCCCTCTTGAAAATTCAACATCCAACATTTCAGGAAACCAATGATTTATGACAGATGGATAATTTGAAAATCCTTTAATGATTGTTTCACCATTATTATCAAAAACAACATTTTCACCAAACACATTATATTCTTTAAATTTTATGAGTTTTTTAATTACAGTCTCAACAGTGTTATTATTACCACAAAACGGTATCGATTCTGTATCCCATAAATTTAATAGATATAATCTCAATTTTTCTACATATGTTGTAAATGTTGCATCATCCATTTCGATAACATCATTGTAATGCGGATTCAACTCATTAGGTAGATTTAATCTTGTATAAACTGGACCACCTACTATAGTTGATTCTTGTATTGTAGCTGATTGGAAAAAATTGTCTATTAAGTTATCTATATTTGCATGTTTAATCACGTGTTGACATTACCTCCGGGTTTTTCTGATATTTTGACCCTATTTCACCGAATCCAAATCCTCTCAATAGTCCAAGGCCATCAGCGCTTAGGATGACGTTAATGGTAAATTGTTGCATCCGTTCCCTGTCAAGATCGGTGTGCTTCCTGAAATATTCACGTAAATATCCAATTTTTTTATTGATGGAATTGTTCTTTTTCCATTCAAGTGTTTCCTCGACCAGATCACACGCTTCAAGAATCCAATCCCTCATTGCATAAGCAGACATAAATTCAAGGTAAGGCATACATAGGTTTACAACATCACCTAGTACACTTTTCCTATCGACCTTAGCATAATGTTTATTATTAACAAAAATCTCAACCATATCCTGTGACATAATAATAATTACTCCTTTCTAATTCTGTTAGGGTTATCTGGACGGTCATCCATTATTTTTATAACGTCTTGTACTGATAGTGGATAAAAATTGTTATTATCAACGCCTATATCCCATGACTTGCCAATTGGAGCTAACTTACCATGTGAGTGTCCATATAAATGGAAACTGTTAAAATGTGACCGTGCCCATGTTCTCATACAATAATGACATATAACAGTAAATCCATCCTTACATAGATTGCCTTCCCATATCATTTGATGATCGTTTGGTAGCCAATAATCATGACTTCCTCTTAGAAAAATATGTGAACCATTAAGACGGTCTATGTATTCATGCGCTTTTTTTCTTCCTTGTAGCGTAAAATCACCTGCATGGATAACATTATCATTACTAGAAACAACGGAATTATGACGCTGGACTATATCCTCATTCATTTCATATACTGTTTCATATGGCCTATCACAATACTTGATTATGTTAGCGTGACCGTAATGCTCATCTGCTGTAAAAAATAGTTTACCCATAACATTTATCCTTAAACACCTTTATACTTTCCCTTAACATCTGTTTACCTTCCTCACCTTTGTATATACACATGGCCGGATGGATAGAAATAACAGTATCAACATTAAACTCGGCGCTGTGTATAACTTCACTGTTTAAAGACATTATACCAGTTAATCCAGTCATTGTCAACAGTGGATATGACCCTAATATCAATATTAATTCAGGTTGTAATACTTTTATGTACTTACGAATCCAAGGCTTGCATGTAAGCATCTGTTCTTTCGTTGGTTTACCATTCTTATTACCTTTGACAGGCCGGCAATTAACTGAATTCATTATTAAAAATTCTTCTTTAGTAAGGTCAAACTCTGCCATAATTGACCATAAATTTTTGCCTGCATTACCTATAAAAGGCTCATTATTTTCAACCTCGTTACGTCCCGGTGCTTCGCCTAATATGACATACTTTGATTGCTCAGTCCAGTATGGTTTACATCCACCATTTTCATGTAAACCGCATAATGTACAGGACTGTATTTTCTTATCGAGTAATTGTAACATTTTGGTTTGTTTTTGATTCATTTAATTACCTGTTGACCCCATTCCACCTTCACCTCTATCAGTATCAATAGAGACGACACCTTCCTCAAGTGATGTTTCTGGGATTCGGTTGAAGACCATTTGTGATATTTTATCGCCTTTCTTGAAATACACAGGAAGTCGTGTGGTGTTAAATAGAATTGTTTTTATATTCCCACGGTACGAACTATTACCTATTAAAAAATTATTACAAAAAAAGTTATGGTTATTGTTGATGGTTATATCATACGTTTGTTTATTGCTTTTGGTTATTTTATTCACTCTTACATATTCCATTTATTATATCCTCCAGTTCATTTATTGAATATATGATAAAATATTTATTACCATATATTTTTCTTGTGTATTTTTCCTTTATATTAACCTCCTCTGTCTGCCATCCTTTCATTTCTATAACATATTCAATACCATCAACTTCAATTAAAAAATCAGGAACATAATAATGCTGTGTATCATTTATAAAATATTTTATTCGTATTCCATGCTTATTTGTCCATTTTATTTTATTAACATCGAAGTATTTCATTGCATTTAATTCTAATAATGACGCATACCAATATTTTTCACCATCAATTGAATTATAATAACCGTTTTTAAAATTACTCATGGTATTTAATGTGCCATCCGCAATTCGACTCGACATGGTATCTGATATTTTTTCTTTCCATTTTAATATATCACCATCTGATAAACATTTTGTTGCATATGTCATATTACTATTTTTGTTTTTCCATAGTTTTTTTATAAGTTTACTATGTTTCATCAAATATGGGTATTCTTCTTTTGTTCTACCTCTTAAATTTTGTTTATTATATTCACCTATATGTTTCAATCTTACATCATCATCTTTTGTTAATCCTTTATTCCATACTGTTATTTCTCCTTTTCTGTATCGCTCTTTTATTGTATTTGATCTTTTTTTACGAATATCAACATCTGTGTAGATATATTTCATAGCGTTCATTGTTTTATTTCTATATTCGGTATCTTTCCATTTTTCTTTAGATTTTTTACTAACACGGTCCCTATATTCATCTGTTATATAATCGCCATATTTTTCTTTATATTCCTTTAATGTTATTTTATGTTGTTTTATGATATGCTCTATTAATCTATATTTTGCAACATGTCCGCATATTTTACATTTAATCATTATATTTCACTCCTATATACATAGTCTATATGTATTTAGTATATAGAAGTAAAAATATTTAAAATTTGATTAACCCATCCTTAGTAGTTAAATCACATGCATTTTTTATACCATCTTTTGTGTAAATTTTTGTATTTGGAGTTACTTTTAAAACACCAGCATCCGTTTCGATGCTCAATATATCTTTAATTCCTGTGTTTATAATACAAACCACGGTATCCTTTGTAATATCACCATTATTATCCACCGAAAACACAATATCATCAATAGAAATATTTTTTATTTTCTTATCACCGTCCACGGTCTTTATATAACTATTTTCATCAAAACAATCTATAGTTCCAGGTGAATTTAACACAAATACACCTTTTTTAGCTGCGATTCCTGACCTGCCTCTTATCTGTCCTTCATATCCATCAGTTAACGCTATTCGTATGCCAATGTCAACTATTTCCCTTGCCTGTCCATGTACAACAAAATCAACTGGTGTATATAGGTCATATCCTGCATCTGATTTGTGTGCCCTTGTGGGTATAATAGCATCTTCCAAAACACGCTCTACTTTAATAACCGCCATTTCTATCTCCTTGTATGCTTTTTAATAATTTCAACCATTTCAGATTCAATTATCTCATTATTTGTTATATCCGGTAAAAATTTACACTCATTGTATTCGTAATTAATCTCCTCTCGTAAGAATTTAATATTGTTAGTGATATCCTCATGTGACACTAAACCATTTCTAATGTCAAGTAATAATGATGCCTCAGGCCTAGGAAAGGTTAAGGAACCATGTTGTAATAGTTCAATGCCTTCATATAATACTCTGGTACAAAGCGCAATGCTTTTCAACTTACGATTATCATTGTTATATTTATACATTTCACTCGTACTGAAACCTGTAAAACGGTCTCTGATATATCGTTTATTCAGCAATCTAAATTTCATTTCCATCAATGCTTTACCGGCAGGGCTAATCTCTACTATATTTTCCTCGGGTGCGTATAGCCATTCGATAATATTAGGATTATTTGCCATTGCTAATTTGACGAACTTACGGATTGAGTAATAGACGATATCCTCTCCATTACTATTTGATTCTATTACATCTTTTTGGTTAAATTTGAAGTAGCTATTGTATTCTGGCATGAAAATACCACGGTAATCATAATCACTATTTTCATTATGTGTACCGTACATTCTTGAACCTGCTATAATTCTAAATATCATGTCCATATTATCACCAACTTTTTGTCATTTAATAATAAAATTTTTCATAATGAGGTTCCGTTTCATGTACAATACCATGGGTTTTACATGTATATCTATCACCGTAAACCGTTCTTCCACCTATACTAAACCATTCCTTGAGCCAATTTCTTTTTGGTGGAAATAAAATCTCATGCTCAATTCGTTCTCCACAAATAGGACAAATACAATATTCTAGTGCTTTTTTGATGTTAAGTTCTAGTATATATTCATTATATTCCTCTTGCTTTATTTTGTCTATAGCTCTTCGCGCTACATCACTTACTTCAAGTATTCTCATATTATCACCAACTTTCCATTATGAATTCTCTAAACTGACCCTTATTCATCAATCCTACCCCTGTGTTAACAATTTCACCATCCTTTATAAAAAGTACCATGGGAATTGACCTTATATTGAACCGTCCACTGTTTACCATGTTATTATTATCGGTGTCCATGGTCACAAACTGAATCGTGGGAAAATGCGGTGCCATTTCCTCAAAAACAGGACCGAATAATTTACATGGGGCACACCATTCAGCGTTACAATCAACTACTACCATTTCATTTGACGAAAGTATACCATCGATATTATCATCTGTCAACTTTAAAATTTTTCTCATTTTTTCTCCCATTTCAGTTTTTTCTTTCTCTCTGGTTTATCCACTATTTCTGCCATTTTCCTTTCATCATTGCTAATATGTGAATCATCTATCCATTGGTCAAGTTCCACACTATCATACATTTTAAGTGATCTGGTGTCAAGGTAGAATTTATCTATGGCACCTATTCTGCCACCAAGTCTGTTCTTGACTATCTTATACCATAGCTCAGAGGAATATATCATGTCATCATCATTGTTACCATATATACCAACAAAATCTGCGGTAGCAACAATACCAATACTTTCTGCTATGTGTGTGAAATCCAACTCCTTTAATTCTAGCATTGAACCTTCTCTGTTCAACTGCGACACCGACACAATAGGGCAGTCAAACTCCAATCCAAGTGCTCGTAATTCTTCTGAAATACCTTTATTGTCTTTGTATAAATCTGCTTTGTTATTGTATGATGGTTTCATGAGGTTAATATAATCAACATATACGATTGATGGTTTGGTGCCACGTATAACAAGTTCACGTAAATATTTTCTTATATCATCAGTGGAGGCAAGTCCTGTGGGAAATTCTTTGATGAACAGTTTACCTAGTGCTTCCTTCTTGATTTTCTTAATACTTTTCATCATTATACCAAGTTCTTTTTTATTGGTATAGATTTTATTGATGTCCTGTAGTGAGTATATAGCATCAAATCTCTGGGCAAATGCATCCTCAGACATCTCCATTGACGCCAGTACAACATTATGACCATGAAGTACTTGACGTGCGGCGAAATTAGAAAGGGTATTTGATTTACATCCATGTACCCGTGATAGCATGACAGATAATGTGTATGGAGGAAACCCGCCACTTACATATTCATCAAATTGCGGGAAATATGAAGGTACTCTATGGTCTCCCTGTGCACGGATACGTCTAATGCGTTCACCCCATGACTCAAAGTAATCCAGGCCAAGGTCTATTTTCAGGTCCTTGCATAAAGCGTCCTCTATCAATGTGCGAACCTGTGCGATATCCTCCTCTTTATTAACGATATCGACAGAATCCAAAATAGCGTTCTTAACTGCTACCTTTTTTAGGTAATCGTTAGTAGTATCAACTAAATAATCATAGTTGTCAGCAATATTGAAATCTATGCCATCAATTTCACTGAACAATTTATCGGAATCCTTAACAGCATCGGCGATAATACTTTTAGGTGCTACTTTACTATATGTCACATTATATTCTTTAAGCTGTTGAAATACATCACCTATAATTACATCATCAAAGTACTTCGCATCAAATGCACTCGTAACCATGTTAAGGAACTGTTTATCGGCCATAGCGGCTTTAATTATCAGTTTTTCTATCAAAGTGTTTATGTTCTCCTAATCTATTAATTAAAATATGATTATACATTAAAAGAATTGAATTGTTAATATTACAGCCCTGTATTTTTACATCTTGCTACTATTGTGTTATTATTCTAACAGATAACATAACAGGGGTAAATTTATGGGTGAAATTAATAGGGAAGATGTCATTGATGAACTGTTACTTGAATATCCAATCAATGATATTGTAACATTTGATGAATCGGATGTGCGTGATAAATTAGAAATGAACGCTTTTGAGGTAATAAAATACCAAGAACTTTTCTTTAGGGAGAAAAATGAACTGAATAAGATTGAAGCCCTGAAAGATAAAATAACAGGGGAACGGTATGATTATTACAGGTTTGGTTATGATAAAGTATTGGCGCCAGCAGAGGTGAAAAGCTATTATTTACCAAAGGATGAAAAAATAATAAGGATAAACAAACTATTACGGCAGCAGCAGTGGAGAGTTGATTTTTTTGAAATGTGTTACAAATCTATTAATAGCATGGGATGGAATATGAAATCATACTTGCAAGCATTAAAAGGTGGGTTATAATGGATAATAATAAATTAAAGGTTTTAAGAGATGTAAATTATAAAATGTATGATACTTGTAATACTTGCCGATTCTCTATGTTTGAAAATAAGAATAGTGACTGGGGATTATGTAGATTGCATATTTATTATCATTTAAAACATTGTAAAAATAACAACTTATCTATAAATAGATATGGCTATTGCGATTCGTTTGTAAAATCACAAACTGCGAAGAATATAGGATTTTTTAGGGAATTTTTATAGGATAATGGTTAATATTATAAAACATGATGGATTACATATAAAAATCGATACCTTAGACACTGAATATATACGAAATGTAAAGGAATATTTTACTGAGTATGTTGAGAATTACATCCACATGCAAAAGTATAAATCAGGCCAGTGGAATGGTAAGGTGTGCTTATTCAATAATAACAGAACCCTACCTTATGGACTGCTTACCGAAGTGGTACGTTTTCACAAAAAGAATTATGCTAATACCACAATAACCATATCACCTGATGTGCTTGCCATGTTCAAGGGTGCTTCCATCGAATTAAAATATGATCTAAAATATAAACCATATGATTATCAGAGGGATTGCATAGAAGCCGGTATAAAATACAAGAGTGGAATCATAGTTAGCGCCACGGCATCAGGAAAAAGTTTAATGATATCATATATTTTACAAAACCTGATGGATAATAATGTGATAAAAAAACCTATTATTATTGTACCTTCCACGGCACTTGTGGAGCAGTTCTATGAAGACCTGATTGATTATGGTATTAATGAGGACACTATTGGACGAGTATACAGTACATGCAAAGAATTAACATACGATATGCCTATAACAATATCAACATGGCAGACATTGCAGAATAAGAAAACAATATTAGCCAACTATGACTGTGTTATTGTTGATGAATGTTTAAGTGGTGATACAAAAATAAAAACACCAACTGGAGAAAAAGATATTTCCGACATTAAAATTGGTGATAGTATAATAAGTTATAATATAAAAACAAATACATTTGAAAATGATATTGTTGAAAATGTATATCATAATAGTAATATATCCGCTTCCAATGATATGTATGAACTTGTAATGGACGATAATAGTGTTATAAAAATAACCGGTAATCATAAAGTTTTAACAGTTGACGGATATAAACGTGTTGATATGTTAACAAAAAACGATAATATTTTGTCTTTTGATATAAATAGATATAAAGACACACAACAAGAGGTAAAATATTATGAAAAGATTAACAACATCGGAATTAATACAGAAAATGAACAATATATTAAAAAATAACAAACAAAAATTGCGAATAATAGTATACACTGATAAATGTGCTGAATTATCTAATGGAAAAATATTAAATAGAAAAGAAGTAAAAAAGTTGTATAAAAGACTAACACGGGGTATTTTACTATATCCACAAAATTTTGATATATTATATAGTTTTAATAACGATGAAATTTTAAAAAAAGAGAAAGAAATAAAACAGATATTTGGTAGAAAAGGTGGATATAATTGTCAAAAAAAATATCCTAATATAGTATCGCATATATTAAACAGTCCATCCTATTGGAAGGGTAAAAAATTACCTTATAATGTTTGGAATAAAGGTAAAACAAAATATACAGACGATAGACTTAAAAAAATTTCAATAGACAGGACAGGCGATGGTAACCCAATGTTCGGTAAGCATTTATCTATTGAATGTCGAGAAAACAAATCTAAAATAATGAAGGAAAAAATATTAAAAGGAGAATTCACGCCGAATGTTCATAATTCACAAACACACTGGCAATGTATTGTTGGAAATAAAAAATTTAGATCATCATGGGAAGCTATATATCACATATTACATGATGATCTAAAATATGAAACAATTAGAATACCATATTTCGATGAAAACAACATTAAACGAATATATATAGTTGATTTTATTAATGAAAAAGAAAAAAAACTTATTGAAATAAAACCTAGTTCGCATAGAGATAGTATTAGATTTATAAAAAAAATCGAAGCGGCAACTGAATGGTGCAGCGAAAATAATTTTACATTTCACATAATTAGTGACGATTATTTTTACAATAAAAAAAATGATATTGAAAATATAAAAGGATATGATGATATAAAAGAAAAAATGTTATCATCAATAATAAAATATGAAAGTAAAATGTATAGAAAAAATAAATAAACCTACTAATGTTTATAATTTACATGTAAAAAATAATAATAATTATATTGCAAATAACTTAGTAGTATCGAACTGTCATGGTATCCGGGGATTAGAATTGCGGGAGATATTAAAGCATGCCACAAAAGCTGAATATCGTCTTGGGTTTACCGGCACCATGCCCACATATCGTTTAGAAACACTGAATGTAAAATCATATCTTGGTCCTATTTTGAGAACATACTCCGCCGGTTGGTTAATGGAACATGGGTATATAAGCAAGTGTAATATAAACACATTTGAGCTAACATATAAACATGATTATGATGGTACATATAATGAAGTGAAGGATGATGTATTCAATAATAGTTTCCGAATGAACATCATAAAGAACACAGTACAAGACCTTGATAGTAATGTGCTTTTACTTGTTGGTAAGGTTGAAAAGGAAGGTAAAGTACTTAAAGAGTACCTGGATAGTCATATAGAAGGCAAGGAAGTTATTTTTTTGTGGGGTAATACAAGCGTGGAGGATAGAGAGTACTGGAGAAAAGAATGCGGTCTCAGAACAGACATTATAATCATAGCCACATATGGTATATTTCAGCTAGGAGTAAACATTCCCTCGCTTAAATACATTGTGCTTGCGTCACCATTCAAAAGTAAAATACGTGTGCTACAGTCAATAGGAAGAGCATTAAGAAAGCACGCCAACAAATCATTGGGTGCCACAATATTCGACATTATAGACCATGTGAAGTACTTAGAAACACACGGTGATAAAAGAATGCGTTATTATAATAGTGAAGGATTCGATACAACAGAGTATAATTTAGATGAAGGTTAACCCAATCCTTTTTCCTTTCGATATTCCTCAGGATTCTTCTTTTTCCAATCCCGAAATGACTTAATATATTTACCAGTGATTAATATTAACCAAATTGCAGCATATACCATTACCACCTTCATACTGCCAGTGGACGTACCATTTGCCTTCAACATTTTATCAAACTCTAACCATACCATTAATGCCGGGTAAAAGGCAAGGGATGGAAATGCTTCCTGTTTCATCAGGTCCCAATAATGGGCAAAATCCTCATTTAAGTCAACACCTTCCGTGAATCGCATTACTTTCATGTAATCGATATCTTTTAATGTTTTATAATGCGTTCCCAATCGTCTGTTTATTATTTCAAGGGCGTCATCCTCAAGTACTTTATCCTGCAATATATGAGAAAAGTCGTCCCAGTTAGATTTAAGAAATTTTTCAATGGATTTTGAGGACTTAGATTGTATTTTCTTTAATGCATCCGAAAACACATCCTCATTTAATAGGTTGGTTAGGTGTGATTCTAGTCTCATTTTTAATTTTCCTTGGTTTTTTATTCTCAGACCACATCACATGTTTTTTAGCGTACTTATATAAACGTCCATCATTAATACGATCTGTCTTAATCATATCATTTGTATTTATGTTTTTGTATAACATTTTCTTGCTATTATACACAGCAATAACCGATTCTCTCTCAGATAATGATGTAATGTATATACCCTTAAAATCATTAATTAAAACCCAATCACCCTGCTTTACATCACATCTTCTCCGTAGCAGGTCTCTTAACTTTGGCATTTATTTCTCCTTTTCTATAATTATATATTGTGTATTATTGTTTAATATGAAATGCTTAGACGTGTATTCATTATCATCACAATAATCAATTATAAAATTTGATACCTCATGCAGGGTCTTATCATATTGAAATTCTATTTGATTATCTTCGTGTATAACAGTGATTGTATTTTCAGGGAAGGATTGCAAATTAACTTCCGCATTACGTTTGTTTTTTATGGCCGATTCTATTGACTTACCATCTAAAGGTGATAATTTTACATTGCTTTCAAGTAGTAATTCAATGGATTCATCCACTGGTTCATGTAAATATTCTGATATCTTACTCATATAGATGTCCTCCAAGGTAAAACACCTCTATACTATTTATACAATAAAGGTATTTTATTAGGATTATAAAAATCTGGTATTCTCAAGTTCACTACAACCATATTCTTCGTTAATTTCGTCCAAATAATCATTGAACTCAGGCGTGCCTTCTCCCATTATTTCTAATACGGAGGTTTCTTGCGGTGTCATGTTCCTGTAGCTATATAATGTTCTAACCTTTCCCACGGCATATAATTCAGTATTGTCCAGGTCATCATACATGAAATTATCTGTATCGATATCCTCTTCTCTGTCTAGGTGACCATCAACAGGATAGCCTTCATACATGTCCAATACATCATCATTACGTGATTTATACTCTTCTATCATTGTATCCACATCATCAATATCGATTAAGTCACCATCTAACTGTGTCATTCGATCATGTAGATAATCCCTAAATGTACCTTTACCCTGTATAGGTGTAAGACTCCGGGCATATTTTATTTCACTTATTTTTTCAACCATATCAGCCTGAAATGCGTCCTTGTCCACATCAACATCATAATATGGTTCAATGCTTGCAGGTACAATAACATATGAACCACATTCTGTTTTTACCCTTACCTGTCCTATCATGCCTTTATGGGTAACAAGGAGAGACACATCATGATTTTTATTCACACCATCATGGTCAATTCCAGAAAATCTCAGCGACATGTTATGATGGGAATGCAGAATACCTATTATTGGCTTACCTATAGTGTCACTCGGATCAACATGAACATCGACACTTGTAACCATCTGTTTTGGTATATATAAATCCTCAACAATATAACCATCGTCATCCATGGAGCCTGTTACATATGCTAGCCATTCAAGTGATGTAAACTTATCCATCAGTAAGCTTATCTTATACTTAACCAATTCAGATACATACACATTAACGGATGCCGGCGCTTTACCACAGGTTTCAATATACACAACATCCTCATTTTCCCAACATTCTTCCATAATATTTTTATTCATCACACTTTCCTTTCTTTTAGACTATTATATAACACATCTTATTTAAAAAGTAAAGACATCCATTATATCCAATGTAGCCGATTTTTCACAGGATTTCATTATCTTGGCAACCGTAAGTGCAGCAACTGTTATAGCTGGTACACACCAAGATGGTGTCACTGTATATCCATCAACTGATTCACCCCATTCGGCCACACTATTGCTGATTGATATGTGTGTACCGTCATATCCTGCTTTCACATAGATAGCACCTTTATCTTTTGCTATTTTCTGTATTTCTAATTGTGAGGCAAAATTATCAGTACAATCAACAATATAGTTACTATCAGTATACAATGTTTCCTTGAATCGATAAGGTAGAACATACACTGAACACTCAGGACGTAGTTGATTTATTACCTTTTTAGCGACACCAGCCTTATTCATTCCAAGGGTTTGCATTGGCAGATCAAGTCTATTGAGATTGGATTCCTCAATAACATCATCATCAAAAAGGTAAAGGTTCTTAACACCAGACATTGCAAGTAGTTTTGCTACCCAATATCCGATTCCGCCCTGGCCAATAATACTTACGGTAATATCTGTATTCAAATTAAATGCTTCTTGTCGATCATAAATACCCATTTCTCTTATCCTTTCTTGTTATGAACCCCATACATCAAGTTCATCTGTTGAGCCGATCCTTGGTTCTTGATTGGATTCCACATTACTAACTGGACCATCTAGTACAATATTTCTGCGTAATGTAGTGAATCTCGGTAATCCTCTCGGTGTCCTCATAGCCAGTGACATTGAATTAACATTTTCCAGGACTGATATCGCTTCATCAGCTATTGCTATAATATCATCTGGTGTACTCCATGTAGCGGCAGGATGCCAATTACCCCAACAATCAGGATTAGATTGATGGTAATGCTCAAAATATTGAAGATTCATAAGTTGTTTTGTTGAGACTCTTGTTACCTTATCGTCCCTTGTATCTATTTGAATGATGATAGGTGTTATCATCTTTTTAACAATGGCGTCCTTCAAAGGCTTGCCATCAACAAATTTAGGATTAAATACTCTGCGAACAAACCAACTAAGATTGTTACCACTACTTCCCTTTGAGATTGATAGACCCTTGGTTGCGTGCGTATATTGTATATCAGGTAAGGATACCAATGTCCTAAGACGTTCATCAAGGTCGTTTTCCTTACGTTTAAACTCACTTTTAACAGCGTTTATAGCGTTCTGGTATTCGACCATTTTATCATTGACGAATCCGGATACAACTTTCAATTTATCATTGATTTTTTGCTTATATTCTTCCTTGATATCCTTATTAATATCAAGCACATCAACATCATCAACCTTTTCAAGTTTACAGACATGTCCACCAATACGAAGTGTAACATTTTCAAGATTGATTTCACCAGTATCATTAAGTAAATCATCAATTTTAAGTGTTATATCATCATGTATTTTAACAAGTTCTTCCATCATGTTCTCCAATCAATAAAAAATGGTAGCGGCTGTCATATACTGCCGCTACCTTCTATTGTAATTACTTGATATTAGATTGGTTATTCTGCGCCCGGTACATCGTAGGGCAGAACCTCAATCCTCATACCAGCCTCAACAAGCTCAGGTGCTTGACTGGGTAGAATTTCCTCACCGTCAAGGATAACTCTGAATTTGCCGAATCCAGCCTCAAGTGATGCTTCCTTGATTACGTCCTTGAAATTATCACCTACATCAAGGTCCATATTCTCACCGTTTACACGAATTGTAGGATTGCTACCTTCGCTTTCATCCGCTCCCCAGACATCACTGCCGTTCCATGTTTCTTCCATGATACTTCCTCCTTTTTAATTTAACTTCATACTAACATAATATCGGTTAATGTCAAGAACTATTTTTCTTACTCGTTCTAATTAACCACTTCACTCACTCACTCACTCACTCAATGACTACATATTAACACTACCGCCATCCAATGTCAACATTTATTTTCTATAAATCCGATTTTGACATCAAATAATATTTTTCTGATTCATCACTATTAGTTACATACATCATACCAAGACCCTGCGCTTCAATATACGCTAGGTTAATATGAAAATTATCTATATCTGTTATTGCTAATACATTCATCAGATTAATAATGTTTTTGTAATTAAAACACATGGATAAGTCCGACATTTCTATATTACCCATATTAAAGCTAAAACCATTTGAGCTTCTATTGGTTTTATCCATTGTTTCCATATATAGCGTGTTATCCTTCACTGTGATGTATATTTTACCAAAACGTGACCCGATTTTCTTTATCTTATTAAATCCATTGACAAAATTATCATCAATCGCCAATTTTGTAAAGTATTCTATACCGGGTTTAACATCATCACGATTGAATACTTTAACTATTATCGGTGAACAGAAGAATATATTTGACCTCTGATTATCCGATTTAAGTATAACCTTTTCCTTCTTGATTTCAATATCAGCCTGCTCACTGTCTATTAGCGACAAATAAGGAATTACTGTATTGTTAGGCTCAATGAAATTAAACTGCAATTCATCATGCTCAGATGTGATAGGTACAATATCATTATCAATATTAAGGAACACAATGGCGTCCTCAGATGAATTGAATATTTTGGTTGTAACCTTATCCTTATTAAAATTCAACTGGACGGTTTCCAGAGTAAAATTCAATGTAGCCTTTTTTATAACATCTTCAAACTTATCAACATTAAGTATCATATTTTATCCTCGTTTATTTTTACTTACTATAACACATTTTACTAGACAATGTAAAAAACAATTACACGTCAATTGTCATATTTTTCGGATGACAAACAGAATCAACACCATACCAGTCCAATGTTTTCTTTATCGGTCCTCCAACACCTTTGATAAAACCTATAATCATTTTAGCCAGTAAAAAATCAGGCATATCACATAAATTTTCAATACTATGCGAATTTAATAATTCCTCCAATTCCTTTTCAAACTTATCAGTGGAAGTATCTGTTTTTTCACCTATATATTTTACAGTGTTATTCATAATACTCTCCTATATCATTTTTATATATATCATTGCTTCCCTTTTCGATATATCCTTTTCTTGCATCAACTCTTTAATAACTTTATCCTTTTTAATATCTTCCTTGTCTTTCTTTATCCACTTAATATATCTCTTACCCTTCGGAACCTTGTTAAAGAAATAGTCATATATGGCCTTTGGCGGTAATCTGAATATAGACTCATTAATACTATTAACCATTTCAATGAGTTTACTGTCATGTGATAACCATAAAGCTAACATGTATATACTGGCCGCTTTAGGGTCATAATCACAGTCATATTTCTTATAATAAATCTGATTTAAGAATGTGAATATATTAACTGGTTTCTCTGCCATTATATGTACCCATTTTTCAGACATTTAATAACCATTGCCATGAAATTTATTTCTTTGATTGCGACAATAGAATCCCGGTAAATATATTCACCAACATTAATGATAACGTCTCCTGGTGACTTGAATCCATCACAGTTTTCATATAGATACCTGTATAACTCAACGTAATCAATAGAGTTACTTCTTAATGTTTTTCTTATTTCATCAACATCACCTTTCAATATTGAATCCTTTATTATAGTAAATACGCCATTGACCTTCTCAACTTCAATAGAATCAATAACACCATCAACAGTGTTAAGCTGTATAGTATTGATTATCTTACGAATATCAGGATATAAGTTCTTAATAGTACTAACGATTGCCGATTTATTTCGCACCTCAACCCCTTCTTTGGCAAGCATTTTCATACAATGTAAAAATATAGCCTTTGCAGGTGGATTAGATATCTCAATTACTTGACATCTTGATTTTATTTCTGGTATTATCAAATGTTCATAGTTAGCCAGTAGTATAAACCTTGTTATACCCTGCACATCTTCCATCAACTGCCTTAACATTTTCTGTGCACCGGACTGTCCCATTGATAGAGCATCCGCTTCATTCAATACCACAATTTTTTTATCTGTTGAACCCATTGATGTTGCGAACCCTTTAACCTTTGTTCTTAGGTTATCAATACCTGTTTCATCAGATGCATTAACTTTCATATAGTCCAATCCGGTCTCTTTAAGGAGAATATCAACAAAGGTTCCTTTACCTTGTCCCGGTGTTGAATATATAAGTAGATTGGGCAGTTCCTTGATAATTTTGGTGAATTTAGTCCTAACAGTATCATTAAGAATCATGTCCTCCAACTTATCAGGAGCATGCTTAAACGTCCATATATCAGTTATCAATTTATCACTCCTTTTAACTGTTCAATGCTTCTTTGAGTTTTGATGATATTTTGAACTTTACAACCCTTTTTGCCGGAACATCAACTGGTTCACCGGTCTGCGGATTTCTGGCGACTCTTGCATTACGTGTAACCACCGAAAATGTGCCGAGACCAGAAAGCGCTAACTTACCCGTTTCCAATAGTCCATCTATCATGGAATCAACCATAGTGGATACTACTATACTAGCATCACTTTTAGTCATATCAATAGATGACGCGACCTCATTTACTAAATCTGTTTTGTTCATTCTGTTTTCCTCCTATTTCATTAGTTTTGTTTATTATAATATACATACTTGTAATTGTAAATATGGACAGCAAATATAATGTTAGTTACTGTCTATTTTGACTTTTTTGTTCTTACTGACTCTTTCCATTCTCTCTTGGAGCAGTATGTCCATGTCTCATTGTCCACAATATCCATGGCTTTCTTGTTACTTACCCGTTTCATTGTACCACCCGCATTAATTACTGTCTTCATTTTTATTCCCCCTTCTGTATTTTTTTATAACAAGTTAATATTAAGACCTTCTATTATAGGAGCAACTTCACTCCATGATATAACACCATCAAATCCCTCACCAATTTGACAACCATAAACCTCCGGACCATTTACGCCACATTGACCTGGCTCTGTTGAAATACTGATACTTAAATACCCCCACCTATAACGAACATACACACCCCTGCCGTCCAATGTGTTAGCTTCCCATTGAGAAGGACATGCACCACACGTTTCAATTAAGTTTTTTATCTTCATTTTAGTCCTCCCATATTCTTTTTATTTTACAACGTGTTAATATTGTTTGTTTTGTTCCTTTGTAATCCTTATGTTCTTTTATCGTGGCTTTTCCTGTGTAATTGCCCAAGGTAAAAGCTCCGGTACCCGTGGTCCACATGGCTACATTACCATCCAATGTTCTGAATTTATGCATGGACACAACACCAAAGGTACTGTCAAACTCGAATACTGCTTCCAGTGTCATATTAACCTCAACCCTTTCCTTGACCTCACCAAAGTACTCAGAGATAGGCCGTTTTTCTCTCACCTTCTTATCTTCAAGTGATTTTCTGTATGACATAACAACAGAGGCCACAAGGTTAGATGATTTCCATGTAACATAGTCATTCTTAACGGCTATTGAAACATTACGGTAATAATCGTTATTCAAATCAAGTGTTTCTACCCACTCACGAATCTTTTTGATTTCGTTCATGTATTTTGTTCTCATATTATCTTCCATGTCCTTGGTTTTAATGTCAAAATAGTCAGAGAAAACAGAATGTCCTGTTGCTGAAAGGTCATCACTCTCACGTGCCATTTTAGCCGATACATATCTATATAGTGTTATGTCACTGATTACATAGGACAAAAACACATCGAGGTTTATGATAGGCTCACACCTCTTTTGTCTTGCTTCGTCATCATCATAGGAACCATTCATGAATTTTTCAAGAATTTCAGCGTGGTACATAAGATATGATGCGTCAAATCCTAAGTAGTTGCGAATACAAGTACTTCCGACCTGAATTGTTTCCTTGGTGCCTTCATTATATACCAGAAACAGTTTTTTTCTCCTGCGATTTGTTTTGCAATGCTCACAGAACGTATTAGGAACACTGTATCTTTTAGGAATTTCAACATCATCCCGGATTTTAAGAACAATGTTACCATTAGGAGTGGACTCAATGACGGCCAGAAAACTCCAACCTTTGAGTGATACCACGGTTGATTCAAGAACAAAATCAACGACTTCAACCTCGATTTCTTTGAAACCATCTAGTTCAGGAACGAATACTGGATATAGTTTTTTGTAAACATCTGATATGAAATACTTGATACCTTCAACATTCAGCACCTTGGCTTTCTTGTTGATTTTATTAATTCCCCTAAGTGCGAGACTCTTATTTACCAAAGGAATTGTATATGTGTCAGACATCTTTCTACCTCACTTTCAAATACAATATAACAAATATTCACTTACCTGTCAAGTAAAATAAAACTTATTTTACCGCAATTGTTCTTGTTGATGTTTTTCCTTTACCAAGAAAAAGTCACAACATTCAATTCTTTCTGCCCATCGTTTTTGCGATTCCAAGAGCAACCGCGATCGTAGCAACTGATTACTTCAAAGGCCAACCACCGATAAATACATCAGTTTTATCTCCAAATTTAATAACCCGAACTATCATATTATTACCTCACCTTACATCAATCATTTTTGACATATACAACTTCATCTTTATCTGTTGTTCCATCAAATAAATGCAGATATAATTTAGCATCTGATAATGACTCAAACCCGTCTTTACCGAATTCATCCGCACGATCCAATGAGGCATCAACCCACGACCAATTAAACCATGAATTTTTCTTTTTTTGAATAAAGAAACTTACTATACCGTTGATTTGTGTTCTTTTTACAATTCTCGTTTCTATCATCATATTATTTACCTCACTTTCAAAAGCAATATAACATTACCATTAAATAAAGTCAACTATTTTTACATCAATACTAGATTTGATATAAATAGAGGTGACAGAATAAGGAGGTGAAAATATATGCCATTTAAAAATGGAACAGGACCAGAAGGAATGGGTCCAATGACAGGCAGACAGCAAGGTAATTGTGCTGTTCAACCACAAGCAAATACACCAGATCAGGGTCAGATTCTTGGTCGTGGTCAAGGAGGTTTAGGTAGAGGACAAGCATCAGGTAGAAATTTTGGCATGGGCAGAGGTAGGTGGATGAATAGAGCTGCCATGAAAAATATCTAAAACATAAATTTACCATGTATAATTAAATATACACGAAAAACTTATTGTATTTGAACATGATACTAAAAGTAACCCTTACCAGGGAACTGTAAGTGATATGTAATTATTATACATGGTATTTTTTATTCTAACCATGAAATTCTAACATATTCTTTTCTTCACATAATAAATACTAAATAATTATACTAACTTATGTATTGGTAAAAATGGTATATTCTCTCTGTGTGGATAAGGTCTTTATTTTAACACAGATGCCGAATATTGTAAACCTGGAGCATAAATTAATTTGGTATTTACAATTCACCGTATATATGTTAGTATTTCACAATATGTTATAAATAATTTAGAGGTGTATTAATGAAGGAAACAGACAGCAATGAACTATCTGAAATATTTGATATTACTG
>Ga0307928_10001004_pt1 | contig 21127 bp, 27 predicted proteins | sample AceLakmetagen232_FD_201815 | JGI IMG/M metagenome (GOLD analysis project Ga0307928, IMG submission 201815) | Saline water microbial communities from Ace Lake, Antarctica - #232 | ecosystem: Environmental > Aquatic > Non-marine Saline and Alkaline > Saline | place: Antarctica: Ace Lake... | reverse complement strand
GTCTCTCATCCACTCACGAGACGCCGCGTATATGCCAGGGTGGCAAGCGGTTTCTGCCGACCACGAGAGGAATGGTGCTACATAGGTCTGTCCAGGTTCGTAGACACACGAGCCAATGTGTTGGCTGGTTGCCGTGCGATAGACGACCCGCCCGCCAGTGCGGAGACAAGGGCAGTCTCGAACAAATTGGCGCATCAGAGACCGGATGGTGTGGTCAATGGCTGTTCCGCGCAGGTTGCTTCCGCTCAGGTCGCTGTCGCTCAGGTTGCTACCGCGCAGGTCGCTGTCGCGCAGGTTGCTGCCGCGCAGGTCGCTGTCGCGCAGGTTGCTGCCGCGCAGGTTGCTGCCGCGCAGGTCGCTGTCGCGCAGGTTGCTTCCGCTCAGGTTGCTGCCGCTCAGGTTGCTACCGCGCAGGTTGCTTCCGCTCAGGTTGCTTCCGCTCAGGTTGCTGCCGCTCAGGTCGCTGCCGCGCAGGTAGCTGCCGCTCAGGTCGCTTCCGCTCAGGTTGCTGCCGCGCAGGTTGCTGCCGCTCAGGTTGCTACCGCGCAGGTCGCTGTCGCTCAGGTTGCTGCCGCTCAGGTTGCTACCGCGCAGGTCGCTTCCGCTCAGGTTGGCACGCTGGCCACCATCTTCGCACCGCAGCCATTTGCCGTGCAGGTCCAATGTGTTCTGTAGTTTGTTTGTGTTCATTCCTCATCCTCCGCGTCGGGGGTGGGAGGACGGGTCTCGTCTGCAATCACCTCGTTTACTGCATCTCCGTGGTAGTATTCCGCGTCGGTTCCTCTCGGATCGTCGGTGAATATTCCCTCAACGGTGTCGTGGTGCCCTGCTTGATAACCACTTGAATATGCTTTCAGCATCAAGCCACGGATGGTTTGGTTCAATATCGCTGGCTCTCCTGGAAATAGCCTTTTTGTTAGTTCTCCTCGTCGGGGGTGGGGGGGGGGGAGATCAACTTTAGGAGGCGCTCCCACTCCCCATGGCAGAGCAGAGCAGGCCGGCTTCGGCACGGGCGGTGCAGACTTCATCGGGATTCTCCTGGTTCGATTCGACTCGGAACGCTGAATAACCAAAATACACTATTTATATATTTTGGCAACCGGAATTGCTACTTCACCTTAGACTTCTTCACAGACTTCGGGCAACTCTTCTCGCCACGCTTGCCAACTGAAAAACTCTTCGACTGAGAACTTCCACGATAAGGACCAGTACCATCCCGCTTGCCGCGTGCTGTCTTGGACATTGGTTGGCTCCTAGTTGGTTGGGATTCAAGACGCTTCCACCAACGGCCAGAATATCGGAAATATATATTTTTGCAACCCGATTACTCAAATACCACACACGGGAGGGAGGCAGGGTACATAGGAGTCCCAACACAGATCGGGGGGGGGGGGGTGGTAAAGATCCTAGATCGGGATCATTCGAATAATGACACTAGATCAGGGTCATTGGAGCACTGACAGGCACACACGACAAGCACTACAGCCTACTTGCACCACGCACCATACAGGCCAGCTCAGGCACGTAGAGCGTGTGGCGCAAGGGCACCCTTGCGCCTGCTGTCGTGGGCCGGATTCAGGTATTTCAGGCAGGGTATCGGCCAACTCAGGCTGGACTAACCCCTTCCCCTCTCCCTTCTTGCCGTTCCTGCATTTGTTAGCTAGTAACAGACTAATATGTTTTTGCCGTGTCATGCTTAAAACGTAGTAGTACTAAATATACATTGTCATACATATACATACTCTACTTAGCCTCCTCTCTTTTGAAGCAAATATAAGCCATCCTACGTGTTTTAAGCATGACAATTTTGACACTGTAACAAAGTATGACAATGTGTGACAATCTGCTATAAGACACTGGTGTTTGGCCACTTGCAGCGGTTTGTCACGCGCTGTCACACTTTCGTTCCGCTGTCATGCTATCACACGTTGTCATGCACCTGTGAAAGTGTCACAATTTGCTACACTGTCACACATGTACATAGAATGTACAGTATGTGTACATTGAGTGTACACCGCTGGATCTTGCTCCCAGCCCCAAAAAAAGATTACTACCACCCCTTGACAAGCGCAAGGCACCATGTATTGTGACCCTTAGTACTGAGTCGATGGAGTCGCAGCAAACCAGGAGAAAGACGATGACAATTCGGCAGGAACTAACACAAGCCTTCAATAATGGTTTCCGCGATAGCGGATTCGAGACATTCGAAGTCTACGTTGCCGAGTGTGGTCAAGATGTCGCCGAAGGTGTCGCCCTTGGGATTGTTGAGACTTCATGGTGCTGTCATGGTCACGGCGTCCCCCACAAATTGTGTGTATCCATCGCCAAAACTATCCTCGGCGCATGGATGAAGTACGACGAATAGGGGTCTGAACTCCGCGACCTGAGAGCCCCGCATTGACAAGACAGACCGAAACCGAGTCGAGAAAGCAGGAGAAAGACGATGAAAAAATCACTCGTCCAGAACTACCAGAACCTGAGATTCTACGCCGATTCAGTTGTAGCGCGCCGCTACGATACAAGCTACTACGGCACTGCCGTTTGGCGTGTGCGAAAAGCGTCAAAGCCACTTTCTGGTTATACCTATGTAATCTACTCGACGGGTACAAGCCGAGGCATGTATCCCTATATAGGCGGCAGCCAATCCTACTCACAAATGGGATGTGCGGCTCAGCTGGTCTCCGACGCCACAATTAGTGAAATGCTGTGTCAAGCGCAAACAGGCGAGGGATACTGGCACGAATGCCACGGCGTGATCCTCTCCTCCTCCGGCAACTAGTCCACAACGCCAAAAACGCCCGCCTGCGGGGCGTCTAGCCGGGGTGTTGCCCGGCCACTGATGAGGCAGACAAGCCAAACCCAAGGAGCCCGCCATGCACACGTTTTCTCACCGCGTTTTTGTCAAGGTTGGAGAACTCAAGTAGTTGGCGCAAACCCGTTTGCCTAGCCTCCTCCTCCCCGCTCTCGGATGCGTTCGAGGGCGGCATTGAGCAGGTTACTGTGTCCCAAGACGAGAACAGGAGATAAGACGATGAAGAGCGAAGTCCAAGAGTTTTTGAGAGAGCATAACGCGTGCTCAAACGGTGCCCGTTTTGCGCTGCGGTACAATACCATGGCCGAGGTGTGGGAGAACTGCGAGCGTGGTGACTGGCTGTGGTGGATGCTGTGTAGGCGTGGGCCTGTGACCAAAAAACTATCTGTGGAAGTCACCATTGTTTGTGCCGAGCACGTCCTGACTTTGTATGAGACCGAGTACCCGACCGTCGATAAGCCACGGAAGGCGATAGAATCCGGTCGCGCATATCTCATGCGACCGTGCAAGCGTACCCGTGCTGCCGCTGCTGCTGCTGCTGCTGTTGCTTATGCCGCTGCTTTTGCCGCTGCTGATGTTGCTTTTGCCGCTGCTGCTGATGCTTATGCCGCTGCTTTTGCCGCTGCTGATGCCGCTTATGCTGCTGCTGATGTTGCTTATGCCGCTGCTGCCGCTGATGCCCCTGCTACTGCTCTTGCCGCTGTTTATGCCGCTGCTGCCGCTGATGCTGCTGATGCTGCTGAACGCAAATGGCAGGCAGACGCGATCCGCGAGCTGGTTGGATTAAATCCGTTTGCCTAGCCTCCTCCTCCCCGCTCTCGGATGCGTTCGAGGGCGGCATTGAGCAGGTTACTGTGTCCAGACCCCGAACCAGGAGAAAGACGATGAAAATCTGTCCATATTGCGCGAGAGAAACCCACAACGACATCTGCGATGACTGTGGGAAAGTGGAAAGTGATGACGTAAACGTATTTGCTGGCGTAGTTTGCCTGCTATCCCTGCTCGGAATAGCAGTGTGCGGCGCCCTGGCTCTGATCCAGAAGTTTGGAGGCTGATAATGAAGCGTACAGAACAGTCTAATGTCATATCCCGTGCTATCACACGCTGCACGTCCGCACTGGCGCACGGGACGCACAGTTACGCCAAGATCCGCAGTGACCTGCGAGAGATCCGCCAGATACTCAGAGACGCGAAGGAGACAAAATGAAGGACCAATGCGTAATCTACACAAGATTCAGTCCTCGCCGAAACTCGGACGAGAGCGAGAGCTGCGAGACCCAGGCCGCACAATGCGGTAGGTATGCAGCTGAACAGGGCTGGTATATCGTCGCCGTTACCGAGGACAAGGCCAAGAGCGGCAAAGACGCAAACCGTCCGGGGCTTGCCAAGGCGATTTCGATGCTAGGCAAGGGGAGCATTCTGCTGGTCTACAAGCGCGACCGAATAGCCCGTGACGTTATGCTCGCCGAGCTTACTAGGCGGCAAGTGAAGCAAGCGGGTGCGTCCATTGTGGCGGTGTCCGGAGACATAGAGGGGGACGAGAACGACCCGACTGTGCTTTTCGTCCGCCAGATCATGGATGCAGTTGCAGAGCTCGAACGCAAGCAAATCAGTCAACGGACCAAGGACGCCATGCACCAGCATCAGCGCGCTGGGAAAAAGATGAGTTCCATTCCGCCGTTTGGGACCATGATAGACCCCACAAACCCTGATCGGTTGGTGCCCAACAGTAGCGAGGCACCAGCAGTTGCCCGTATCATGGAACTATACAAAGAGGGGAATAAACCATACATGATTGCTCGGATCATGGATAATTGTATGCCAGAGTTTCGCAGGGGGAAAGCGTGGCGACCACGGACGATCAAAAAGGTGATCGAGAGATACTAGCCGAAACCTGACCGAACACGCTCTGCGGTGGCTGTCTCGCAGGGCGTTTTTGTGTTTTCGATCTACGCCCGTTTCTCGTCGGTGCAAGTCATTCCGAAAACTCTTTCGGCAGCCTGTCGTCGTGTCCAAGGACCGTTGCTATTTCGCCGCAACATGCGTCTAATACTTGCCTTGTCATTTGTCTTCCTCCATCGGCACGCTGTAGTCTTGCAGGCTCATTGTCTTTCTCCTATTCTCTCAATCGTCAACTCGACTCTTGGATACAGCTTATCGATCCCGAATGTGGCCGGGAGCGTAGTCAGGTGCTCGTGGTCGTCGTCGGCCAGTAGCTCCGCGTCCACGATCCCATCATATGCAGGCTTGAGCATGGCCAACGCATTCACGTCATCCCGCCGACGTTTCTGCTTGTGGTAGAATGCAGCCTGAATGGTGGCCTGTTCCCATGGTCCTGACTCGATTCCCGACTCTCGCGCCGCAATCCTTGCCAGTTTCCGGTATCGTTTTGCGGCAACGGCCTTGCGCATTCGTCCACCCCTTGAGCCAGGCGGACAGTTCGGACTCAGGCATGCCGGAGGAAGCGGCAGCAGGATTGCGACGGTTTCGTTCACTCGGTTTTCTCTCGCTTCGCCTTTTGTTCCTTTTGAAGCTCTTTGTACAGGTTGTCAACCAATCGCTCTGCCCTGATAATTCTGTCCGTCAGTTGCTCGGGGTTTTCTTTGCGTGTCATTTTTTTGTCCCCTGGTTACGGCATTGCCAACAGTTCAGACTCAGTGACCTTCTCTTTTCGCATTCTCTCGCGCAGACTCCCGAATGGCAACTCCTCGTAATTGATGTATCTGGAAAACCGTGCTCTCACGAGCGTGCAGTCCAGACACGTCCGGAACCAGTCATGCTTGGTTCCCCACAGACCTGTTACATATTCGTATTTTTCTCCTACGTTGATGGTCCCCAGACATTCGCAGCACTCGTGAGACTTATGCGCGGTGGGGTTCGTGGTCCGGACGTATTTAGGAACCAATGCGTCTTCCGTTTCCGTCTTCATACTAATGTCACCTTTTCCCCTTCGTCGTTCCATGTTGCGTATCCCATTTCGACCAACTGGTCGAGCGCGGCCTTCGCGATGTCGTTATTTTTGTACCTACGGGCATTGAGTCTCTGGGTTTGTCGTATGGTGACAGAGTTGCGTTTTCCCTTTGTCTGGATCAACCCAGCTAAATACTCGGCCTGTTCTTTGCGGTGCTCGTGGCCTGCGAACCCGTAGACCCGCGTCTGCTCATCCAGACACCAGCGAGCCCACTCAATTCCAGCATCCATGCTATCAACATCGACTGGTATGTTCGCATGCGATTCCTTGGCGCATGCAATCTTGAGCCCGTGATGGATCAATGCCAATCGTCCTGCCATGATACGCGACTTGCTGGCCATGGCTTTCAGTGCCTCATCGCTGCTACCGCTGATTTCGAGTGAAATGACATTGAAGAACCCAACGTACATCTCTTTCGCGTCCCTGGTCAGATTGAGCACATGCGGCATGTACCGTTGCGAGTCCAGGTTGAACGACTCGAACGGTCTGGTCCTGAGCCACATGATAGCATCATACCAAGTCTTCTCATCGACTGCATCCACTTCTGCCTCGCTCCAGAACATGTCCATGGCTGGGGGGCAGGCTATCAGGATGCGGGGGACCAGACCGGACGCGAACCTGCCAGGGTCAAAACATTCGACCAGAACCGAAGGCTGGATTCCACCAAGGATCGAGCATGCGGCCGCAGGTATGTGGATCTGCTCGTTGTTGGTTTTGCGATCGAGCACATACTCTTTTGCTCCCCAGAACTCTAGCCATGCCTGTTCGTCGCCGCCGGACTTCTTGTAGGCATTGAAGCCTTTGCACCATCCGGCCAGTTCGTCGCGGAACACCATGAGTCCCCGTGGGCTCTCGTACATCCGGACAATGACCGCTTCAGTGGTTGCATCTGATATCATCATGCGTCCTTGCGGGTTGCAGGTTGACACGTCGTTCTCGTCAATCGGCACCCGTCCTCGCAATGGTTCGATAATCTCGTTCAGTGGACCAGATTTATTGGTCCCGCTTGGTGCTACCAGCCCAACCCAGAGAACGGGGTTGACATTAAATCCTTTTTTAAGCTTCAGCCGGAATGCATTCCCCATTGCCGTGCCAGCCGCGCAAAGGATTGGTAGAGCGCAGAACGAGGTATCGACTACGTGAGCCTGGGCGACCTGGGAACAGTAGTTAGCAATCGGTTCAGGGAACAAGTCAACCGGGAACGGTTTGCGTTCCCCTGTCAGGCCGGTCTGGTCAATGTTTTCCGCCTTCTCGCGGGGAGTCTGCTTGATCTCCAGCCCGAGCAGATTCCGAGCTGACTCGCGTCCTGCCGTGATATTTGCCATTGCCTCGGCACTGTCACGGAGCCCAAATTCATCCAGAGCCCAGCCAGATTGCTTGGTTGATGTCGAGGTTCTAGCCTGATCCACTTTGTGATCGAACTCGCGCACGTCCTTCTTGTTGCTCTTGTCCCACGGGGGAAGGCACTTGGGGTTGTAGTCAGACCAGAGCAGGCTCAAAGCTGTCGCATCGTCCAGCTCGAACCCAACCACCATCGCTCGCGCAGCCCACAGGAGCTTGTCGTGTCCACCCTTGCCTTGCACGGCTGCTTCGCACTGCTGTAGGTATAGCCTTGCTCGCTCCACAACCTGAATGCCAGCCTTCATCCCAGGAGACGTGACCACGGGCTTGCGTGCCTGCGGGGGCTCCCACAAGGCTTCCGCTACCTTGGGCTTGGCCACAGTCTCAAGCGCGGCGATCCATGCCTCCGGAGCTTCCTTGATCTTGGTCTTGTCGCCATATGGCCAGTCGTATGCCTGACCGTTGGGATGGATGGACGGTGGAGCGACCACATAGCCGCCATTTCCGCGCACATCGATCTTGGTTCGTAGCGCCTGCTTGTTTCTGATCTCGCGCCCTTTCGGCCATGCAAAAAACAGTTGCCGGCCATTGCCGCCTGTCTTCTGCTCGAGAGTTTCTGGCAATGGCCCCAGTTCGAGCTCTGTCTTGAGCAGCGACACAGATCCGATCTCGCCGTCGATGTCAAGCACCCAAATCCCAGCGACCTCGCCAGTAACGATCCCAATATTGGCATCTGGGTTCTTTGCCCACCAGCCTTCGAGCACTCCAAGCTCGACGCTGGCGTCCTTGAGCCCGTGCGCCGTCAACGGCACTTTCTCCTTGGGTCTGAGGGGGATAACTGGCCAGCCTCGCTCGGCGTACTTCTTCGCATGGTCCAGAATGTTCATGGGGTGGTACTTTCTTCTTCTTTGTCAAGTTTCTCGATCCGTTTGCCGTTTTTCCACCGCCGCAGCGAGCGCTTGCGAATTGCAGTCAAGGCAGTGATTTCGGTGCACCCGGCGTTGTATTCCACGACCCCAGAAGGTGCCAAGATTCCACGGGTTGGCGTGTCGAGATAACAGCCGTTGTTTACGTGCTGGTACCATCCGTCTTCGTTGCGCTTGAGCCACTTGCTCCCGCAGAACGGGCAGGCTACTGGTTTCTGTTCGTTGCTCATTTGTCACCGTCCTTTGCGTCTTCCACTCTTTTGCGGCACTCTTCCCACTCTTCTGGGAGTTCGTCTCGGAATCCTCCCTCCGGGATCTCGTCTTCGTTCCCGGTCCACTGCGGCTCGATCTGTAAGCATGTCTCGCACCAATACCCCCTGTAGTGTTCGCCGTCCTGTATCCCCTCACATACCAGCATTTTACTACCCGGTGGAAGGTCCCGGTTGCACCCGTGGCAGTGGTGCGGCTTGCGGGTGGTAACAGTTTTGGAGTCGAAGTAGTGGTCGCTCATCATCATTTGGCACCGTCCTTTTGCGCGTGTTTCTCAAGCTCGGCTGTCGCCCTCATTAGACAGTGATTGTCATACAGTCCAAACAGCCGTTGGGTTGTTCTTGCCGCGTCGATCATGCCGTCTATTGCCTCGTTCCTCTGCACCAACTCCGAGGTCGTGTGCTCCAGCCTGTTCCAAACCTTTGCCAGGGATCTGTGCAGTTTGCGCAGCAAACGTCTCACCCTCTGAGTGCATTTCGCCCCGTCCACATCGGTCTCCATGTCCGCTAGCAACCGTTTCACATCCGGCAGTGGCCGTGTCAACTCGCCGTTGATCTCGATCAATGGACATCCGTGATTCATCCGGTACACGCACACGAGGATTGGCTTCGCGTGGTACGACGTGTAGCCGCGTCCGGCCGAGAATGTTCCTTTGTTCTCTCCCGGATGGAAACACGTTCGATATCTACAGAGTTCATCGCACTCTGACGGTAGTTCAGCGTGATCGTTCATTTTCTGTCGTCTCCTGTTAGCATAAGCCTAGATCCGCCTCCTTGAAGGAGCTTGAGCCGTTATTTTCATGCGGGTTGAGCATGTCGTGAATAAAGTCCTTAGCCGCGGCAACGCCATCTGGTGTTGTGGTGTCGAACTTGGCGATAAGAACCGGGCCATCTGGGGAAGTCTCTTTGTATGCCTTGTCTGCCTCGTTCTTGCATTGCAGGCATCCCTCCCCGTGACACCATTTGCAGTCGCGGAAAACCTCTGCTTCGGGGTCGTATCGCATTGGTGTACCTGAGCGTGACGGGGGGGGCCAGTTGTCTTGAAGCCTGATTTTCATTCCACACCGTCCTTTGCGGCTCTCATTCGTCCTCTCTCAGAATCTCGCTCACAGAGTCCCCGTGGTAGTGTTCTAAGTCTGCACCATGGATGTCGTCTGAAAAAATCCCCTCGACAGTATCGTGGTGCCCTGCGTGGTAGCCAGCGTTATAGATCCTCAACGCAAGTTCACGATGCGTCCCCCTCTCGCGCATCTCGGCGGTTGCCTTATTGTAGGCGAGCACATCCGTATCGAATAGCCAGTGATCGTTGACTCCCATCGGGCAATCAGTGGCGGGGTGAAACCAACCGTTGATTCCGACGTTCTTCTCCCACTCCTCCCTGCAGAACGGGCACGGTACGGGGGTCTCTGTCGGTTTCTGTTGGTCGCTCATCGACTCGGCTCCTGTTGCTGTCTTCGACACGATGGATCAAGGTCATACGCGACGATCTCCTGGTGTTTGCCACGCCGGACAACGGTAATGGTGTGCGTAACGTCCTTGATCCTCTGAGCAGTGTACAGGTCTCCAATAGCGTCGTCAACCGTCATGCGGCTTGCTTCCGCTGCACCGAAGCGTGTCTTCCACCAGTCAAACGCCTTACCTCTGGCATAGCCTGTATGGTCAAGACAGATCCATTCCCTTACAGTGGACAGGCCACAGCGGTACTGTACTCGCATGCTATCAGGATTCCCTGGTTTGGTGTGCCGATGGACTGTGACGGCAGATACTTCAAGCTCTTCCGGTTGCGAGCCAAGGATCGCGCGCTGTGCCGCTTCCTCCTCGTGCATCCTGCGCTCTCTGACCTCGGCCTCGGCGCGCTCGATCTCCTGCTTGGGAATCTCCCATCCGCAATGAGGACACGTCCGGACGGCATGGGAGAACGTGTCTCCGCATCCCTGGCACTCGGCCAACCGCACATCCTCATCCTCGATGCAGTCGATAGGGCCATGCGTCTCGATATTGTGTCCATAATCAAGGTACAAGCAGTCAGATTTTGAAGGATGCTGCCTGAGCCCGCGCCCGACCTTCTGGACAAATCGTCCCGCGGACAGGGTAGGGGCAAGGTCTACGATACAGTCCACCCGTTTGGCATTAAATCCTTCCGTGTAGACGTTGCAATTTAGCAGGAAGCGGTATCGGCCAGACTTGAACCACTCGGCTATCCGGTCACGCTCGGTCTGGGGAGTCTTACCAGTGACAATTGGTGCCTCAGCTCCATACTTGCGTAGTTCCATTGATACGTCATGGCAATGCTTTACGTCCACACAGAACACGATAACGCTGGTGCGCTGTTCTGCCTGGATGATACCCATTGCTGAACGCACAGCTTTTTGGACTACATCTGGCGTGTCAACTGCCTTGGCTAGACTGTTGATGATGTAGTCGCCGCCGTGGTTGCAGTTGACCTCGCTGAGATCCGGTGCATCTCCGACCTTCGAGCGAAGGTTGCACAGGTAGTCATCCGCTATCAAGTCGCCAACATTCGCCTCATAACAGATTTCGTTCAAGATATGATCGCGGTGGCAGATCGAACTACCACCCATCCGGAATGGGGTCGCGGTGTATCCAACCACGATCAGGTTGGGGTTGTAGGTTTTGCAATCCGCGATGAATTTGCGGTATTTGCCTTCGCCACGCATGGGGATTCGGTGGGCCTCATCGATTATGAGACAGTCGAACGCAGGGAAGTGGCCAGCTTTGTTGTGGATCGAGTCGATCATGGCGTAGATAATGGAGTTGTCGGTGTCCCGCCGCTTCAAGCCAGCGGCATACACACCTATGTCACCCGCCGGCCACAGCCCGAGTAGTTCGTCGGAGTTTTGCTTGACCAGTTCCTTGCGGTGAGCCAGGATGCAGCATCGGAATGCAGGATAGTCACGCTTCCATGCCTGGATGTCCCAGGCCATCATTACTGACTTGCCGCCACCAGTTGGGATGACTACGCAAGGGTTCGTGTCCTTGGTCTGTAGATGCAGGTTCAGAGCCTCGTGAGCTTCAACCTGATACAGGCGTGGCTTCATGGCACTGGATTCGATTGGGAGAGGCTGGTAACCGGCCAGCTCTGCTCGCACTTCATCTTCTGGCGTCTTCTTGACCATGGCTATCCCTTTCAGAATGGTAAATCGCCCAGCGGTCCCATAGACGAGATCAGTTGTCTTGTCTGCCAGAAGCCTTTCCCATGCTTCCACTTCTCGCCACCATTGTTGTTGGTGAACTCGATCCAATCATCTCCGGCATCAGTCGGTTCGGCAAAATTGACGAGGCATGGAAGGATAAGATGATCGTCGCACACTGCTTCGGTGATATCACCATCAATCGTTCCGTGCTTTGCACAGGCCCACGTTCTCTCTTCCATGGCCGTTATCGGTGTGGAGTGGCAGCACGTTCGGCAGTTGACTTTCGGGATCGGGACTGCGACTTTACCTGTGCTCCAGCAAAGGTCTTTTGCATCGCACCACTTGCATGCAAACGAGTCTTGGCGAGTCGCGAGACGTGGAGGGGCGGCAATGCTCTCGATGATCCTTCTGGCTTTGGTCATCAGCCGCTTGTATACCTGGGAGTCGAAGCGGATGCGCTCAGAGTAGAGTTCGTCGGTGTCCTTGTTCACTGCGAGGTACAGGGCGCGCTGCATCGCAGTGCCGCCCATGTAGACCATCATCTGAGCAAAGTGCTTCGGGAAGGCTGTCTCGACCCCGTTTTTCTTGAGCTTCGCAAAGTTCTTGGAAGAGTGAGTCTTGAACTCGACAACATGCCAACTCAGTGGAGCTTCTGGGATCCCCAGAGCGCATCCATCCATGTGCCCGGAGAAGTGTCCACCAATCCCGGTGATAGCAAATTGCTTGCCATCTTCGTCAAACTCGTGGACTTCGCATCCGATTCCCCTGAGCTCTGACACGAATCTAGCTTCTGCTAGATTGCCAGTCTCGAAGAGACGGTAGAGTCTACCTATAAAATTGCGTTTGACACAGCCTCGAAAACTGTACCACAGTGCCCGCTCGCACTCTTCCCCAAGGCTGCTGGCACCAAGATAGCCACGCTCTTCCTCGGAGTCTCCGATTTTCTTGTGCCATGCGTAAATCCGCTTGACTGTTTCTGTTTCAGACTGTATATATGGACTCAGGTCTTCCATGTCTGGTTTCTCCTGTGCTGAGACGTGGATTCCGATTAGAGCCCGCTGCGGTTTCGACTCCTGCAGCGGGCTCTCCCTTTCTACCCAACTTTCATCGTGACTGCCAGTTTCTTCGGAGTCGCCGTCACGCAGTTGGCCAGCTTCGCGGCGATATCGGGATGATTCTCCCTGACGCTCTCGTACTTCTTCGGGTCGAACTTGTAGGAGGCTGGCACCATCGTGATTGGCATTACCTCCTCTGGAATGGTCAGCGACCGGATCGCGTCCATGTCGGCCTTGAACGTGATTCCCCGTGTCACCGTGATCCGGATGCCATTGCCAGCGTCAACCGTCTTACTGCCTTTCTCCGCAGTTTCTACGAGCAGGCCGATAGCTTTCTCAGCCTGGATTCGTTCAGCCTTTGCTGACTTCTCTGCCTGTTTTGCCGCGAACAGTTCGTTCGCTAGTGTTGCGAGATCCTTCTGCATTTGCTTTTGCTCCTACTTCATCAACGTCTTCGGTGAGTAACTGCTACTCCCAGGGCATCTTCTTCGCACCACCAGCCGGAGGCGCGACTCCACTGGCTCCAGGTGGAGTGAATACAGGAGGCGTCCCTGCGGCAGCAGGAGGTGCAGCAGGCTTCTGCGTTGCCGTCCCTTGCCCGAGGGGCTTGTAGGCCGTGACATCGTTGTCTGGCGGGTAGCCTTCCCGCTTCTTGATCTTCACGCGCACGTCAAGCTGTTTGTTAAGCAGTTCGTCGCTCCCTGAGAGAGTTTGCAGACCGCATGCCTTGCCGATGGCACCAAGCTCGCGCATCCCGATCTGCTCTGCTTGCTCGTTCGGATTGATAAGCGTGATGTTCGTGAAGATGTGTTGTCCGGCGTAGGGGTCGCCAATGACAACCATGTCAAGCTTGAGATACTTGCCGTTGCCGCTCTTGGTTTCCATGACCTCTGACTTCTCGATTGTCACGGCATACCAGCCAACCGGCAGCGGCTCGAATTGGCCGTCTCGGTCCTCTTGCTCGGGGATCTGATTCAGCGGGATCAGGTCTATCCCCCACAGTGATGCAATGTTGTTGTTCATCGTCGTCGTCTCCTGGTTTCTCACTTCTGTTCGTAGGTAGTACGTGCCACCACTTATTCGGTCGATTCGGTTGCCGCCTTTGCTGCGGCCAATTCCTTGACTCTCGTGCCAGCCTTCAAAACCTCATCCTGGAAGCCAGCCCAATCAAGAGGCATCTCGGCGGGCAGGTGCCCGTAGACTCCTCTGCCACCGCTCGGGTTCGCTGGCCTCGGGCTCGTGAACAGGTAACGCTGACCACCTGTCGCGTCGATTCCCTTGTGCTTGGCCTTCGAGAAATCGCTGTCCTTACCCTCGGTCCGGATAGCGACCTTCATCGCTGCGAACAGGATGGCATCGGCCCAACGCTTGATGGTTTCCGAGATCGGAACTTCGAGATCGAAATCATAGGCGTCAAAGGTGTCGGCGTCCTGGTTCGCCGCTTTGCGCAGGCGAGTGTGACCGATGAGGACGCACCCCATACCCTTCGTGTTCCGGAGAAGGTCCAACCCAGCCAGGATTTGTCTCCAACGGACCTCGCACGCAGCTTCACCAGTGCGGAAGCCTGGAACCTTGCGCACGTTCTCCACGCCAAACTCGTGGCATACATCGTCATTGATGAGAGGAGCAAGACTCGACACGGAGTCGAGGACGATCATCCCGAACTTGTGCTCGTCTTCATAGAGCACGCGAATGCACTCCATGACATCAGGGAAAGAATCGCAGGTAGGGAATACTGGCACATCCAGTTCGTCAGTTCCTTCTTCGCCCCTGATCGGTATGACGATAGGACTGTTGAGCCCCGTCTCCACCAGTTCTCCATTCTCGAATCGGCACCCGCAGGCGAAGCAAGTCTTGCCGACCTTTTCACCTCCGAGAAGCGCGATCCTTGGTGCGCGGAACTTCACTTCGCGTGTGATACTTGATAGTGTGAAAGCCATCTACTCTGTCTCCTGTTTGTTGATCTCCATAAACTGATTCGTGGCATTGAGGCGATATGTCTTGTTGGGTTTGATCCCATCCTCGTTCACATAGCCAACTGCAATGCGATAGCGTGAGCCGTCCCAGTAGCGGATGGTAATTATCCCATTGTCGCCTGCCGTGGCCTGCCCCTTGTAGCCTGCCGTGGCCTGCCCATTGTCGCCTGCCGTGGCCTGCCCCTTGTTGCCTGCCGTGGCCCGCCCATTGTCGCCTGCCGTGGCCTGCCCATTGTAGCCTGCCGTGGCCTGCCCATTGTCGCCTGCCGTGGCCTGCCCATTGTCGCCTGCCGTGGCCTGCCCATTGTTGCCTGCCGTGGCCTGCCCATTGTAGCCTGCCGTGGCCTGCCCATTGTAGCCTGCCGTGGCCTGCCCATTGTAGCCTGCCGTGGCCTGCCCATTGTAGCCTGCCGTGGCCTGCCCATTGTAGCCTGCCGTGGTACTTGCTCCAATGATAACCGGGACGAAGGAGACTCTACTAGCCAAATAGGCAGTTGCGCTATTTCTTGTGCCAGCGTGAAGCACATATCCACGACGGAAACGGCACTTGGTTGGCTGAAGATCTAGACCATCAGATACGATGACCTTAATCACTAGCCACACAGCATTGGGTTCCCAGTTGAGGAGCAAAGGGGCCGTAGTTTCGCCCCAAAGTATCCCATGCAGTCCAGCTCCGCGTCTGCCATTGCTGGACTCTTCCCAGTCATGCGCTTCCACCCACCCACGCTTCGGGTATTTGAATGCGTTTCCGTAATGAGATGTCATGCCGGCATTGACAGTCTTGAGGACCAAGACTTCTTTGCCGTTACGCTTGTAAAGCTTCTTCTTCTTGCTCATTCTCTTGTCTCCTGTTTCCCGCTGATGAACTCGTTGAGGCTGGTTGCGCTCCATCGTCTCGCTCGGCCGAGGTCGAAGTGGCGCACCTTCGAGAGAGGCTTTCCCTCTTTCAGGTGATTTCTCATTGTGGCCGTCGTGATCTGGAGTATTTTGCACACTTCCTTGTCAGTCAGTACTGCTTTCCCTGCTATCATGACGACTCCTTTGTCTTCTTTTGCGCCTTCTGCCAAGCAACGCGGAACGCCGTCCTTCTCTCGCGATGGTTGAACGATGGATGGGACTTTCGGATCTTGTATCTCAGCATGCTTCGACGGATACTTCTCACTGGTGATTCTCCTGTTGTTTGGCTGGGTTAGAGAACATATGCTTTTTCTTTGACAAACACCAATCCATAATCTTGATAGCTGCCCTAATGTTCTCTTCTTGTACCTGTGGGAAGCTCCTCGTTTTCCGACCTTCGCTTCCGATTGTCAGGCCATAGTGGGCTAGTGCTATCTTGCCCACTATCTTCCTTGCCTGAGATGCCCCAAAGATCTTTTCTTCTTCCTTCTCCTCAGTTCCAGAGTGAAGGCATTCCCCATCGCGCCACCAGCCACGGCTAGCGCAGAGAGTCCTGCAAAGGATTCGTCTACATGAAATGTCTTAGATAGTTGCCAGCAATATGAGGCAACCTTCATTGGCAATAATTCCAGCGGGAACTTAGGGTCTGCATTCTCTCGCATCATGATTCTCCTGGTTTTGGGGCTCGACTCTGGGATCAAGATACGAGGCAAAATAGCGAAAGCAAGCGAAGCCTGCAAAAAAACGCTAATTTTCTTTCAGGGTCCGCACTAGAAGGAGGACACGCTTCCGGTAGGCTGGTGTGCCAACGCGTCTGCCTGTCCTCTTGCCTGTGGGAGAGAACACCCAGCGATGCCTGAAGGCGGCAACCGCAAAGTGCAAGTCATCCTCGTATTCCGGATTGCCTGTCATGGCCTCAAGGAGTTCCGTTCTCTGCACGTCAGACAAATCACTTGAAGTCAAGCGCATGGCAGCATTGCGGATTATCTGGACATCGGTGGCCATGCGAAGGTCAGATTGTCCTTGTCCGAGCTTCAGCTCGTAGTAGCCCTTGAGCGAGTCCTGGTCGGGCGAGATTTCGCGCCCTCTCTTGCCAGCAAGCATCTCCCAGGACTGAGCCTGCTCTTCTTCGCTGGCCACACGGAAGACGTTCAATGCCTCATCAAAGCTCAATCGAGCGAAGGACGCTGCGAATGCCGACTTGCTGGCCTGTCTATCTATGTTCTGCTGCTCACGCGAGCTAAACTCTTTCAGTCTTTCTGCGGTGATCTTCTTGCCAGAACGCTTCTCTTTCACGATATCTCTGCGACGGTTGGACTTGTCGGCTTCGGCCTGGGGCTTGTGGGAACCTCCACCACCCCGGCCTCGCAGTATGCCTATCATCAACTTCTGTGCAGGCGAGCGAGTCAAGTGGGCTGGGGCAGGCCCGATACCTGAGAACCCAACCACAGCCGCCTTGGTAATGCTGTCGCCCTGCTCGCGGTACTTTTTGTAGTTGCGCCAGGAGAACGGTGTAAACATGCTCTCTGCCGCGTAGCCGACGCCCTGGGCCGCACGGGTAACAGTATTACCTCCCTCTCTGATCTGGCGTCCGAAGTAGTCTTCGTTCTGGTATAGATCCAGTGCTACTCCGATGGTCGGATTGAGCTTGTGCTGCAAGGTCTTGGCCGGACTCGTAAACCATGCCACAATGTCTTTAGAGTAGTGGGGTAGGCTCAGTCTCTCGTCGGACCCGTCTGCGTTCTTCCTGCCAGTTCTGGGGAAGAAAAGATCCTTGATCTCGCGTGGTTCCTCTGGTTCGCCTCCATTCATCGCTGTGAACAGATATTGGATGATAGCACTCTGAACTGCGTAGGAGACTGCGGATCCAAGCATGTACCCCATCTTGCGGGTCATAATCGGCTTGCCAACATCTATGCCAATGGCCTTGCCTACTAAATTCTTCTCGCCGCCAACTCTCAATGGGATCGAAGCAGTATCCCACATCCCCCCACCAAACTCGCGGATCGATCCATACGTCCAACCAAAAGCACGGAAGGTCATCACCACCGTATCCTTGAGGATCTTGTTCCAGTGCAGGTTGTCATAGTTCATCTGCCCCATGCGGTTCTCCACGTTGTCCCAGGACTTTGCAAGCTCGTCGCTGATCTTGGTTTCACTCCAACCATTCTCCAAGGCTTGCTTGTGAATGTCCTCGGCCATGTGCGAGAACACCCCCAGCTTGAGAGCAGGGACCTGGTATTCCATAATTGGGTATGACGCGACCTCAAATGCTGCCAGAATCACGTTGAATGGGAGCGCACCAGCAGTCTTGAGTTTTTCTGCCGTGTTGCCAACTCGTGCAGCCCTCACAGAGTCAACCAGCCTCACACGGGCATTGTTCCGGTATGCAGAGTCCATCGACAAGCTACCACCAGCTCGAAGGATTGAATCGAGAATGAAGCGCATGTGAGGATCAGTGATCTGGTCAAGATCCAACTGGCCAGCTTTCTTGATCTTACGGCCAAGCGCAATGTCGGACACGAATGCCCCAGGGGCTTTCATCAAGTCGTCAAACCCTGCCCAGTCGCCACGAGACAGTTTCTCGAATGCCAGCCCCATGCGGGAACCAACGGCATCGCCAGCCGTATTGATCGAATGGAATCCACTCAGTCCGTGCGACATCATCAGAGCTAGGTTCCGGAGCTGGCGCACTCCATTGTACGTGCCACGGATCCAGATATTAGGATTCGCACTTAGCCCAGGCTGTAGATATCTGTTCAGAATCGTTGCCGCCTCTTTTTGGACCGCCCACTTCCCTATCTCAGTGACACCATCTTGCTTGAAGACATGCGTCTTTTCGTCCAGGACGACCGATCGATCAAGGTTCAGCAACGGTGACACATCCTCGTTCGCTGCAAGAAACGACTTCCATGCGGATGTAATCGTGGGAGCAACTTTCGCCATCTTCTCCGGGGCGGCAAGCCATGCCTCCAGGATCACTGCGGCTTGTTCGTTCGAGCCACGCTCATAAGCTATGCGCTTGGCATCCACAGTCTCTCCCTCGTGACGCAAGTCCGACAAGGCGTCAAGCTCGCTGCGCATGGCAGTCTTGTCACCAGATGCTATCATTTGCTCGAAGAGTCCATACTGCTCGTCTATCTGGTGCCCAATCTCGTGGGCAAAGACAGAGAGAGGGGTAGCAACGCGCCTCTTAATCGCATTGCCCTTGCTGACACCAAGTTGTCCCTTGCGTAGCTTCTCCACCGTCTGGACATCTATACCAAGCCTTGTGGCCACACCCATCAACTGCTCATATAACATCTTGTCATACGCCTCGGTGGTCGTATTCTCAGGAGTTGAGAGTAGAATAAAGGCTGGATCATCCACAAACACCCAACCACTCTTTTTGTAGTTCTCGGTCATGCTTGACGCGACGAATACAGCAAGACCAGACTCCTTGAACCGTTGCTTGATGTTCGCGCCAGCCATGTACCTGTTCATCTCGTGCATGCGGACTGCAAGCATCTCCACTGGATTGTAGTGAGCCAGTTCGAGTCCTGCATCCAATCCCTCATCCAGTGTGACATACTTCCTCTTTTGCAAGAACCCGTTTGGCAAGAGTCGCTTCTTCGACAAAAGTCCGGCAATCACATCGGTCGCGTGCTTTGGATTCTTGTACAAGTGGGGGAAGTAGTTTTTGATGTAGTCAGAAAGCAAGCCGTATCCTTGTAGCATGTTACGCATGTCGTCAAGCATCTTGCGCATGACTGCCGCTATCTCGTCCAACTCTGCGGTAGCCTGTGGGAGCATTCCAGACTCTGGCTCCATACGAGCAATGAACTGTCTGATCTCTGGATCAGACATCTTCCGGAAGACAGCGGAGTAGTCATGGAGCTTTGCGCGGATCACCTCGTCACGCTGGCGCATCCTGGCTGGCTCCTCGCGGATAATCAGAGAAGCAACTCTGCCAGTCATCCCACGGGCACCAGGAGCAAGCAGTTCTTTTGCACCATCTACGAGTTCTGCGGCAGTCATCTGCATTTCGAGAGCACGGGCCCGTACTGCAGACGGTGGATCAACGGGAGCTTCGGTAGCTGCAGGTGGCTTTGTCGCTGGCTTCGCTACTGGTGTGGTGTCCTTCGTTCCAATGGCAAGGCTGGAAGACTCCTCGCCTGACTTTGACAATCCCAGCGATTCCCTCACCTGCAGGATAGTCATGTCTCCCTTGGCCACGACCTTGCCAATACGGACGCCAGTGAAGTCATCTATGGCATTCGCAGCCGGAGCACGGTAATAGGAGTTGCCATGCTTGTAGACTTCTTCGAGAGCAGTCTCGCCCTTGGGAGTAAAGAAGAAGGAGTGTCCCTCGGACTTGACGACCGCAGGCTTCTTCTTCTGGGTGAACAGGTCTTCCTCGCCATCATCAAACATGTCCGGCTGCGCAGTTGGCGACTCGGCAATGTCGTCTATGTCCGCTGCCTCTTCCGCCACAGGAGCCTTTGATTTCTGTTCTGTGTAGTCAGCAATAACCTCGGCGGGAACAGGCTTGTAGTTTGCAGGGTCACGACGGTTGTCTGAAATCTGCCTTGCCACCATCTCATTGTGGTGCTTACGCGAATTAGCCTCATGCTCTCGCTCTAGCACCTTGTTTGTCTTCTTCAGCTCTCTCTTGGCGGATTGCATTTCACCGTCATAGATGTTCTGCTTCCTCATGCGCGCTACGTCTTCCTTGAGACCCGCGCGTATTTCCTCCCCGGTTTTCGCTGTTGCGTTTACGTATTCAGCCAACGGGGTAAATGCAACGTCCGTTATTTTGATTGCCTTAGTTGGAACAGGAGCCGCCTCGGGCGTAGTGGCTTCCTCGGCAGGAGTCTCTTTCTTGCCCTTGTTCTTCTCTGCAACCACAAGCTCCGCTGATGCCTTCGGAATCTTGATCCTGTTCCCGTTCTCCGTCTTCACCCATAGTGTCTTGCGGTTCACCTTGTCAACGATAAATGGAGTGTCAGTGATGCCAAGCTCTTGGAATGACGTAAGAACTTGATCGCCAACCTTCACTTCTGCAGCCTCGTTGCGAGCTGCCATTTCCTCGTCCACCACCATCGAGTTGAGCGCGAGCTGCATCGCCTTCTGCTTCGCCACCAACCCACTGCGCAAGCTGTCGCCCTTCGGTAGCCTGCGGATCTTAGCACTCAGGGCTCCCAGCTCGTCCTTGACTTCCGCCCGTTGCTCTATGCTGCGCAAGACGTTCTTTGGGTTGTAGTCGGCGCGGAGCTTGCGGACATTTTCGGCCTCCTCGTCCGCCTTGGCCTGTTCGTCATCGACCACTGGCTCATCGACCACTGGCGGTTCGTCTTCGACTGGTTCAGCCTCTTCGTTTTCCAGCACCTCCGGAACCTCGGGCAACTCCGGTTGCTCGTCGGCAACGGGCTCTTCGACTTCCGCGACGGGCGTCTCTTTCTTGCCCTGGTTCTTTACCGGAACTTCAGTTTCAGGCTGGGTTGCTTCTTCAGGTGTTTGTGTCTCCGACTGTTCTGACACCCCAGGCACTTGCACCGGTGCTTGTCCCGCTTCCCGTCCCTCATCTTCGCGCTGCTCAGTTTCGCCTGTCTGTACGTCCTCGACATCGGCTGTCCCCTGTCGTTCTTCGTATGCCTTGACCTCTGCCTTGGCTGTGGCCTCAGTCTCCAATAGTTCACGGAGGTCCGAGGCAACCTTTGCGCGTTGGTCCTCGCCACGCTTCGGT